>ENA-UOXR01000390-UOXR01000390.1-bioreactor-metagenome-genome-assembly--contig:-NODE-390-length-54598-cov-26.888308_pt1 | contig 54598 bp, 48 predicted proteins | sample MGYA00238164_ERZ764825 | MGnify/ENA primary metagenome ERZ764825 (study PRJEB28920, sample SAMN05720171) | bioreactor metagenome | isolation source: Anaerobic biogas reactor | place: USA:Washington... | reverse complement strand
ACGTCATCGACGACGAGAAGTGCATCCGGTGCGGTACGTGCAAGAGCGTCTGCCCTGTGGGCGCCATCTCGGTGGAATAACCGTTCGGGAGGATTTCGAGCTGCCATGAAGAAAAACATAAAGGTCACACTCAACGGAAAAACAGTCTACGGATACGAAGGGCAGAGAATTCTCGACCTCTGCTCCGACTGCGGCGTGGAAATACCCACCCTCTGCTACGACCCCCACCTGAGCCTGCACGGCGGCTGTTCCGTCTGCCTCGTGGAAGTGGAGGGGGCAAAGACGCTGATCCGGGCGTGCGCCAACACCATTGTCCGGGGCATGGTCATCAGGACCGAGACAGAGAGGGCCGTGAGCGCCCGCCGTACCGCCTTGGAACTGCTGCTCTCCGACCACGTGGGCGACTGCCGTCCCCCCTGCACCCTCACCTGTCCCGCCAACGGAAACGTCCAGGCCTACATCAACCTGGCCGCCCAGGGGAAATACCAGGAATCCCTTGACGTGCTCCATCACCACGTCACCCTTCCCGCGTGCATCGGCCGGGTCTGTCCCGCCCCCTGCGAGAAGAAGTGCCGCAGGAACTTCGTGGACGACGCCCCCGTGTCCATCCGGGAGATCAAGCGCTTTGTGGGCGACTGGGCCATAAATAACGATTCTCTGGGCTTCATCCCCGAGACCGGGGACAACGGCAAGACCGTCGCCGTCGTGGGCGGCGGGCCCGCCGGGATCTCCGCGGCCTACTACCTGCGCCTGAAGGGCTACCGGCCCGTCATCTTCGAGAAGGAAGCCCTTCTCGGCGGCATGATGCGCTATGGCATCCCCGACTACCGCCTTCCCCAGGCGGTGCTCCAGAAGGAGATCGACTGGCTTCTTGCCCACGGCGTGGAGGTCCGCACCGGAATGGCCCTGGGAAAGGACATCACCCTCGACGAACTCCGCAGGGATTTCGACGGCGTCATCCTGGCCATGGGCTGCTGGAAGTCCTCCCCCATGCGGGTGCCCGGCGAGGATCTGAACGGGGTTCTGGGAGGCATCAACTTCCTCTACGACGTGAAGACCAACCCTGACGTGAAAATCGGCAGAAGGGTGGCCGTGGTGGGAGGAGGCAACACCGCCATGGACGCCTGCCGTTCTGCCCGCCGCCTCGGCGCCGAGGAAGTATCTGTGCTCTACAGGAGGAGCCGGGAGGAGATGCCCGCCGATGACCTCGAGATCGAGGAGGCTACAGGGGAAGGCGTGAACTTCATCTACCTGGCGGCCCCGAAATCGATCGAGGGGAACGGCAGGGTGGAACGGGTGATCTGCGAACGTATGAAGCTCGGGGAACCGGACGCATCCGGGCGGCGGAGCCCCGTCCCCACCGGTGAGACCTTCGTCCTTGATGTGGATACGGTCATCGCCGCCGTGGGGCAGGCCATCGACTTCTCGGGGGTTCCCTCGGAACTGCACGACGGCCGGAAGATGAAGGTCGGCCCCGACTACGACACGCCCCTCCCGGGAGTGTTCGTCTGCGGCGACCAGCAGTCGGGCCCGAAGATCGCCATCGAGGCCATCGGCAACGGCCACTGGGCCGCCGATTCCCTGGACCATTACCTGACCCATGGGACGCCGAAGAAACCTTTCTTCTACGATATCGTCCGGACGGACCTCGGTCCCGAGGACTTCAAGGACGTGGAGAAAACCGTCCAGGAACACGTGGCCCACGTGAGCGGAGAGACACGGCTCGCACAACCCTTCACGGAGTACAGCGCCGGACTGACGGAAGAGCAGACCCTCCGGGACGCGAAGCGATGCATGGAGTGCGGCTGCGCAGACGTCTTCGAGTGCAGGCTCCGGAAATACGCCACCACCCACGAGGTGCAGCCTGAGAAGCTCGCCGGCGATCACGTGGCCAAATTCGAGGACGCGAACCAGTACTATATCCGGAACCTCGACAAGTGCATCCTCTGCTCCAAGTGCGTCCGCGCCTGCGACGAGATCTCGGGCTTCCACGCCATCGACTTCGCGAAGCGGGGCTTCGAGTCGATCCTGACGCCCCAGTTCTACAACGACATGGAGCATTCCGACTGCACCTTCTGCGGTCTCTGCACCCAGGTCTGCCCTGTGGGGGCCCTCATGGAAAAAAGGGCCGAGCGGTGGCCTCACCTGGAGGAACCCGAAATCATCAAGACCACCTGCCAGATGTGTTCCGTGGGCTGCGAACTCGACCTCAACCTCGACCGCAGGCGCTCCCGGATCGTCCGGGTCACCACCGATCTGGACAATCCGACAGCCCCTACCTTCGGGTCGTGCTGCTTCATGGGACGGTACGGCTTCCGGGACGTGAAGGAATCGGGGAACTTCGACCCGGCGGTGAACGGCAAGTCCGTGTCCCTTGACGCTGCCGTGGCGGCCTTCGACAGCCTTGCGTCCAGCAAGGGCGCGGTCTACGTGGCGGGGACGAACCTCACCCTGCAGGAGGCGAAAGCTCTCCGCGACTATGCGGCGCTCCGCACGCCCGAAGCGGTCATTTCCGCGGCGGAGGGAGCGGAATTCCTGCCCTTCCTCGCCGAAGCGGGGAAGAGAAAGGACGCCGTCCGGGCTTCCTACGCATCCTTCAACGAAGGGGACGCCTTCCTGCTCCTGGGGGCGAACACCGACGAAGACCAACCGGTGCTGACATCCTGGCTCCGGAGAGCCATGCGGCACCGGAAGGCAGCCGTTGTCTGCCTCGGCGGCGCACCCGGCATCCTGGACAGAGGAGACGCCGTGATCCTTGCCCCTGAAGCGGGAAAAGAAGCGGAAGCGATCCGGTCCCTCACCGCTGCCGTTCATGCCGCCAGGGAGAAGGTTCCTGCCGATTTCGCGGCCCTGGCAGGAAAGGCGGGCCTGTGCCCGAAAAAGCTCGAAAAGGCCGCCGGTCTTCTCGCAGCGGCGAAGCACCCCGTTACCCTTCTCGGGGCGGGAATGCCTGCGAGTGTCTCTTTCGACCTTGCCGCAGCCCTTCATGGAGGCCGGTACCTCCTCCTCTTCAGGGGAGCGGGGACGGCGGGGCTGCTCTCCATCTTCCCGGAGGTCGCCCCTGCGAGCGAAGCGAAAAAGACCCTCCACTCAACCGCGATCTTCATGGGGCTCACACCGGAGGAAGCGGGCTTCTCGGAGGAAGACCTGCGCGGCACCGACTATGCAGTGCTCGCCGCCGACTCCTCGCCCCTCTCGGAGAAGGCGTCGGTCCTCCTGCCCCTTCTTCCGTGGCCTGAAAAGGAAGGCACCACGGTGAACCTTGAGGGCAGGGAACTCTCCGTCCGAAAGGGGCCCCTGGCGAAAAAGACAGGCCGGACCATCTGCGGCCTTCTTGCGAGGGCTGCCCTCCCCTCAGGGGGGAAAATACCATCGAACCCTGTAGCCCGCTGAAACTGCGGAAAAACTCGTTTTCACCCATTCAGGGGCGGCTTTTGCCGCCCCTGAATTTTTGTTGATTTTTTTCATCCTATTGACACAAAGAACAGCCACCTCGTCAACAAGCCTGCGGCCATGATGATCTGGAAGGGCGAGGGGCTCAGCTTCCTCGAAATGTGGGCGCCCCAGGACAAGTTCTAGCCGTTCCGGTCACAAGGCAGGAGGAGCGGAAAATTTCCCGCTCCTCCTGCCTTTTTCTTCTTTATCATTCCCTTGCGGCGGCAAGTTTTCCCTGAACGGAGGAAACACGAATCCTCGACTTCAGTTCTTCCCTTTCCTCTGGGAAGTCCTCACGGAAGTGGACGCCCCGGCTCTCCTCCCGGAGGAGAGCCGCCCGGGCCACCGCCTCGGCGGTAAGGACGAGCCCCTTCATCTCCAGGGCGTGGAGAAGGTCCATGGGACCTTCCGCCTTCAGGGACGGGAATGAGGCTTTCCATTCCTGCAGGGCTTCCAGGAACCGGCGGAGGCCCGTTCCGCTCCTGCAGGGCCCGAGCCCTTCCTGGACCATTGTCCGAAGGCGCTCCCTGGGCTCCCGGGGACGAATCTTCCCTCCCTCCGGATGAACGGGCAAATCAGCCCGGATTTCCCTAACGTCCCAAACGCCGCCTTCCGCGGCTTCTTCTGCCGAAAACCTGCCGGCCCGAAGGCCGAAGGTGACGATGTTCGTCAGGGCATTTCCTCCCATGCGGCTCGCCCCGTCCACTCCTCCGGTCACCTCGCCGCAGGCGTACAGCCCCGGAAGGGCCGTCCGCCCCTCGGTGTCGATGGGAATTCCCCCCGCGAAATAGTGCTGGATGGGCGAAAGCTCCACAGGTCCGGCCCGGCGTTCCGGGGGAAGGTCCACCATAAGGGACACCCGAACATCAGGAATAGTCAGCATCTCGTCACTCAGATCCTCCAGATGGAGCAGGGTTTTTCTCCCCTGCTTCTCATGGCGGGAGAGGAAGATGGAGCTCCTGTCCCTGGCAAAAAAGTTTGCTTCCTTCCCCGAGGAGAGCCCCCAGGAGAGAATGGCCTCCCGGAGGAATTCCCGTCCGCTTTCGTCGGTGACGGGAATGTAGTCCAGTATGGCGAGCCCCACCATCCACAGGGGAAAGGAGTGGTCCTTCCAGCCGAGGGGATAGAACTGGACATACTCCATGTCCACGAGGTCCAGGCCGGCCTCGAGGGCGAGGGCATACCCGTCGCCGGTCATCCGGGCGGGATTGTCCGTCCTGGAATAGATTCTGCCTCCGCCGCCGGTGGCGAGAATGACGGCGGAAGCCGGGGAACGGTACTTTTTCCCCGTCTTCCAGTTCAGCCACTCCAGTCCTTCCGCTCCTCTCTCCCCTGTGAGGAGCTTCGTTGCCGCGCAGTTTTCGAGGACGGACACCCCCTCGGCCTTGGCCAGGGCTGCGAGTTCCCTGGTCAGGCCGCCTCCTCCCATGATCTCGGAAGGGGCCGATCTCCGCACGGAAGCATGCCCCGATGCGCTGATCTTCAGAGTGATTCCCCAGTCCGCCAGGACCCTGAGGCTTCTCTCCGATTCTTCCGCCAGCACCCGGACGAGTTTCCGGTCGTTCACTCCCCGCCCGGTCTCAAGGATCCGCCGGAAGTGGTCCTCCGGACTCACCGTTCCGGAGGAGAGGGAAAAGAGCCCCCCGGAATAGGCAGTGCAGTTTGCGTCCCCGCAGGCGGTCTTGGAGAGAAGCAGGACCTCCGCTCCCCGCTTTGCTGCCGCGACGGCGGCGGTGAGGCCCGCTCCGCCCGACCCGACGACGATGATTCTCTTCTTCATGGTTCTCCTCCTCCCTATGAACGGAGCCCCGCGGCATGCGCGGGGCTCCGAAAGCTGTTCTCTTCACGTGCGGGAAGTTATTCCTCTTCGTCCTCCTGCTTGTGGGCGGCGATGACCTTCTTCGAGATCTCGGCGGGGACTTCCTCGTAGTGGTCGTATTCCATGGTGAATGTTCCCCGCCCTGAGGTCATGGAACGAAGGATGATGGCGTACCGGAACATCTCCGCGAGGGGGCACTGGGCCTTGACCACCTGCTGGTGTCCCTTGCTGTCGATGCCCAGGATCCTGCCCCTCCGTCCGTTGAAGTCGCCCATGACGTCGCCCAGATACTCCTCGGGAACGGTGACTTCCACGTTCATGATGGGCTCCAGGAGCACGGGGTTCGCCTCGAGGATACCCTTCTTGAAGGACAACCGGGCGGCGAGTTTGAAGGCCATTTCGGAGCTGTCCACGTCGTGGTAGGAGCCGAAGAAGAGGGTGGCCTTGAAGTCCACCACGGGGAAGCTGGCAAGGGGTCCCTTGACGAGGGCTTCCCGGAGGCCCTTTTCGACGGCGGGAATGAATCCCTTGGGAATGGCGCCGCCAACGATGTTGTCCTCGAAGACGAAGCCCGCTCCCCGCTCGAGGGGGGTGTACCGGACATGGACGTCGCCGTACTGGCCGTGGCCGCCCGTCTGCTTCTTGTGCTTGCCCTGGGCCTCGGCTGTCTTCCGGATGGTCTCACGGTAGGGAACCTGGGGGGTCTTGGTCTCAAGGTCCACACCGTACCTCTCCTTGATGCGGGAGAGGACGATGTCGATATGCATGTCGCCCATTCCGGAGAGGACACTGTCGTTGGTCTCGGGATTCTTTTCGAAGGTAAGGCTGGGGTCTTCCTCAAGGGTCTTGTGGATGGCGTTGCCCAGCTTGTCTTCGTCGGCCCGGCTCTTGGCGATGATGGCCACGCTGTAGACGGGCTTCGGGAAGTCGATGGGCGGGAAGGTGACTGTGGATCCCTTCACGGAAAGGCTGTCCCCTACCTGAGTGCTGTGGAGCTTGGGAATGGCGAGGATATCTCCCACGGCGATCTCCTTGACGTCCTTGCCTTCCTTGCCGGTCAGGAACTTGAAGGAGCTGATCCGTTCCTCTTCGCCCTTGTTCACGTTGTAGATCGTGTTGTCGGAGGTGAGGCTGCCGGAGTTGACCCTGATGAAGGAGAGCTTGCCCACGTAGGGGTCCACCATGACCTTGAAGCAGATGGCGGAGAACTGCCCTGCGGGATCGGGGGAAATCTCGACGTTCTCCTCGCCCTTCAGGGCGGGGCGCTTTCTGGATTCAACGGGAGAGGGGAAGAAGTCGGCGATGAAGTCGAGAATCTGGTGAACGCCGACGTTCAGCGTGGCGGATCCCGGGAAGACGGGAAGAACTGTACGGGTCAGGATCGCCTTCCTGAGGGCGGGAAGAAGTTCTTCTTCCGAGATGGTCTCGCCGTCGAGGTAGCGCATCATGAGCTCGTCGTCCGCCTCGACGATGGCCTCCACCAGGGTTTCCCTGGCCTGGGCGGCTTCGTCCGCCATGTCTGCGGGGATGTCGCCCTCGGCGAACTTGCCGCTGCCGTCGGTTTCGTATATATAGGCCTTGTTCCCGAGGAGGTCCACCACTCCCTTGAAGGAGGCTTCGGCTCCGACGGGCAGGAAGACCGCCACGGCCTTGTCGCTGTAGTCGGACCGGATGTCGTTCAGGACCTTGCCGAAGTCGGCGTTTTCCCGGTCGAGCTTGGAGATGTAGAACGCGATGGGAAGATTGAATTCGCTCCCCGTTTCCCAGGCCTTGTCGGTCTGGACTTCGATACCGCTGACACCGCTCACTGCGATCATCAGGGAGTCGGCCACCCGGATGGCGGACCGCATTTCTCCCACGAAGTCGGCGAATCCCGGGGTGTCGAGGACGAAGAGCTGTCTGCCCTTGCGCTCCATGGTGATAAGGGAAGTATTGATCGAGATTTGCCGTTTCTGTTCTTCCTGGCTGAAGTCGCTGACTGTGTTGCCGTCTTCGACCCTCCCCAGTCTGGACGTGATGCCGTTATCGAAAAGCATGGCCTCTACGAGGGATGTCTTACCTGCCCCTCCATGGGCCGCTATTGCGATACTGCGAGTGTTCTCAGGCTGACGGGTTCCCATTCCAACTACCTCCTCCGGCGTCTCGTGCTTTGCCCCGGACTGTTCTCTCAGTCGATATAGGGCAACTTTAATATCTTACGCATAACGTTTCTGTTCGTCAACAAATGGGGCAGAAAATAAAGAGAGGTATCTAACGGCCCTCTTTCAGCCGGCGTTCAAGGATACCGGAGACCGCCGCGGCGTCGGCCTGGCCCCTGGCGTCCCTCATGACGAGGCCTGCGAGGAACTTGATCTTCTTCCCCTTGGGATCCCTGCCGGAGCGGATTTCCTCCACTACGTCGCCGTTGACCGTCAGAACTTTCTCCACCATTTTTTCCACGTCTTCGGCTGACAGGCCTCCGGGAGAAGCACCTGCCGCCGCGAGGGCATCCTTGAGGGATCTCCCGCCCGCCAGGTGGGCGAAGACCTCCCGGGCCACCGTGGTGGAGAGCTTTCCTCCGTCCACCATGGAGACGAGTTCCGCCAGGGCGGAGGGCTTCACCGGGAAGGAATCCATGGAGAAGCCCTTCTCGTTCATCACCCTGAAGACCTCGGTGCGGATCCAGTTGGCCGCCCGCAGGGGGGAAGCGCCGCTTTTGACGCATTCCTCGAAGTACAGGGCCACGGGAAGACTCTCCGCCATGAAGGCGGCATCGGCCTCCGGAAGGCCGTACTCCTCCCCGAACCGCCGCTCCTTGGCCCAGGGCAGTTCCGGCAGGGAGTTCCGCGTGCTTTCCAGAAGCTCCTCCGTCACCACGATGGGGGGGATGTCGGGGTCGGGAAAGTAGCGGTAGTCGTTGGCGGCCTCCTTGCTTCTCATGGAGGTGGTGACCCCCTCCCCGTCGTTCCAGTGCCGGGTCTCCCTCTCCAGGGTGCCCCCTTCGGCGAGGACGGCGGTCTGGCGGCGGATCTCATATTCAAGCGCCCGCTCCACTGCCCGGAGGGAGTTCATGTTCTTGATCTCCGTCCGCTCGCCCCAGCACAGTACCTCACCGGTGGCTGCGTCGGTCTTCTTCACCGACACGTTGGCGTCCACCCGGAGGGACCCCCGCTCCATGTCGCCGTCGGAAACGCCGAGGTAGCGCACCGTCTGGCGGATGCGGGCGACGTACTCCCGAGCTTCCCCGGGCGAGGTGATGTCGGGTTCGGAGACGATCTCCGCCAGGGGAACGCCGCCCCGGTTGTAGTCCACGAAGGAAAAGGCGGCCCCTTCGAGGCGGCCGTCGGCGGCCGAGTGGACCAGTTTTCCGGCGTCTTCCTCGAGGTGGAGCCTGGTGATGCGGATCCGCCGCGGCCTGCCGTCGTCACCGGGAATGTAAATCTCCCCCCCCTCGGCGAGGGGAAGGTCGTACTGGCTGATCTGGTAGGCCTTGGGCAGGTCGGGGTAGAAATAGTTCTTCCTGTGGAAGACCGTATGATTCCTGATGGTGCAGGACAGGGCCAGTCCGGCCCGGACGCCCAGTTCCACAGCCTTTTTGTTCAGCACCGGAAGGCTCCCGGGGAGGCCGAGGCACACGGGGCAGACGTTGGTGTTTGGCTCCGCCCCGATGTAGTCCGTGGAGCACGGACAGAAGATTTTCGTGGCCGTGGAAAGCTGCACGTGGATTTCCAGGCCGATGACGGGGATGTACCGGGAAGTCATCGGGAGTTCCCTCCTTCCGCCGCTGCACCCAGGGGCGCTATGGGCGCCTTCCCGAGGCGCCGCTCCAGGACCGCCGCCGCGTTCAGCAGTTCGGGCTCGCCCCACTGGGGCGCGATGAACTGGACGCCCACGGGAAGGGGTTTTTCCCCGCCGGTGAACCCCCCGTTGAGGGACAGGGCCGGAAGTTCGGCAAGGTTCACCGGAAGGGTGAACACGTCGGCCAGGTACATCCGGACGGGATCGTCCACCAGCTCGCTCTTTTTGAAGGCGGGCGTCGGGGCGGTGGGCAGGGCGATGAGGTCGCACCTCCCGAAGGCCTTCCGAAACTCGGCCTTCATGAGGGAGCGGACCTTCTGGGCCGTGAGGTAATAGGCGTCGTAGTACCCCGAGCTGAGCACGTAGGTCCCCGTGAGGATCCTCCGCTTCACCTCGGCGCCGAAGCCGGCACCCCGGGTGGAAAAGTAAAGGTCGAGCAGGGAGTCCTCCCTGCGGGAAAGGCCGTACCGGACGCCGTCGAACCGGGCGAGATTCGAGCTGGCCTCTGCGGGGGCAAGGATGTAGTAGCAGGGCAGGCCGAACTCGAGGGAGACGGGAAGGGAGACCTCCACGATCTCCGCCCCCTCGTCCCGGCAGAGATTCAGGGTGTTCTCCAGGACCCGGCGCACCTCGGAGTCCACGGAGGAGCGCATGGCGTCAAGCTCCTTCACCACGGCGATCCTCTTTCCCCGGAGGGAAGAAGCGGCCAGTGGGGCCGTGTAGTCCGGGCGCTCCCTGCGGCTGCACGTTCCGTCCCGTGCGTCGGGTGCGGCGATGACCGAGAGCAGGAGGGCGAGATCCTCCACGGTGCGGGCGAAGGGACCGATCTGGTCGAGGGACGAGGCGAAGGCCACGAGGCCCCACCGGCTCACAAGGCCGTAGGTGGGCTTGAGGCCGTAGAGGCCGCAGTAGGAGGCAGGCTGGCGTATGGACCCTCCGGTATCGCTCCCGAGGGCGAGAGGAACATATCCCGCCGCCACGGCTGCTGCGCTTCCCCCGGAGCTGCCTCCCGGCACCCTGCCGGTATCCCAGGGGTTGGACGTCGGGTGAAAGGCGGAGAACTCCGTGGAGCTTCCCATGGCGAATTCGTCCATGTTGGCCTTTCCGGCGAAGACGGCCCCGGCCCCGGCGAGAAGTTCCGCAGCTTTCGCGTCGTAGGGGGGGATCCATCCCTCGAGGATCCTGCTGGCGCAGGTCGCCGGAACTCCCCGGAGACACATGTTGTCCTTCAGAACCACGGGCACGCCCGCAAGGGGTCCCGGCTCGCCGCCCCGGGCGATCATTCCGTCCACCCGGGCCGCCTCTTCCCGTCCCCTGCCTGCGGTGAGAGCCAGCAGGGCCGACAGTTCAGGCTCAAGGGCTTCGATCCGGGAAAGACAGGAGGCGAATACCTCCGACGCCGAAAAATCTTTTTCTTTTATCCCGCGGACCATCTCCGCGGCGGAGAGGGCAAAAAGCTCCATGGCCTACTCCTCCTCGAGAATCCGGGGAACGACAAAGAAGCTGTCCTTCCGCTCCGGGGCGGCTGCCAGCACGTCATCCCGGACGGCGGACCGGACGGGCTCGTCCTCCCGGAGGGGAGGGGCTTCCCTCTCGGAAAAGAGAAAGGGGTCCACCCCGTCGAGGTTCAGCCGCCCTTCTTCCCGGGCCTTGGAAAGGGCGGCGAAATGGCCCAGGATGGCTTCAAAATGGCGCACAAGGGGTTCTATCTCTTGCTCCTCCACGCGCAGCCTGGCGAGACCGGCCACGTGCCGAACGTCCTTTTCGCTGATCGTCATTGGTTTTGCCTCCTGTTCGACGAAACGACCGGTGGGGTATTTCTTGAAGAGGTCTTCAGGAAGTCCTTCCGTTGCGGATCATTTCGAGAAATTCTTCTTCTCCCGCGATACGCACCCCGAGGGCGGCGGCCTTTGCGAGCTTGCTTCCCGCCTCTTTGCCGGCCACCACCAGGGATGTCTTGCCGCTCACGCTGGAGGAACATGCCGCTCCGGCGGCCTTCGCGAGGGCTTCCGCCTCGCTCCTGGTCAGGGATTCCAGCTCGCCGGTAAAGACGATGCGCATTCCCTCGAGGAACCGGGGACCCTGCTCCCCGGGCTGTTCTTCCGCTGTGGGAAGGGCGCCCCGGACACCGAGCTCCGCCAGTTCCTCCAGCAGTTTCCTGTTCTGCTCCCGGGCGAAAAAGGACCTGATGGAGGCCGCCATGACGGGCCCGATGCCCTCCACAGCCGCCAGGGCCTCTTCCGGGGCCCCGCTGAGGGTCTGCACGTCCCGGAAGGCCTCCGCCAGGATTTCCGCTCCACGGGCACCCACGAACCGGATGCCGAGGGCAGCGAGGAGGCGGGAGAAGGGACGCTCCTTCGACGCGGCGACAGCGTTGACCAGGTTCTCCGCCGACTTGGGCCCCATCCTGTCGAGACCTGCGGCCGCTTCCGCCGGAAGACGGTACAGATCCGAAACGGTGCGGATTATCCCCTTGTCCACGAGCTGCTCCACCAGCCTGTCGCCCAGGCCCCGGATGTCCATGCCGCCCCGGGAGGCGAAATGGCGGATCCCCTCCTTGAGCTGGGCGGGACAGGATGCCCTGTTCATGCACCGGAGAGCCGCCTCGCCTTCGAGCCGCACCGCGGGGGAGCCGCAGGACGGGCATGAATCAGGCATGGCAAATTCCCGCTCGGTTCCGTTCCGGAGCTCCGTCACGGCGCCGAGAACCTCCGGGATGATTTCCCCGGCCTTCCGGACCCGGACCAGATCCCCGATCCGGAGGTCCTTCCGGCGGAGTTCGTCCTCGTTGTGGAGGCTCGCCCGCCGGACCACCGAGCCGGAGAGAGTCACGGGCTCGAGAACGGCCACGGGGGTGAGGGCCCCGGTCCTGCCCACGGAGACGAGGATGTCGGTCAGGCGGGTGGTCTTTTCCTCCGGGGGATACTTGAAGGCGACGGCCCACCGGGGAGCGTGGGAGGTGGAGCCCATTTCGCTCCAGGCGCGAAGGGAGTCGAGCTTCACCACCACGCCGTCGGTGGCGTAGGGAAGGGAGAACCGCCCCTTTTCCCAGGAGGCGACGAACTCTTTCACGGCATCTCCGCCGGGGCAGAACTGCCAGGCCTTCTGGACGGGAAGGCCGGTTCGGGAGAGCCATTCGAGGATTTCCCTCTGGGAGGAGAGTTCAAGCCGTTCGGGGGAAACCACCGAATAGAGGTAGACGGAAAGCCTTCTTCCGGCGGTGACTGCGGGGTCGAGCTGCCGGAGGCTCCCGGCGGCGGCGTTCCTGGGGTTGGCGAAGAGGGGCTCTCCCCGCTCCTCCCGTTCTTCGTTGAGGGCGGCGAAGTATTTCCTCTCAAGGAGCACTTCGCCCCGGACCTCCACCCGGCCCCGGGGAAAGTCTGACAGGGTGAGGGGAAGGGTGCGGATGGTCCTGAGGTTGGCGGTGATGTCCTCCCCCACCCGCCCGTCGCCCCGGGTCGTTCCCCGGACGAAGGCGCCGTCCTCGTAGGTGAGGGAAACGGCGAGTCCGTCGATCTTCAGCTCGCAGACATAGCCTTCCGCCGCCCAGGGGGCCGTGCGGTTCAGGAAGCCGTCCAGATCCTCCCCGTTCAGGGCGTTGTCCAGGCTGAGCATGGGCACCGAGAGGGGAACCTTCTCGAACCGTTCGCTCGCCTTCGCGCCGACCCGCTTCGTGGGCGATTCGGGGGATGCGAGCTGCGGCCAGGCAGTCTCGAGGTCCACAAGCTCACGGTAGAGGGCGTCGTATTCGTCGTCGGGAATTTCGGGGGCGTCCTCCACGTAATAGAGGCGCCCGTGGCGGGCGAGCTCCCTTTGCAGGAAGGCCGCCCGCCGCCGGGCCTCTTCAGGTATCTCCAGCGTTCGTTCCTCGTCCCGAGGCACGGGGGTCCGCCTCCTACTCCCCGGCGTCCTCCCCACCGTCCTCCCTGGTGCGGGAAGGCAGGGGCTTCATGGTCGGGAAGAGAATGACGTCCCGGATAGACCTGGAGTCGGTGAGGAACATGACGAGCCTGTCCACGCCGATGCCCAGTCCTCCCGTGGGGGGAAGGCCCGTCTCGATGGCGTTGATGAAGTCCTCGTCGAAATCGTGGGCCTCGTCGTCGCCGGCCTCCTTCTTTTTGAGCTGGTCCTCGAACCGGCCCCGCTGATCGATGGGGTCGTTCAGCTCGCTAAAGGCGTTGGCCACTTCCTTGCCGCAGATGAAGAGCTCGAACCTGCGGGTGTAGTCGGGGTTCTCCGGGTCTCTCTTGGCGAGGGGGGAGATCTCCGTGGGGTGCCCTGTGACGAAGGTGGGCTGGATCAGCTTCTCTTCCACGAAGGTCTCGAACATGAGATTGAGGACGGTGAACCGGCTCTCGGTCCCCTTGATCTCCACGCCCCGGTCCTTCGCAATTCTCCGGGCCTCGTCGTCATCGGAAATGTTCCGGAAATCGACGCCCGTGTATTCCGCCACCAGGTCGAGCATGCTCCCCCGCTTGAAGGGCCTGTCGAAGTCGAGGTCCACGTCCTGGAAACGGACCTTCCTGGGGCTGCCGGGCCCGCAGACCACGTCGGCGGCGTTCCGGATGATCTCCTCGGTGAGGTCCATCATGTCGTGGTAGTCAGCATAGGCCCAGTACACCTCCATGGCGGTGAACTCCGGATTGTGCATGGTGTCGAGCCCCTCGTTGCGGAAGTTCTTTCCCATCTCGTAGACCCGCCCGAACATGCCCACCACGAGGCGCTTGAGGTAGAGCTCCGTGGCGATGCGGAGGTACATCTCCATGCCCAGGGCGTTGTGGAAGGTCTTGAAGGGCCGGGCGTTGGCGCCCCCCGCAAGGACCGACAGGATCGGGGTCTCCACCTCGAGGGTGCCGTGGTCCTCAAGGGTCTTCCGGATGGAGGAGATGATCTTCGACCGTTTCCGGAAGGTCTCCCGCACCTCGGGGTTGGCGATGAGGTCGGTGTACCGCTGGCGGTACCGGACTTCCGTGTCCTTCAGGCCATGCCACTTCTCGGGCAGGGGCCGGAGGGCCTTGCAGAGGAGCACGCACTCCCGGACATGGATGGTGAGTTCCCCCCGCTGGGTCCGGAAGGGATGCCCCACGATGCCGACCCAGTCGCCCGAGTCGACCCATTTCTTCGCGAAGGTGTACTTTTCTTCGCCCATGGCGTTGAACTGGAAGTAAAGCTGCAGGTTGTCCGTCTCGTCGGCCAGGTTGGCGAAGGCGGCCTTCCCGTGTTTGCGGAGGGTCATCACCCTGCCGGCGGTGACGATGGTCACCGACTCGTCAAGCTCGTCCTCGGCCAGGTGGCTGAAGTTCTCCCGCACGTAGGCAAGGGAGTGCTTTCGGTCCCACTTCTCCACGAGGTAGGGGTTGTAGCCCTCCTCGGCGATCAGCCGCTCGAGCTTGTCCTTCCGCTGCCGGACTATTTCGTCCTGGTCCGCTTGGGAAGGCCGGTTCACTGCATCCTTCTCAACATGTGCATCCACTGTATTCCTCTCTCCTTTCAAAATACCCGCCGCTTTGTTCAATAACTCCCCGGAGATCCGTCCATGAGGACACGGATGCGGCAGCCCTTCGAAGACCGCCCACACCAGCCATGCCCCGAAACAGCCCGGCAAGGATACGTTTGGCGAAAAGCGCCGCCATCCGTTGCCCGCACAAGGCCGATACGCTGTCGCCGAAATCGAGCAGCAACAGTATCTGAAAATCCGGGGATGGATTTCCGTAGATATTATGCACGTCATAGCCGAGAAACGCCAGAGTCCGGGCAAAAAGGAAAGGATCCGCCACGGCGCCCCTCGCAAGGAGCACGGACGAACATCCGGCATCCAGGTAAAAAGAGGCGTCCCCGGGAGAATAGATATCACCGCTGGCGCATATTTTCCCGGGGAACATTCTGGCCATCCGGGCGACGATATCCCTGTCCGCTTCCCCGGCATACCGCTGGGCGGGGGTCCTTCCGTGAAGGCAGACCAGTGACGCGCCCGCGTCCAGGAGCCCCCGGCAGAACTCCTCCGTAGTCAGGGGGTAGCCGGGAGGACATTTGCGTATCTTCGGCCATACAGGGAAACCGAAGCGTGTAAGGGCCTTCACCATGGCAAAAGCCGTGGCAGGGTTCTCCAGGAGGCGGGCTCCCGCTCCTTTTTTCAGCACCTTCGGCATGGGGCAGGCCATGTTTATGCCCACGGCACGAAACAATGTCCCCTCAGCCAGCGCCGTTTCAGCTCCCTTCGAGAGTGTGTCCGAGTCTCCGGCAAAAAGCTGCACGATGACAGGCCCCTCTCCGGGAAGCACCTGCAGCATCCCCGCAGTTTTCCTGTTGGTTCTGAGCAGGCCTGCGCAGCTGATCATCTCTGTATGGGTCGCTGAAGCCCCGAGACGGGAATAAAAAAGCCGAACGGGCGGGATGGTGACACCCGCGAGAGGGGCAAGCATCAGGGGTGAATCGAGAACCAGCCCCCCTGTCTCCCATCCGGGCCCGGAAAGTGGCGGAAGAACGGGAGGAAAACGGCTCACCTGGGGCGATTCCTCTCGTGGATGAGCCTGAGCCCCTCAAGGGTGAGCCACGGGTCCACGGCAGTGATGGTTTCGGAGATGGAGGCAATGACCGCCGCATGGCCCCCGGTGGCAGCCACGGGCGTTCTGCTGCCCAGTTCGTCCCAGGTCTTCCTGACGAGAAAATCCACGAGCCCCGCGTTGCCGAAGAGGATCCCCGCCTGGATGGAGCCGATGGTGTTGTTCCCGATGACGCTCTTCGGGGGCTCCAGGGAGACCTGGGGCAGCTTCGCCGTGCGGCCGAAGAGGGCTTCCATGCCCGTCACCAGCCCGGGGGAGATGGTTCCCCCGAGGTAGGCGCCCTCGGAGTTCAGGATGTCGAGGGTGATGGCCGTCCCGAAGTCGACCACGATGAGGGGGGCGCCGTACTTGGCCTTCCCCGCAACGGAGTTCACGAGCCGGTCAGCCCCCACTTCATGCCTGGGCGAATAGGCGATGCCGATGCCCAGGTCCAGGGATGACGTTACCTTGACCGGCTCCACGGAAAGGTATTCCCTCAGGCCTTCGGAGAGGGCCATGTCGAGGGACGGGACGACGCTCGAGTATATGGCCCCGTCGATGGACGTCCGGGGGATACCGCAAATGTCCAGCAGGTTCAGCAGGTATATGCCCAGTTCGTCGGAGGTGTGCCTCTCCGACATGAGCCTCCAGTGTTTCACCAGGGTCTCACCGTCGTAGATCCCGATGACCGTGGTGGTGTTTCCTACGTCAAGGACGAGCAGCATGGTACCGTCCTCCTCTTTTGAAGAATGTCAACATCAGGATATTATACCCTGTCGGGAGGGAATTTTCCCCCCGGAAAAGGGCCTTGCCGCCTGGGGGGGAAGGCGCCCGAAACGGCCTTCAGAAAAGGATCATGACCACGAGAAGGACGAGCAGGGCTCCCCCGAAGGTCCGGAGTCCCGGCCGGAAGAGGCCGAAGGCGAGGGACGCGAGGAAGGCGGCGCTCCCGGCGGCGGCAACTGCGGGCGACCAGGAGACGGACCACGGGATAAGCGACGTGAGAGTGTCGGCAGCCCACTGCCAGAGGAGAAAGAGCCCCTCCGCGGCGCCGGCGAGGTAATACCCTCCGGGTATCCCGGCCAGGGCGGGAATCGAAAGCACGGCGGCGAAGGGATAGAGGAAGGCGAAGACAGGGAGGGCCGCCATGTTGACCAGGATGCCGGACAGGGGGACCGCACCGAAGGCGGCGGCGGTCTGGGGGTAGGTGGCAAGCCAGACGAGAGGGCTCGCGGCGAGGGCGGTCCTCCATCCCGCTCCCCGTTCGGCCAGGGCCGACAGAAGAAGGGCTGCCGTGACGGACAGCCTCCACCCGAGATCGGCGTACCACTCGGGCCTCCAGAGAAGGAGGAGAATTCCCGCCAGGGAGACGGCGTTCAGAGGGCTCCCCTTCCGGCCAAGGGCATAGCCGAGGAGAACGGACTGGATCATGAGGGCCGCCCGGAGGGCGCTTGGAGCTCCCCCGGCCAGCAGGGCGTAGGCCCAGAGAATGCCGCTCGCCGCGATGAGCCGTCCACGGAAGGACAGCCTCCGGCGAAGGGCACCGAGGGAGAGGATCTTCCAGGCCGCCGCCGCGGCGAGGCCCACGTGGAAGCCCGAGACGGCGAGGAGGTGGGCCGTTCCCCAAGTCCTGTGGTCATCGGCGAGGGCGGGGTCCCGGACGCCGAGAAAGGCGGCGAGAAGGTATCCTCTTGTTGCCGGAGGAAGGTTGAGAAGGATATTCCTGCGAAGGGCCGTCCGGAGGGAGGGCAGACCGAAGCCCCCCTCCCGCCGGGCGAGGAGTTCGTCGGGGAGGATTTCGGAGGACACGCCCCTGGCCCGCCAGTACAGGTCTTCCCGAAAAGATGAATCCTCCCTGATCCTGAAGGGGACAGTCTCCCCCGCAAAGGTGAGGGTCTCCCCTTCCATGACGGACTGGTCGGGCCGGAGCCGAAGAAGGTACCGTCCGCTCCCCCCGTCCACCACCACTACCCTCGAAGAACCCCACGGGCGTTCAAGAATGATTTCTCCGCCGTCGAGAACCCGCCCCAGGGGTACGGAAAAGTTCTGCACCCTCCAAACGGAGAAAAGGGAACAGAGAAAGGCCAGAAAAGTGACGGCAATGCAGTAGGAGAAAAACCGGGCCGGACGGCAGCCGGAAAGAAGGAGAAGGATTCCGAGGCACAGCAGGGACGCGGCGGCTCCGGCCGCAGGAGGGGACATCCCCCTGTCCCCGAGGACGAGGGCTGTGAAGACCGCTCCGAGCAGGAAAAGGAGAGGGGCCCGGGCAATACCCTCGTCATATCCCGGAAAGGGGATCATCGCAGGTCGACGTGGTCCCTGAGGCTCTCCAGCTTCTTCGGGCCTATGCCCTTCACCTTCAGGAGATCCTGCAGGGTGGAGAACCTGCCTTTCTGGGTACGGTACTCGAGAATGGCCCGGGCGATGGCCGGTCCGACACCGGGAAGGCGCTGGAGTTCCTCCAGGGTGGCTGTGTTGACTCTGACGGCCCCTCCCGTTCCGCTGGAAGAGGTGACCGCGGGCTGCCGGAGAAAACCGCTGTCCTGCGGGGCAGCAGGGACCGGGATGTCGTTCTTTCCTCCGTCCTCCCCGGCCAGGGGAACATGGACGTGAACCCCGTCCGCCAGGGGAGCGGCTAGGTTGACCTTCACGGGATCAGCGTTGGGAAGAAGCCCCCCAGCGGCGTCCACGAGGTTGTGCACCCTGCTCCCCGTAGGGAGGGAGTAGACTCCCGGCGAGGCCACGCCACCGGTGATGTAGAGCACCCATTCCTTCGTCTCCCGGGTTTCCGGAGACGGCGAGGGTTCCGCCGCCGGAGGCCCGGAGGGCTTGTCCGCGGGCGCGGTAATGGAGAGGGCGGGGCCTGCCTTAGCCCCCGAAGGACGGTCCACGAAGCGTCCCGAGAAAAAGAACACCAGGAGCCCCGCAAGGAGAAAACACCCGAGCCCCAGGGCGAGGAAGGCGAGTCCCTGAAATTTCGGATCGGAGAAAAAGCCCTTCTTCACTGCCCGTCCCTCCTTACTTCCTGTTTTCGACGATTCTTCCCGAGAGGCACCAGTTGTCCGCCCGGGTGATCTCCACAGGGACAAACCGCCCGAGCATGTCCTCTCCCCCTTCCACGAGCACCACCTTGTCTGAGGGGGTCCGCCCCTGCAGGAGCTCTTCTCCCCGGGGGGCGACGTCATCCAGCAGCACGGTGAAAAGGCTGCCCACGAGGGATTCGTTGATCTCCAGCGCGATTCCCGACTGGAGGCGGTTCACTTCGTTCAGCCGGGCCATTTTTTCCTCGCGGGGCACCTGGTCCTCCCTGCGAGCTGCCGCGGTGCCCTCCCGGGGCGAGTAGGCGGCTGAGTGGACGAGGTCGAACCGGAACTCCTCCAGTACCTTCAGCGATTGCCGGTAATCCTCCTCAGTCTCGCCCGGGTGACCCACGATGAGGTCCGTGGTGAGCCCCACTCCAGGCAGCCTGCTCCGGATAAGGGAAACAGTCTCCCTGTAGCGCTCCACCGAGTAGCCCCTGTTCATGAGGGACAGGATGCGGTCGCTTCCCGACTGGATGGGAAGGTTGATGGAGGGGCAGATCACCGGGGAGTGTTCCGCCATGGTCTCCACGATGTCGGGTGTGAAGTCCCTAGGGTGGGAGGTGGCGAACCGGAGGAGCCGGACTCCCGTTTTCAGGGCGCCGTCCCTCAGGAGGTTCGCGAAGGTGTATCCGTCGGAAAAATCGCTTCCGTAGCTGTTCACGTTCTGGCCCAGCAGGGTGATTTCCAGGACGCCGTCGGCCGCGAGGGTTCTCATCTCTTCGAGGATGTCCTCGGGAGGGCGGGAGACGAAGCGGCCCCGGACGTAGGGGACGATGCAGTAGGAGCAGAAATTGTCGCAGCCATGGGCTATGGTGACGAAGGCCTTCCAGGGGTTGACCCGCTCCACGGGGGCGCCGGGGAGGTCGATGAAGGCCCTGGGGTCGTCGTCGAGGAACTGGAAGGTTTCGCCCGGGGAGGCCATGAGCTTCTCCAGGCCGTCAGGCACGGCACCTATGTGCCTGGGGCCCGAGACGAAGCGGACCCAGGGGAACCGGGCGGCCATTTTGCGGCCCACGTTCTGGGCCACGCAGCCCGTGACGGCCACGAAGGGCTTCCGCTCTCTCTCCCAGCGGGGAGCGAACCTGCCAAGGTCGCTCCAGACTTTCTGTTCGGCCTTGTCGCGGATGCTGCATCCGTTGAGGATGACCACGTCGGCCTCCTCCTCGCCTGTCTCGGTCCATCCCCGTTCTTTGAGCGCAGTTTTCATTTTGTCGCCGTCATAGACGTTCATCTGACAGCCGTAGACTTTCAGGGCGTATCGGTACACGGAAGAACTCCTCCCGGCGGTTTTGAATTGTAGACACTCGGTCAGGGAGTCATTATACCCCGTATCGGGGAGATTGAAAAATTTGGTCAAGTCTTTCTTCCGTGGCAGTGGGGAAGCGTTGTCGGTGCTCGCTTGGGCCGCCGGCGCACATTGTCATCCCTGACAACTGCTCAAGCGATCAACCCGGCTCCCTGCGTTCGCCGGTTGCCTGCTTGTGAAACCGACATCCATGTCGGTTTCTCGGCCTGGGCGCTGCCCCCCAGGGGGTCTCTCCGCAAAAAAGCGCGGAGCGAGGTCTCTTCCCCCCTGGCAGGGCGAATTCACCTTATGCCCAACAACACTCCCTCTGCCCTTAATTCAGGCTTTTGATGATGATCGGCTTTTCTCAATACCCCTGTAGTAGAATAGAGGAAAACGGCCGAGGGGGTTTTGAACGTGAAGCGTTTTCGTTTCTCCGGACTGGTTCTTCCGGTTCTCCTGATTATCCTGGCCCTTCCGGGCACTGTCCTGGCGTGGAGTCTCCCCGACATCCCCGGCTTCACCGGGGGCGAAGTCCAGAAGACTCCGCTGGAGGCTCCGTCAGGGAATTTCGGCGAATGGCTCGTTCGGGTCTACACCGCCACAGGAGGACGGACCCTCAAGGCCACACTGATGGCCGGCCCCGGGGCCGGAGAGCTTCGCACTCCCCCTGAAGGGATGAAGACCGATGACCGTCCCCTGGGCTTCGGTTCTTCCTACGAGGGGCTGACCGTCGAAGGGAAACGGGCTCTCCTGGAGGAAGTTCCCACGGTGGGGATTGCCCTTGCAGTGGCCCTGTCCGGCGATGTCACCCTGACCCTGGAGTCGTCCTCCCTGTCCCGGGAAGATCTTCTCCAGGCAGGCGCGGCTCTTATACTGGCCCAATAACAAAAGGGAGGCCTTTCGGCCTCCCTTTTCCATTCCGTTTTTTATTCCTCGGGTTCGAACATATCCTTGCCCACGGCGCAGACCGGGCAGACCCAGTCGTCGGGAATGTCTTCAAAAGCTGTTCCGGGGGCCACTCCCGAATCGGGATCGCCCTCGGCGGGGTCATAGACATAGCCGCACACGGTGCACACGTACTTTTTCATGAAATATCCCCCTTCTGGTGATCTTCTGATGATGTTTCCTGAATCTCATTATAGCTATTTCCGGCAAGAAAAGGCAACCGGGGAAACAGATTCCCCGAAAGCCCCTCACCGGCAGGTCACAGGGCGGGAGCTTCCCTTCCCTTCCCGCCGGAGAGGCAGACCGAGCCGCCGGCGGTGACGAGGTAATCGTCCTCGATTCTCATGCCGCCCCAGCCCTCGATGTAGATGCCCGGCTCCACGGTGACCACGTCCCCTTCCTCGAGTACATCCCGGGAAACGGGAGAGAGCCTCGGCGCCTCGTGAACCTCCAGCCCGAGGCCGTGCCCGAGCCCGTGGGGGAAATGCTTCCCCCATCCCCGGCGGATGACCACGTCCCTGGCCACGGCATCCACGGCTTTGCCTTCCACTCCGGGACGGAGGGCTTCCGCAGCACGCAGGTGGGCTTCCAGGAGGGTATCCTGGATGTCCCTGCCCTGGGGGGAGAGGGGGCCGAGAGAAAAGTTCCTCGTCAGGTCGGACATGTACCCGTCCACGGTGGCGCCGAAGTCCACCGTAACCATGTCCCCCTTCCTGAAGGCCCGGCCGGTGGGCGCTCCGTGAGGCAGGGAGCTCCGTTCGCCGGAGGCGACTATGAAGCCGTTATTCGTCCATCCTCCCTCGGCGCCGTTTTTCCTCAGGGTGTATTCCAGCAGGGCGTTGAACTCCTTCTCCGTCATGCCCTCCCGGACGGCCCCCAGGACTTCCAGGTAGGAATCATAGGCAAGATCCCCCGCTTTGCTGATGAGGGCGGCCTCGACGTCGTCCTTTCTTCGCCGGAGGGCCGGGAGAAGCCCTGAGCAGTCTTTCCACGACGATACTGAAGATTCGAGCCCCCGGAAAAAGGACACCGATACCCGATCAGCCTCGAAGCCGGCGGTTTTCCACCCGCCCTGCCGCAGGATCTCCGCCGTTTTTCCCTGGAGAGACATGCCGTCGAGGATGAGAACGTCAAGGGGAGATTCTGCCCGGGCCTGGAGGGCGTACCGCCCGTCGGTGACGAGGTACTGCCTATCCTGCGAGACGACGAGGGCGCCGCTGCTTCCCCTGAAGCCGCTCAGGTAGGCCATGGACTCGCTGTTGTACCGCTCCGCCACGAAGAGGAGAAACACGTCCGTCTTCTCCCGGGCGAGAAGTTCCCGCAGACGGGCGATCCTTCCCATGATGGTCCCGGAACTCACGGGGATCATTCCTCCTTCGGCCTGCCGAGCAAACCCCATAATTCCTCGGCCACGCTGTCGGGGCAGTTTCCCCGCCCCTCGACGAACCGTCCTGCCGAAGCGGCCGGAATGCCTTTCTTCGCCAGCCTCGCCAGGGCTTCCTCCTCGTGTTCCTGAGCCACCACCGCCAGGAGGACCCCGGAGGAGATGAGATGGAAGGGATCGAATCCCAGGCCCTGCCGTGCCCGCTCCGTCAGGGGCGACAGGGGAATCTTCCCGTAATCCAGTTCCGCGCCGAGGCTGCTGAGCCTCATGATCTCCGCTATGCCGCCCCCGATGCCCCCCTCGGTGGGATCATGGAGGAACCTGGCGATGTCCCGGAGGCACTTCGCTTCCTCCAGGACCGAAATGCCATTCAGCCACCCGGCGGCTTCACGGACGCCCTCCGGGCCGATGACAGGTTCCAGGAGGTCGGGCCGGTCGGAGGCAAGGATAGCCATGCCCTCGAGACCCGCATGCTTCGTGAGAATGAGCCTGTCGCCCGGGCGGATGTCCGTTGCCCGATGGACGTATTCCGTGGGGCCCATCATGGTTCCCACGAGGACGGGCTGGTCGTACCGGTCGGTGAGTTCCGTGTGTCCTCCCACCACTGCCGCCCCTATGGAGAGGCAGGCCTCGTGGATCTCCCTCATAAGGGCTTGCACCATGGGAATGCCCTGCCTGGAGGGAACGAGGAGGGTGACCACGAAAAAGGAGGGGTCTCCTCCCTTGCAGGCGATGTCGTTGGCGTTGATGTGGACCAGAAATTTGCCCGCACCCGCTGACGCCCCGACAATGGGGTCGGAGGCCACGGCAACGTACTTGCCGTCGGGCCACCGGATGAGCGCCGCGTCCTCCCCTATTCCGGGACCGATAAGCACCTCGGGCCGGGATGCCCCGCAGAACCGGAAGATGCTTCCTTCAAGCTGACCCGGGGGAAGTTTCCCCACCGGAGACTGATTCATGTGCTTCACCTCTTCGCAGGCTGAAAATGCAGCCGCAGTATGACTGCCTGTAGAGACCTAGCTCCTTCGACATGGCGACGGAGCGGACAAAACCGTTTTGCTTCCGGAAAATCCTTGACAGCCACCGGAGGCCAAAGGCCCGGACCGTTTCCTCCCCGATGGCGTTGATAAGAGACGCGTCCTTGTGGGGACTGATGGTCAGGGTGGTGCAGAGCAGAGGAATCCCCTCCCGGACAGCCGCCCGGGCTGCCCCCTCGAGCTGGAGCCTGAAGCAGAGGGCGCACCGCCTGCCTCCTTCGGGCTCCTCCGCCAGGGGCGAGGCCGCCTCCATCCACGGCGGGGTGAACGTATCCTCCACGAAAACCGGAACTCTTCCCGCGGCAAGGGAGGCCAGGGCCTCCCTCCGTTTTTTTTCCTCTGCCGCAGGGTGGATGTTGGCGCCGTACCAGTAAAGCGTCGCGGCAAATCCCTCCGCCGAAAGGTCAGCGAGGGGCACCGTGGCGTCCGGGGCACAGCATGCGTGGAGAAGAAGCCGTTGTTCCACGGGACGTCTATTTTCCCGGAAGGGACTCGAAGGCTTTCGCCAGGGAGGCCTCGTCGAGGCCCATGGCCGCAATGACGTCGGGGGAACTGCCGGATTCTCCGTAGGTGTGCACCCCCACGGCCCTGAAGGATGCGGAGAGCCCAAGTTCAGTCATCCTGGCGGCGAGAATGGACCCCATGCCGCTGTTCACCGAGTGGTCCTCGCAGGTGAGAATGCGTCCCGTGGCCGCCGCTTCCCGCAGGGCGTCGTCGTCGGGGGCTAGGGGGCTGGAAACGCAGTACACCGCCACATCCAGGCCGTGTTGCTCCCGCAGGATGTCCCGGGCCTTCACGGCCCGCTCCGTCATGGCGCCGAGGGCGAAGATGGCGCCGTCCTTCCCGGACCGCACCCGGACAGCCTCTCCGTAGCGGAAGCGGTAGTCCCCTCCGAAGAGAGGGTCTCCCTTCTCATCGGCCAGGACGCCGAGCTTGCTCCGGCCCATGGCGATGCAGACGCATCCCGCCTCGCCGAGGGCCCAGCGGGCGGCCCTGTCGGTCTGGTTGGGGTCTCCGGGCACCACGAGCTTCCAGCCGTAGGTGTTCCGGAGCAGCCCCACGTAGTCGATGGCCTGGTGGGTCTTGCCATCCTCGCCCACGTCGAGTCCCACGTGGGTGAGCACCGTCTTGAGGCTGGCGGAGTTGATGTCGTTCAGCCGCTGCTGGTTGTAGGTCTCCGACAGTCCGAAGACGCCGAAGTCTGCCCACAGGGAGACCGCTCCGGCCGTGGAGGCGGCCCCTGCGGCGGTGGCGGTTGAATGTTCCTGGATGCCCGCCTGGATGAACCAGTCGGGGCATTTTTTCGCGAAGTCCCCTGTCTTCACCGAACCGGCAAGGTCGCAGTCGAAGACGAGAAGGGGCGTCCCGCCTTCCTTCCCGTAGTTCTTTTCGCCCACGTCGGCGAGGGCGGTTCCGAAGGCGGAACGGTTGTCCGTCTTCTTGTCCGTGCCGTAGGTGACGGGGTCTCCAAGATCGAGATCCGCCTTCGTCGGCGTCACGTGCCTTCCCCCGGGAAGCGCTCCCGACTCCCGCAGTTTCCGGGCTTCATCAAGGAGGGAGGGGTCGCCGCCGAGTTCTTTCATGGCCTGGAGGTAGAGTTCCTTCTTGGGAGCCTTGCCGTGGAATTCCGGTGTGTTCTCCATGAAGGATACCCCCCTGCCCATGACGGTCCGGCACAGGATGACCGTGGGCCGGTCGCAGGAGGCGCTCAGCCGGAGGGCGGCGTAGAGTTCCCGGAAGGAGTGGCCGTCGCATTCCAGCACATTCCACCCGTCGGCTTTCCAGAGGGCGGGGATGTCCGCGGGCATGACCGTTTCCAGCGTGCCCGAGATCTGGATGTGGTTCCAGTCCACGAGGGCGGTAAGATTGGCCAGGTTTTCCTTGACGGCGATCCGCCGGGCCTCGGCGCTCTGGCCCTTGGTCTGGCCTCCGTCCCCCATGAGGACGTAGGTCCGTTTTCCGTTCTTCCTGGCCTTCTGGGCGAGGGCGAAGCCGACGCCTGCGGAAAGGCCCTGGCCAAGGTTGCCGCTTCCCCAGTCGATGCCCGGCACGTCCCGTTCCACGTGTCCCTGGAAGGGGGAACCGCACTGGCGGAAATGGGCGACAGCGTCCATGGGAGGAAAGAACCCCCACTCAGCAAGGGCGGCATAGGCCCCCGGGGACGTGTGGCCGTGGCTGATGGAAACATAGTCCCGGTCGATATCGGAGCAGTTCTCCGGCGTCAGGTCCGCCACACCGTAGACGGTGAGGTACAATTCCGTGCTCGAGAGGGAACCGGCGGGGTGACCGCTGTCGGCGAGGGTGACCATGGTGACCGCGTTTCGTCTGCAGCGCACGGCGGCTTCCTCGAGGGCGCGGACCATGGCGTCATCGAGGGAGCCGACGGGAAAATTCCTCAGTGCGGGAAGGTTCATTTTCGTATCGCCTCCTTGAATTGTGACAGGACTGATTATACCCAAGACGGGGGAAAAAGTCAGGAAAAAGGGCGGTCCTGCCGGACCGCCCGATGGTGCCTTGAACAGCGGATGTCCGCAGGGAATTCTGCGGCGATCAGGAGATGTAGACCCTCGGGACCCGCCTGAGGAACATGATGGGCACTTCGTAGTTGATGGTGTTTCTTGCGGCGGCGATCTCCTCAGGAGAGATGCGCTCGCTCCCCTGCCGTCCGATGAGGACCACCTCGTCGCCCACCTTCACGTCCATGCCGGTGACGTTCACCATCATCTGGTCCATGCAGATGTTCCCGGCATGGGGGACCCGCTTACCGCCGATGAGGACGTCCACCTTCATGGAGAGGGCCCGGGAATAGCCGTCGGCGTACCCCACGGGGAGCACCGCCATCGTCTCCGTCCCGCGGGTCATGTACTTCAGCCCGTAGCCCACGCCGCTTCCGCGGGGAAGCTCCTTCACGAGGGCCACTTCCGTTTTCACCTCGAAGGTGGGAAGGAGCTCCACGGACCGGACGCATTCCGACGAAGGGTACATGCCGTAGAGGATGACTCCGGGGCGGACGCCGTCAAGGTGCTTGTCCGGGCAGGCGAGAATCCCGGCGCTGTTGCATGCGTGCCGCAGCGGAACGGTGATCCCCCTGGCTTCAGCCGCCGCCAGGGCTTCCTTCAGTCCCGAGAACTGGTGTTCCGTAAATTCGAGGCGCCGTTCGTCCGCCGTGGCGAAGTGGGTGTACATCCCCTCGAGGGAGAGCCCGGGCAGAGTTCCCAGTTCGTCGAGAACGGAGGGGATTTCCCGGGGGAGGAACCCTATGCGGCTCATTCCAGTGTCCACCTTCACGTGGACCGGCACTTTTTTCCCCTGCCGGCACGCCTCGCCGCTGAGTACGCGGGCAAAGGAAAGATCGGTGATCGTCGCCGTGACGTCCTGCCGGACGTATTCCGCCGCGGAACGGGCAGGTGTGGGGCCGAGCACGAGGATCGGCGCCGTCACTCCCCCTTCCCGCAGTTCAAAGGCTTCGTCGGGGATGGCCACGGCAAAGCGGCGGCATCCAGCCTCCGAAAGGGCCCTGCAGGCCGGAAATACGCCATGGCCGTAGGCGTCGGCTTTTATGACTCCTAAAATTTCCGGGCCCGGGCCCACATGGCGCCGGATGGCCAGGAAATTGGCTTTCAAATTCGCAAGATTCACTTCCATACGGGTTGCGCGGTGCATGCAAATCGCCTTCCTTCCCGAAAAAAAGGGGACGGAAATCCGTCCCCTTTTCCCGAATCCGCAGCAAGTTTTTGTTAGACCTTCAGTTCGCCGCTCCGGCGCTTGTCGTCGAAGTCCTTCACGAGCCGTCTCAGCTCGCCGGAAAGGAGCAGCAGGGCCACAAGGTTTGGAGCCGCCATGAGACCGTTCAGCGTATCCGAAAGGTCCCACAGGTTGCTCAGGAATCCGGCGGCGTCTCCGAGGAAGACTCCTCCGGCTGCTCCGACGACGATCAGGGCAACCCAGAGAACCTTCAGGACCGGGATGATCCACTGTCCGAAGATGTACACGCCGCAGGTTTCGCTGTACCAGTACCAGCCGAGGATGGTGGAGAAGGCGAAGAGGGCGAGGCCGACGGAGAGGATCATGGTACCCGTGCCGCCGAGGACAACTTCAAAGGCGGAGAGGGAGAGCTGGGCTCCGGAAAGATCCGGCTTCGCAGTGAGCACGCCGCTGGTCAGGATGGCAAGGGCGGTGAGGGTGCAGATCACGATGGTGTCGGTGAACACTTCGAAGAGACCGTACATGCCCTGGCGGACAGGATGGTCAACCACTGCAGTGGCATGGACCATGGGAGCGGAGCCGAGGCCGGCTTCGTTGGAGAAGACGCCCCGGGCGATACCCTTGGTGATGGCGACCTTGACCGCCCATCCGGCGATGGCGCCGGGCATGGCCATGGGGTCGCTGATGGCGTACTTCACGGCGCTTTCGAAGGCCGGCATGATCTGGTCGGTGTGGGTGAAAACCACGAGACCGGCGCCGACGATGTAGAAGATGGCCATGAAGGGCACAAGATAGGTGGTGACGTCAGAGATCCTCTTCAGGCCGCCGATGATGACAAGGGCGGTAAGCACTGCGACAGCGATTCCGGTGTACAGGCTGGGGATACCGAAGCCGAGCTGGAAGCCCTCGGCTGTGGAGTTGGCCTGAACGGCGCAGCCGATGCCGAAGGAGGCGAAGAAACCGAAGAAGGCGAAGAGCCATGCAAGCCACTTCTGTCCGGCTCCCTTTTCGAGGATGTACATGGTGCCGCCGCGCCAGCTGCCCGTCTCGTCTTTCTCGCGGTACCTGACGGCCAGGGTGACTTCCGCCATCTTCGTGGTCATGCCGAACACCGCCGAAACGAGCATCCAGAAGAGGGCTCCGGGGCCGCCGAGGTGAAGGGCCGTGGCGACGCCCGCGATGTTGCCCGTTCCCACCGTGGAGGCAAGAGCGGTGGAGAGGGCGGCAAAGGAGGAAATCGTCCCTTCCCCTTCCTTTTTCTTACCAAGATTGCCGAAAACCTCTTTGAACATAAGGAAAAAATAGCGAAGCTGGGGCAAACCGAGAATGATGGTGAGGTAGACGCCGGTGCCCACCAGGAGGGCCAGCATCCAGGGCCCCCATACGATTCCGTTGACAATCCCGTTGATTCTCATTACTTCCTGCATAGCGTGCGATTCCCCCTCTCATGTTATTCAGCGCAGAATCCTTACGCCCCTCCGGGCTCTCCCGGGAAGGGGGTGCCTCAAAAACAGAAAAACGGTGGAATCTGAAACAGGGTGCCGATTGAAGTTCGTCCTTCACCCCCTTCAATGACCGAATAGGTTCATTCTTTGAGAAAAAGTATAGCACAGATCAATTCTTTTGAAATAGAAAGGGGAAGCTCAATCAAGCTTCCCCACGCTAATGTCAAATATATCCGGCAGCCCTGAGAATTTCCTCAGCCCCTGCGAGGTGCTTTCCCGGAACCTTGATCACGGGACCGGTGCAGCCCATGGAGGACTCCGCGTAGATTCCCTCTTTCCAGAGGACCTTCACGCCGTCTTCTATGGACAGGACGTCCACGCCGTGGATCTCCTCATCGGTCGGTTCCGCCGGCGGAGCGGTCACCTGTCCGGCACTGGAAGCCTTCGGTGCGAGCCCTTCGAGCACGGCGTCAAGTCCTGCCTTCCGGGCAGCGGCAAGCTCCGCAGCCACCTTTTCAGGCAGTCCGCCCGACGCCGCCCTGGCGGTGTACTCCAGGGCGCCCGCGATGACCGGCGCTCCGGAGGCCCTAGAGATGATGGAGATGATTTTGCCCCACCCCTCCCCCGCCGAGGGGCCGTAGCCCCATCCGAGGGATTCGTAGGATCCTCCCGTGGTGAATGAGGAAAACATCTTCATCAGGACGTTCCCCGTCAGCGTGTCCGTAACGCAGACGTCCACTGCCCCGGCAAGGATGTCGTTTCCCCGGAGAATCGCCCCTCCGTCCTTCCGGACGCTGGCGCCGAAGGAGATGGGGTATCCCTTTTCCTTCAGGGAATTGAGGGCCTTGTAGGCAAGCTGGGCGCCGTCCACGTTGAGGATTCCCACCGTGGGGTTTTCCAGGCCGATGGCCCTGGCGGTCGCTATGCCGTACAGGGCGTTCCTGACCATGGCCTCCACCCTGCCCACCGCCGCGGTGCCGGTGGACGAGGCCAGGATCATGGGCTTTCCCCTGCCCGGAGTCAGGACCCGTCCGATGGTGGTGACACCAAGGGGGAAGGGATAGTGGAGGGCAACGGCTCCCGAAATCCTGCCGTCGGAAAGAGCTTGTTCCATGCCCTTCGCCACGTCTTCCTCGCACTCCGGGGTCTCGATCCAGGACAGGTCGTCGAAGCCCGGGATCTTCGGGCCGATCATGACCACTTCGAGCCGGGAGGAATTTTCCCGGGCCAGCCTTGCTCCCCGGGCAAGTTCCTCAGCCCCGAGCTCGCTGCCCATGGCCATGAGGCCCACGGAAATCCGGGGACCTCCCGACCGGGCGTCGGAAACGATCTCGGCCAGGGCTTCACCAATGAGCTTCCGTATTTCGGACATTGTCGCTCACCTCCCCCTACAGCTTTCCGGACAGTTCAGAGAGAACCTCCAGGAGAAGAGCCTTGATGTCGTCCTTGGAAACCGCCGCACCGGCGGCCTTTGCGCCGGAGGGAGGCTCGAGGAGGAAGGACGCGCCGTCGGCGAGGTTCGTGAGCCTGGCAAGGAAGAGGCTTCCCTTGCCGATGATCATGGCCCTCTTCATGGTTCCGGCTTTCAGCGCTTCGCAGGCATGGCCGATGAAGGGCACCCCGGAGGGGATGTGCCCCTGGGTGTGGGCAAAGCCCACAACGCCCCGCTCCTTAACGAAGGTCATCATGTCCGCCTTCTCGATGGCTTTCTTCGTGACGGCAAGGGCGGCGGTCATCTTGATGTTCGCCAGGGGAACGTCGCCGGCGCCGGCGGGGAGGGTGATCTCGTTGATGTGCAGCTCCGCGGCGAACTTGTCCACGTCCATGAAGGAAAGCCCCGCCCGCTCCAGCGGATCGAGGATGAGGGCGGTGGTGACGGCCTGGGGCGATGACCCGGCGCCCACGGTGTGCTTGCCGAGGACGTCGAGCCGCAGAACGGGATGTGTCCCGTCGTCCGGGACAAGCAGGACGGCGAAGTTTCCGAGGCAGTCCTCAAGGGCCGGCATCTTCTTTTTCACGTGGTCCCTGCCGTTCATATACAGCTTCGGTATGGCGCCGCCGGCGAGAACGACGCAGTTTTTCCTGGCGCCGGAAGCCACCTGGCTCGCACCGGCGATCATGGCGTTGACGGGACCGGCGCAGAAGCTCCGGACGTCGCAGCCGCTGGCGTTGACGCACCCGGCGATCTCGGCGATGGCCTTGGCGAAGTTGCCCCCCGCCCTCTGGTTCATGTCGCCTGCGCCTTCCTCGGAGCACTCGATGACGAAATCCACCTCTTCGGGCGCCATGCCCGTGTTCTTCAGAAGGTGCAGGAGAGAGAGCACTCCCCCCGCCTTGCAGGCGATGTTTTCGAGGAGGACGTAGGCGAAGAGGCAGTCGTCCACCTCGTGGCCGTTCCGAACGCACCCGACGACCTTGCCACCGAAAAAGAGAGCGAGTCCTTTTTTATGAGCGACCTCTTCCTCGATCTCGGCAAGCTCGTGTCCCGCCTCGAGGCGGGAGAGTATCTTTTCGTTCATCACCGGGCTCGCGGCGAGTTTCTCCCTGACCGAGGAGGCAAAGGAGGTCTCGAGCCAGATGATGTCGAAGACGTCGCATATATCCATAAGGCCGAGGAACTCGTCCTCGGGCATGATCTCACCGTAAGCCCCGTAGCGGTTTGCACCGGCTATCCTGTTGACGTACCAGGGCTGCGGGGTGTTTTCCAGGGATTCGAGGGCGATGCCGCCGATGTAGGCCTGGTTGGGGGCATAGTCCCGGGCTTCCTCGTATTTCTGCATGCAGGACGGCAGTTCCCGAAGGAACTCGGTTTCACCCTTCGTCTCTCGTTCAATGAACGGCGTGTTGCCGTAGTGGAATCCCGTTTCGGGGGCGTGGTTCAGGCAGTAAGCGTATCCTTTGATTCCTGCGGTGGCCATGGGGGTCCAACCTCCTTGTGCTGTTCTCTCTTGAACTGCGTGGGCCCGGATACTCTCCGGGCCCACGCAGGGGAATACCGTCAGTCGGCGAACACCGTCTGATCGGTGATTTCTGTCTGAAGCGCCTTCAGGGCTTTCTCCACCAGGTGGCGCCGGATTTCCTTTTCTTCTTCCATTGTCCTCGTGGGGTCGCCGAGAGGATGGGGGATGGCAATGGCGGGAACGATCCTGTTCGCTCCCACGGTGAGGGAGATGGGTACTATGGTGCATACGTGAACCACGGGAAGGCCTGCACGCTCGATTTCCTTGACCATCGTTGCGCCGCAACGAGTGCAGGTTCCTCAGGTGGATGTGAGAATGACCGCGGTCACTCCGTCGGCGATGAGCCGCCGGGCGATCTCGGCGCCGAACTTCTTGGCGCTGGCCACAGCCGTGCCGTTGCCCACGGTGGTGTAGAACTTGTTGTGGAGCTTCTTGAAGACGCCTTCCTTCTCCATGTCGCGAAGGACGTCCACGGGAAGGACCCTGTCGGCGTCCTGGTCGGCGTAGGTGGCGTCGTAGCCGCCGTGGGCCGTGCAGTAGCCGTCGGATGTGAGGTCCATCACGCCGGTGATGTCGTACTCACCGAACTTGCTGGCGCTGGAGGCCTCGATATGGTCGGGATTCCCCTTGGGGCAGATGCCGCCGGAGGTAACAAGCGCGATGACCGCGTTTTTCAGGTCCTTGACCGCCGGGTTGGGGGCAACCCGGTCGAAAACGGGCATGGGATACTCGGTGACGAAGGGCTCTCCCTTGAGCTTGGCGGTGAACATGTCCACCGCCCGCTCGGCGGCGAGCTTGTCATAGAACTTGTTCTTCCTGACGCCCCGCTCGATGTAGCCTTCCTCCGCTGGAGTCCCGAGCTTCTCGCCCTTCAGGAGCCTGAGGACGAGCTTCGCCATGGCGGGAACGGCTTTCCGCATGCCGGCGGCGCTGTCCGGGGTTTCCACGATGTAGAAGCTCTTTTTGTACATCTCCACGCCGGGGTTCTCGGGGAACATTCCGGAGACCGCGGGGATGCCGAGCTTTTTCACAACGGCCTCGCATACGCCTCCGCAGGCGGTGCCGTAGCGTCCGGCGTTGAAGGCGGGACCTGCGATGACCGCATCGGGTTTGTACTTCTTCATCATTTCGAGGATGTCGGCGGTAGCTTTTTCAATGTTGGAAGCGAAATAGGAGTCTCCGCAGACAACTGTCGCAACTATCTCGGCATCGGTTCCAAGAGCGGCCTTCAGGGCCATTCCGGGGCCCACGACTCCCTCGCGGATCTCGGGAGCGACATCAGCCTTCTCTTCTCCGCCGATGCCGGCGTAGAACTGGTTTATATAATGTATGATCCGGTATGACACAATTGCTCCCTCCCCTCTTATAGGGCGTACTTGCTGAACTGTGCCCGAATGCCGCTCACGGCTTCAGACAGCTTCTCGGGGTCGAGCACCATTTCCATCATGCTTATCTGCTCTTCCCAGGCGTTTGCGTCGCATTCGTCCCGAATCTCCTGTTCAAAGACATGGTATACGGCGAGTCCAGACTGGACTCCGGCCAGGGGACCTGCAAATGTGGGGTCTCCGTTGCTAACCGTTTCGGCGTAGATTTCAGCGCCTTCGGCATCGGAGGAACCCAGAATCACGACCGTGTTTTCCGGGCCGTACTTCTCAGCAGCATCCTTTATGCGCTGCTGGTTCTGCAGATCCATGGCTCCTGCGGCGGTTCAGACGAAGCATTCGGTCACCGAAAAGACGATATCGGCGCCGCTGTTCTTCAAGCATGCTTCCATGGCGGGGCCGGGAACGCCGTCGCGCTCACCGAGCAGCAGCACTTTCTTGCCTGCCAGTTTTGCCATGCTGTGACACCTCCTTGTGGTTGTGCGGTTCAAAAAATCAGATGGTGTAGGCTCCAAGCTTCGTGTAGCCGAGCTCGCTGGTGGCTCCGAGGATGGCCTGGAGCTCCACGGTGATGGTGCCGTCGGCGGCGAGGGATCCCTGCCAGCCTCCAGCGATGACGTTGGCTTCCTCGGGAACGCCGATGACCTTCTTCATGGGAGGAAGGACGATCACTTCATTGGCGTTTCCGGCGGTGACGCATGCGTCGCCCTCGGGGCAGGAGTCGGCAAGCGACTGGCTCGCGCCGTCCTGGCCGGCGTACTCGTCGGTGAGAAGGGTGGTCTTGATCCCGGCCCGCTCCGCTTTCCAGCAGTTCATGATCAGGTCCGCGTCGGGGTTGCCGAAGCCTTCCTCGGAAATGAGGAGGCCGTCCACCCCGAGGGTCTTCGCGAGCTTGATGGAATAGAAGGAGCTTCTCTTCTTGTCGGCGAGGGTCACGTTTTCATTGGTGACGATGCAGCCGAGGAAGTTGAAGTCCTTGCCGTGGCGCCTGAACATGTGGTGGATCACCGGGTTGTTCTGGTGGGAATAGGTGTTGTTCTTGTCGCAGGCGGACACGCAGTTGCCCGAGACGATGGCCCCGTCCATGACTTCCGTGGGGTTGAGGAAGGTGGGAAGGATCTTCTTCACGTCCACGCCGTAGAGGTATGTATCGTGAAGGAGGCCCTGGGACTGGAGCATGTAGAGGTAGGCGACCTTCGGCAGTCCGGGATGGGCGGCCATGGCGTTCTTCAGGCAGGGGGTCTCGTAGGTCTCGACCTCGTCGGCAGGGGTTCCGAGGCACTTCTCCGCCAGGTACGCGGCGGCCTTCAGCCCGGCCATCCTGCAGGCGGTCTCGAAGTCGTGCTTGTCGACGCCTTCGACGTTCTCGAGGATCACAACGACGTTGCAGGTCCGGGAGTAGGGCGTATAGTCGGCCCCGGGACCTGTCATGTCGATGATGCCTTCCTGAAAGCGGACGATCTTTCCTGTGGTCACGACGGCGGCTCCGGAGAGGACGAGGGTCTTGCCCTCGCCTACGGATTCGACGTCCGACACCATGCCGGGGAAGATGCCGCCGGGGCCTTCCATCTTGAAGCGAGGCTCCACGACGTCCTTCACGGGAAGGATGCGGACGCTCTCGCCGGGAAGGGCAAGGTCCACGTCCACCTTCGAGAGCCGTTCGTCGCCCGCGAGAACGGAAAGAAGCTCCTTCTTGTTCACCGTCAGCACGCCGCCCTTGGCAAAGGTTGTGTCACCCCAGGCCAGCTTGTTGATTTTTACCTTGTGCAGCTCAAGTTTCATGGTTGTCTGTTCCCCCCTTTTTGGGTGTGAAAGGCTACTTCAGAAGAGCCTCCACATTTTCCCTGATCTTTTCCAGGGTCACATCTCCGCCGCTGATCCTGGTGACTTCCGCGCCGCCCTTCCAGAACAGGAAGGTGGGAAGGCCCATGACCTTGTTCGCGATGGCGACTCTCCGGTTCTCGGAAACATCCACGGAACAGAACTTCACCTTGCCTTCGTACTCCTCCGCCATCTTGTGGACGTTGGGGAGCAGCGCCATGCAGGGGCCGCACTTGGGTCCCCAGAAGTCAACGAGCACCGGAAGTGCGCTCTCCTTGACCTCGGCGTCGAAATTCTCCTTCGTCAATTCAACCATTATCCTTCACCTCCTTTCAATGACCTGTCTTCAAAGATTCCCGGGGCCACAGGCCGTACCGGGAAAGGCTTTCCTTCATGAGCTCCGCGTCGATAAAGGCATAATCACCCCGGACCGTACCGGGCATCCCCTTGTCGGAGAGAATTCTCTCCTTCTGGGCCAGGTACACGCCGAGGGCATTTTCAAGAAATTCCAGGGACTGGAGATCGAGGGGAGGCCGGGAGTCCCCTGCGGGACGCTCCAGGAGAACGGAACGGTAGGGGTGCTGGTGGGGGCGGAGATTGCCGTAGAGAGGATGGGACAGCAGAGTCCAGCCCATGTGGATTAAATCCCTCGACCGCAGGAGGACAGACAGAGAATCCCCCTCCACAAAGTCGCAGGACGGAATGGTGTTCCGCAAAAGAGGATTGTTTGTGACAAGAAGCCTGCGACAGGACATCCAACTGCCTCCCTATGCCTATAGGCAAGACACTCTCTGTCGCATAGCCCCGGAGAGGAGAGAAACCGCATCGGGGGAGCTATTTTTTTCAGAGATCCGTCCGGCCGCAATCCTTTCGCCTGAGAGTTTCCGCCCGCCCCGTTCGGCGAGCCTTGCCCCTTCGGCGCTTTCCTTTATTCTCAGGAAAGTCTCTCTTGCGGCGTTCATCCGGAGATCATGTTTATTTTACACAATGAAAAAAAGGAGTCAAGCCTTTTTGTGAACAGAACAACAATAGAAAACAAAGCGGGGCCCCCGGAGGGGCCCCGCTGAGAACCGATTACCACTTCAGGCCGGTGATGAAGATGTACAGGATCGCGAGAGGAGCGATGACCCTGCAGACCCAGATCCACAGCTCCATGATGCCGAAGGCGTGGGTGCCTTCGTTGGTGACTTCCTTCCGTGCGTCCGCCGTCCAGAACCAGCCCACGAAAAGGGCGATGAACACGCCGCCCAGGGGCAGGAGAACATTGGAGGAGAGGAAGTCCATGGCGTCGAGGAAATCCTTCCCGACGATCTTCGGCGATCCGGTGAGGGACATGGCGGAAGGCACGCCGAGGGCGAAGATGAGGAATCCCATGATCCATGCAGCCTTGGGCCTGGACCAGCCCTTGTCGATGAAGTAGGCGGCGACGACCTCGAGAAGGGAAATGGCTGACGTAATTGCGGCGATAAAGAGGAGCAGGAAGAACAGGGCGGACCAGATCATCCCTCCGGGCATCTTGGCAAAGACCGACGGAAGGGTGACGAAGGTCAGGCCGGGGCCGGCGCCGGCGTCAACACCAAACGCGAAGACTGCCGGGAAGATGGCGAGGCCTGCGAGCACCGCAACGGAGGTGTCGATGATGCAGACCTGGATGGCGGCGCTGGGAAGGGCCGTCTGCTTGTCCACGTAGCTGCCGTAGGTGATCATACATCCCATTCCCAGTGAGAGGGAGAAGAACGCCTGCCCCAGGGCCGCTGCGAAGGATTCACCAGTCAGCTTGGAGAAATCAGGTTTCAGGTAAAACTCAAGTCCCTTGCCGGCTCCCTCGAGGGTCACTGAACGGACGATGAGAATGATAAGAATGACAAAAAGGGCGGGCATGAGGATCTTGCAGTATTTCTCGATGCCCTCGCCGATGCCCTTGTAGACCACCCAGATGGTCATGAGCATGAAGATCGCCTGGTAGATGATCACCTGCGGCGTGTTGGTGACGAATCCGCCGAAGACATCGCCCGCCTTGCCTGCCGCGGCATCCCCCATCAGGCCCGTGAAGGACCAGATGAAGTACTTGATGGTCCATCCGCCGATAACCGCGTAAAACGAAAGAATCATAAACCCGGCCATAACTCCCATCCAGCCGACGATGGGCCATGCGCCGCCCCCGAGTTTCTGGAAGGAACCGACCGCGTTGAGCTGCGCTTTCCGGCCGATGGCCATTTCAGCAAGCATGACGGAAAAGCCGAGGATGAAGATGATGGCGAGGTAGACAAGGACAAATGCGGCTCCGCCATACTTTCCGGTAATGTACGGGAAACGCCAGATATTCCCAAGCCCGACTGCCGAACCCGCAGCCGCCAGTATAAATCCGATCCTGCTTCCCCAATGTTCCCTCTGGACATCCTGTGCCATTTTTCCCATACCCCTCCTTCGTTTTCTGTGGTCAGATTTTGAAACGCGTACGGCCGCTTTTCCTCACGTCTGCTTTGAGCGTCACCCGCCTTTCACTATTTCGCTTGTTCGCTGAATATAGAATAATCGAAGCATATTATAACACCCTCCTCCCATCTTTCCACTCAGTGAAAGTGTATTTTCTTCATTCTCCGGTCATTCTGGAGTACAATATAGCCCGGAAAAGGAGGAGTAATCATGTGTCTTGCCGTTCCCCACACCATTGAAACAATTCTCGGCGAGAACCGTGCCCTCGCCGCCGCCGGCGCCGTCCGGACCGAAATCCGCACCGATCTCGTGGAGAATGTCGTTCCGGGCGATACGGTCCTCGTCCATGCCGGATTCGCCATAGAAAAGCTTTCCCCGGAGGACTCGGAAGAACTGAAAGGCCTCTGGGACGAACTGCGGGCTCTCGCGGGAGATCCCTATGCCCGTTAGCGCCCCCTCCATAGCGGCTCTCCTAGGGAAGATTTCCAGGAGCCCCCTTTCGGTGATGGAAGTCTGCGGAACCCACACGGTTTCCGTATTCCGCTCCGGGATACGGACCATCCTTCCCCCGACGCTGCGGCTTGTCTCAGGCCCGGGATGCCCGGTGTGCGTCACCGGCCAGGGAGAGATCGAGGCCGCCCTTTCCCTTCTCGACCGGGGAGCTGTCGTGGCCGCCTACGGAGATATGTTCAAGGTTCCCTGCGAGGGAGGATCCCTGGCGTCGAAACGGACCCGGGGCCTTGACGCAAGGGTTGTGACCAGCGCCATGGAGACGCTGACCATCGCCGTGGAAAATCCCGACCGGGAAGTGGTCTTCCTCGGCGTGGGGTTCGAGACCACGGCTCCGGCCACGGCGGCCCTGGTGGCGGAAGCGGCCCGGAGAAGCGTCCCCAATCTCTCGGTCCTTTCGTTCCACAAGCGTACCCCTCCCGCGGTGGAACTCCTTGCCGCCGACCCCGACCTCCGGCTTTCGGGTTTTCTCCTGCCCGGGCACGTGTGCGTTATCCTCGGGCACGATCCCTTCCGCTTCCTTCCCGAAAAGTACGGCCTTCCCGGCGTGATCGCGGGCTTCGAACCGGAACAGATCCTTCTCGGCCTCGCGGAAATCGTGAGGCAGCACGAACAGGGTGCTCCCGCCCTCCGCTCGGTGTACGGCACAGCCGTGAAAAGGGAGGGGAACCCCAAGGCTCTCGGACTGCTCGAAGAGGTCTTCGAACACCGGGACGCCACGTGGAGGGGCATCGGGACCATTCCGGACTCCGGGCTTGCCCTGAGAAGGAAGTACGAATCCTTCGACGCGGAAAAGCGGTTCGCCCTTTCCCTTCGCCCCGGGACGCCTCCGGCGGGATGCCGGTGCGGCGAAGTGCTGACGGGAAAGATCATTCCCCCGGAATGCCCCCTGTTCCGTTCGGCATGCACGCCCCTCTCTCCCGTGGGCCCCTGCATGGTGTCCGGCGAGGGAACATGCGGCGCCTACTTCCGTTTTTTCAAAGGAGACAGGTCATGAACGACACAACGATCACCCTGGGGCACGGTAGCGGCGGGCGGCAGAGCGCCGACCTCGTTTCCCGCCTGCTCGAGTCCTTCAGGAAGCGGGGCATCGGTCCCGAGCTGGAGGATGCCGCCCTTCTTCCCGGAGGATACGCCATGACGATGGACGGCTTCACCGTGTCGCCCCGGAGATTTCCGGGCGGCGACATCGGCCACCTCTGCGTCTGCGGCTGCGCCAACGACCTGGCCGTCCGGGGAGCGAGCCCGGATTTCCTCGGCTTGAGCCTCGTCCTCGAGGAGGGGATTTCCCCGGAAGAGGTGGCCTTCTACATGGAAAGCGCCGCCTCGACCTGTGCCGGAATCGGCATGACCCTCGCCGCCGGGGACACCAAGGTCGTCCCGGCGGGAGCGGTGGAGGGAATGCTCATCACGGGCTGCGCCTTCGGGCGGATCCGGTCGCCCCGGACGCTCTCCATGGCGGAAATCCGGGAGGGCGACGCTCTTCTTGTGACCACGTCCATCGGACGGCACGGGGCGGCCATCGCGTCCGCCCGGTTCAGCCTTCCCGTGGAGGGGCTGCTGAGCGACTGCGCCCCCCTGTGGCCCGCCCTGAGTCCCCTTCTGCGGCTCGATGGGCTCCGGTGCATGAGGGACTGCACCAGGGGCGGCCTGGGGACAGTGCTCTGTGAATGGGCGGAGGCCTCGGGACTCCATTTCTTCCTCGATGAGGACTCCATCCCGGTAAGCTTCCAGGTGAAATCCCTCTGCGACGTTCTCGGCTTCGATCCCCTCTACATGGCCTGCGAGGGGTGCGCCGCCCTTGCTGTGGCTCCTTCTGACGCTGAAGAGGCCCTGCGGATCCTCAGACAGTCGCCGCTCTGCGGAGACGCCGCCCTCATCGGCCGCGTTTCCTCCGCCGAGCCGAAGGGAATGGTCTCCATGAGGACCTCCATCGGGGGGGAACGGCTGGTGGATATGCCCTGGGGGGAAATTCTTCCCAGGATCTGCTGAAAGACAAAAAGGGCGGGGGAGGCTTAATAGCCTCCCCCGCCCTTTTTCAGTGAGACAATTTTTCGTTGATTCTGAGAATGTCCACGGCCCGGCCCGTCTCGTCGTCCAGGGTGACGGCCACCCCGTTCAGGGCCAGTCCCTCTCCCGAGACTTCAAACCGCGAAGGCATGCCGGTGAGAAACTTCGGGAGCACGCCTTCCATCTTCATTCCGATGGAACTCCTGTGCCCTCCGGTCATTCCGGCGTCGGTGATGCAGGCTGTGCCTCCGGGAAGAATGTCCTCGTCGGCGGTCTGCACATGGGTGTGGGTTCCGATCACCACCGCGGCCCTGCCGTCGAGATAATGGGCCAGCGCTTTTTTTTCCGATGTGGCCTCGGCGTGGAAATCGAGAAAAAGGGGAACCTTCCCCGCAGCGGCGAGAAGCGCGTCCGCCTTCCGGAAGGGGCAGTCGATGGGGGGCATGAAAACCCTCCCCTGGAGATTGGCCACGGCGAGGCGCCTGCCGTTTTTCTCCAGTACCGTCATCCCCTGTCCCGGGCATTCGTCCGGGTAGTTCGCCGGGCGGACGATCCGGGATTCCTCCTCCAGGACGGCAATCCCTTCGGGCTTGTCCCAGATGTGGTTTCCCGAAGTCATGCCGTCGATCCCGAGGCCGAAGAGTTCGTCGGCGATTTTCCTGGTGATCCCCTTCCCGGCGGCGGCGTTCTCGCAGTTGGCGAGAACGAAATCGAAACCGCCGCAGCGTTCCCGGAGGAGGGGAAGCACCGCTGCAACCGTCTTGCGTCCGGGACTTCCCATGATGTCCCCGATGAAGAGTATCTTCATTTTCCGTCTATTTCGCGTATTCCGTGGCCCGGGTCTCCCGGGTGACGGTGACCTTTATCTGGCCGGGATATTTCATTTCCTCCTCGATCTTCCGGGCGATGTCGAAGGCTATCTTATGGACCACCCCGTCGTCGGAGATGTTCGGGGATACCACGACCCGGACCTCCCTGCCCGCCTGGATCGCAAAAGCCTTGCTGACGCCGTTGAAGCCCTTGGCCAGCTCTTCGAGCTTTTCAAGGCGCTTGACGTAGGCATCGAGGCTTTCCCTGCGGGCGCCGGGGCGGGACGCGCTGACCGCGTCCGCGGCGGCCACGATAACGTCGTAGATGCTCTTCGCCTCCTGGTCTTCGTGGTGGGAGGCGATTGCGTTCACGATTTCGGGTGTTTCGTTGTACCGTCTGGCGAGGTCCGCTCCTATGAGGGCATGGGGCCCCTCAATCTGATGGTCCACCGCCTTGCCGAGATCGTGCAGCAGTCCGGCGCGGCGGGCGATTTCCTCGTCAATCCCCAGCTCCGCGGCGATCATGCCCGATATGTAGGCGACCTCGAGGCTGTGCTGGAGCGCATTCTGTCCGTAGCTGAACCGGAACTTGAGCTGCCCGAGGGTATGGACAAGCTCGGAATGCATGTTCTTGATTCCCGTTTCGAGCAGGGCGCTTTCTCCCGCTTCCACTATCTGTTCCTCCACGTCCCGGGTGGCCTTTTCGATGAGTTCTTCAATGCGGGCAGGGTGGATCCTGCCGTCGGTCACGAGGCGCTCCAGGGAAAGCCGGGCGATTTCCCTGCGGACGGGGTCGAAGCTGCTGAGGGTCACCGCCTCAGGGGTGTCGTCCACGATGAGGTCCACGCCGGCGAGGGTTTCGAAGGTCCTGATGTTCCGTCCTTCCCTGCCGATGATTCTTCCCTTCATCTCGTCGGAGGGAAGATGGACCACGCTCACCGCGGCCTCGGAGGTGTGTTCCACCGCACAGCGCTGCACTGCGGTGACGATGATCTCACGGGCTTTTCGTTCGGCCTCGCGCTTCGCCTTCTCCTCGAGCTCCTTGAGCCTGAGCCCCAGAATGTGCTGGGCGTCTTCCTCTGTCTGCCGGAGAAGGAGATTCCTGGCGTCCTCGCTGGTCAAGCCGGCGATTTCCTCGAGGCGTTCCAGTTGCTTTCTCTTGGTTTCCTCGACTTCCAGCAGGCGGGCATCCAGCTCCTCCTGCCTCCCCTTGAGCTCGTCTTCCCGGTGGGCAACCCGGTCAAGCTTGCGGTCGAGGTTTTCCTCCTTTTGTTCCAGGCGCCGTTCGGCCCTCTGGAGTTCGTTGCGGCGTTCCTTGCCTTCCTTCTCGATCTCCTGGCGGAGCCGGAAGATCTCTTCCTTGGCCTCGGTGAGTTTTTCCCGCTTCATGTGCTCCGCCGTCACCTGGGCTTCCCTCAGGATGTTGCGCGCCTGGGCCTTCGCGCTTTCAAGGTTGCGGGCTCCGAGAGTTTTGGAAAGGAGGAATCCCGCCCCTGTTCCGGCGGCAATTCCCACGACAATTGCGACCAATGCTGTTAAAAAATTCATGGTGCTGTAATCACTCCTCAATTTAATTTTCAAGGTACCGGCAAAAGGGAAAACAAAGGTATCTTATTTTCCCCGCTCCGTACTATTTTACAGGTCAGCCTTCACCCTCACAAGCCCTTTCCGTTACCTTTCTGCAGACCGAAAAGGAAAACCCCCTCCGGAGAAGGCGGCCGACGATCTTCTTCGCCTCCAGGCCGCCGGCGGCCCACTCCTCCGCCAGGACTGCCGCCCGGGCTTCCTCATCGACGTCCGAAAGGGCTTCCCGGATGAAGGAGGATGCCATGCCTCTCCTTCGCAGTTCATCTCTCAGGCGGAGGGGGCCCCAGTCCCGGTGGGAATCGACGAACAGGAGGGCGTAAGCCCCGTCGTCCAGGTACCCGGCTTCGCTGAAGCGGAGGACGAGTTCGTCGGTTTCCTCAGGAGACGCTCCCCGGGCGGCAAGTTTTTCCCTTACCCTCGCCGTCGGCAGAATTCCTCTGGAAAGCAGGTTCAGAAGATACCGCTCGAGGTCGGCGCCTCCTTTTTTTTCCCCTTCCGGCAGTTTTTCGTCACGCCGTTTCCACAAGGTTCAGCGACCTCCCCAGCACGGCATACAGGCGGTCCTTCAGTTCCGGGTACGATTCCAGCCCGGGATCCTTCGCCACAAGCCCGAAGGCTTCCTTTCTCGCGGTTTCAAGAATGTCCCTGTCCTTTATCAGGTCAGCCACACGAAAGTCGGTGACGCCGGACTGGCGGACGCCGCACACTTCTCCCGGTCCCCGCAGCCGAAGGTCCGCCTCGGCGATGGCGAATCCGTCGGATGTGGCGCAGAAGGCCCCGATCCGTTCCCTCGCCTCCGGCGCCGATGGGGCGCATATCAGGAAGCACCATGATTCGCCGGTTCCCCGCCCCACCCTTCCCCGAAGCTGGTGGAGCTGGGAGAGGCCGAACCGGACTGCATCCTCCACCACCATGATGGTGGCCTCAGGCACGTCCACGCCCACCTCCACAACGGTGGTGGAGACGAGGAGGGAAATGTCCCCCCGCTGGAAGCCGTCCATGACCGTTTCCTTCTCGCCGTTGGGAAGGCGGCCGTGGAGCAGGCCGGCCCCGAAAGCGGAAAACCGCTCCCGGAGCTCGGTGAACCGGGCCTCCGCCGCCGCCAGGTCGAGGGTTTCGCTTTCCTCTATGAGGGGGCAGATCCAGTAGACCCTTTCCCCCGTTTTCATCCGTTCCTCGAGGAAGGAAAGGAGCCCCGGGATCTTCTTCGGCGGGACCGCCCTGGTCTCCACGGGTTTCCTTCCCGGGGGAAGCTCGCTGATGACGGAGACGGCAAGGTCGCCGTAGACCGTGAGGGTGAGGGTCCGGGGAATGGGGGTGGCCGTCATGACGAGAACGTGGGGGCTCCCGCCCTTGGAACGGAAGGCGTGCTTCTGGAGAACGCCGAACCGGTGCTGTTCGTCCACGATGGCTATGCCCATCCTGGCGAAGGCGGTTTTTTCGGAGAGCAGGGCATGGGTCCCGATGGCCACGGAAATTTTCCCTGATTCCAGGCCTTCCTGGATTTCATTTTTCTCCCTGGCGGGCAGGGAACCGGTGAGAAGGGCGCACCTTCCGCCGAGGGCTTCGATCATGGGTGCGAGGCGGAGGTAGTGCTGCCGGGCGAGGATCTCCGTGGGGGCGAGAAAAGCCCCCTGGCATCCTCCGTCCATTGCCGCCAGGAGGGCCAGCAGGGCCACCACCGTCTTGCCCGAGCCCACGTCCCCCTGGAGCAGACGGTTCATGGGGACGGTTCGTGCCATGTCGGCGAAGATGTCCTCCACCGCTTTTTTCTGGCCGTCCGTGAGGGTGAAGGGGAGCCTCTTTTCAAGGCATTCCTCCACAAGCCTTCCCGGAGGGAGAGAGGGCGCCGGGGATGCCGTTTCACCGGCAAGACTGCGGCGCACAGCCAGTCCCGCCTGGAGGAGGAAGAACTCGTCGAAGGCGAGGCGCCTCCGGGCGGCCTTCCACGTCTCCCGGGACTGGGGGAAGTGAAGCTCCCGGACGGAACCGGCAACACCGGGCAGGCCAAGCCGGGAACGGATGTCGTCGGGAAGGTATTCGCCGAGGGCGGGAAGGAAATCATCCAGGGCGGAGCGGGTCATTCTCCGAAGGGCCTTCTGGGAGAGGCCCGCGGTGGTCGGGTAGACGGGTACGATGGCGAGGGATTGTTCTTCGTCGCCGTCCTCGTCCAGGACCTCGAAGTCGGGGTTCGTGAGCTGGACCGCCCCGCCTCGCACGTCGACCCGGCCGTAGAAAAGAACCCGTACTCCCGGAAGGAGCACTTTCTCAAGGCCCAGCCTGTTGAACCACACGGCCCTGGCCATGGTCCGGCCGTCGGAGATGAGGGCCGTGATGACGGAAAGTCCCTTCCGGGGGCTTTTCCGCCGCTCGAAGGCCGCCACCCGCGCAGACACGGATACGGTCTCACCGCCCTGAAGGGACGAAAGGGGGGCGAGGTTTCTTCTGTCCTCGTACCGGACGGGAAAGAGGAAGAGAAGATCCCCGGCGGAGCGGATCCCGAGCCGGGCAAGCAGCGCTTCCCGGGCGGGGCCCACCCCCTTCACGAAGCGGACCGGGTCGGAGAGACTGCGGGCGGGAGCGTTCACCTCGTTGACTCTTCCTCCTCGGCCAGGGATTCGTCCTCCCCGTCGGAGAGGGCGGCGAACCTGGAAAGAAGGGCCCTGAACTCCGCCTTGAACTCCTGCTTCATCTGCCGGAGGCGGTGGAGGTCCCTCCGTTCCCTGTCCTTCGCAGCCGAGGCCTCGAGGACGATCTGCTCCGCCTTGAGACGGGCCTCGTTGAGCAGGGTCTCCGCCTGTCTGCTCGCCGCCTCCTCCTTGGCCTCGGCGCTTTTCTGGGCCATGAGAAGGGTTCCCTGGAGGGTTTCCTTGAGGTTCTCGTACTCCTTGATCTGTTCCTCCAGCCGGTCGATGCGGCGCTCGAGTTCCGCGCACCGAAGGGAGTATTCCTGGATATCCTCCGCCACCCGGTCGAGAAATTCGTCAACCTCGCTGACAGTGTAACCCCGCATTGCCCTGGAAAAATACTTGCTTTCGATGTCCCGGGCGGTCAAAAGATCAGGCACCGTTTTCGTCCTCCCATTCCTCAATCATGGTTTTTCTCGGCGCGGCGAGGAAAATGCCTCCCGCTACCCTGAGCACCGTTCCCCTGTTCGCGAAGGCGACTCCGCAGAGAAAGTCCAGCAGGCTCTGGCCGGGCTCACGCTCCATGCCCCGGAGGTCCACCAGAAGCATTTTTCCCTTTCTGAGGGCCTCCGCGAGCTCTTCTTTTCTGTCCGGCCCGGACAACCCCCGGAGGATGACAAGGTCGGCCTCTCCCGCCGCAGGCCTGAGAACCCGCCCCTCCCGTTCCTCCAGGTCCGGCCGCAGATCCTCGTCCCCTTCATCGTCATAGTCTCCGCCCGGGTCCACCAGTCCCAGGAGCGCCATCAGCCGTTCAAGCATTCCTCCACCCCCGTCCTTCACCGGCGCGCACCGAAAATGGACGAACCGATGCGCACCATGGTGCTTCCTTCCTGCACCGCCCAGCCAAAATCACCGCTCATCCCCATGGAAAGCTCGGGAAGAGCCAGCCCCGTGCTGCTCCGCGCCTTTTCGCAGATGGTCCGAAGAAGGGCGAAGGCCCTTCGTATTTCCTTTTCTCCCCCGGTGAGAGGCCCGATGGTCATGAAGCCTTCCGCCCGCAGGGCGGGACAGTTCTCCAGGATCCGGTGAAGCAGGATTTCCGCTTCCCCCGGGGCGACCCCGTGCTTGGTGGTTTCGCCTGATGTGTTCACCTCGAGAAGCACCGGCAAAGTCCTGCCCTCCTCCGCCGCGATCCGCGAAAGGGCGGCGGCCAGCTCCGGGGAGTCCACCGAGTCCACGGCGGAGGCGACCGAAAGGGCTTTCCTGGCCTTGTTCCGCTGGAGGTGGCCGATGAGCCGCCACTCCGGTTCGTCTCCCCCGGGCCAGAGAGCCCGCTTCTCCAGGAGTTCCTGGACCCTGTTCTCGCCGACGGACGTCACGCCACAGCGCACCGCTTCCACTACATCCTCCACCGGACGGGTTTTCGTCACGGCAACCAGGAGAATATCCTCTTCCCGCCTGCCGCACCGGGCAGCGGCCTGCCGGATCGCTTCCCGCACCATCTCGAGGTTGTCCCGAACAGACATTACCATAAACGGATTTTCCCTTCCTTTCCGCTCTGGGCATGGAGCACCACGATATGCCCCGGCTTCAGCCCCTCTGTGATGAAAAATTGCCCGCCTTCAACCGGGACCCCCCGGACGGCCCTGAAACTGACCACGTTGCCGTCCACCAGGAGCACACCCAGCCGCCCCTCCCGAAGGAGCACCGCCGATTCGGGAACGGAGACTCCGCTTCTCTCCCCCGCTTCGAGGAGAAGGTCCAACTCCCTGGAAGCGATCGCTGAGGCGGGAAAAAACGGGAGCGTCAGGTAGAGCTTCACTTTCGATTCAAGGAACCGGGAAACCCGGACCTCGGCTTTCGCGGGCCACTCCGTCTCCTTTGTCTTCACCCGGACGAAGCCCGCCTTTATGTCCCGCTCCAGGGACGGCGTCACGTCCGCATAGAGGATGCACCGCAGGTCCTGGGGCTGGGGAACGAGTTTCCCCACCGGCCGCCCTTTCTCCACGAAGGTCTCCGCGCCGAAAAACTGCGGGATCGGAGCGGGCGGCAGGGGTGCCATGCCGTTCCAGAAGGCGGCGTAGGTCCACTTTCCCTCCATGCCGTCAAGAGCGGGGATAAAATAGCCCGTCTTGTCCGCCTTCACCGCCATCTTTCCTGACGATGCGCTGACCGCGGCGAGGGTCTCCCCCTTCGGCACCCGTCTCGGCACGGAGGAAGGAAAGGTCACCGGTCCGCTCCACCGGGACACCACAATTTCCTCTCGCCAGAGAAGAAGGGCCCGAGCGGGGATCCTGTCTGTGTGGGTATAGGGAACGGCGGACACCACGTCAGGATTCAGGGATTCCCGGCGCTCCCACCACAGGAAGTAGATGTACACCGCCCCGACGGCGATGACAAGAATCAGGAAAAAATAAAGAAACCTGCGGAACAGGGCTGGGACGAATTCCTTCAAGACTTCTCCCGTCCCGTCCCGCTTTCGTTGAGGCACGACAGGGGCATCTTCCCCTCCGCGAGAAGGTTCGCATTTCCCGCGATGTACCTGAGGACTCCCTCGAGGGAGGCGTCGTTCACTCCGCCGATGTGGGGAGTCACCACCACCTTCGGGTGGGCGAGGAAGGGATCGTCCGTCCTGTGGGGTTCCTCCCAGAGGACATCGAGCCCCGCGCCGGCGATCCACTCCTCTTCCAGGGCCCGCTCCAGGGCCTGCCGCCTCACGATGCCGCCCCTGGCCACGTTGATGAAGAAGGCATCCCTGTCCATGGCCCGAAAAAGGGGTTCGCCGATAATGTTCTCCGTCTCCGGGGTGAGGGCGAGGGCCGTCACGACAAACTTCGCGCCCTTCACCGCCTTTTCCGCATCCGTGAGGGGGATGAAGGTGTCAATGCCCCACAGGGCGTGGTCAGCAGGAAGGGTGCGGTTGACGCCGGTCACCTTCATGCCGAAGGCCTTCATGCGCACCGTGACGGAGCGCCCCACGTTGCCGAGACCGATGACGCAGGCCTTTTTGCCCCACAGAGCGATTCCCGGAGGGGTGTAGACCTTCCCTTCGAGAAGCTTTTCCCGGGCCCGGAAGAAGCGTTTCGCCAGGATCAGCATGTGGAGGAACGCCACTTCCGCGACCCCTTCGGCGTTTCCCGTTCCGATGGAGGGGACGTTGCAGGCGCAGACTCCCCTGCGGGTACAGGCGTCGAGGTCGATCCCCTCGGCTCCGGCCCCCCACTGCTGGACGAGCTTCAGGGCCGGAGCCCGGGAGAGGAGTCCGTCATCCACGGTCACAGGCCTGACGACAAGCATCTCCGCCTCCGCCAGGGGCTCCCCGCCGTCCGCCGGATCGGCAATGAAAATATCGTGGCCGGCGAAGGCTCTTTCAAGGGATTCCTTCAAGCGGAAGAATTCTTTTCCCCAAAACACTACCTTCATTTCCGTTCCTCCCGGTCGTCCGCCGTCCCTTCCTTCTCCCTTTCCAGGGACGCGAAGGCGTCGTGGTTGTGGATGCTTTCGCTGCTGGCGACCCGGATGCTGTACCAGGTGATCCTGTCCTCGGCCTCCAGGTCCATCGCCACGTCCCGCAGAACGTCCTCAACGAAGCGGGGGTTGTTGTAGGCCTGTTCGGTGACGAATTTTTCGTCCTCCCGCTTCAGTAAAGTATACACCGGGGCGGAGGCATTTTTCTCGGCAACAGCGACCAGTTCCTCAATCCACACAAGCTCCTTCATCCGGACGGCGATCGTCACGAAAGCCCTCTGGTTGTGGGCCCCGGCCTCGGAGATCTCCCTGGAGCACGGGCACAGGGTCTGGACCGGGACGGTGACGGAGGTCACCAGGTCGAAGAAGTCCTCTCCCTTGACGGCCGTAAAGGAGACGTCGTACCTGGTAAAGCTGCTCAGTCCCGAGACGGGGGCATTTCTCGATATGAAATAGGGGAAGGAGAAGACGATCTCCGCGCACTCGGCGGAGAGCACCGTCCGGAGGTCTTCGGCGATATGCTCCATGTGGGGCAGGGTCACCTTCCCCTGGAACTCGTGGAGCACCTCGATGAACCGGCTCATGTGGGTCCCCCTGTACTCGTGGGGAAGAGAGACCGACATGGAGACGGAAGCCACCGTATGCTGGAAATTCTCTTTCTGGTCCAGGACCACGATGGGGTATGACACGCCGCCGACACCCACCCGGTCGATGGGAATGCGCCGGGAATCCCGTTCGCTCTGGACGTCACGCATGGTCCATGTCCTCGGCGGTGAGCACCGCGCAGCTCGTGGCGGTTTCCCAGACCTCCACCTCCCAGAGCCTGCAGTTCGGGCGGCGGAGAGGTTCTTCCACCTGCTCCCAGACCCACCGGGCAATGTACTCCGCCGTGGGCTGGGGAAGAATATCGTTCAGGTAGGCGTGGTCGAGCCTTGATATGACCCGCTCCTTTACCAGGGAGGAGACCCCGCAGAAGTCCGCGATCATTCCCTCCCGGTCGGGCGAGCCTTTCAGAACCACCGCAAGCCGGTATGTATGTCCATGAAGCCGCTCGCACTTTCCGTGGTATTCCACCAGGTTGTGGGCGGCGTCGAAGGTGAATTCCTTCCGGAGCAGCATGGGGAATCCCCGCCTTTCGAGAAAAATGGGCGCCGGTGACAACCGGCCCGGGAACAGGGACAAAAACCATTTTCACATTGATTTTACACCAAATCCATGGAAGAGAAACGGCCGACAGCCTCCCGCGGCCTTCAGACCAGGGGAGACGGAACCAGGGGAGCCGTTTGCCGAACGGTCCTCTTGCCGAGTATGATTGTTTTTTTGAAAAAAACCCGTCTAAAAAGAGCCTGAAGCATCCTAATGACGCGATATTGTTTTTTATGCAGCACTATTTGCCGTTTCTATTGACTATTGTACGGGGAGGGTGCTATAAAGTGACATCGTTTTTTTAATTTTACGGGACCAGCCGGAAGGAGTTGAACCGAAGTGGAATTCGACAAGGCGCGGGATATTTTCGGAATGTACGTTTTCGACAGGCGGGCAATGAAGGAGAGGCTCCCCCAGCATATTTTCGAGGCGCTCATGGCCTCCATAGAAGGAGGGCAGAAGCTCGACTCGGCCATGTCGGACATGGTGGCGGCGGCCATGAAGGAATGGGCCCTCTCGAAGGGCGCCACCCACTGGACCCACTGGTTCCACCCCCGGACGGAGATGACCGCCGAAAAGCACATGTCCTTCATGTCCAAGGACGAAAGCGGAATGCCCATCGAATCCTTCAAGGGCAAGGAACTCATCCAGAGCGAGCCAGACGCGTCTTCCCTCCCCTCGGGCGGCATACGGTCCACCTTCGAGGCCAGGGGCTACAGCGCCTGGGATCCCTCGAGCCCGGCCTTCATCATGATGAGCAAGAAAGGCGGAACCCTCTGCATCCCCTCGGTCTTCATCTCCTACGACGGAACCCCCCTGGACCTCAAGACGCCTCTCCTCAAGGCGGTGGACGCCGTTGAAACCCGCTCCATGCGCCTCCTGAAGCTCTTCGGCAACAGGGGGATCAAGTGGGCCCACGTCACCGTCGGGGCCGAACAGGAGTATTTCCTCGTGGACAGCGTTGTGGCAAAGGACCGCCTGGACATACGGTACTGCGGCAGGACCATCCTGGGCTGCCCGCCCCCCAAGGGACAGCAGATGGAGGACCATTACTTCGGTTCCATCCCCACGAGAGTCCTCTCGTTCATGGAAGACGTGGAGCGGGACCTGTACCGGCTTGGCGTAGTCATCACCACCCGGCATAACGAAGTTGCCCCCTGCCAGTTCGAGTTCGCCCCCCAGTTCGCCGACGCCAACCTCGCCTGCGACCAGAACCAGCAGATTATGGACGTAATGCGGAAGATGGCCCGGCGCCACGACTTCCAGCTTCTGCTCCACGAGAAGCCATTCGCCGGGCTCAACGGCAGCGGGAAGCACGTGAACATCTCCATCATGGACAGCGAGGGGCGGAACCTCCTGAAACCCTCGTCGAACCACCGGAAGAACATCCAGTTCCTGACCTTTCTGAGCGCCCTGCTCCTCGGCGTATCGAAATATCACAGCCTGCTCAGGGCAGCCATCGCCTCCCCGGGGAACATGCACAGGCTCGGGGGCAACGAGGCGCCTCCCGCCATCATGAGCGCCTACCTGGGCTCCACCCTGACAGGCATTCTCGACGCGGTGGAGAAGGGGCTTCCCGACGACATGCCCGCCCAGGCCCTCATCGACCTCGGCATGAACAAGCTCCCCTCGATCATGGCGGACAACTCGGACCGGAACCGCACGGCCCCCCTGGCGTTCACGGGCAACAAATTCGAGTTCCGGGCCCCCGGCGCCCCCCAGTCCATCGCCGGCCCCCTGACCATGATCCTCGCGGCGTGGGCCTGGGGACTTGAGACGGTGGGGGACATGATCGAGAGCAGGGTGGGCGAAGTGGATGCCCTGGACGCAGCCCTCGAAGCCATCAAGTACGCCGCCGCCGAAAGCAGGGCCTTCCGTTTCGAGGGGAACGCCTACAGCCCCCAGTGGCACGAGGAGGCAAAGAAGAGGGGACTCACCATCGTCAACTCCACCCCGGAGGCGCTGGCCCTCTTCCTCCTGCCGGAGAACAGGGAGCTTCTCTCGAAGCTCCACATCATGAACGACAGGGAAGTGATCGCCTACTACGAGATCCGGCTCGAACAGTACATCAAGACCATGGAGATCGAGATGGGCGTCCTCCGCACAATGATCTGGGAGGGAATCCTTCCCGCCCTGTCGAAGCAGATCCTTCTGGAAAGCTCCGCCCTTTCCGTCCTCCCCGAGGAGGTCCGGAAGGAGGCGTGTTCCTGGAGCGCCTGTATCGGAAGGCTGGGTTCCCTGAAGACGTCCCTCATCTCCGCATCGGAGAAACTGGAAGCCCTCAGGGAGAAGATGCACACCCTGGACACGGAGGAGCGGGCGGCGGCCATCACTGAAGAAGGCCTCCCCCTCTACGCCCAGATCCGCCAGATCTGCGACACCGCGGAATCCATCGTGGCCGGGGATATCTGGCCTTACCCCACCTACACGAAACTGCTCTCCATTTCCTGAACCGGCAGACAAGAAACGCGGGGCAAAAAGCCCCGCGTTTCTTGTCTGCGTTCTCCTATTTTTCCGCGGGCGGTCCCGACACGGGCCCTCCGTAGGAGGAAAACTCGTCGTAGAGCGGAACGTTTTCCAGCCTCCTGCTCCACTCCCTGAGGTAATTGAGCTCCCGGACGTGGGGCTGTTTGCCGAAGTAGGCCATGAGACCGTTCAAACCCTCGGAGACGACTTCGGGGTCTTTCCTTTCCTGTCCCAGGGAGACGAGGAAATAGGCCCTTTCCTTCTCCGCGAGATCCCGGACCATGGGGCTTGAAAGGGCCCCGGCAAGATAGCGCTCCCTCACAACAGGGTCCGCCGCGTCCGACGCGAGACGGAGCATCCGGTCGCCCCGGACACCGGAGCCGAAATACACGAGGCCGACGAGGCAGACTGCCGCCGTCACCCCGCCGATGAGACGGCCCCCTTTCCGGAAGTCCTCCGGGGGCGGGGCGTCAAAGAGGGACAGGAGCATCTCCCGATTGGCCAGCGCAAAGGCGAGGGAAAGCCAGAGGACGTTCTCTATGCGGTGGAAGGGCCGGGTCCACAGGGCGTTGAACAGGAAAAGGGCGACCATGGCGCTCCCCCAGTACGCCTCCGGAGAATGGATTTTCTTCCGGAGAAAGGCGGAAAAGGCGGAAACCGCCCACCATCCCCAGAGGAACACCATGAGCAGCCCGCCGGCCGTTCCCGTTTCGGCGAACCACTGGAGAAACTCGTTGTGGGCCCAGTGGGTGTACTGCCATTTCATCCCGGGCCACCGCTTCAGCATCTCCCTCTGGGCATCCAGGTAGTGCCACTTGTACTGCCCGAGCCCCACACCCCGGAGGGGACGCTCCGCGTACATGGTCCAGGACGTGGCCCAGATGCTGTCCCGGTTGGCGATGGAGAGGGGGTTTTCCAGCACGTCCTCCATCTTGTACATCAGGATCCCCCACCGTCCCTCGTTGAGTACCAGGTTGAGGCCCAGGACGGCACAGAAGAGGAACGCCACGGCAAGGACTTTTTTCAGGTTTTTCCTGCCGAGGTTCCGGAGGTAGTAGCAGGAGAGGACGGCAAATCCAGTGAAGAAGGCCAGGATCCCGGACCGGCTGGTGGTGGAGATCAGGCCCCAGAAGGTAACGGCGAGAAGAGGGACGAGAAGCGCGCGGACGATCCGTCCGGTTTTTTCCGAGGAAAAGCACAGGAACGTGCCGTTCAGGCCGCCGAGGGCGAGCCAGAGGGCGAACATGTTCTGCTGTCCCGTGTTGGCGATGTAATAGCCGGGGGTGGGGAGGATGAAGAACGGGAGATTCTCGATGTCCCGCACCTGGAGCTCGGCGAAAACGACGCTCACGGCGCAGTTGACGAGGCAGCCCCAGAGAAGGAGCCTGAGCGGCCCGCCTCCGGCGAGCCGGGAGGAGAGAATGTAGACGAGCCAGAGGGAGGCGAAGAAAAACCATTCCTGGAAAAAAGTTTCCGGGGAGCGGAGCCCCGACCAGAAGGGCTGGGCCGTCACGTAGAGGAGCAGCAGGAGCCAGATCACGGCGAAGCCGTCAATGGTGAAGGCGGAGCGGACCGTGCCGCGGACGGTCACGGAGATCCCTGCCAGAAGGCCGCAGAGCGCCACGGGAACCAGGGCGACCGCCCATTTCATGAGGTGGAGGGTAGAAAAGAAATACGGGCCGGAAAAGACGAGGTTCGGCAGCACGAGGGAGACAAAGAGCACAAGGGAAAAAAAACCCGCCGGGAGGAGTGAGCCCGGTCCCTCCTGAGGGGAAAGGCTGGATCCGCTTTTCAGCGCCTCATTCATTCTGCGTCATTCCTCCGTCTGGCCGAGATCTCCTTCGAGTTCCACCACGAGCTCAACCACGAGCTCCCGCTGAGCGAGTTCCTTCACCTTCCAGACCACGGGTATTCCCTTTTTCCTGTTCTGTTCGACCAGGGCGGCCACGTCCCGGAGGATCTCCCCCGTGGGGCCGTCGGGCCCGGAGAAGGAAAGGGGATTCTTTTTCGTCCGCTTCTTTCCCGATTTCGAAGGCGCCGGAGCGCGGTCTTTTACCCTCTGCTCCACTTCGATGGCGGCCATGTTCTCCGCGGCCGCCTCCGTGGCGAGGGCAACCTGGTCTTCCGGGGGGAGGGACAGGAGCGCCCGGGCCTGCCGTTCGCCGAGCTTCCCTTCCATGACGAGGCGCTGCACCGGTTCTTCAAGCCGAAGGAGGCGGAGCTTGTTCGCCACGGAGGACTGGGAGCGTCCAAGCTTTCCGGCGAGCTCCGTCTGGGTCCAGCCGGAACGCTCCATGATGGCCTGAAGGCTGGCGGCTTCCTCCACCGCGGAGAGGTTGCTCCTGTGGATGTTCTCCACGAGGGCCAGGATCTGCTGTTTCCCCGGGTCGGCCTCGGTGACGATGGCGGGAATGGTGGAAAGACCGGCCTTTTTCGCCGCCCGGAGCCTCCGTTCCCCCACCACGAGCTCGTAGCCCGATTCAACGGCGAGGACCACCACGGGCTGGATGATTCCAACCTGGGAAATGGAGGCCGCAAGATCGTCCAGGTCCCCTTCGTCGAAATAACGGCGGGGCTGGGTCGGATTGGGGCTGATCAGGTCGACCGGTATTTCAGTAAGCCGCCCGGATTGCCCATCCTCCGGATGTTTCTTTCCGGCGTCTTTTTCCTTACCCATTTCACTCCTCAGAAAATTCAGGACTCCCGCCATGTCGTTCCTCCGGTTTCCAAAGCTTGGGCGAAGAAAAGGGCTTCACCAGCATTCTACTCTACTGTGCACCGTCCTATCAAGGGAAAATCAATAGGAACGGTCGGCATTCACGAACCGCGTATACTCCCTGAGGAAGACGAGGGAGATCTCACCGGTGGGGCCGTTCCTGTGCTTGGCCAGGTTGATGAAGGCCCTGTTGTCGTCTT
>ENA-UOXR01000386-UOXR01000386.1-bioreactor-metagenome-genome-assembly--contig:-NODE-386-length-54942-cov-8.157396_pt1 | contig 54942 bp, 48 predicted proteins | sample MGYA00238164_ERZ764825 | MGnify/ENA primary metagenome ERZ764825 (study PRJEB28920, sample SAMN05720171) | bioreactor metagenome | isolation source: Anaerobic biogas reactor | place: USA:Washington... | reverse complement strand
GCACCCTCCCTATTTAACCGACGGTACATTAGTCATCATCTTTTCCAGGGCCGGTTTTATTTCATAGAGGAGCATATCGCCGACCGTAACAAAATCGGCAAACTTTAAAGGATCATCAAGCTGGGTGACTGATTCCTGCAATTCTCTTAACGACTGGGAGTATATATTCCAAAGCCGGTAGTCATCAATTAGACCGGCCAGGTTAGGTAAAGAATCTATGGTCTCGAAGGTTTCCAGGAGCCACTGAATTCCTTCCAGCAAATGGTTTACCTGCAGCCAGCTTCCGGAATCTACCTGGTTATAAAAGCTATCTGCCAATTGATCGATGGCGGGGATGGCCCGGTTAAGGTAATCTTTTGCTGATATCAGCAATTCATGAGTATATTCTGAAACGGTAAGAAACTCGGCGCGTATCTGGCTTACATTACTTATGTTCTCCTGTAAATATCCGGCGAAATCGTCATATACAGCAATGTCGTCTATAAGCAGATGGCTGAAAAACTGATCAGCGGCGGAGATGCTTTTTTCTTCCAGGAGCTTTATCATTTCCTCGATACCTGTCTTACTGTTTTCCAATTCCCACACCTGATCATCTATTACTAACTTCACAGAAAGATACCTCCGTGTAAAATCTAAGCGTTCTTAATATCCTATAGGATATTAGTCATTAATTGTATTTCGACAATTAGGTCTTATTTCCTTTGATGAAATTAACGAAAAATAAAATATTGGCTTGGAAAAGTCAGAAATTATGTGGAAATTGCGCCTAGATGTATTTGGCAGATATTTAGAGAAAAAAAGCGATTGGGAGGGCAGATATAATATAATCGCTTTTTTTGCTCGTAATATTGATGAAGCGATATTGCGATATATCAAACAATAGCTGAGAAAGGGGGATAGCAGGTTCAGCCTCTGACAATTAATTAAAATGGGAGCAAGGAGGCTTCCAGGAAAGAAGCAAGGAGGTAATCTTAAATGAGAATTAACCATAATATTTCGGCCTTAAACACGTATCGGCAATTGGCCAATAATCAAAACATAGGCAATAAATCCTTGGAGAAGCTGTCATCAGGCTTTCGGATTAACCGGGCCGGGGATGATGCAGCTGGTCTGGCTATCTCGGAAAAAATGCGGGGACAGATTCGGGGCCTCGATATGGCAGCCAAGAATGCTCAGGATGGCATTTCGCTGATCCAGACGGCTGAAGGCGCCTTGAATGAAACCCACTCTATTCTCCAGAGAATGAGAGAGTTGGCGGTTCAGTCCGCTTCCGATACTAATGTGGGCGAAGACCGCGCTGCCTTACAAGCTGAGGTAACGGCATTAATCGCGGAAATTGACAGAATTGCTAACAACACTGAGTTTAATACCCAGAAGCTTTTAAGCGGGGGATTTACCGGTAAAGTGATTCACATCGGCGCGAATTCAAGTCAAAGTGTTACAATTGGGATTACCAGTATGAATGCGGGGGCTTTGAGTGTCAGCGGACTTAGTATAAGTGGTCAAAGTGATGCAGATGCAGCAATCACCACAATCGATGCCGCAATTAAGACGGTTTCCGACGAACGTGCAAGCTTGGGAGCTTTGCAGAATCGCCTGGAGCACACCATTAATAACTTGGGAACATCTTCGGAGAACCTGACTGCCGCCGAATCCCGTATCCGGGATGTGGATATGGCCAAGGAGATGATGGAGTTTACCAAGATGGCCATTCTGACTCAAGCTGCTACGGCCATGCTGGCCCAGGCTAACCAACAGCCTCAGTCAGTTCTTCAACTTTTAGGATAATTTTATAAAAAATGAAGGGACACAAAACCAAGAATAAATAATTAAAATGGGAGCAAGGAGGCTTCCAGGAAAGAAGCAAGGAGGTAATCTTAGATGAGAATTAACCACAATATTTCGGCCTTAAACACTTATAGGCAATTGGCCAACAACCAGAACATAGGCAACAAATCTCTGGAAAAGCTGTCATCAGGCTTTCGGATTAACCGGGCCGGGGATGATGCAGCTGGTCTGGCTATCTCGGAAAAAATGCGGGGACAGATTCGGGGCCTCGATATGGCAGCCAAGAATGCTCAGGATGGCATTTCGCTGATCCAGACGGCTGAAGGCGCCTTGAATGAAACCCACTCTATTCTCCAGAGAATGAGAGAGTTGGCGGTTCAGTCCGCTTCCGATACTAATGTGGGCGAAGACCGCGCTGCCTTACAAGCTGAGGTAACGGCATTAATCGCGGAAATTGACAGAATTGCTAACAACACTGAGTTTAATACCCAGAAGCTTTTAAACGGAGATTTTAGTGGTGCGAACAAAGTCATTCACATAGGCGCGAATTCGGGCCAAAGCGTGAATATTAATATTGCTAACATGCAGGCTGCCAATTTGGGATCTGGCGGAGTTGCCGGGGTTAGTATTAGCACCCAATCCGGTGCGAATACAGCTATCACCACCATTGACAATGCCATAAAGGCGGTTTCTGACGAGCGTGCAAGCTTGGGGGCTTTGCAGAATCGTCTCGAGCACACCATTAATAACCTGGGAACATCTTCAGAGAACCTGACTGCCGCCGAATCCCGTATCCGGGATGTGGACATGGCCAAGGAGATGATGGAGTTCACCAAGATGAGCATCCTGACTCAGGCTGCTACGGCCATGCTGGCTCAGGCTAACCAACAGCCACAATCAGTTCTTCAACTTCTGGGATAATCTGATTCAGACACGAAGGGATCCTGATTAAAAGTCAGGGTCCCTTTTTTTAGGTGCGCCGGCATGGGTGATTATCTATATCTATTGCCAAGAAAACCCTTCCCCTATATAATGGAAATATCGAACATACGTTCTTATAAAAGCATGGGGGTGAGGGATTGGGAAATAATAATACCGGCATAGACCATGACCGTCTCTTCAAAGAACTGTTGGAAACCTTCTTTGAAGAATTTATGGAACTATTCTTCCCGGAGATACATCAACAAATCGACTTTAATGACCTGCATTTCAATAAACAAGAAATTTTTACCGATGTTACTGTAGGAGAAAAACACTTTATTGACTTACTGGCAGAGACTAAGCTCAAAGGAGAAGAAGGAATAATATTAGTCCATGTAGAAAGCCAAGCCCAATATCAAGCCAATTTTGCCGAAAGAATGTTTATCTATTTTAGCCGTCTATATCAGAAATACCGTTCCCGTATCTTACCTATCGCCATATTCAGCTATGATCAAATAAAGGATGAGCCTGACAATTTCAACATAAAATTTCCTTTCTTGTATGTATTAGATTTCAACTTTCATATAGTAGAATTAAAGAAAAAGCCTTGGCAAGAGTATATAAAAAGTGATAACCCGGTAGCTGCAGCATTATTAAGCAAAATGGGTTACAGAAAAGAAGAGAAGGTAAAAGTAAAGCTAGAATATTTAAGGATGTTAACCAGGATGGAGCTTGACCCGGCAAGGATGGTATTACTAACAGGTTTTTTTGAAACCTATCTCAAACTAAACAAAGAGGAAGAAAAAACCTTAGAAGAGTCGATAGGAAAATTAAGTCCGAAGGAGGCGGAGAAAATGTTGGAAATTACTACTTCGTGGCATGAAAAGGGAAGAATTGAAGGCCGCCGGGAAGGAAGACAGGAAGGTAGACAGGAAGGGCAAGCGGAATTAGTATTGCGTTTGATTTCTAAAAAAATTGGCTTTTTATCCGGAGAAATTACAGAAAAGGTTAGAAGCTTGGATATTGATAGTCTTAATGATTTAGGTGAAGCAGTACTAGATTTTACTAGTATGAATGAGCTGGAGAAGTGGTTAAAGACTTAGAGTATTTGAGGACTATTGGTGATACCAGAAAAAAGGTGAAGTTTCACTACAATCTTTTCAAATTACTAAACCCCTGGAGCTACTATTTTCACTAGCTTCCAGGGCTTTTTTGCTTACTTTGATTGTTAAACATTAAAGTTCCCGGCGAAATAACCGATATAATTTTTAAGGCAAAGGATTGCTGAAAGTACTTGGCAGGGAGGCGAAATCATGCGGGTTCAAGGGGTAGTGGCCGATTCAAATCTTAACCCCGACCGAAACCAGGTGGTTAAATCTGAGGTGGCAAAAACTCCGGAGGAGCTGTTGCGGGAACCAATCCAGGAATCAATAAAGAAGCCGAACCAAGAAGCAGCGGAAAAGCCGGTGGTTGAACTTAAGGAGCTGGAATCGGCAGTAGAGATTGCTAATCTGGCCATGGAATTAGGCTCCTTTGGATTGGATTTCAGCATCCATGAAAAGACGGGGCGGATTTTGGTCAAGGTGATTGATAGCGAAAGTGATGAGGTGATCAGGGAGATTCCCCCCGAACAGATGTTGGATATGGCCGCGCAAATTGCGGAAATGTTTGATAATATGCATGAATTTATCGGAGTACTAGTAAACGAATTGGTCTAAAGGGAGGGCAGCCAATGAGTGCAAATATGCAGGAATATGCCAGTTATAAGAATACGGCTATAGAGACGGCTAATCCCGGTAAACTGCTGCTATTGCTGTATGATGCGGCTATTCGCAACCTGGATGAAGCTGTTATAAGTATAGGGAATAAGGACTTAGGGGCGGCTCATCACCGGCTGATTAAGAGTCAGGATATCGTTCTGGAGTTTATCTGCACCCTTAATATGGATTATGAGGTCTCACATCGGTTGAAGGAGCTTTACGACTATATGTATCGTCGGCTGGTAGAGGCCAATGTAAAAAAGGATGCAGAGATTATCGAAGAGGTACGGGGCCTTTTAGGGGAATTACGGGATACCTGGCGGGAAGCGGTTAGCAAGACGAATGTCAGGGTCCCTGCGGCAGTTGGCGGAGGTGGTCTTAATGTCCAAGGATAAGGGGGATTCGATTCAGCAATTGTTGAAAGAGCGGCTTGATCTGTTTCGGGAGATTCAGGCGGTATCGGCTTGGCAGCTGGAAATTTGTCAGCATGATGAAGCTGACGATCCCCTTATTGAAAAGATGCTGGAATTGATCACTGAGCGTCAGACTTTGATGGAAGGGATAGATCTGATCAATGAAAGGATCAGTCATTTGCAGGAAACCGATAGTTCTGTAAATACTGGAGATGGCTGGTCTGAGGAGCAGCAAATCGCTGTGGTCATAAACAGCAATGATGAGATCTGCCTCACCTGGCTGCGGAATAAATCCAAAGAAGTGGTGGGTATGATTCAGAAAAACCGGGCTAATCGGGCGGCTGCTGATGCCTATCAGATGGAGGGACCGGCAGATCTGGCCTGGTTTGTGGATAAAAAAAAATAAACATGATCAGCGTTTAAAAATAACGAAGCGGTAATGACCTCAGCATAGACTGAGGTTATAATTTTTTCAGGGCATCGATGGCAGAGGGGAGGGTTGGTGATGGAATCTGAAATCAGGCGGTTAAATGAAAATCTGCAGGATCAGGAGAAAATTATTCGATTGATGCGGGATTTGTCCCATAAACAACGGGAGCGCCTTCAGGATCAGGCGGGGGAATGGCAGGATGTGGAGTCTATTGTCAGTCAAAGGGGCAGACTATTGGAGAGGCTAGATCTTACTCGACAGGAAGGCAGCAGAATTCAGCAGGAGCTTGTAAATCGATTTGGCCTGGAGGATTTCGTCTTATCGGAATTGGTCGGATTTATAGGGCAGGAGGCTTACTCTTTATTAAAGGATTCTTATGGCCGGGTAGGGGATTTGTTGGCAGAAGCGGTGGCAGTGGATGGGGAGATTACTGAATTGATGCAGAATAGTCTCAGGTTATCTAAAGGGGCTAAGCCCTCGGCGAACCCGGATGCGGCATTACAGGCCTATCGCCGGGCAGCTCAAATGAAAAAGGACGGAAAATGAGAACTCTGACGAGGGGCTTGAAGGGCTGATGTTGTGTCGAAGTTACATACGGGATGGGAATGAAACGACAGAATCGACAAATAACCTGATAAATAAGAGGGAGATTTATAGGGCAAAGAATAAAATCAGCATTATGCAGTTTCGAAAACAGAGGGGAATCGCGGTTGTGGCAGAAGGAGTTAATTTGACAAATTTTTAGGAGAGCCATTGGAGTGGGAGAAGTTGTTTGATTATTTGCACATATATGACATATATACTGAAAAAATATTTTGTCAAAAAAGTTATCCACAGTTTTATCCTTGATTTACGGCTTATCAACATACTTATCCACAGAATACTAATAAAATCGGATGCTGTAGATGACTATTTTCGACTGCAGTGAGCTGGAATTGTTTAGGCAATACCTGTTTCTGGATAAAGGGTTTTTCTCGACACAGATAGAATATATATAGAGACACACAGGAAAGGAGGGGTCGTTTTTGAGATTTGATATTCGAGGCAAAAACATTGAAGTCACCGATGCCCTCAAAGAGTATGTCGAAAAGCGGCTATCTAAATTGGAGAGATTCATTGAAGACATTAAGGTGGCCCAGGTTACCCTTTCGGTAGAAGGGGAGAGTCACAAGGTTGAAGTGACTATTCCTCTTAATGGTGTGATTTTAAGGGGGGAAGAGACGACCGAGGATATGTATTCCTCCATTGATCTGGTGGTGGAGAAGCTTGAGAAGCAGATCGACAAGCACAAGACCAAACTTTACCGTCGTTATCGGGGGATTAATTTCAAGAAGAGCCTGGTTCCTGAGCTGGAGTCTGCTGAGACCAAAGTGGAGCAGTTTAAGATTCTCAGAACCAAAAGGTTTGCTCTGAAACCCATGGATGTGGAAGAAGCTATTATGCAGATGAATCTTCTGGGCCATAGCTTCTTCATGTTCTTTAATTCGGCAACTGACGAAGTCAATGTGGTTTATCGCAGGAATGACGGGAATTTCGGCTTGATTGAGCCTAATTTCGATTAGTTGAAGTCCGAACTGTCTGGGTGTAAAATTAGGATATTAGTTACAAGAGGGAACCTTCTGGAGGTTCCCTCTTGTTTGAAGAGGTGAAATGGCGTGGTATTGGGTTTTTTTAAAGATGTTTTCGATTTTAATAAAAGAGAAGTAAAGAAATTGTGGCCAAAGATCGATATAATAAATAGCTACGAAGAAAAGATGAAATCTCTGACTGATGCGGAGCTGGGGTCTAAAACGGTCGAGTTCCGCAGCCGTCTGGAAGATGGGGAGACGCTGGGTGATCTTTTGCCGGAAGCTTTTGCGGTGGTTAGGGAGGCTTCCTGGCGAACCCTGGGGATGAGGCATTTTGATGTGCAGCTTCTGGGGGGTATAGTACTCCATCAGGGCAGAATCTCGGAGATGAAAACCGGGGAGGGCAAGACTCTGGTGGCGACCCTGCCTACTTACCTGAATGCTCTGGAAGGGAAAGGGGTCCACATTGTCACCGTCAATGATTATCTGGCCAAGCGTGACTCAGAGTGGATGGCCCCGATTTACAATTTCCTCGGCATGTCGGTTGGGCTGGTGGTTCATGGGCTGAATTATGAGGAGAAGAAAGCTGCTTATGCTGCCGATATAACTTACGGGACAAACAATGAGTATGGGTTTGACTATCTGCGGGACAACATGGTGGTGAATATGGCTCAGATGGTCCAACGGCCTTTGAATTATGCGATTGTGGATGAGGTTGACTCTATACTCATCGATGAGGCCCGAACTCCGTTGATTATCTCCGGAGAGTCTGATAAGCCGACGGATTTGTACCAGCAGATCAGCCGTTTCGTGCCCAAGCTCAAAGGGGAAACAGACTACAATGTGGATGAAAAGGCTCATCTGGTCACTTTAACCGAAGAAGGAATCGCCCGGGTGGAGAAAACCTTTGGAGTCGATAATCTGGGGGATGACAGATATCTTGAGTTAAACCACCACCTGAATCAGGGGCTGAAGGCCTGGTGTCTGATGAAACGAGACCGGGATTATGTGGTCAAGGATGGGCAGATCATCATTGTTGATGAGTTTACCGGGCGCTTGATGTTTGGCCGCCGCTACAGTGACGGTTTGCACCAGGCCATTGAGGCTAAGGAAGGGGTCAAAATAGAAAAAGAGTCTCAGACTCTGGCTACTGTTACCTTCCAGAACTATTTCCGCATGTACCGGAAGTTGGCGGGGATGACGGGAACCGCAGTTACAGAGGAAGAAGAGTTTCGCAAGATCTACGGCATGGATGTGGTAATTATTCCTACCCATCGGCCTATGATCAGAGATGACCAGCCGGATGTGGTGTATCGGACCGAGTTGGGCAAATTCCAGGCGGTTGTAGAGGATATAGTGGAATGCCATAAAAAAGGCCAGCCGGTTCTGGTGGGGACTATTTCTATCGAAAAGTCCGAATTGTTAAGCAAGATGCTGGAAAAGCGAGGGGTACAACACCAGGTTCTGAACGCCAAGCATCATGAAAAGGAAGCACAGATCATCACTAACGCCGGTCAGGTCAATACGGTCACTATTGCCACCAATATGGCAGGGCGCGGTACCGATATCGTCTTAGGAGAAGGGGTGAAGGGGCTGGGAGGCCTTTATGTTCTCGGAACTGAAAGACATGAGTCCCGCCGAATAGATAACCAGCTGCGAGGACGTTCCGGGCGTCAGGGCGATCCGGGCCTGTCAAGATTCTATGTTTCGCTGGAGGATGATCTGATGCGCTTGTTTGGCTCCGAAAATGTGGAGGGGATCATGGACCGTCTGGGGATGGATGACAGTATGCCTATAGAGCATGGCATGATTTCCCGGGCCCTGGAAAATGCCCAGAAAAAAGTGGAAGGCCGTAACTTCAGTATTCGTAAAAATGTTTTGGAATATGACGATGTAATCAACCAGCAGCGTGAAGTGATCTACAAGGAACGCAGAAAGGTTCTGGCCGAGGAGGATCTGAAGGAGACGGTACTGGCTATGGTAGATGATATGGCTGAGGCCATTGTAGCCATGTTTGCCGGGGAGAGAAAATTTGCTGAAGAATGGGATCTGGATGGATTAACCGCATTTGTGGATCAGAATTATGCTCCCATTCCGGGGCTGACCCAGGATACGTTGAAGGGTATGACCCGTCATGAAGTCGTAGTATATTTGCAGGATGAGGGGCGCCGTCTCTACGAGGAACGAGAACAGGAGCTGGGTGCTGAAAATCTCCGTGAGCTGGAAAGAGCCATTATGCTCAGGGTTATCGATGAGAAATGGATGGATCATATCGATGCCATGGACCAGCTGCGGGAAGGCATTAACCTGCGGGCCTATGGACAGCGGGAGCCCTTAATAGAGTACAAGTTCGAGGCTTTTGATGCTTTCCAGAATATGATCGAGAGCATCAAGGAAGATGTAACCCGCTATCTGTTTCGTATTCGCCTGGTTGCCCAGCCACAGGAAAGGACTATAGTAGCTAACCGGGAAGCTGACGCTCCTCGGCAGCCGGTCAAATCGGAAAAGAAAGTGGGGCGCAACGACCCCTGTCCTTGTGGCAGTGGGATGAAATACAAGAAATGTTGTGGGAAAGGGGCTAACTAATGGATCTTACTACTCTGATTGGTCTGATTCTTGGCTTGGGAGCTTTGATCGGTGGTTTTTTGATGGAAGGCGGCCATTTTGCCTCCTTAATCGTGGGACCGGCTGCAATAATTGTATTCGGAGGTACCTTTGGGGCTGTAATTATAGGTTTTAGTATGGAACAGCTCAAGACGGTTCCAGGTTTCCTTAAGGAAGTCTTTATCGATACTCCCATTGATTATATGGGGGCGGTGGAAAAAATGGTAGAAACCGCCGACCGGGCCCGCCGTGAAGGTTTGCTGAGTCTGGAGAGTCACCTGCCGGAAATCGAAAACGATTTTATGCGGCGCGGGCTGCAGCTGGTTATTGACGGCACTGACCCGGAACTGACCCGAAATATGTTGGAGATGGAAATAAACGCATATGAAGAGGGCCAGAATCTGGGGGTTGAGATATTTAACTCAGCAGGCGGATATGGACCTACTATGGGTATAATCGGTACGGTCATGGGTCTGGTCCATGTGCTGGGCAATATAGAAGATCCCAGCAGTCTTGCCCCGGCCATAGCCATGGCATTTCTGGCTACTCTCTATGGGGTGGCATCCGCTAATGTGCTGTGGATTCCTTTTGCTACCAAGATCAAGACCAAGACAGCTCGCCAGGTGGCTCAGATGGAATTAGTTCTGGAAGGGGTTTTATCGGTGCAGGCCGGCGAGAACCCCCGGGTAATCAAGGAAAAGCTGCTGACTTTCTTGCCGGAGCGAGAAAGAACCAGAACGGTAACAACTGATAATGCTAAGGTGGGAATGTAATAATGGTTAGATCAAGACGAAATGGAAGGAGAAAAAAGGATGGTGAAAGCGGAGGCGGCGGAATGGAGCGCTGGCTCTTGACCTATGCCGACCTGATCACTTTGCTTATGGTTTTCTTTGTCTTGATGTATGCTATTAGTACGGTCAATGCTGAAAAGATGGAGGCAGTGGCTCAATCTCTCAGCCAGGTATTAAAGGGGTCGGCTATGGAGATCATGGATTTCTCCGGTCCGGCCATAATCGAGGGCCAATCCGGGGCTACTCCGGGAACCGAGGAATTATTGGCATCAGCCATGAAAATGGCGGCGGCCCAGGAGCAGCTGGAACAATACCTGGAGACCTTGGAAGCTATAGACCCTGATGTTTCCCAAAACATTGTGATCATGCAGCAGGAAAGAGGTTTGGTGATCAGCCTCAAGGATACCTTACTGTTTCCTAAGGGTTCTGCGGAATTAACCCCTCGGGCCCGGCAGATTATTTCCGGAGTGGGCCGGTCGTTGTCCGAATTGCCCAACTATTACCGGGTGGAAGGGCATACCGACAATCTGCCTATACATACGGCACAGTTTCCATCCAACTGGGAGCTGTCCGCTTTGCGAGCCAATAACGTGGCCCGGCTGCTGATCAGCGAAAACGCCGTTGATCCCGAAAAGATTTCTATCACCGGCTATGGAGAATATCGGCCTTTGGTTGCTAATACCAATGAGATTAACCGGGCTATTAATCGGCGGGTCGATATTGTGGTGCTGAAACAAAAATACAGTTATTTTGAGCCTTCTTCGCCATAGGAGGGGGCTGACTTTAGGAGTGATGGCAATTGGATGAACCAAAAAAGCTGGTAGAATACATTGAGGCACGCCTCAATGAAATAGGGAGGTCTCTTTGACACCAACGGGATGGAAAAAGAGATTCTTTTGCTGGAGAAGCAAACCCTTTCCCCGGATTTCTGGGATGATAACCGTCGGGCCCAGGAGGTTCTGCGGCGTATAAGTGAATTGAAGGATACTTTGACTACCTACAACAAATTGCTTAATGATGCGGTTGACCTCAGAAACCTTCTCGATTTGGCTTCAGAGGAGGATGATGAGGCTCTTTTTGCTGAAGCGGTATTGGAGCTGGAGGGGCTGAACCAGGAGTTTGAAGAGCTGGAACTGAGCATATTGTTTACCGGCGACAATGACCGAAACAATGCTATAGTTTCCCTCCATGCCGGGGCGGGAGGTACTGATGCCCAGGATTGGGCCGAGATGCTCATGCGCATGTATATGCGGTGGGCGGAAAATAATATGGATGGTCAGGAGCTATGGGATTTGGTTCCCGGTGAAGAAGCGGGAATTAAGAGTGCGACCATCTTGATTAAAGGCCGCCATGCTTATGGTAAAATGAAAGCTGAACATGGTGTGCATCGTTTGGTTCGAGTGTCGCCTTTCGACTCTTCCGGCCGCCGTCATACCAGTTTTGCTCAGGTGTCGGTTATGCCGGAATTACCCGATGAGGTTGACATCCAAATAAACTCGGATGATATCAGAATTGATACTTATCGTTCCTCCGGGGCAGGGGGGCAGCATGTTAATAAGACCGATTCGGCGGTGCGCATTACTCATCTTCCCACCGGGATTGTGGTACAGTGTCAAAATGACAGATCACAGCGTTCCAACAAGCTGACTGCCATGAAGCTGTTGCGAGCCCGGCTCTTCGATTTTCGCAGCCGGGAACACGAGGAAAACATTAAGAAGCTGAAAGGGGAGCAAAAAGAGATCGCCTGGGGAAACCAGATCCGATCCTATGTCCTCAATCCCTTCAGCCTGGTTAAGGATCATCGTACTGGAATTGAAGCAGGCAATGTGGAGGCGGTTTTGGGCGGAGAGATTAATCAATTCATCATAGGTTATTTGCAGCAGAAATAGATGTTGAGCAGGCTGTAATAACGCCTATTAAATGGCTAAAATATCCTCCGGCAGGGGGAGCTTAAAAGTAGGAGTAAAAAGATGCGCGAAATTAACGATCAGGTGACGGCTGAACTGGAGAAGAAAGCCAAGATCTTGCGGCGGGAGGTTATTAAGATGCTGGGCAAGGCCGGTTCCGGCCATCCAGGTGGATCTCTGTCTGCTGCCGATATCATGGCTTGTCTGTATTTCTGGGAGATGAAATATGATCCGCAGCGTCCGGATTGGGAGGAACGGGACCGATTCGTACTGTCAAAAGGACATGTGGCGCCGGTTTTGTATGCGGCTTTGGCGGAAAGTGGATTTTTCTCCGGGGAGAAGCTGGCTTCTTTGCGACAGTTGGGGAGTCCTTTGCAAGGACATCCAGATTTGCGCAAGCTTCCGGGGGTGGAGGCTTCCACCGGTTCACTGGGACAAGGCTTTGGCTGGGCGGTGGGAATGGCTATGGCAGCCAAGCTTGACCGGCGGGATTCCAGAATATATGTCTTGCTGGGTGATGGAGAGATGCAGGAAGGAATTGTATGGGAAGCGGTGATGGCGGCTAACCAATATAAGCTGGATAATCTCACGGCTATTGTGGACAACAACGGGATGCAGATAGACGGCCATTTGTCAGAAATAATGTCGGTGGAGCCTATCGCTCCCAAATTAAAAGAGTTCGGATGGAACACCCGGGAGATTGACGGCCATCATATACCCGGCATACTCGAAGCTTTGGAGGAAGCGCGCAATTCCAAGGGGAAGCCTTTCGCCATAGTGGCCAAAACCATCAAGGGTAAAGGCTGCTCATTTATGGAGAACCAGGTGGACTGGCATGGCAAAGCACCCTCGGCGGACCAAATCGATCAAGCTCTTCGGGAGCTGGCATAGGAGGAAGAAATGGAACAGGTAGCGACCAGAGATGCTTACGGACAGGCACTGAAGAGATTAGGTGAAAAATACCGGGATGTGGTGGTATTGGATGGCGATTTGTCCAAGTCTACTAAAACGGCCGATTTTGCCGGGGCTTTTCCGGATAGATTTTTTAATATGGGGATTGCCGAACAGAATATGATGACGGTAGCGGCGGGTCTGGCGGCCTCGGGGAAGGTGGTTTTTGCCAGCAGCTTTGCCATTTTTGCGGTGGGACGGGCTTTTGAGCAGGTTCGTAATTCTATTGCTTACGGGCAGATGAATGTCAAGGTTTGTGCCACTCATGCTGGAGTCACCGTAGGTGAGGATGGCGGTTCCCACCAATCGGTGGAGGATATTGCTATTATGCGGGCTATTCCTAATATGCAGGTGGTTGTACCGGCTGATGGACCCAGCACGGTCCAGGCGGTCAATGCCATTTATCATGAACCGGGGCCTTTCTATCTCCGGCTGGGACGCTCCAAAGTCCCGACTATTTATACGGATGAAATGGACTTTAAAATTGGCCGGGCCATCAAGCTCCGGGAAGGAAAAGATGTGGGGATCCTGGCCTGCGGAATAATGGTAGCGGAAGCTTTGCGGGCGGCCTCAGCTTTGGCGGCGGCGGGAATTGAGGCGGCGGTCCTCGATGTTCATACCATCAAGCCTTTGGATCGGGAAGCGGTGTTGCAGGTGGCCCGAGAGACAGGGTGTCTGGTAACAGCGGAGGAACATAGTGTTATTGGGGGATTAGGCGGAGCGGTGGCCGAGCTGGTTTCTTCCGAATTTCCTGTTCCGGTAGAAAAATTAGGGATACCGGATGTATTTGGCCAGTCGGGGAAGCCCTCCGAGCTCCTGGCGTTTTATGGATTAACTTCAGACAAGATTGTCGAGCTGGCTAGAAATGCCATGGGAAAAAAGGCCCATAAATAAAGGAATCCTTCGATATAATGTAGAACCACCTTTTTAGGGTGGTTTTATCTTGTCATTTTTCCTGTCTTTTTAGGTTTGGGGTGAAATAATTATGTTAGTTCAGATGTACAATGTCTCCAAGAGTTATGACAATGGAGTACGGGCGTTAAATGATGTAACACTGAAGATAGAACGGGGAGAATTCGTTTTTCTGATGGGGCACAGCGGTGCCGGCAAATCAACTTTTATCAAACTTCTTATGCGGGAGGAGCTTCCCACCCGGGGTCAAATCTTTGTGGCTTCCCGCAGTGTTTTGCGCATGAAGAAAGCGGAGATTCCCCAGTTGAGAAGGAATATCGGGGTTATTTTTCAGGATTTTAAACTGCTGGAGAATAAGACGGTTTGGGAGAATGTAGCCTTTGCCATGCAGGTGGTGGGAGCAACTTCTCAGCAGATCAAGGCCCGAGTTGAGGAGACTATTAATATGGTGGGGCTGTCCGGAAGAGAAAGTTCTTTTCCTTCCCAGCTTTCCGGGGGTGAACAGCAAAGGGTGGGGATAGCCCGGGCTATTGTCAACCGACCCCTGATTGTAATTGCTGATGAGCCTACCGGCAATCTGGATGCAGACACGGCCTGGGAGATCATGGAGCTCATGTCGGAGATTAATAGGAAGGGCACCACAATTATCATGGCTACTCATGCTCACGAAATTGTGAGACGGATGCACAAACGCGTGATCTGCCTTGATAAGGGGTGTGTGGTTTCTGATCAGCAGGGAGTGTCTATAGCATGAGATGGCAGACGATAAAATATTTCTTTAGAGAAGCTAAAACGTCTCTGAGGCGTAACAGTGTTCTCAGTATAGCTACGGCCACTACCATTTCTATATGTGTTTTCATTCTGGGCATTGCCGTTCTTCTTTACATGAACAGTGGACAGGTGATTCAAAAGCTGGAATCAGATGTGGAGATCGTTGCTTTTCTGGAAGATGACCTGACAACTTATCAGACCGAGGAATTGCAGCAAACCTTGAAAAAGAACCCGGCGGTTTTGTCGGTTACATTTGTTTCCAAGGACGAAGCATTAGCCAGGTTAGAAAATAAGATGGGGGAGTATGATCTGCTGGAATCTATGGAAGGCAGTAATCCTCTCAATGACAGTCTGGAGATTAAGGCAACTAACCCTCGTGAAGTGGGAGAGTTAGCCGCTGCAGTCGAAAAAATGAAAGGGGTTGGTAAGGTACGTTATGGACAGGATCTGGTGCAAAAGCTTTTTTCAGCTACGCATTGGGTTCGAATCTTGAGCGTTGTTATCGTAGTGTTCCTGGGGATGGCGGCTGTGTTCCTGGTGGCCACAACTACTCGGCTCACTATATTTTCCCGCCGCAAAGAGATTTATATTATGAAATTGGTTGGTGCAACTAACCGTTTTATTCGTTTTCCTTTCTTTTTGGAGGGAATGGCATTGTCGGTTTCGGGGACGCTGTTTGCTCTGGTTTTCCTGGGGCTGGGCTATTTTTATATGATTGAAAATGTTCAGCCGGCTTTGGCGTTTCTGCCGATGATAACGGATATTAACGTATTAATAAAAATGGGGCTGGGATTGACTTTGGCCGGTATGGCTCTGGGTGTTATCGGCACATTTATTTCGCTGAATAAGTTTCTTGATGTTTAAAGGCCGGAAAGGAGGAATCATGGGAAAGAAGAGAATAACTGCTATTATAGTGGGAATCGCCTTTATTGCAGCATTAATGGGTGAATTTTTGCTTCCCGGCCTGGTTCAGGCGGGGGAACTTCAAGATAAGCAAGCGCAGTTAAAGACCATCCAGCAACAAATCCAGGCTCAACGGTCAATTGTAGGAGCGGCCCGAAAAAAGGAGCAAAGCATAACGGCTGAAATTACTCGTCTGGAAAAAGATATGGCCAAGACGCAAAAAGAAATGGACTCCCTGGATAATCAGGTTAAGGTGATTCAGAAACGTATTACAGCCGCCAAGGCCGAAATCAAGGAGGCCGAAGAGCATCTGGCCCAGCGCACTGACATTCTCAATCAGCGACTGGTGAACATATATGAAATGGGAGATATGTCTTATTTAGAAGTCTTGTTCTCGGCTTCTGATTTTAGTGACTTCGTTACCCGCTGGGAACTGCTGAATGAGATTGTAAAACAGGATAAAGACTTGATCAAAACTGTTGCCGAGGAGCGCCGGGAGCTGCAACGGAAGATGGACCAGCTGGAAAAGGATGAACAGCAGTTGCTGGATGCTAAGGCCGGTCAATTAGCTAAAGAAGAAGAGCTCCAGGATAAAACCAAACAAAAAGAACTGGTGTTTAAGGATGCCCAAAAAGAACGGAAGGCTGTGGAGCAGGCCTTAAAAGACCTGGAACAGACTTCCCTGCAAATTGAAAGATTAATTCAGAGTATGCAGACCAGCGATGGCAGCTATAAGGGAACCGGGGTATTTATCTGGCCGGCTCCTGCCAGCAAAAGGATCACTTCTCCTTATGGAATGCGTTTTCATCCGATTCTTAAGCAGAACAAGCTACATACTGGTATTGACATAGGAGCCGGCAAAGGAACCAAGATTTTAGCTGCCGACGGCGGCAAGGTGATTCAGGTTGCTTATCTCGGAGGCTATGGAAATACTGTCATTATCGATCACGGCAACGGTCTTTCAACTCTGTACGGCCACATGTCTAAATTCGAAACATCTACAGGGAAGATTGTGGCGAAGGGTGATCTTATCGGCTTGGTTGGTTCCACCGGGTGGAGCACCGGACCTCACCTGCACTTTGAAGTACGCAAGAATGGGACCCCGGTGAAGCCCAACAGTTATTTGGGCATCTGACATTAGGAGCGTATAGGTCAATGGGTTCATGAACCGGGATGTGGGACATCCCGGTTTTTAAATGTTCGTGTTTTGCCAGGGTTGGCCGGGAACCGGGAATACTCAGGAAGAGCTTTCCTTGTTTAGGGTTTCGCGTTCAGGTAACATATAAACTGTAATTGTGAAATAGACATATTTTGAACGGTGGTGGGAGATTGAAGCACAACAGATTATTTAAGGGAATTATTTACTTTTTCGCGGTCTTCGGCTTTATTTTTCTAGGCGGATTTGTGTATGTCCTGACAACTAACCACAGTAATTTAGGTAGTCTGGTTAAGGTTTTCTGGCTGACGGATCAACGCTCACTGGAGGCGGAGAGCAGGTCGAATCTGGTCCAGGGGGCCATAGCCGGTTTAGTTGACTCCCTGGGGGATCCGTATTCTAATTACATGCCCCGGGAGGAATATGAGGAATTAGGGTATCGACTGCAGGGCAGCTTTAATGGTGTGGGCATAGTTGTAGGGGCTGCAGAGGATACGCAAAGGATTAAGGTTGTGGCTCCCATCAAGGATTCGCCGGCGGCCCAAGCGGGAATTAAGAGCGGAGATGTAATCACGGCTATTAATGGTGAGACGGCGGAGAATATGACGGTGGAAGCGGCAGTGGCTTTGATTCGCGGTGAGCCGGGAACTCAGGTGGAATTGCATGTCTTTCGGGAGAGTACCGGTGAGGAATTGAACTTTACCATAATTCGGGCCAGCATTACTCTGGATTCGGTGGATTCCAGGATGCTGGAGGAGGAGAACCTGGCTTATATTCAGATAACGCATTTTACAGCTAAGACTGCGGAGGAGTTTCAGACTCATCTTAGTGATATGCTGCAGCAGAATGTCCGGGGAATCATCCTGGATTTGCGGGACGACCCGGGAGGGGATTTTAATGAGGCCATTGATGTTGCGGATATGATTCTGGACCAGGGAGATATTGTGAAAATCATCAACCGTAACAAGGATACCCGGGTGTTTGCCGCTAATCGGGGGGGGATTGATTTGCCTATAGCGGTATTGATTAATCAAGGATCGGCCAGTTCATCGGAGATTCTGGCGGGGGCTTTGAAGGATAATGGGGTTGCGGTACTGGTGGGGGAAAAGTCTTTTGGCAAGGGTTTGGTGCAAACGGTCTTTCCTCTGGCCGGTGGCGGTGCATTGGTGCTGACTACCGACAAGTACTACACTCCTAATGATATTGATATTAATGAGATCGGTATTGTACCGGATTATGTGGTGACAAATCCGGATAATGACGACCAGGATGCCCAGCTGGATAAGGCTATCGAAGTTTTAAAATCGCAGTGTAAAGAGTGAGGCTAGAGACGTCCCGCAGGATGCGGGAAGAGGTGTTAGGCGGCAGGCGGGAGGCGTGAGGTGTGAGGTGTGAGGCGTGAGGCGTCGAACTTCCTTAATCTTCTTATTCCCTGAATTCCTTATAAGTTTACGACAGCAGGGGCACGGGTGAATTCCATGTGCTCCCGGAATTCAGACCGGCAATCTCTCTGCTCAGGTTCGGACTTCGAGCAGCACACCGCCAATTCGCCCTCCATGGCTCAGGAGGCGGACTCGGGACCTCCTGTCCCTCGGCTGCTCTACGGCCTCACCTTTACAGGAGCTTGCTCGGCCTTCATTCCAACGGTCGCACGTCGGATTTCACTCGTGCCCGGATGTAAATCGCCTTACTCTTCACTATCCCTCACTCCAGCTCTAAGATTTCATAGATTAATTCTTCCCGGCACGTATCCACCTTGTCAAAATTCATGGCCCGAGTAACCACCCGGCATAGCTTATGCTCCACCTGACGAGCCTGGTTCAAAGCTTCCACCGCCTGATAAAGACTATGGGCAAACCGCCTTTCCGCTTCCCGGTTTTCAAGGTTATCCGCAGCTTCCCATCCATCAAAAAATTCCAGCAGACTCACCTCCCGATCTCCCGGCCGAGGAGGCATACGCACAAAATCTCCATCAGCCAAGGCCACCTGCAATCCCTCCACAACCACCAATTCCAGACAATCCGGATCAATGCCGCTATGATAAAAACGAACCGGATATCCCCGTTTCCGCGCCTCCTTGCCAATTTCCCACATCAAACGAGATTTTTCGGACCCAGGGGGACCCTGCAGAATGTAACGGCGTTTACAATCCCAGGTAGCTTCTTGAAAGAAATTAATCAATCCGTCGGAGGTAACCGCCGAAGCAAAATAATGGGCCTCCTTCTCCGGCTCATCCAGAATCTCCCCAATTAATTTATTTTTAAGCAGGCTGATCCTATCCTCATTGACCAACCCCTCATGCCTGGCGGACAACTGTCTCTTCTTCTTCTGAACATCTTCCAGATTTACCTGGGCCCCATCCAGGAGAACTTTCAGCTGTTGGCTAAGATCAGCAATTTGCTCCTGTACTCTAAGCAGCTCCCCGAACTCACAGTACTGACCCAGATCGATCTCCTTGACCATAAGCCCCGGCCACCTGTCAAGCTCAATATCACCAAGGGAATCCTGATTGACAATAATCATGTCAAGGTGAGTCAGATAAATCCCGTCCAGGAAGGAGGGATCCAGAGGCATGGGCCAAAACTGCACCCCAAAACCCCGCTCGGCCATATGCAAGCCAACTCTTTTCAGAAAAGTAGAACGGCCATTTCCCGATACACCTCGAAGGACAACAATCCGTTTAGCCTGGCTGAGAAGGTTAGGAAGGAAAGACGAGTAACCCTGAGGAGTAAAGCTTCTGGCAAATACATATTCGATCTGTTTCTTCACTCTAAATCCCCCTTTACCCCATCATAGTATGCAAAGTAGGAACAAAAGGTGAACGGAAAAGGAGTGAGGCAGGCGGGAGCCGAATCTCCTAAAGAGATTCGTGCTTCCCGCTTGGTTCAGCGTGGAGCGTTCAGGCGGGAGCCGAATTCTCCAAAAGAGATTCGTGCTTCCCGCTTGGTTCGACGTGGAGCGTCGAACTTCCTTAATCTTCTTATTCCCTTAATTTCTTACAAGTTTACTACAGCAGGAGGCACGTAATAGATTCCACGTGTTCCCGGAATTCAGGACGGCAAACTCAACTGCTCAGGTTCGGACTCCGAGCAGCACACCGCCAATTCGCCCTCCATGGCTCAGGAGGCGGACTCGGGACCTCCTGTCCCTCGGCTGCTCTACGGCCTTACCTTCACAGGAGCTTGCTCGGCCTTCATTCCAACGGTCACCACTTTAGAATCTATTACGTGCTTTCAAAATCACTGATAGGAAAGGAGTGATTCGCCTTACGCCTTGCTCCTCTCTCCTAACGTCTCCCGCCTTAGGGTATAATAATTATGGATGGATTGATGTGTATTATGGCAGGGGGATTCTCGTTTATGAGTGGGTTTAAGCTGAAATCTGAATATGTTCCCATGGGGGATCAGGCAGGAGCTATTGACCGGTTGGCCGAGGGGCTTGAGCATGGACTGAAATATCAGACTCTCTTAGGGGTTACAGGGTCGGGTAAGACCTTTACTGTGGCCCAGGTAATTAACAAATTACAGAGACCGGCTTTGGTCATGGCACCTAATAAGACTCTGGCGGGTCAGCTTTATTCGGAATTCAAGGAGTTTTTTCCGGAGAATGCGGTGGAGTATTTTATCAGTTATTATGATTATTATCAGCCGGAGGCTTATGTGCCTCAGGCGGATATGTATATAGAAAAGGATTCTTCGGTTAATGATGAAATTGACAAGCTGCGCCACTCGGCCACTTCTTCGCTGCTGGAACGGCGGGATGTGATTGTGGTGGCCAGTGTTTCCTGTATTTACGGCTTGGGCTCGCCTGAGGATTATTCGGGGATGGTCTTGTCTTTGAGGCCGGGAAATCAGCTATCACGGGATGGTTTGCTGCGTTTTTTGGTGGAAAGGCATTATGAGCGCAATGATATAGATTTTTCCCGGGGGCATTTTCGGGCCCGGGGTGATGTAGTGGAGGTTTTCCCGATTCAGTCGGGGGAAAGTGCTATCCGGATTGAGTTTTTCGGCGATGAGATTGATCGGATTCTGGAGTTTAATTCTCTGACCGGAGAGCTTCTAGGGCGGCGCAATCATGTGTCGATAATGCCGGCTTCTCATTACATTACATCTCGGGATAAAATGCTGGAGGCAGCGGTTGAAATCGAAGGGGAGCTGGAATCTCAGATGGCTTTTTTCAAGTCCCAGGGCAAGCTGCTGGAAGCACAGCGAATTGAACAGCGGACCCGTTATGATCTGGAGATGATCAGGGAGATCGGATTTTGCAAGGGAATCGAAAATTACTCTCGATATATTACGGGACGGGCTGCGGGGGAGCCGCCTTATACTTTGATCGATTTTTTCCCTTCGGATTTTATCTTGTTCATGGACGAGTCTCATGTGGGGGTGCCTCAGGTAAGGGGAATGTTTGAAGGTGATTATTCCCGGAAGCGCAATCTGGTTGACTTTGGGTTCCGGCTTCCTTCGGCTTTGGATAACCGTCCTTTGAAGTTTCCGGAGTTTGAAGCCAAGGTGGGGCAGATTATTTTCACCAGTGCGACTCCGGGCCCTTATGAACAGGAGAAAGCCCAGCAGGTGGCGGAACAGCTCATCCGGCCTACGGGGCTCATTGATCCGGAGATTCAGGTGAGGCCTACTTTGAATCAAATAGATGATTTGCTGGGAGAGATTCGCCGGGTAGTGGAGCGGGAGCAGAGGGTTCTGGTTACTACTTTGACTAAACGTATGGCGGAGGATTTAACTGATTATCTGGACAAGGCCGGAGTCAGGGTCCGCTATATGCACAGTGATGTGGAGGCTCTGGACCGGCTGGATATTCTGCGGGACCTGCGGCTGGGTGAATTTGATGTCCTGGTGGGAATAAATCTCCTGCGGGAGGGGTTGGATCTTCCGGAGGTGAGTCTGGTGGCTATTCTGGATGCAGACAAGGAAGGTTTTCTGCGTTCGGAACGTTCACTGATCCAAACGGTGGGACGTGCGGCCCGGAATCTGGAGGGAAGGGTCCTGATGTATGCGGATCGTGAGACTCCGTCAATGAAGTCGGCCATAGAAGAGACGGAGCGCCGCCGCCGGGTACAGATGAAATATAATGAAGAGCATAATATTGTGCCTCGCACGGTGGAAAAAGGGGTCAGGGATCGGGTGGAGGCTACGGTGGCTGAGGAGCCTTCGGCATATAATCCGTTTTTCGCGGACATGCCTGCTGATGAGAAGCGGCGTTTGGTGGCGGAGTTGGAAAAGGATATGCGGAAGGCGGCGGATGAATTGGATTTTGAGAAGGCGGCCCGGCTGCGGGATATGATTAAGGAATTACTGGCTAAGAAGCCTAAGGCTTCACGGGCCAATCTGCGCAAAAAAGCGGGTTTGCCTAAATCGGCAACTTAAGATGTGGAACTGGGAAATGGAGGATAAAGTAAGACTTGATTCAGGTGGAGTTTTGACTCCATCTGAATCTTAGCCGCACGGATCCAGGGACTTAGCCGCCGTTGGGCACCCGCCGCCTATAGAGGCGGGGGTCTTAGGGCGGGTTAGTCATCGGATAAAGTAAGATTTGATTCAGGTGGAGTTTTGACTCCATCTGAATCTTAGCCGCACGGATCCAGGGACTTAGCCGCCGTTGGGCACCCGCCGCCTATAGAGGCGGGGGTCTTAGGGCGGGTTAGTCATCGGATAAGAGAGGAGACCGGGAGTTTATGGGTCCCAAAAATTTAAAGGACCGTATTTTTGTTAAAGGGGCGAGGGAGCACAACCTGAAAAATGTTGATGTGGTTATTCCTCGTGACAAATTAGTGGTATTTACCGGGGTATCGGGTTCGGGCAAGTCAAGTCTGGCTTTTGATACTATTTACGCTGAGGGGCAGCGGCGTTATGTGGAATCGCTGTCTACTTATGCCCGGCAGTTTTTAGGACAGATGGAGAAACCGGATGTGGACTATATTGAGGGGCTTTCTCCTTCTATATCAATTGATCAGAAAAGGGCTTCGAATAATCCGCGTTCTACGGTGGGTACGGTGACGGAGATCTATGATTACCTTCGTCTTTTGTATGCACGGGTGGGAAGGCCTCATTGTCCCGAGTGTGAGAGGCCTATTGCCCGGCAGACGGTGGATCAGATTGTAGATCAGGTCATGATGCGTCCCCAAGGCATTAAGTTTAAGGTGCTGGCTCCGGTGGTCAGGGGCAAGAAGGGGGAGCATCGGAAGCTTTTGGAGGGGCTTTTTCGGAGCGGATTTGTCCGGGTTTTGGCGGATGGGGTGGAGTACACTTCAGATGAGGAGATTGTCCTGGAGAAGAACCGTAAGCATGATATTCAGGTGGTTGTTGACCGTCTGGTGCAAAAACCGGAAATGCACAGCCGGTTGGCAGAGGCCCTGGAGCTTTCTTTTGAAATGGCGGAGGGGCTGGTGATAATCCAGTATATTAATGATGACGGGGTGGAGGAGGTTCTTTACAGTCAGAATTTTGCCTGTCCGGAATGTGGGTTCAGCCTGCCGGAGATTAATCCTCGTCTGTTTTCCTTTAACAGTCCTTATGGCGCCTGTTCGGAATGTGACGGGCTGGGCATGAAGCATGAGATGGATCCGGGTTTGGTGGTGGATTGGGAGCTGACTCTGGAGGAAGGTGCGATTATTCCCTGGTCCAACAATACCACGGGCTACTATAATTCGCTTTTGCGGGCGTTGGCCGCCAGATATGACATTCCTGCGGATGTGCCGGTGGGTGAGCTTAGCCCGGAACAGATTGATATGATTCTTTATGGCAATGGAGGGGAAAAGCTTCCCATCAGCTATATTAATTACGATGGTATTCGCCACAGCTTTGCCACGTCATTTGAAGGGGTTATTAAGAATTTGTCCCGCCGGCATCGGGAGACGGCATCGGAGGCGGTCAAGGAAGAACTGGGCAAATTTATGGTTTCTAATCCTTGCTCGGTCTGTGAAGGGGATCGGCTGAAAAAGGAGGTTCTTTGGATTCTGGTGGGAGGGGAGTCGATTACTTCCTTTACCCGCAGGTCGGTGGTTGAGGCCTTGGAGTTTCTGCAGACTATTGATTTTACTGAGCGGGAGGCGCAAATTGCCCGCTTGATTATTAAGGAAATTCGGGAACGGTTGTTGTTTTTGGTAAATGTGGGGCTGGATTATCTGACTCTGGACCGAAATGCCGGGTCTTTGTCGGGAGGGGAGGCTCAGCGGATTCGGCTGGCTACTCAGGTAGGCTCGGGTCTGGTAGGGGTCTTATATGTTTTGGATGAGCCTAGTGTTGGCTTGCATCCCCGGGACAACAACCGCCTGCTGTCTACCCTGGAAAGGCTGAGGGATCTGGGGAATACGGTTATTGTAGTGGAGCATGATGAGGATGCTATGCGGCGGGCGGATCATATTGTGGATATTGGGCCGGGAGCCGGAATCCATGGGGGATGGGTGGTGGCTCAGGGTAGTCTGAAGGATATTGAAGGTGCGGAGGAGAGTTTGACGGGTCAGTATCTTACGGGCAGAAGGGTCATCCCCATACCTGAAGAACGGAGAAATGGCAATCGCAGGTTTTTGAAGGTGAGGGGCGCCTGCCAGCACAATCTGAAAAACATTGATATCAGTATACCTTTGGGGACTATGACCTGTGTTACCGGGGTATCGGGTTCGGGGAAAAGTACTTTGGTGGAGGATATTATTTATCCCCGCTTGATGCAGAAGCTCTATGGCAGCCGGATGCGGCCCGGCAAGCATCGGGAAATTTCAGGGATTGACCTTATCGACAAGGTGGTAAATATTGACCAGTCTCCTATTGGAAGGACTCCCCGCTCTAATCCGGCTACCTATACGGGGGCTATGGATGGGATCCGGGAGCTTTTGTCGGGGACTCCGGAGGCAAAGATTCGGGGTTATAAACCGGGCCGTTTCAGCTTTAATGTGCGGGGTGGGCGGTGTGAGGCTTGTGCGGGGGATGGCATCATCAAGATTGAGATGCATTTCCTTCCCGATATCTATATTCCCTGTGAGGTTTGCAAGGGCAAGCGCTATAACCGGGAGACTTTGGAGGTAAAGTACAAGGAGAAGAATATTGCTGATATCCTGGCTATGAATGTGAGTGAGGCGGCGGAATTCTTTGCTCCGATTTCCCGCATAGCCCGGCGGCTGCAGGTTTTGGAGGATGTGGGATTGGGCTACATGACTCTGGGACAACCGGCCACTACCTTATCGGGGGGAGAAGCCCAGCGGGTCAAGCTGGCTACGGAATTGTCCAAAAGGTCTACGGGCAGGACTTTATATATTCTGGATGAGCCGACTACGGGTCTGCACAAGGAGGATGTAAGGCGGCTGCTGGAGGTTTTGAACCGGCTGGTTGACGCGGGTAATACGGTGCTGATGATTGAGCATAACCTGGATGTGATCAAGGCGGCGGATTATCTCATCGATCTGGGCCCTGAAGGGGGAGACAAGGGTGGATTTGTAGTAGCCACAGGCACTCCGGAGGAGATATGCCGGATTCCGGAATCGTATACGGGTCAGTTTCTGCAGCAGGTGCTGCCGAAGGCGCCCATTAAGGCCAGGGAGGTTGCAGGTGGCGGTTGAATAAGAGAGATGGGGACGAGGGTTATCCGGAAAAGTTGAGAGGGCTTAAAGAACGCCTCCGTGGGGTTCCTAAGCTGCCGGGGGTCTACCTGTTCAAAAACTTGAATGGGGATGTTATCTATGCGGGCAAGGCTGGGGTTCTGCGCAACCGCTTGCGCAGTTATTTCCAGTCCCTTGACCGGCTTGATCCTAAAGTCAGGGCCATGATGGCCCGGGTTGAGGATTTTGACTACATAGTGACGGCAGGTGAGGTAGAGGCTCTGGTTTTGGAGTCTAATCTGATTAAATCTTATCAGCCCCGGTACAATATTTTGCTGCGGGATGACAAGAGTTATCCTTATCTGAAAATTACCTTGCAGGATGATTTCCCGCGCCTGGTGATAACCAGAGAGAAGCATCATGATGATTCCAGGTATTTTGGTCCTTATGTTGATGTGAAGGCTTTGAAGGATACGGTGGAGCTTTTACAGGAGTTGTATCCGCTTCGTACCTGCAAGATTTTGCGGATGGGGCGAAGGCCTTGTCTGAACCGGGATCTGGGGCGCTGTGCGGCACCGTGCACCGGGGAGGTTGACCGGGAGTCTTACCGGGATATGCTGGTGCCGGTTATTTCTTTTCTGGAGGGGGATCATGGTGATCTGGTCCGGAGGCTGGAAGGGGATATGCAGGAGGCCTCCCGGAATCTGGAGTTTGAAAGGGCGGGGCGTTTACGGGATTATCTTGGGGCGGTTGGCAAAATCGGGGAGGGGCAGAAGGTGGTTTCGGAATCTCCGCTGGAGGCTGATCTCATGGCTTTGGCGGGATCGGAAAGGGAACGGCTGGTTATAATATTTCGGATTCGTAAGGGGAAACTAGTGGAGAAGGATTCTTTCCGTCTGCGGGTCTCGCTGGCTCAGGACAAGGATGAGGTCCTTTCTTTTTTTATACGGAGGTATTATGGGGAGCATCGGGATATTCCCCGGGAGATTCTGGCGGAGCATCAGCCGGCGGATGGGGAGGCTTTGGTGGCGTGGCTCCGGGAACAGCGGGGGGCTAAAACGGATATCAAGGTTCCTGTCCGGGGTGAAAAGAGGCGTTTGCTGGATATGGCGCTGGAGAACGCGGTATTGCTGTGGGAGGAGGAGCTGCGGCAGGAGGATGGCAACCGCCGTATTTTGATGGAGTTGGCTCGTCTGTTGGAGCTGGAGGTGGTTCCGGAGCGGATCGAGTGTTTTGATATTTCTCACCTGGGTGGTGAGGAGACGGTGGGATCGATGGTGGTCTTCCAGGATGGGGTGCGGGAGAGCAAATCTTATCGGCGTTTTAAATTGGAGGCACAGAATAACGATTTTCAGGCGATGGATACGGTTTTGCGCCGTCGGCTGTCGGCGGGACTCAGGGGGGAGCCTGGTTTTTTGCCTATGCCTGATTTGATTATGGTGGATGGTGGCTTGGGTCAGGTGAATGCGGCGGCGGCGGTGATCAGGGATTTGGAGCTGGATATTCCGGCTATTGGGCTGGCGAAGAAGCATGAAGAGGTTTTTCGGCCGGGGATCAGCGAGGGTATCAGATGGCCCCGGAGCAGCCAGGTATTGCGGCTGCTTCAGCGGATTCGGGATGAGGCTCATCGCTTTGCCATTGAACATAATCGCAAGCGGATTCGAAAGCGTTCGTTGGTATCGGTTTTGGATCATGTGCCGGGAATCGGAGAACGCCGCCGCCAGGAGCTGCTCAAGGCTTTCGGCAGTGTGGAAAGGATTCGGGGTGCTTCTTTGGAGGAGTTAGCGGGGGTGCCGGGTATGAATCGGCGGGCAGCTCAGGCGGTTTATGACTTTTTTCGGGAGGGGTAAGGAAGTGAGGAGTGAGGGGTAAGGCGAAAGGAGACGAGGCTCGTGTCACCCACAGGAGCTTGCTCGGCCCTCATCCCAACAAGGAAGTTCAGCGCTTCGCGCCGAACCAAGCGGGAAGCACAAATCTCTTAAGTGAGATTTGGCTCCCGCCTGGCGCGCCGGAATCCACCCCGCTATACCTCTTTCTCCATCTGTGTCTTACGTACCCCCGTTCCACACCTCCCGCCTCACGCCTCACTCCTCTCTCCTCACTGGTTATGCATGATATAATTGTGGGAGATGGGGGAAAATAGGGAAAATGTTTAGCGGGGGGTCTTAATATGACCGATTTGTTGACGGTTGATATTGGGCATCTGTTTACGGAACGAGGAGGGGTTTCCCGAGCTGAGCTTGAGTGGATGATGGTGGAGAATCAGGGCAAATTTGAGGATTTTCGCCGCTCTCTGGGGCAGGAGAGGTTTCCGCTGACGGTTTCTTTTACTGAGCGGGGGGAGATTCCTCGCATCAAGGCTTTGGCCCGGGAGATACGGGTGAAGTTTGCTAATGTCTTGTTGGTTGGCATCGGGGGCTCGTCTCTGGGGGCCCGGGCTGCGGGGCTTTTTATGCGGGGGCCTTACTATAATCTGACTAATGAGCCGCGAATGTTTTTCCTGGATAATCTTGATCCGGCTTTGGTTGATGGTCTGGAGAAGGTCTTGGATCTTCGGGAGACTGCTCTCATTTATATAAGCAAATCGGGTTCGACGGCGGAGTCGGCGGCGAATTTTATGTATTTCTTTGATAAGTACCGGGAGGCGGGGGGGGATCCCCGGGATGTGGTATTTATCTGTGACCGGCTGGACAATGGTGTGAACCGGATTGCCCGGGAGCTGGGCTGTAATCTGTTGCATACACCCTTGGAGCTGGGAGGACGGTTTTCGGTTTTGTCGTGTGTTGGTTTTCTTCCGGCTGAAATCATGGGGATTGATTGTGAGGAGCTTCTGGAAGGGGCTATGGTTGTATACCGGATGATTCATGAGGGTGTGCCTGAGGAGAATGGGGTTTTGGCCTTGGGGAGCTGTCTGTTTGCGCTGGGAGCGGGCAGACCTATTCATGTTTTGTTTAACTATGGAAGTCTGCTTTATGATTTTGGACTTTGGTTTATGCAGCTATGGGCGGAAAGCTTGGGCAAGAAGCATTCTCTCAGCGGGGATGTTGTTCATGCCGGAACTACGCCCCTTAATGCTTTGGGGGCTACGGATCAGCATTCTTTGCTGCAGCTTTTCAAGGAGGGACCGGCGGACAAGGTGTTTGGGTTTGTCAAGGTGAACCGGGCACCCAGTGATATTGTTATTCCGGATGTTTTTCCCGGTGAGGATGAATATGCTTATTTTGCCGGGCGTACAATGAATCAACAGCTGCATATTCAGCAGCTGGCTACTGAGATCAGTCTTTTTCAGGAGGGGCATCCTTGTTATCGTATTACCGCCCGTGATTATTCGGCCATGACCCTGGGGGCTTTGTTTTATTTCTATCAGGCGCTTACGGTTTTTTGCGGTTCTCTGTGGCGGGTGAATCCTTTTGATCAGCCGGGGGTGGAGGACAGCAAGAAGATGACTTATGCTCTGATGGGAAGGAAGAGCTTCTTGGATTGCCGGGGGGATTATGAAGCTGTGGTGGCTGATTATGAGAAGGGGTCTCTGTCTTTTGGTTTCAGATAGCTTTAAGAGTTGCTCTGAATTTCTGCAGAATGTTGTTTGGTGTTGGAATGGAGCAATTTTTCCTGGAAATTCGACTATTAGTTTTGTTAATATGTAAATAAAGACTGGAGAGGGGGAGAGCCGATGTCGCGAATTCCACATTGGATGCTTCGGTGGATTTTTAATGTTCTCGGTATTATTTTTGCGGCATATATGATCGATGGGTTTAATGTGACGGTTCCGGGGGCAATTGTTGGATCAATAGTATTGGGGATAGTTAATGCTATTATCCGGCCGATTGTTGTTCTGTTGACTTTGCCGATCAATGTTGTTACTCTCGGTCTGTTTACTCTGGTGATTAACGGTTTTATGTTGTGGATGACGAATTTGATTGTCAAGGGATTTGATGTCACCGGCTTTTGGGTGGCGGTTCTGGCCGCTCTGGTCATTTCTATTATCAGCTTTATTGTCAGCTGGCTTATTAAAGACTGAGGTTTACCAGGGGGCGCCAGACGGTGTAAAAACGGAGCTGGTTTTCTCACGGTCTGGCGGACTCCTGGGTGAAATTTCGGGGCTTCTGTTTTCAAATCTGCATTTCCGGGCACCCTGCCCTTACCCGGTTTTCATGTCTTGTCTTCACTTTCAAAAAAATAAACATGAAAGGTCTATTAGATAATTATGGCTATTAAATTAGTTGCTATTGATCTGGATGATACTTTACTGGGTACTGATCTGAAAATCTCGGATGGGGCGGTCAGGTCCATAAGGGAGCTACGGGAGCGGGGGATCTGGATTACTCTGGCTACGGGCCGGATGTTTCGTTCGGCGCGGCCTTATGCCTTGGAGCTGGGGATGGATGTGCCGCTTATAACTTATCAGGGAGCCTTGGTCAAGAATGCTGTATCTGACCAGGTGCTGTTTCACCGACCGGTGCCTGAGCCCTGGGGTCATGCGGTGGGGGAGGCGGCCCGGGAGGCGGGCTGCTTCTATCAGGCATATTTTGACGATAATTTGTATATGGAGAGGTTGACCTCTGAAGGGGAGGCTTACGCGAATATGGCGGGAGTGACTCCGGTAATTGAGCCTGATTTGCTGGGGAGGATCAAGGAGCAGGAGCCGACTAAGCTGTTGATTATTAATAATGATATTCCGCAGCTGCAGCAAATGGAGATGCAAATGCGTCGTTCTTTTGGCGACCGGCTCTATATTACTCGCTCCAAGCCGTATTATCTTGAATTTATGAACACGGAGGCTACCAAAGGCCGGGCGTTGAAGGTAGTTAGTGAGTATTTCGGTGTGGATCGTCTTGAGGTTATGGCCATAGGCGATAGTTTTAATGATATTGAGATGCTGAAGTTCGCGGGATTGGCTGTGGTGATGGGAAATGCGCCCCAAAAGGTCAAAAGGTATGCGGATTATGTCACGGAAAGCAATGATGAGGATGGGGTGGCAATGGCCATCCAGAGGCTGGTCCTGGAAAATGGTGTGTGATTCGGGGGGCAGGAGTTTTTTGGCGGCCGGTCGGAATAATAAATAATGGTGTTATTTTTCGCATTAGGTGGTTCTTTTTGAGCGGGAGATACTCAAATTCTTGCGGAAGGCTGGATGCTATGAGTGAGAAGGTGGTGGCGGGAATCGACCTGGGAGGAACCAAACTCCTGGGAGGGATATTTTCTGAGGATGGCGTCCTTATGGGTGAAAGATTGATAAGTACCTGTGCCTCCCAGGGAGTTGCCGGAGTGTCGGACCGTATAAAGTGGGTATTGGATGATTTGATGGATGGCCCGGGGCGGGGTTGTGCCTTGCAGGGGGTGGCGGTAGCTTCTCCGGGACCGGTTGATTATCGGAGGGGCTTTATATATGAGGCGCCTAACCTGGGATGGAAGGGGGTTCCTCTGGGAGCGGAACTCCAGAAGGCTTGGGGGGCGCCGGTTTGGATCGAAAACGATGGCAATCTGGCGGCTTTGGGTGAGTATGTTTTTGGATATCCGGGAAAATACGGAATTATGCTTTATTTGACCGTGAGTACGGGGATTGGCGGGGGGCTTATTATTGATGGTGAGATTTACCGGGGGGCAGATGGAGGGGCCTGTGAATTTGGACATATGACGATTTTGCCGGAAGGAGGCCCCCGGTGTGGATGTGGCAACTTTGGTTGTCTGGAGTCTTTGGCATCGGGGACGGCCATAGGGCGGGTGGCCCGTGAAGCGGTGGCCCGGGGAAGATGCAGAATTGTCAGTAAGGCTGTGGATGGCCAAGACGGGGAGATAGATGCTCGTCTGGTGTGTGAAATTTCAGATGCGGGTGATGAGTCGGCATCTTTTATTTTGGACGAGGCTTTTAACTACCTGGGTATCGGGGTGGCCAATCTGGTGAATCTGTTTAACCCGGAGGCGGTAATAATCGGGGGCGGTTTGGCGGGGAATCAACGGCTGTTTCCGGTGGTGCGGGAGGTTGTAAGCCAGCGGGCTTATGCTTCGTCAACTGAGAATTTGGATATTTTACCGGCTCGGCTGGGAGGACGGGCCGGTTTGATGGGGTGTTGGGCTTATTTGTTAAGAGTGAGGCAGGCGGGAGCCAAATCTCCTTAAGAGATTTGTGCTTCCCGCTTGGTTCGACGTGGAGCGTCGAACTTCCTTAAGGCGCGACACAGGAAACGAGGAAATGGAGACGCAAGATGGGAGAATAAATCCGGGCACGTAATAGATTTCACGTGCTCCCGGAATTCAGGACGGCAAACTCAACTGCTCAGATTCGGCCTCCGAGCAGCACACCGCCAATTCGCCCTCCATGGCTCAGGAGGCGGACTCGGGACCTCCTGTCCCTCGGCTGCTCTACGTCCTACCTTCGCAGGAGCTTGCTCGGCCTTCATTCCAACGGTCACCACTTCAAAATCTATTACGTGCTGTCAAAAATCACTGATAGGAACGAACTTCCTTAAGGCGCGACACAGGAAACGAGGAATACTCTCAGAAAAACCCTAAGCAAATCATATAGAAAATCTGCGTAAATCAGCGTCAAAAAACCTCAAGGGAAATAAGGCGCAGATGGGAATAAGGGGACCGGAAGGCGTGAGATAGTGGAATTTATAGGGGATTATCATTGTCATTCCCGATATAGCGACGGGAGGGAGACGGTGGAGGGGATTGCTCTTGCGGCCCGGGAGCGGGGGCTTTTGGAGGTGGCCATAACTGATCATGGACCGAATGTGGTGGTTTCGGGGGTTCGTGATCTTTCGTGTTATAAACGGGTCCGGGGGGATATTGATCGGCTGGATATATCTGATATTCGGGTTCTGGTTGGTGCTGAGGCTAACATTGTTGATCTGGCTGGGACCTTGGATATTCCGGAGGATGTATATATGGATCTGGATGTTTTGATATGTGGTCTGCATCCTTATACCATACCGGGAAGCTGGGGGGATGGCTGGCGATTGTTTGGGAGGAATCATTTGCGTCATTTGGGTAAGGGATGGCGTGAGCGGGCGGTGGCTGCTAATACCAAGGCAACGGTTATGGCTTTGGAGAATAACCCTGTGGATATTTTGTCTCATCCGGGTTTGTTTTTTCAGGTGGATATTGAGGAAGTGGCCCGAGCTTGTGTCAGGGAAGGGGTTCTTTTCGAGATTAATTGCGGACACCATCATCCGCCTCTGGAAGATGTTAAAATTGCTCTGGAGGCTGGTGTTGATATAATTATAAACAGTGATGCCCACTTTTGTGATACGGTAGGGATGATGGAGTATGGCTCCGGCTTGGTTGAGAAGCTGGGGATTCCGTTGGAACGGGTTGTGAACAGGAGAGGTGGGGAAGAGGGATGGATCGGGAAAAAGAGAAAAATGAAGTGCTGATAATTACCGGGCTTTCCGGAGCGGGGAAAACTCAGGCTGCTAACTGTCTTGAGGATTTGGGGTATTTCTGTGTTGATAATCTTCCTCCGGCCCTGATCCCTAAGTTCACTGAGCTGAGCAAGCAATCTGAGGGAGTAAAGAAGGTCGCCTTCGTGGTGGATGTGCGAGGGGGACAATTTTTTAATGATTTATTCCGCACTTTGACGGAGCTGGAGCAGGATGGAACAAGTCATTCTATTTTGTTTTTAGAGGCTAGTGATGAGATTCTAATCAGAAGATTTAAGGAATCACGACGCAAACATCCTCTGTCGGTGGGGGAGCGAATCACTGACGCGATCAAGCTGGAGAGGGAAATGCTGGGTGAATTGCGTAGTCAGGCTGATCTGATCATCGATACTTCCAATCTTAATGTACATCAGCTCAAGGAGGAGCTGGTGCGGATTTATTCTCAGGAACAAGAGGGTTTCATGACTATTACGGTGGTTTCCTTCGGCTTTAAGTTTGGGTTGCCTTTGGATGCCGACCTGGTTTTTGATGTACGCTTTATGGCTAATCCCAAGTATGTTGATGAGCTCTCTCACTTGACTGGTGAGGATAGCGGGGTTGTTGATTATGTAATGGAGCCTCGTCTTACCAGATCGTTTTTGCGCCGGTTAATTAACTTCATGAGATTTTTGCTGCCTAATTACACTCAGGAGGGAAAGAGTCATCTGGTTGTGGGCATAGGGTGTACCGGAGGGCAGCACCGGTCAGTGGTGGTGGCTAATTATTTGTCAGGGGAGGTTCGGAAGATGGGGTATCGTACTTTGACTAAACATCGAGATTTAGATAAATACAAGGGAAATAGCAAATGAGCAAGCCCGGGGGGAGGTTTGGAGCTCCGCTTCAGGCTGATAAACCGCTGATGGCGATGGCTTTGGGAATTACGCTCTTTGTGGCTTCATTAATCGCTTTGCTTGATAGTTTTGGGGTGGAATTGTCTTTTGTCTCCTTTAAGGGGGAGATGATTCTGGCTTTTGTTGGCATTGGATTATTTTTATGGGGATTTCGCCGTTATATGGGCAGGGATATGCAATCTGGGGACCGGGAGCCGGCTGCGGCAATAAAACTGGAGTTGAAGAAGCGAGGCCCTCGCATTGTGGTAATCGGCGGGGGAACGGGTCTTTCGGTTTTGTTGAAGGGGCTTAAAGAATATTCCCATAATCTTACGGCGGTTGTAACGGTTACTGATGATGGGGGAAGCTCGGGGAGGATTCGAGAAATGGGGCTGCTGCCTCCCGGAGATATCCGCAGATGTCTGGTGGCTTTGGCTCAAACGGAAACTCTCATGGATCAGGTTTTCCAGCACCGTTTTCAGGAGGGTGACGGCATCGCGGGCCATAACCTGGGCAATCTTCTGATTGCTGCTCTGACTAATATAACCGGTGATTTTGTGGGAGCCATCAAGGAGGTTAGCAAGGTTCTGGCGGTTCAGGGCCAGGTTCTTCCGGCGACGGCAGAGCTGGTTACTTTGGGTGCTACCATGGATGATGATACGGTGGTAATGGGGGAGACGTCTATCACCGGCGCCAGTAAGGCGGTCAGGGAGGTTTTTCTGGTTCCGCCCGATTGTCAGGTGGTACCGGAAGCTTTGCAGGCCATTGAGGAGGCGGAGGTAATAATTCTTGGCCCGGGCAGCCTCTATACCAGCATAATTCCCAATTTATTGGTGCCGGAGATCGGCAATGCCATCCGCTCAACCAGGGCTGTTACTATTTTTGTGGCCAACATCATGACTCAGCCGGGAGAGACTACCGGCTATTCGGTCAGCGATCATCTGGATGCGGTTTCGCAGCATATTGGGGCCGGATATATTGATTATGTGGTGGTTAATGATGCTCCTATTGATGAGGAGCGATTGTCCCGCTATCGCCAGGAGGATTCTGAACCGGTAAGATTTAATTCGGCTGAGTTGGCTGCCAGAGGGATCAAGCTGGTCTGTGAGTCTTTGCTGGGCAAGGAGGAGGTTGCCTGGCATGATCCGGAGGCTTTGGCCCGGACGATTATGCGGATTGTCTACCGAGAAAGGGGATTGGCGGTATAATCATGAATACCAGCTTTTCCAGTGAAACCAAAAATGAGCTGGCTCGTATTGTTATCGGGGATAAGTGCTGTCAAGCTGCGGAATTATCGGCTTTATTACGTTTTAATGGCAGATTGGAGCTGACTCGCAATAAGAGAAAAACTCTGTGCATTACTACTGACAATGCGGGGACGGCCCGGAAAGCTTTTAAGCTGTTTAAATCATTGTCTGAATTCCCGCTAACGGTCATAATGGAAACAAAGAAGCGTTTTAATACTAATCGCTTTTATATGGTCAGGGCCCAGTTGGATATAGAAAATGCTGCTGTTTTAAAGAAGCTGGGGTTAATAGATCAAGAAAAGGGTCTGGTGTTTGGGGTGGCACCGGAGATGGTCAAGAGTCGTTGCTGCAAACGAGCTTATTTGAGAGGGGCTTTTTTAGCCCGTGGTTCGGTTAGCCGGCCGGGAGGATCTTACCATCTGGAAATAACCTGCCCAAGCTATGAATTGGCTGAATCGGTTCAGAAATTGAGTGATGGTCTGGGAATCAATTTCCGAATTATTGAACGCAAAAGCAGGGCGGTGCTTTACCTGAAGGACTCGGAGCAGATTGCCGACTGTATGAGGATTATGGGAGCCAACTATGCTCTTTTGGAATTTGAGAATATACGGGCCTTTAAATCTATGAAAAACCAGGTCAATCGCCAGGTAAACTGTGAAACTGCTAATCTTGAAAAAACACTTAATGCTTCCATCCGTCAGGTGGAAGTTATTCAGCAGCTGATAGACAAAATTGCGGTGCAAGGCATTCCTGAGCAATTGCGGGAATTGGCGTTATTAAGGCTTGATTACCCTGATGCTACCCTGAGGGAATTAGGGGAGATGATGAATCCTTCTCTGAGCAAATCGGGAGTGGCTTATCGTATGAGAAAAATTGAGAAGCTGGGAGAACGGCTCTGATTAGTTTTGACCAGGTATGTAGTGTGATGTAAAGAAATCAGACTGAGGGTGATAAAATGATGCGGCTTATTCCTGATGTACATCTTGAACAACAGCAAAAGCTTATGATTACTCCTGAGCTGCGCCAGGCCATAGCAATCCTTCAGATGTCTTCCATTGAGCTTTCTGAGTACCTGCGCCAGGAATTAGAGGAAAATCCGGTTTTGGAGCTTAAGGAAGATGAAGACAGTCATGAAAGCCATGAGAATGAAGAGATATCCCGAGCTGAAGATAATAGTCCATTGGAAGTAGAGTGGTGGGAGTACTTACTGGATAGCAGTGATGTGGGTTATACCGGCCGAGCCCAACGGGATGACCGGACAAATACCTTTGAGCAGAATATGACTGTCGCTCCAACCCTGCATGAACATCTGCTTTTCCAGCTGCATGTATCCATGACCAGTGAAGAAGAACAGCATATCGGAAGTTTTCTGATCGGTTCCATTGATGATAACGGTTATCTTCGTATTACTTTGGAGGATGCCGCAGCAAGTCTGGATAAGTCGGTGGAGCGGGTTGCTGAAGTTCTGGAGCTGGTCCAGAAGTTTGAACCTCATGGTGTGGGCGCCCGGGATCTGTCGGAGTGTCTGCTTCTGCAGTTAAAGTATACCGGCAGGCTTTGTCCGGAAATAGAGCGGATCATCAGCCACTATTTGGATGATCTGGGGAGAGGGCGCTTGGCCAAAATTGCAGCAACCCTGAGGATTAGTGTGAAAGAAGTCCAGAGGATGGCGGATGTAATCAGAACACTGGATCCTAAACCAGGCAGACAGTATGCCGGTGTTAATGATGTAAGATATCTGGTTCCGGATGTAACCGTGGAAAAAGTTAATGGTGAATACATTATTCTGGTTAATGACGGGAATTCCCCTCGTTTGATGGTCAGTCAAGTATATCGGGATATGTTAAGCCAGCCGGGTTTATATAGTGCCGAAACCAAGCAATATGTAGATGAACGGCTGAATTCAGCCTACTGGCTTATTAAGAGTATTGAACATCGCCGCCTTACTCTGTATAACACGGCTCGATGTATTGTTGATGCCCAGACGGATTTCCTGGAGAAGGGCATTAAGTATATGAAGCCCCTCAACTTGAAACAAATTGCAAAAAAAGTAGGGGTTCATGAATCTACTATCAGCAGAGTGACAAACAATAAGTATATTCAAACTCCTCAGGGGGTTTTTGAATTGAAATATTTCTTTTCTTCCGGCATAGAGTCCTTGAGTGGGGATTCCTGCTCATCTCTGGGCATAAAGCGGATGATTAAAGAAATAATTGCGGAAGAAGATGAACAGAGTCCCTGGAGTGATCAGCATATATCTGACACTCTGCGGAATCGAGGTTATCAGATATCCCGTCGGACCGTTACAAAATACCGGCTGGAACTAGGTATAGAATCCACCACAAAACGCAAAAGATATTGATGAAAAGGCACAAAAAAAGTCGGATAAAAAGGAATGATGGAGCATTGTTCTTATGCAGATGTGCTATAATTAATAAAAAGTTGATTTCATTTACCCTTAGTGGGACTAATTTGTCCAGGCGGGATGGGATGTGACCAATGTGGAGACGGTTATTGCCAATCTTAATGAGTTTGTTCCCGAGGCTATGGAGCAGGCGCGGCTTCGCTTCCGCGTTTTAAGGGATGTTCTGCACCACCAGCCGGTTGGGAGGCGCCAGATTGCACAAAGGCTGGGTCGCTCGGAACGAACTGCTCGCTCTGAAATTGGGGCTCTTAAGGAGCAGGGAGCTTTGGAGATTACTCCTGGCGGGATTCTGCTGACTGATTATGGAATGAAATTGATTTCGATGATGGATGTGGTGGTTCCTTATTTGGAAGGGCTAAATCCTCTGGCCAGTCGTTTAAAACAGTATCTGGGTTTAGACGAGGTAATTCTGGTTTCTGGTGATTCGTATATTGATCCGCTAACCAAGAAGGAGCTGGGCCGTGTGGCGGCGCGCTATGTTAAAGAGGCTTTGCTGCATGCCCGTATATTGGCGGTTACGGGTGGGTCTACCCTGGCGGAGATGGGTAATGCTATTACTCCTGGCCCGGGAGGGCACGAGGTTTTGGTTTTGCCGGCCCGAGGCGGTCTGGGAGAGCGGCTGGAGGAACAGGCCAATGCTATTGCCGCCCATATTGCTAAGGCTATGGGAGGCAACTATAGACTTTTACACATTCCTGATAGTTTGGATCAGGAGACTATAGATCGATTGATGACTAACCAACAGATAGCGGAAATTGTAAGCCAGCTGAAGCAGTGTGATATTGTGGTCCATGGCATTGGCTCGGCTTTGGAAATGGCAAGTCGAAGGGGGTTGGCGGAAGAGGCCTTGAAAATCTTGGAAGATCATCAGGCTGTAGGAGAAGCTTTTCGCTATTACTTTAATGCTGCCGGTGAGATTGTCTATAATGTGGCGGGCATAGGCTTGGAACTGTCGGATTTAGACAATGTATCTCTGGTTGTGGCAGTTGCTGGAGGCAGTAATAAAGCCTGGGCTATTGAGTCTGTATTAACTAATCGCCGGAGAGGCACTCTAATAAGTGATGAGGGTGCGGCTCGCACCATTCTTGAAAGGAGAAGGTGACATGATAAAAGTCGGAATTAATGGTTTTGGAAGAATTGGCCGGCTGGTGGCCAGGGCTATCTCAAAGCGGGATGATATGGAATTGGTGGCGGTCAATGATATTGGCAACGCCAAGACGGCAGCCCATTTGTTAAAATATGATTCGGTTCACGGCATTTTTGATCAGACGGTAAAATCCGAGGATGGGCTTCTGGAGGTGGGAGGTCAACGGATCAGGTTTTTCTCTGAGTTTGAACCGGCCAAGATTCCCTGGAATGAAGAAAATGTGGATATTGTAATTGAGGGTACGGGCAGGTTTACCAAAGGATCCCAGGCGGCGGCTCACCTGCGGGGCGGGGTCAAAAAGGTTTTGATTACTGCTCCGGGTGTGGATGTGGATTGTACTATAGTTATGGGGGTTAATGAGGAGATTTACCAACCGGCGAACCATCATGTGATTTCCAATGCTTCCTGCACTACCAATTGTCTGGCCCCGGTAGCCAAAGTTCTCCACGATGAATTTGGAATCGTCAATGGGCTGATGACTACTATCCACTCTTATACTAATGATCAGCGCATTTTGGATTTGGAGCATAGAGATCCTCGTCGGGCCCGGGCGGCTGCTCTTTCCATGATTCCTACCAGTACCGGTGCGGCCAGGGCTTTGGGATTGGTGCTGCCGGATCTTGAAGGCAAGCTTAATGGTCTGTCGGTCAGGGTTCCGACTCCTAATGTTTCTTTGGTTGATCTGGTAGTGGAACTGGCGAAGCCGGTATCAATTGAGAAGGTTAATGCAAGCCTGCATGAAGCCAGCCAAACCAGTATGGCTGGAATTTTATATTTTTGTGAGCTGCCTCTGGTCAGCAGGGATTTCAATGGGAATCCTCATTCATCTATAGTGGATGGACCTTTGACTATGGTTATGGGCGACAAGATGGCTAAAGTAATTGCCTGGTATGATAACGAATGGGGTTATTCATGCCGGGTGGTTGATGCTGCGGCGTATATTGCTGCTAAAGGTATTTAATGGAGGTGTAGTCGCTTGAATAGTCTCAAGGATGTTGATGTCTCAAATAAGCGGGTCTTGGTGCGGGTAGATTTTAATGTTCCCACTGATAAAAAGGGTGATATTATCGATGATACTCGCATTAGGGAGTCTTTGCCCACTTTGCGTTATCTGCTGGAACAAGGCGCCCGGGTAATTGCGGTGAGCCATTTAGGGCGTCCGAAGGGAAAGCCGACAGAAGAATTTCGCATGGATAAAGTGGCGGTGCGGTTGAGTCAGCTGCTGGGAAAGCCGGTTCGCAAAGTATCTGAGTGTATTGGGCCTCAGGTTACACAGGCAATTGATCAGATGAACCCAGGGGAAATTATAGTGCTGGAAAATGTGCGGTTTTATCCTGGTGAAGAAGCAAATGATCCGGAATTCAGCAAGGAGCTGGCTGGATTGGCCGACATTTTTGTAAATGATGCTTTTGGCGCGGCTCATCGGGCTCATGCCTCTATCTCTGGGGTAGCGGAATTCCTGCCGACTTATGCCGGGTTTCTTCTGGCCAAAGAGGTGAAGATGTTGTCCCGGGTGATGGATGTTGCCGAAAGTCCCCGGATGGCTATTATGGGGGGGGCCAAGGTAACTGACAAACTGGCCTTATTGAAGAATCTCATTAAGAAGATGGATATTATAATCCTGGGAGGAGGAATGGCCAATACTTTCATGGGAGCTTCGGGCTTAAGTGTGGGCAAATCTCTTCACGAGGAGGCTATGTTTGGTATGGCTCGTGAACTTATAGAGTCGGTCCGGGGAGCCCAAAAGAAATTGCTTTTGCCTGTTGACGTGGTAGTGGCCGACCATTTCGCCAATGATGCGAAGCACAAGGTGGTTTCGGTGAATGAAGTGCCTGACGATTGGATGATTGTTGATATTGGCCCGAAAACAGTTGAATTGTATCGTCAGGCCATAAATGAGGCCCGTACTATTTTCTGGAATGGCCCGGTAGGGGTTTTTGAATTTGAGAATTTTAGTGCCGGTACTGATGAAGTGGCCAGAGCGGTTGCAAGCAGCCAGGCGGTTAGTGTGGTGGGTGGAGGAGATTCTTTGGCGGCTATTTATCATCTTGGTATTCAGGATAGCATCACCCATATATCCACAGGGGGAGGGGCCACTTTAGAGTTTCTGGAAGGCAAGGCCCTTCCTGGCCTGATGTGCTGCAATTATAATCGAAAAATGGTGGTGTGATTTCTGTGCGAAAGTCGTTGATTGCCGGAAATTGGAAGATGTATAAAACTACAAAGGAGGCTCGTGATTACATACATGAGCTCCGAAATGCAGATTGGGATGTTGATCGGGAGGTTGCGGTTTTAGCGCCCTTTACTTGTTTGACGGTTTTCCATGAGGCCAGGGAATGGAGCCGTGTCCAATATGGGGCCCAAAATATGTCTTGGGAGAAGGAAGGGGCTTTTACGGGAGAGATATCGCCGCTGATGCTCCTGGAGCTGGGCTGTAAATACGTATTGGTAGGACATTCGGAGCGTCGCCAGGTTATGGGGGAGTCTGAGGAAATGATAAACTCCAAGATCAAGCGGGCCCTTGAATGTGGACTGGTGCCCATCTTTTGTGTGGGGGAAACTCTGGAGGAACGGGAAAAAGGCCAGGCGGAAAAAAGGGTAGCTGAGCAAATCCGGCTGGGATTGCAGGGTGTGTCTTCCGGTCATGATTTGGTGGTGGCTTATGAACCGGTATGGGCCATTGGAACCGGGCTGAATGCCAAGGCCACCGACGCTCAGGAGATGTGCAGCTTCATTCGTCAAGCCTTGGGGCGTATGTATGACCAGAAATGGGCCGGTTTGGTACGCATCTTGTATGGCGGAAGTGTGAAGCCGGATAATGCTGGAGAATTTATGAGTCAGGATGATATTGACGGAGCTCTGGTGGGGGGGGCCAGTCTTGATCCGGCTGTCTTTAGGAGTATCGTCAATTATTAATAGATTTGGGTTGCTTATCTTTGTTAACGGGGGAGACTGATGTTGTGCCTAAACCGTTGGTTTTAATGATTTTAGATGGTTGGGGTGAGGCTGCGCCTGGTGAGGCTAATGCCGTTACTCAGGCTTGCCCTGATAATTTCTTAGCTCTGCAGGCGGAATACCCTCATACTTTTCTGGAGGCTTCGGGCTTGGAGGTGGGTCTGCCGCAGGGACAGATGGGTAATTCGGAAGTCGGGCACCTTAATATGGGGGCGGGACGCACTGTTTATCAGGAAATTACTCGGATTTCCCGTGCGGTGGAGGATGGCAGTTTTTACGAAAACCGGGAGCTCAATACGGTTATAGATCATTGCCTTGGTCAACAGGGGGCACTTCACCTTATGGGGCTGGTTTCCGATGGCGGGGTTCATAGTTCTATGGATCATTTGCTGGCTTTGCTGGAGCTGGCTGAAATGCGTGGCCTCGAAAAAGTATATGTCCATGCTTTTTTGGATGGGCGTGATGTACCGCCTATGAGTGCGCTGATTTATCTGGAATGCCTGGAGAGTAATATGGAAAGCCTGGGGACGGGACGAATCGCTACGGTGATGGGGCGTTTTTATGCCATGGACAGGGACAAAAGGTGGGAGCGAAACGAATTGGCTTTCGCGGCTATGGTCAAGGGACAAGGTGCAAAGTTTCCCAGTGCCCGGGAGGCAGTAAAATGCTCTTACGAAGAGAAAATTACGGACGAATTTATGAAACCGGCGGTGGTGGTTGATGAATGCGGCACCCCACTGGGTATGGTCAGGGATGAAGATGGAATCATCTTTTTCAATTTTAGGGCGGATCGGGCACGACAAATAACCAGGGCTTTTGTTGATGGCGAGTTTAATGGCTTTGAGCGGCCTTATCGTCCGGATACATATTATGTTTGTTTGACTCAGTATGATGCCACTATCAAGGCGCCGGTAGCGTTTATGCCTCAGACTCTGCCTAATACTCTCGGTGAATATTTGTCTGAACAGGGCCTTCATCAGTTGAGGGTGGCGGAGACGGAAAAGTATGCTCATGTTACGTTTTTTTTCAACGGTGGAGTGGAAGAGCCTAACATAAATGAGGATAGGGTGCTGATTCCTTCTCCGACCGTGGCGACTTATGATTTGCAGCCCCAAATGAGTGCCTTTGAAATAACTTCAAGGGTAATTGGGGAAATTGAAAAAGGGAAATATGATGTAATCATTATAAATTATGCGAACCCCGACATGGTTGGACATACGGGGGTAATGGCAGCAGCTGTTGTGGCGGTAAAAACGGTTGATCAGTGCTTGGCCCGGGTGGTTGAAAAAGTAAGAAAGGCAGGAGGAGTGATTCTCATCACTTCTGATCATGGCAATGCCGAATCTATGCGGGATGAGAATAGTGATCAGCCTCATACGGCTCATACCACTAATCCGGTGCCTTTTATTATAGTGGGGGATGCTTATCGGGGTAAAAGGCTAAGAAAAGGGGGAAGTCTCCGGGATATTGCGCCAACTATGCTTGAGTTGCTGAATCTGGATGTCCCTCAGGAGATGACCGGCACATCTCTCTTACTCAAGTTATGATAATGCGAAATCTTTCACATTATTAATTTAGATAGGTTAAAATAGAAGGGAGCACGATTATGAGTACGATTGCAGATATCTGGGCTCGGGAGATTTTTGATTCTCGCGGCAATCCAACCGTGGAAGTAGATGTGGTTCTTGAAGACGGTTCAATGGGACGTGCTGCGGTTCCTTCGGGAGCCTCAACAGGTGCTCATGAAGCGGTAGAGCTAAGAGATGGCCAACAGGACCGTCTTATGGGCAAAGGGGTAATGGATGCCGTCGATAATGTTAATAGCATTATCGCCCCTGAGGTAGTGGGGATGGATAGCCTGGATCAGGCTGGAATCGATAATCTGATGAAAGTTCTTGATGGTACTCCTAACAAATCCCGACTGGGCGCCAATGCTATTCTGGGGGTATCTCTGGCAGTGGCCAAGGCGGCAGCCAGCTTTCTGGCTATGCCTCTTTATCAATATATTGGCGGAGTTAATGCCCGGGAATTACCGGTTCCGATGATGAATATTATGAATGGCGGCAGCCATGCCGATAATAATGTTGATATTCAGGAGTTTATGATTGTTCCTGCCGGTGCGGACAGCTTCAGTGAGGCACTGCGCATGGGTACGGAAATATACCATCAGTTGAAGAAGGTGTTGCTGAACAAGGGTCTGGCAACTGCAGTGGGTGATGAGGGAGGTTTTGCTCCTAATCTGCCTTCTAATGAGGCTGCAGTTGAAGTAATACTGGAGGCTGTTAAAGGAGCTGGATATAAAGCGGGAAAAGAGGTGTTTATTGCTCTTGATCCGGCGGCGAGTGAATTCTATCGGGATGGTTACTACTGGATGGGAGGTGGAAAACAGAAGCTGACGTCGCAGGAGATGGTTGCTTTTTGGGAAAGCTGGGTCAAAGCCTACCCTATTGTTTCCATTGAGGACGGATTGGCTGAGGATGATTGGGATGGCTGGAAACTTCTCACGAAAAAGCTGGGCAAGAAGATCCAGTTGGTAGGGGATGATATCTTCGTAACTAATACGGATAGACTTGCCATGGGTATTAAATCCGGTGCCGCTAATAGTATTCTTATCAAGGTTAATCAAATTGGGACGTTGACCGAGACCCTGGATACTATTGAAATGGCCAAACGGGCGGGTTATACTTTTGTAATTTCTCACCGGTCCGGGGAAACTGAGGATACTACCATTGCTGATATTGCGGTGGCTACAAATGGAGGTCAGATCAAAACAGGAGCTCCGGCCAGAACAGACCGGGTCGCCAAGTATAACCAGCTATTAAGGATCGAAGAGGAATTGGATTCTGTTGGGATATTTAGGGGCCGGAAAGTCTTTTCAATGTAGGAAAAATGGAATCTAATAGTTTACTGTAAGGTCGGGCTATGATAAAATGTATTTTGGTCTTTAGGGAGTTAACGCACGGGAGGTGAGACTTTGGTCAAGACACTGGTCACGGTCCTAGACGTCTTAGTGGCGATAGGATTAATCTCGACCGTGCTGTTGCAGTCAGGCAAGAGCGCAGGATTATCGGGGAGCATATCGGGGGGGGCTGAAGCTATATTCGGCAAGAATAAGGCTTCAAACGAGTTGTTCGAAAAACTGTCGGCTATCCTGGCAGTACTGTTTATGACTTTAACGTTGGTAATAGCCCTGTTGTAGTTTTTGATGTCATAAACAAATATTTATTGGAGAGGATGAGACACTCACAATGGAACAATCTATAATCGACACAATCATTGTAGCATTGGGTGGCACTGGGCTGTTCCTCATCGCCTATCTGGCTTGGTACATTGGACGGCGGTATCAAACCATGTTTAAGGCTGTGTTGGGCGGTTTTACCAGCCTCGCAATTTTGCTACTTACACCGGCACTGGCAATGGCCAGTGAGGCAGACCTGATTCTTCCGGTTCTGGATCCGTCCCAGATGAACCTTCTGATGTTAGGTATGGGTGTATGTGTACTTGGAATGCTTTTTGGTCTGTTCCAGTTCTCAAAAGTTCGCAAAATCAAAGCCCATGAATCAATGCTGGATGTGGCGGAAACGATTTATGAAACCTGTAAAACCTATCTGCTTCAGCAGGGGAAACTTTTGGGGATATTATTCCTGTTTATTGGTGCATGTATTGCCTTCTACTTTGGCTTCCTTTCTCAGATGTCGTTAGGTTCGGTAATGCTTATTCTCATGTGGACCGTAATAGGTATTCTCGGTTCTTATTCGGTTGCCTGGTATGGAATTCGCATGAACACCCTAGCCAACAGCAGGGCGGCATTTACCGCTTTGGAAAGAAAGCCTCTCAAACTTTTGAACATCGCTCTTGATGCTGGAATGAGTATCGGCGTGCTTCTGGTTTGTGTTGAACTTATTATGATGTTGATCATACTGCTCTTTGTTCCTCGTGAATTAGCGGGAGCAAGCTTTATTGGATTCGCAATCGGTGAATCTCTTGGCGCAAGTGCCCTGCGTATTGCCGGCGGTATCTTCACCAAGATCGCTGATATCGGATCTGACCTGATGAAAATTGTGTTTGGGATTAAAGAAGACGATCCCAGAAATCCCGGTGTTATTGCTGACTGTACCGGTGACAATGCTGGTGACAGTGTGGGACCGACAGCGGACGGTTTCGAAACTTATGGTGTTACAGGTGTGGCGGTTGTTACATTTATCGTTTTAGCGGTAGGAAATGCATTTCCAGCCGCACAGCAGGCTGCACTGCAAACTAGTCTGCTCACCTGGGTCTTCGTAATGCGTGTTCTTATGGTAATTGCTTCTATAGCTGCTTACTATCTTAATAGGGTTGTCAGTGAGAACAGATTTGGCAAATCAGATGATTTTGACTTTGAACAACCTCTGACAAGCCTGGTTTGGATAACTTCGATCCTTTCTATTACGGGAACTTTTATAGCCAGCTATTACATGTTAGGACCAAATTCTGCGGCTCCTGCAGAATTGCAAAGTATCTGGGCAGTGCTGGCTGCAATTATCAGTTTTGGTACTCTGGGCGCAGCCCTGATTCCGGAGGTTACCAAGATTTTCACCAGCCCCAATTCAACCCATGTAAATGAAGTTGTTAAGGCATCGCGCGAAGGCGGAGCTTCGCTTAACATTCTGTCCGGTCTGGTTGCCGGTAACTTCAGCGCATTCTGGATTGGCCTGGTATTTATAGGTCTTATGTTCGGTGCTTATATGGCAAGTACATTTGGACTGGGCGCAATCATGATCTATCCTTCCATATTTGCATTTGGTCTGGTGGCTTTTGGTATGCTGGGTATGGGACCTGTTACTATTGCAGTTGACAGCTATGGCCCGGTTACTGACAATGCCCAATCGATCTACGAGCTTTCTTTGATTGAAGACATTAAAGATATCGACAAGGAAATCAAAAAGGACTTCAATTTTGAGCCTGATTTTGAAAAGGGCAAATATTATCTGGAAGCCCAGGATGGTGCCGGTAATACCTTTAAAGCAACTGCTAAGCCAGTGTTAATTGGGACCGCAGTAGTTGGCGCAACGACCATGATCTTCTCGTTGATTTTGGTTATTCAGAAAGTATTAGGTGTTCAGCCGGAAACTATCCTTAACCTCCTTAACCCTTACACTCTCTTAGGCTTTATCGCCGGTGGATGTGTTATATACTGGTTTACCGGTGCTTCTATTCAAGCAGTTACCACCGGTGCTTACAGGGCAGTCCAGTTTATCAAGGAACATATTGACCTTGGTGAGGCTGCCAATGTAAAAGCTAACATCGAGAACTCCAAAGAAGTCGTTAAGATTTGTACTCAATATGCTCAAAATGGAATGTTCAATATATTCTTAGCTTTATTCTCCTTCGCTCTGGCGTTTGCATGTCTGTCTGCTCCCCGTGCAGGGAACAATGAAGCAGTTTCGTTCTTTGTGGCATATTTGATTGCAATCGCGATTATTGGGCTCTTCCAGGCGGTATTCATGGCTAACGCCGGTGGTGCGTGGGACAACGCCAAGAAGGTTGTTGAAGTGGACCTGCAGGAAAAAGGGACTTCCCTTCATGATGCCACCGTTGTTGGTGACACGGTGGGTGACCCATTCAAAGACACTTCTTCTGTGGCTTTGAACCCGATTATTAAGTTCACCACTTTGTTCGGACTGTTGGCAATGGAAATCGCTATTTCTGAAGCGTTCCGGGAAGTTGCTCCTATTGCAGGAGTTGTATTCCTGCTGATTGCACTGTTCTTCGTGTATCGTTCGTTCTTTGGAATGAGAATTCCAGACGAGCTGTAGAAACACCCCCAATTTTCGATAGCCTGTGCTTTGGTGGCCCCTATGTCTAGCCTAGACATAGGGGCCTTTTTAAGGCTTTCTCAAGTGCTAATATAAGGAGGTCGGAGGGTGTATAGGGGGGAATCAGGATATAACAGCCGTAAACGGCTAGTTATACATTTATTTCGGGCGCGTGCGGATGTCTGCAGAATCATTCGGCATTCTGCTTCATTTCGATATAAAGAAGAATCAGGGATTTGCAGGTGTGTTTTTGGTGTAATCCAGCCGCTGTGTGTTAATGAGGAGCCTAGATAATATAAAAGCACGCCCTGGTAATGTCAGAGGCGTGCTTTTTTCATTATCATTACAGAATATTTTAGGAATTAACCAGCTATATTAGTTTTTCATTTCGCTGGGGGTATCCCAGCGTTTGGCGGCGGCTTGAGTGATCCGGTCGATTACGATGGCCAGAACTACTATTGCCCATCCGGCTTCAAAGCCTTTACCCACATCAACCCGGTTGGTGGCTTTGAGTACTTCTTCGCCCAGCCCTCCTGCACCGATCATACTGGCGATTACCACCATGGACAGTGCCAACATGGTAGTCTGATTTATCCCCGCCATTATAGTTGGCATGGCCAAGGGGAAGCGCACTTCTTTCATCATTTGCCATTTGGAGGCACCAAACACCAAGGCTGCTTCCTGTACCTCCTGGGATACCTGACGAATCCCCAGGTTCGTCAGGCGCACTACCGGTGGCAGCGAATAAATGACGGTGGCAAAAACGCCGGGGACCTTGCCGAGACCAAACAGCATTAAGGCCGGAATCAGATAAACTAAGCTGGGCATGGTCTGCATAGCATCAAGCAGAGGCGTATTAATAGCGTTGAACCGATCGGAGCTGGACATGGCAATTCCCATTGGTATTCCTACCACTAACGAAATGAAAACGGCCACAAATACTATGCCCAGGGTCTCCATAGCTACTTCCCAGAGTCCAAAGAAGCCGATGGTAAAGATGAGAATACCGGGTAATAGCGTTTTCACAAGATTACCGGTCTGCCGCCAGGCGATAAAGGTTATGATTATAATCCATCCCCACCAAGGGACCCATTTTAAGAAGCCCTCAACTTGCAGCAGCATTACTAACACCATATTAGAAATCGCTTCGAAGAATGGTCCCCAGGCTAATACCAGCCATTTAACAAAAGCACTGATATGAGGTGCTACGTGATAATGCCACTGTTCCGGAAACAACTGATTCACCTCCGCAGGGCGGTCAAGGGAGCAGGCGCCGCCATAGCTGTCGAATGTCTCTCACTGCGAGTTCGAAGAGACATGCCGACAGATGATCTTCTTTTGTGGCCGGAAAGAAAGCTCCTTTGGTCGGATACAAAACGCTCCACGTACTCGTCAACAGGGTTGTTTATTATCTCTTCCGGAGTGCCTTGCTGTACGAATTCTCCTTGCTTCATGACGGCCATGCGGTCGCCAAGCCGGGCTGCTTCACCGAGATCATGGGTAACGAAAATGATGGTCTTATTGTCTTCCGCCTGTAGCTGGACCAGGGTTTCCTGCATCTCTCGGCGAATCAGAGGATCCAATCCGCTAAAAGGTTCATCCATAAGGAGAATATCGGTTTCCTGGACCAATGCCCGGGCGATGCCAACCCTCTGCCTCATACCCCCGGAAAGCTGAGTGGGATAATAATGCTCCCAACCATCAAGCCCTACCCGGGCAATAGCATTACGGGCCCGCTCTTCTCTTTCCTCAGCGGCAACTCCCCGCAGTTTTAGTCCGAAAGATACATTTTCTAATACATCCCGATGAGGGAGAAGGCCGTAATGCTGGAAAACCATGGCGGTTTCATGACGGCGAAAATCGATGAGCTCGTTGTCATCCATCTGCAGTACATCACGACCGTTGATCTGGATTTCTCCGCTGGTGGGACCTACCAGCCGCGGGATGCAACGGATCAATGTGGATTTGCCGCTGCCGGATAGCCCCATTATGACGAAAACCTCGCCTTGCTTAACCTCAAAACTTACATCCTTTACAGCAATAACCGTTTCATCAGATGTGGAATCATTATAAGAATCCATATCCTTAGGATCAAAATCAACGGGGGTTTTCCCGAATAGTTTCCAGAGGCCATTTATTTCTACAATAGGATTTGTGTTGGTCAAATTAGTTCACCTCTTCCAAAGCCTGTGCCACTTTCTGAGCTATATCTTCGGGAATCCAGGATTTCCAGGTATCCGGGTATTTCTTCAGAAAATAGATGGCTGCTTCTTCGGCTTCTGCGTTGTTTTCGCTCATATAGGCAAGAAAATCATTATTCTCGGCCAAAGTGGTTTCGTAATTTGCTATTAATTCTACTACTTCGGGAGCAGTCGTCTCCAAACTGGAATGGACGCCTTTTAATACTTTCGCAGCGGGAAAGGCGCAACCGCGATTGTTTGGGTCTTCATAGACAGCCGGATCATAAGCCGGTTCTTCCAGCATGGTCATATCCATCAGCCCCATAATCCAGGTGGGTTCCCAATAGTAGCCTACCCAAGGCTCACCCTTTTCATAAGCGGCTACCATGGATGCTGCCAAAGCAGTATCAGAACCGGTGCTGAAACAATTGAATGTCTCGTCGAGTCTATAGGTTTTAAATTTAGTTTCATTGATTTCGGTCACGCCCCATCCGGGAGGGCTGTTGTGGAAGCGCCCTTTAGTGGGGACTTCAGCATCTTTGAAGTGGGCCCAGTAACGAGGCAAGTCGGATACTGATTTTAAATCAGGTGCAACCGGCTCTATGCCGCGCTCAGGGTCTCCTTTGATCATATAGGTGGGAACATACCAGCCTTGAGGAGAATCAGGATAATTGGATCCCAGATCCAAAACTGCACCGCTGTTTACGGCTTCGTTCCAGGGATCCTCATAGTTATCCTTCCAGACTTCCATGGTAATATCAACACTGCCGGTACTCATGCCCTGCAGCAAGGGCAATGTTTCACCAAAGACGTATTTTGGTTCCGGGTATTCGTAGCCATGTTCGAGTATAAAGCCTACGATTCGGTTGTGGACTTTGACGCTGTCCCAACTGACGTCAGCCATTACCAGTGTGTCTTTCTGGTCTGAGGTGCCGGATTGATTTCCCCCACAACCTATAAGGGAAAAACTGAAAACGAGTAACACCATAATTAGCAGTGGCTTCACTGCGGTCCTACTTAAAAAATGATTGTTATGCATCATCGAATAATTGAATACCTCCTCCGGCCACAAGCCCTTTGCACGGCGTGGGAAGCAGGTAGGAGAGAGAGGAGATGTAGTATAGAGATAAATAGCGTTTACCAAGAAACACCATAGATACATAGTAAGGAATTACTATTGACCCATCACTTAAAATACTCCCATCTCGCCTACGAGGTTAGCTGACGGACTCGGGCCTGGGCAGCCCTATTCCATAAAGGAAATTCGCCCCATAAAATGGTTCCCCCGCGCCTCGACTTCGAAGCTTCGGCCAGTTAATCTATTATTACCTTAACAAACTGTTTCTAATTGTGCAAATTAGGTATGCTTTGATTATCTGGGGTTATTACTCAAGAGGAATAATTATTTCCATAATATCTCCTTATCTTGCGCCATAGTTCCGGATAGGTCGGAAATACTTATAAGAAATAAATATCCTGGATTCCTGGGCGCGGCTCGCTAAAATCTGAGGAATGAAAAACAATAAGGCGCCTTTTGTTTTATTTATGTAGTAGAATTTGTTTAGAAGGCGTTGGTAACTTGAAGGGTCATCGCCGAATATCAATGATTTGAGGAGATAATGTGAACAGGGTAGATCCAAGGGCTGAACCGTTTTCTTTGAGTGGGGGGAAGGTTAATTGCTTGCTGCTCCATGGGTTTACTGCATCTCCTTCGGAGATGAGGTTTATGGGAGATTTTTTGAATCAGAGGGGGTATTCAGTGTGTGCTCCGCTTTTGCCGGGGCATGGGACAACCCCAGAGGATTTAAACTCAACTGGTTGGGCGGACTGGTATTTGGCGGCAGGTGAGATTGCAGAGAGGCTGGTGGAGAAAGGGGATCCGGTGGTGGTGGTCGGGCTTTCAATGGGGGCTCTCCTGGCCCTGGAAGCGGGTGCCCGCATTCGTGGCATCAGTGGGATTGTGGTCATAAACCCTCCTTTGATTTTAAGAGATTGGAAAACTTATTGGTCACGGGTGATCAAGGTTTTCCGTCATTATGTTCCAAAAAACATTGATGCGTCTTACAAGGAGATGGAGAAACAGGGCAGATTTGCTTATGATAGAATACCTCTGAGGGCTATGGTCAGTATGCAAAGCATGGGCAAAGATGTTATGCGTCGGTTGGAGTTCATTAATACACCGGTTTTGATTGTCCAGTCGGGGAAGGATAACACTGTTGATCCCCGGGCCTGCAAGATACTCCAGAGAGGCTTGCCGCCGGGCAAAAATGAATTGCTTCAGTTGCCTGAGGCCGAACATGTGGCCACTATGGGCAAAGAGCGGGTCTGGCTGGCTACAGAAGTGGCTGATTTTATTGAGAGAATCCTGGGGGTTGGGTCGGACAAGATTGAGGAGGCGGACAAGTGGCCTGGCCCCGGTGGGGGCTTAGCCTAAAAGGTTGTGATTAGGAACGCCTCTATTGGGGATAATTTCATATTATTAATAAACAGATATATCCGATGACTAATCTGCCCTAAGACCCCCGCCTCTATAGTCGGCGGGTGCCCAAGGGCAGTTAAGTCCCTGGATTCGTGCGACTAAGATTCAGATGGAGTCAAAACTCCACCTGAATCAAGTCTTACTTTGTCTGACAGGAAGGTGAATACATGGCAATTGATAAGGATACTATTCTCGAGTATATGAGACAGCAAGCTTATCGGCCTTTAAAATATCAAGAATTGCGAGAGGTCCTTCATATTAAGGATGAAGCGGAATTCTCAGCCATTTTGGGAAAGATGGAAAAAGAGGGAGACATAGTAGTAAATCGCAAACATAAATATGGAGTGCCGGAGATGATGAACATCGTTCGCGGTACTTTGCAGGTAAATTCGAAGGGGTTCGCCTTTTTGCTTCCCGATGATCCGCTGCAGTCCGATGTATTTATTTATGGACGGGATCTGAATGGAGCTATGCATCGGGATCGGGTTATGGTTCGAATCAACTACAAGCGCAGCGAAACGGGACAAAAGCAGGAAGGTGAAGTAATTCGCATCATAAGCCGGGCAAATCAGGAATTAGTAGGGACGTTTAAGAAGGGTAAAGCAGTATCTCAAGTTATTCCTGATGACCCTAGAATATTGTTTCCTGTAATTACTCGCCCAGGACCTAAAACTAAAGTCCAGGACGGAGAAAAAGTCGTAGTCAAGATTACGGTCTGGCCTGAACAGGAAAAATCCCCCGAAGGGAAGATTATCGAAGTACTAGGGGCCAAGGACGATCCCGGAGTGGACATCAGGTCGATTGTAAAGAAATATGGATTGAGCGAGACTTTTCATAAGAAAACCATGCAAGAAGCGGGAGCCTTTTCGTTAACGGTTCAGTCGGAGGAAATGGCCGGAAGGCAGGACCTGCGGGATTTGCCCATGGTTACTATTGATGGTGACGATGCCAAGGATTTGGATGATGCGGTTTCCCTGGTCAGACTGGAAAATGGTTACCGGCTGGGAGTGCATATTGCCGATGTTGCTCACTATGTCCGAGAGGGCAGTGGTCTAGACAGGGAAGCGTACTATCGGGGGACGAGTGTCTATTTGGTGGACCGGGTCTTGCCGATGCTGCCTCCCCAATTGTCAAATGGTATTTGCAGCCTCAATGCCGGGGAGGACCGGCTGGCGGTTACGGTTATTTTGGATATTGATCCCGAGGGGGATATCCTGAATTATGAGATATTCAAATCGGTTATCCGAGTCGGGAAGCGAATGACCTATAAAAACGTTAACAAGATACTAAAGGAGAAGGATGCCGAGTTGATGGAGCACTACCGCGACTATGTGCATATGCTGAATGAAATGCATGATCTGGCGGTAATTTTGCGTAAGCGTCGTTTCAACCGGGGGGCACTGGACTTTGATTTCCCGGAAATCAAGGTTATACTGAACGACCAGGGGGAGCCGATCGCAATTGAAAAGCGTAAACAGGATGTGGCGGAATCCCTGATTGAGGAATTCATGATTCGAGCCAATGAAGCAGTTGCCACTCACTGTAATAGCATGGAATTACCCACCCTCTATCGGGTCCATGAGAAGCCCGAAGAAGAAGATTTGCTAAGAGTGGTTCGCATGTTGACCATGTTTAACCGCCCTGCGATTAAGGGGAAGATCACCCCCGAAGTGATAAATGGAATATTAGCCGATGTGAAGGGCAAGCCCGAGCAGAGAATAATATCTACTCTGATTCTTAGATCCATGAAGCATGCCAGATACTCACCGTTGACCCTGGGGCATTTTGGGCTGGCTTCTCCTTATTACCTGCATTTTACTTCGCCGATAAGACGTTATCCTGATTTGCTGGTGCATCGGGTTTTGAGTGAAGTGCTGCAAAAGGGCTCCTTGTCCGGCAAGAAAAAAGCAGCCTGGAAGAATTTTATGCCGACAGCCGGGGAGCAGTGTACCCAGAATGAAATTACGGCGGAAGAAGCCGAACGAGAGTCGGTTGATATAAAAACGGCCCAGTTTATGAAGCAGTTTGTGGGCGAAGTATTTCCGGCAGTGATTTCCTCCATTACTGCCTTTGGTTTTTTCGTAGAACTGGAAAATGGTGTGGAGGGGTTAGTACACATATCCTCCCTTCTGGATGATTACTATATCTTTGACGACAGCCAGCTTATACTTATGGGTAAAAACACCCGGAAAATTTATCGGATGGGCAATGAAGTTGAGGTGGAATTGGTCAAGGTCAATGTGGAGGAAGCTAAAATTGACTTTGAGTTAACAGAGTTTTTATAAAAGATGGAAAAGGATTATGAAGGGCAAATCTTGACCCTGTAAACTATCCGTTATATAATGAATTCGAAGAAGCAGACATCAAACCCTGGCTGTAGGTGGATATTTACCATCGGGGCGAGGGTTTATTTTTCGGGGTGAACCTTGTGAAAGACAAAAGCGTCAAAGTAGTAGTAGAAAATCGCAAAGCTCGGTTTGAATATCATATTGATGATACTTTGGAGGCAGGATTGGTCCTGCAGGGAACCGAGGTCAAATCTTTGCGGGCCGGAAAGGCCAATTTGCAGGATGCTTATGCGGAAGTAAGGGATGGGGAAGTATGGGTGATAAACTTCCATATCAGCCCTTATGAACAGGGTAATCGCTTCAACCATGAGCCGAAGCGGCCTAAAAAGCTGCTTTTGCAGCGCCGGGAAATCAACCGGCTTTATGGCATGACTTCACAAAAAGGTTACACTCTTATACCTTTGCGGGTTTATTTTAAAAATGGATTGGCCAAACTGGTATTGGCCGTGGCCCGCGGCAAGAAGCTCCATGACAAACGTCAGGATATTGCCGAACGAGACGCCAAACGCGACATTGATCGCATTGTAAAGGAGAAATCCTATCAATAAGGGGGCGTAATGGTTTCGACGGGGGAAAGGGTGGAAAGAGCAGCGAGCCGAGTTGGTGCCAGCTCGATAAAAAGGTACAAAAACAATAACTGCAGAAGATAACTTCGCACTAGCGGCTTAATGCCGCTCGTCCGGCCAGGT
>ENA-UOXR01000382-UOXR01000382.1-bioreactor-metagenome-genome-assembly--contig:-NODE-382-length-55231-cov-18.555241_pt1 | contig 55231 bp, 47 predicted proteins | sample MGYA00238164_ERZ764825 | MGnify/ENA primary metagenome ERZ764825 (study PRJEB28920, sample SAMN05720171) | bioreactor metagenome | isolation source: Anaerobic biogas reactor | place: USA:Washington... | reverse complement strand
AATAAACGCACCTTCTCTACATTGAACGCATGTCCCTTCAAAAACTGCTCTCTGCTGACGATCGTTGTCTCTGCCATGATTTGCTCCTCTTAAATGATTCAGGAGGCTTGCGCCTCCTGCTATTTTAACTTGGATTTGATCAAGGGATTTGAAGAGTTTCAATTCCTGTAAGGTCATAGGGTTCAGACAAGCCATTTGCCTGAATGATATGCTCTGGCCAGACATCGCCATAAGCACAGGCAATTTCGTATACGGTTTCACCGGGAGTGACGTTCCAGGTGTCGGGATGATCCAAAATCTGGCGGTCACCTCCAGGCCAGGAACCAGTCTGGGGGATGATGAGCACATCACCGATATTGAGCATGGAGCCAGCGTAGAGATTATTGATGGCCAGCATGTCGCCGGGATCCACATCAAATCTACGTGACAGACAATAGATAGTCTCGCCACCCTGAACTGCCCAATTTTGAGGTCGTGTTAAAGCCTGCAGGGTTGGTGTAGGAGCGCTGGTGGGGGTTGGAGTAGGGATCGCAGTAGGAGGCATTTGGGTGATGACAACCGGGGTGCCCTGTGCATTCTGCATGATTTGGGTAGGCATGTTGAATTCTTCAATGATCGCCTGCGCGGTCATGGTGGCGTTAAAGATTTGTTGATCAACAGGCAGCAGGGTGCCCACTTGTTCCACGAATTCGGGCGTCACATCCGGAGCCTTTGAGGCAGAACGCGTGCAGCCGGCAACAGCCAGGCTCAACACGACAAGGACGAATAGGATAATTGCAGATTTCTTCATAATAGTCTCCTGGTAATACAGATACTTCCTGACTCTATAGTTGCAATTCCAATGCCAGACTGTCCAAAAATTGTCCATCCTATGTAAGGAACGGGCACTGACCGTTCCATCTGGGCGGGTCTTGGTCCCGCCCCTACGCAGTCGTGTTCTAAAGATAAAAGGCAGACTGCACGACCCTTTGCCACGCCCGCTTCCACCATATCTCTCATGCTTATCCGGCAAAGGGTCTCGCAGTGACTGTGGGTGGATGGGTAAGCAGAGATCCTTCGATTGAGTGGGTTCGGGTCCCGCCCCTACCAGGTGGTGTCATGAAGGTAAAAAGGCAGACTGCACGACCCTTTGCCACTCCTGCTTAAATCATTTTCCTCATGACAATCCGGCAAAGGGTCTCGCAGTGACTGTGGGGGAATACGGAGATAGAGGTCTTTAGCTCAGGCAGTTGTGGTATCTGCCCGGAGGATTGCTGGTCTTATTGTTTCAAGGTCAAGATTCTTCTCTTCGCTCAGAACGACAGATTAAACAAAACACCCCGCAAGTGCGGGGTGTTTTGTTAAGCTGAATTGAATTACTTCTTCTTCAAAACAGGCAGACCGGATGCCAATTCCACAACTTCTTTGCCGGCAGGCACTTTGTCAACTTCCTGACCTTTGCGGATATCGGTTGCGAAATAATACAGTTCGGTTTCCTTGCCTGAAGCGCGCTTCACTTTCTTTACATGCAGAAAGTATTCTTTACCTTTTGAATTTTTGAAACTATATGCCATTTTAAATCTCCTTCGTATAGATACTTTTATTAACTGGCTTTACGAGAAAAGTGTACCCACTAACGAGGAGAATGTCAATTACGTTGTAGAGAGACTATCTACAAAGATCGATTCACAAATTCAGCCATTTGGCGGTTTTTTCAGGCAAATTCAATACACTGCCCCTGATAGTGTTGCAGCGGGGCAGCGATTCAATAAAGAGTCTGCCATATTGCTTGCTCAGGATGCGTTTATCTAAAATCACTACCACACCCCGGTCACTTTGAGTCCGGATCAGGCGTCCGAAGCCTTGTCTGAAGCGCAAAATCGCTTCCGGGATCATATACTGATTGAAGGGATCGTCAAAACTTTCTGATCTTGCCGCAATGATCGGATCACTGGGCACATCAAATGGCAACTTGGCGATGACCAAAACCTGCAATGCTTCTCCGGGGACATCCACGCCTTCCCAAAACGAGCGCGTTCCCAACAAAACAGCCCTGGGGCTCTCTTTGAAGGTCTCAAGAAGGGCGGTTGCCGAAGCTCCCTCGCCTTGTTCGAACACCTGGATATCTTCCTTTTGTAGAGTACTTTGGATGTTTTGGCTTGTTCGTTGTAACTGCGCATAGGATGTAAACAAGACCAGCATGCGCCCGCCAGTCACGCGTGCCATGCGGATGATGGTGTCTTCCAGGGTTTTCTGATGCCCGTAATTATCGGTTGGTTCGGGTATGTCCTGAGGGATGTACACCATAGCCGAGGTCTCATAATCAAAAGGCGAACCAACCATCAGTTCATGCGCATCGGCACCATTCAACCTGAGTTTCAGGTAATCAAACTCCCCATGCGTGGTCAAGGTGGCTGAGGTGAGGATCACGCTGGCTTTCTCGTGCCAGAGGTATTTTTCCATCAGGTTGCCGATGTGCAAAGGCGCGATCTGAAGGGTCATACGCAGCTGAAGCGGGTCAATTTCGACCCAATAGATCTGGTCGTCAGCCGGATCCATGGTCAGATTTTCGAGCTTTGAATCGATCTCATTCAAGGTTTGCGTAGAGCGGGCTAAGGTGCCGAAAATATCCTCGGCATCTTCAGGGGAAATATCGTCAAGACCCTGCACAGAACTGCGAATGTTCTTCAGAATCCGAAGCAGTTCTTCCAGGTCGGCTTTAGCCTGTTCCCATGCCATTTCCACATCCAGCCAGGCTGGAATCATGCGCGTAGATGGCAGAATACGCGTCTTTTGTGGGTAGGTGCCGAGCGGCTTTCCTTCCCGCACTTCTTCCATCAGGTAATCCAGCGCTTTGAAATAGGCAGTCATGCCAGTATCAAAACGGAAAGCGCGTTCTGCAGCAGCGTTGACCGATTGCAGCAGGGCGGCCAGGTCGGCAGGCATCAGCGCCGGCGCAGCGATGCTGACCAGGCGACCCAATATGCCTTGTTCGCTGGAACCCAGCTCGCGTACGGTGCGGTTCACATCCACAGCGCGCAAACTGAAACTCATCGCGTCGGTGGTGGCAGCCTCAAGATGATGGGCTTCATCCACGATCAGGTAGTTGAAATCGGGCAAGACCTGGTTTTCTGCAGCGGCGTCTGCCAGGAGCAGAGCGTGGTTGATCACCAAAATGTGGGCGCTTTCTGCTGCCATGCGGGCTTTGTAGAAGGGACAGGCACCGCCTGTGCTCTTGAGGCAGGTTTCCAGTTTGCAGCCTTCATCTTCAGCTGAGAGGCGCGACCAAACCATGCGTTCGGCTTGTCCGTTCAGATTAATTTCACGCCGATCGCCGCTGGTGCTGGTTTGCAGCCAGACCAATACTTTCCCGAGAACACGCAATTCATCCACGTTTTCCGGACCTCGCCGGCGCATCAGTTTCAGCCTGCGCGGGCAAAGATAATTGTTGCGTCCTTTCAGGACGGAGGCTTTCAGGTCGATATCCAGTGCCTGGATCAGATCCGGGATGTCTTTTTCGATCAGTTGGTCCTGCAGGGCGATCGTATTGGTGGAGATCACGACCCGCTCGCCGTTTTGCATTGCCCAATAAGCTGCAGGGATCAGGTATGCCAGTGATTTTCCAGTCCCCGTGCCAGCTTCCACCATCAGGTGGTCACCGCGGTTAAGCGCATTGCAGACTGAGAGCAGCATGTCCACCTGCTGGGTGCGATGTTCGAATTCAGGGTCGTACTTCGAGAAGGCACCACCCGGCTGCAGGATACTGGCTATTTCCTCACCGTTTAGGGGTGTTAGCGTTTCATTGGGCTGAAGGCTTTTTGTTCGTGGGGCACGTTCCAGATTGAACACCAGGTCATCACCATCCTGGCTAAGCCGGCGGGGTTGAATGCCCTGGTCAGCCAGGGCTCTCATGGTCCAGCGGAAGGGCAATTCGCCCTGCCAACCCAAACCTTTGCTCAGACGCAGGATCTCTGCAACCAGGTCAACGGGCAGATCGCCGATTTTCTTGACAAGCTGCTGATAGACCTGCATGGTTGCCCTGGCGTCGTCCAAAGCCCGGTGCGCGTTTGTAAGCACCACCCCCAATTGCCTGGCGAGCGAACCAAGACCGTACCGTGAAGCGGTGGGCATAAGTACGGCAGCCAATTCGTAGGTGTCGATCGTGGGGTTGTCCTTGAAATGATTGTAGCGGTGGAAAAAGCTCAGATCAAAATCGATATTCTGACCCAAAATGATGGCGTCACCAATGAAATCATGGATTTCGGGCAATACATCAATAATGAAGGGCGCGTTCATGACCATGCTGTTAGTGATGCCAGTCAGGTTGGTGATGAACTGGTTGATCGGCTTGCGCGGATTGATCAGTTTGGAAAACTCGGCAACCACACGGTTGTCGTTGAACTTGACTGCTCCGATCTCAATGATCGAATCGTTTTTCGGGTCCAAACCCGTTGTTTCAATGTCCAGGGCTACAATTTCAGGCATGAGCGGAATTATACCCGTCAATGCCCATAAGTGTCATTGCGTCATTTTGCTGATGTGCGAGAAAACAACCTCAAACCATCACTTTTCCTTCCCCAAAAATCTCGACCTACCTTAGAATACATCAATCAAACAGAGGTGCCATGAATTCAATCGAACCGAATCAAACGAATCCCCAAAAAATCAATTCCCGCAACTGGGCAATCATGTCAGCCCTTGCCATCACCGGTCAGATTGCGTGGGCGGTTGAAAACACCTGGTTTAATAACTTCGTCTACGACACTATTACACCTGACCCGGGTCCCGTTGCCTGGATGGTGGCTGCCAGTGCTATTGTCGCCACCTTGACAACCATCCTGATGGGCACACTCAGCGACCGAACCCGTTCCCACTGGGGCAGAAGAAAACCTTTTATCCTGTTGGGATACGTATTCTGGGGATTAATGACCATCCTTTTCCCCATGACAGCTTTTGTTAAGAATGTTTCCCTGGCCGTGGTGATGGTCGTGCTGGTCGACTGCCTGATGACCTTCTTTGGTTCAACTGCCAACGATGCTGCTTTCAATGCCTGGACAGCCGATATCACTCCCAACCACCAACGCGGTAAGGTGGAGGGCGTATTGAACTTGTGTCTCTTCGTCGCCCAACTGATCTCAATCGTGGCGGCTGGCATCCTGATAGACAACCTGGGCTATTTCACCTTCTTTTATTTGCTCGGCGGAATCGTGATGGTGGTTGGTCTGGTGGCAGGCAGTGCACTGAGGGAAGAGCCTATTTCGGGACAGGCAACAATCAAGAGTTCCTTTTGGCAGGAAATAGGGGCAACTTTCGATTTCAAGAATATCCTTTCCAATAAAGTGCTATTTATCATTCTCTTGAGTGGCATGCTGCTTGGGATTGGCTTCCAGGTGGCTTTTCCATATATGGTCATATACCTCAACCACACGATCGGCGTCACCAAGAGCCAATATGCCGTCATCGGCGGAGGCGTGATTATCGGCAGTGCACTTTTGGCAATCCCACTCGGTAACCTGGCAGACCGCGTCAATCGAAAAATTATGCTTGCGATTTCTATCATCACGACCTGCGTGGGGTGTTTCCTGTTCTCATTGGTACATTCCATGACCCTCCTGGCATTGGCTGGTTTGATCTGGCAGGCTGCCAACATGGCTGCTGGTATTGTCTCCAATTCCTGGATCAAGGAACTGCTGCCGGAACAAAGCCGGGGTCGTTTTTTGGGCGTGCGCATGATCTTTTTGGTATTACTGCCCATGCTGATTGGACCGCGAATTGGTTCATCGATAATTCAAATGTATGGTGTTCCGACGGTCCTGGACGGTAAACCAGGCTTTCTGCCGGTTGCTTTGATCTTCCAGGTGGGCGCGTTCCTTGGGCTTCTGGCGGTACTGCCTCTTCAGTTATTAAAAGGTAAGGTAACTGTTGGTAAAATGGAGCTTAATGACTGATCCAAGATATCATCAACTCACAACCCCATGGCAACCCGCCCAACCCATTCCACTGCCTGAGTATCCCCGCCCGCAGATGGAGCGGGAAAGCTGGCAAAACCTGAATGGATTGTGGGATTACTGCATCCAGTCCCAATCTTTGCCTCAACCGACTCAGTTTGACGGTAAGATCCTGGTTCCTTTCGCACCTGAATCGGCACTCTCGGGAGTTGAACGCGTGCTGCAGCCCGATGAAAAACTCTGGTACCTACGCCAGTTCGAAGTGGTCTTTAACCCTGAGCAGATCGTTATGCTGCATTTTGGAGCCGTTGATTTCTTTTGCCAGGTGTGGGTCAATGGCAGACAGGTTGGCAATCACTTCGGCGGCTACCTGCCCTTTTGTTTTGACATTACCTCAGCACTTCAGGACGGTCAGAACACACTGCTTGTGATGGTGCAGGATGAAACCGAGGCGGCTTTGCATCAAAAAGGCAAGCAGCGTCTGCATCCGGGCGGGATCTGGTACACCTCCGTCTCAGGAATATGGCAAACAGTCTGGCTGGAAGTGTTGCCCAAAAGACACATCCGCTCGCTCAAGATCACTCCGGTTATTGACACAAACATACTGGAAGTGAAAGTAAAGGTAAGCGACGAAACATTAAGAAGCATTTGCCAAATTGAGGCGATCGCCAGCTTCGAGGGACAGGAAGTCGGACGAGTGCGGAGCGGACCTAAAAGCACGCTGGTATTCCATTTGCCCAATGCCAAACTGTGGCATCCTGATCATCCCTACCTTTACGATCTGGATGTACGCATTGTTGAAGTGGATGAGGCGGTTGACCAGGTGAAAAGTTATTTTGCCATGCGCAAGTTTGGGAAAACCAAGGACGAAAAAGGGCTTTGGCGTTTCACACTCAACAACAAACCGATCTTCCAGTACGGACCGCTCGATCAAGGCTACTTCCCCGATGGGCTGTATACGCCCCCATCAGAAGAAGCCATGCTTTTTGACATCGAATACGCCAAAAAAATTGGCTGCAATATGATCCGCAAGCATGTCAAAGTCGAACCGCTGCGCTGGTATCATGCTTGTGATAAGTTGGGACTGATCGTCTGGCAGGATATGCCCAACGGTGGGCGTACCACCAAGGACGCGGTTGTCTTATTCACCTTTACATCGGGCATCCATCGGAATGATCAGGAGCGTCTCAAACGTTTTGGTCGGGAAGACCCTCAAAACCGGGAAGAGTTTCGCGCTGAATTGCAGGATATGATCGAAACACTGTATAACAGCCCCTGCATCGGCGTGTGGGTACCGTTCAATGAAAGCTGGGGGCAATTCCAGGCGATACGCATCGCTGAATGGGTTAAATTGCTCGACCCAACCCGGTTGGTTGATCATGCTTCAGGCTGGTTTGACCAGGGTGGCGGTGATTTTCAGAGCCGGCATGTTTACGTGAAAGCGTTGAGCGCACGCGTGCCTGATGATCGCATCCTGGCGGTGACTGAATTTGGCGGTTACACCATGCAGGTGCCCGACCATGTATATACCGAACGAAAACGTTTTGGTTATGGTCATCATGCGGATGAAAAATCACTCACCTCAGCCTATCTGAATTTACTGGAGCAACAAGTGAAACCCTTGATACCCAAAGGACTGTGTGCTGCTATTTACACTCAAACCACGGATATCGAAACTGAAATCAACGGGTACCTGACCTACGATCGAAAAGTCGAAAAAATGGATGCCGAAATCCTGCGCCAGGCGCATCTTGGTTTGATTGAGATGCTTTAATTAGAAAAGTTCTGTCACCTTTTTACTTGGTCATCCGGAATTGCTCAGAATTCTTCTGAACGCAGTTCGCTTATAAATGAATTTTCGATTAAAATTATCTGGCGTAGGAATGTATCTGTCGAGAAAACTGCGCTTATCTCTTGCGACTTTCTTTGATTTGTATATAATTACTTTTAACCTACTCAAACGCGTTGTTCTTTTTTAGCCTTACACAAAAACAGTTGGTTTTGAAAGGAGGTTCTCGTACATTTATTGCTTCTCAGTATCGTGTATTTAATTTTTAGTTACTAACAAATATATTAAGGAGAAATCATGAAAGAAAAAATCCAAAAGTACGGCGGTTTTATGGCTTCGATGGTTGTTCCAAACCTCGGCGCCTTCATCGCCTGGGGGCTCATCACAGCCATGTTCATTGCGACAGGCTGGATTCCGAATGAAAGATTTGCAGCGCTTGTTGGTCCAATTCTCGTCTATCTTTTGCCGATCCTGATCGGCTACACTGCGGGTCACATGATCCACGGTCAGCGCGGTGGTGTCATGGGTGCTCTCGCGACCATGGGTACCGTTGTTGGAACTTCCATCCCAATGCTGCTCGGCGCTATGATCATGGGTCCCCTTTCTGCCTGGGTCCTGAAGAAATTTGACGAGTGGATGGAACCCCGCATGCCAGTTGGTTTCGAGCTCCTGATCAACAACTTCTCGATGGGCATCATCGGTACCCTGTTGGTGCTGCTGGGCATGGTTGTTATCGGTCCAGTTGTTACCGCTATCAGCAATGCCTTTGGCTCCGTTGTCCAGTGGCTGGTCGACATCAAGCTGCTGCCCCTGGTTGCCTTGATCATCGAACCTGCCAAGGTGCTCTTCCTGAACAACGCCCTGAATATCGGCGTTTTGGCTCCTTTGGGCGCAGTTGCCTCCCAGGAGACTGGCCGCGCCATTCACTTCATGCTCGAAAGCAATCCTGGTCCCGGTTTGGGTCTGCTGTTAGCCTACACCGTTGCCGGTAAAGGCATGCTCAAGCAATCCGCTCCCGGTGCCATCATCATCCACTTCCTGGGCGGCATTCACGAGATCTATTTCCCCTACGTGCTTGCTCACCCGATCATGATCCTGGCTATGTATGCCGGCGCAATCCTTGCCAACTTCTGGTGGGTAATCACCGATGCTGGTTTGGTTGCCACCCCAAGCCCAGGCTCAATTTTTGCCTACATCGCCATGACTCCCAAGGGCTGGCACTTCCAGGTTCTGATGGGCGTTCTGATCGGCGCGGTGGCTTCCTTCCTGGTTGGCTGGGTGATCCTGAAGCGCTTCCCGGTAAAGGAAGAAGAAGAAGTCGAAGAAGTTGTTGAAGCATAATTGGTAAATAAGTATTAAAATTTATTCGTAGAGACGTGTTCAGGCAACTCGTTTGCCTGAACACAGTTTGGAGAGAAAAGTAATGAATGACAAAATTGATGCAAAAGATATTGAGGAAATTGTGGTCGCTTGCGAAGCTGGAATTGGTTCCAGCCTGATGACTGTTAATGCCATGAAGAAAAAATTGCAGGCAGCAAAACTGGGGCATATCAAGATCTATCATAAAGCAGTCACAAATCTCGATCCAAACACGAAATTCATCATCTGCCATGAGGGAGTCAGCAAATCAGTTAAGTCGAAAGCTCCGGAAGCGGTTGTGTTGAAATTTAAGTTTTTCTTCAATGATCCTTTGTTCGACAAACTGGTAGCAGATATCAAGGACGGTAAGGAAATCGTCGCAAATTAACGATTCCTCAAAAAGCTACTATGAAATTCTCATTGCCAAAGGCAGACCCAGAGGAGGGTTATTGTGTCACGTATATTAACTGAAGAGCTTGTCTATTTAGATTCAAAAGTCGCGACCAAAGAAGAGGCAATCCAGGCTGCCGGTGAACTGTTGGTTCAGGCGGGTCGCGTGGAGGCTCCTTATGTTCTCGGAATGTTAGCACGTGAGAAAACCATGTCTACCTTGATTGGGAATGGTGTTGCCATTCCTCATGGTGAATTTCCTGATCTGAAGTACATCAAGGAAACCAGCATTTCCGTACTGCAGATCCCCCAGGGTGTGCCTTGGGAAGATGGCGAACTGGTTTACCTTGTGGTTGGAATCGCAGCCACCTTTGAAGAACATATCGGTATTTTGCAGAACCTTGCCAATGTTGTTGACGAAATTGAGCGTGTCAATTTTCTGTCAACCACTGCCAAAAAGTCTGACATCATCGATGCTCTGGCCGCCTAAACAGCGGCGTAAACCAAGAAAGGACTTGAAATGGACGAAAAATTCCGAAATTACATTGAATTGGATTATCCCCTTCCTGAGCAGGTGATGGGATGGAATATGTATGGGGCAGGTTTGGAAAACGTCGGTCGTGATGGAAAACCTGAATTATTCCCTATGCCCGAACCAGGTCCTGATCAGATTTTGGTCAGAGTTGACGCGGTTGGCTTATGCTTTTCAGATGTGAAACTGATCAAGCAAGGCGGACAGCATCCCAAACTCTATAACCGGGATCTCTCAGTTCAACCCACCCGCCTGGGTCACGAAGCTGCTTTTACTGTGATCAAGGTCGGTGAAAACATGAAGGAACGATTCTCACCCGGACAAAAACTGGCTATCCAACCCGACATTTATGTCAACAAAGTTGCCACAGCCTACGGCTACACCATCCCCGGTGGTTTGATCCAGTACCATTTAATTGGCAAAGAGATATTTGATGCCGATGATTCTGAATACCTGATCCCTGTCAAAGGTGAGCTGGGCTACTCGGAATCTGCTCTGACTGAGCCCTGGGCTTGCGTGGAAGCTGCTTACACACAGCGACGGCGATTATCGCCCCTGGAAGGCGGCTTGATGTGGATCGATGGTCCCGTACACTCAGAAAAGGTCTACACTTTCGCAAATGGTCTGGAAAAACCCAGCAAAATCTACCTCAGCAACACCACACCTCAGATCCTCGATTTGGTCAAAAGCCACACGCAGGCTGAAGTGGTGGAAGTGGGAGCTCTTTCTCAAGATCAGGTAGCTGCCTTTGCCCAGGAAAAGACTAATGGCAAAGGCTTTGACGATATCATCCTGCTCGAACCGCACAGCGCAGAATTGGTTTCAGAAGTCGCCAAACAAATAGCTTTCAGAGGCACGCTCACTATTGTCAGCGACCAACCCCTGGACGGTTTGGTTGTCGTTGATGCCGGACGCATTCATTATCACTACACCACCTATATTGGCACTAAAGGCACAGAAATCAGTGCTGCCTATGGTGAAGAGCGCAACCGCTCCGAATTGATGGCGGATGGGCTTTTGGTAGTGGTCGGTGGCGCTGGTCCAATGGGACAGATGCACGTACAGCGCTCGCTCGAACTCGTGCCGGGTCCGAAGATCGTGGTAGTGACGGACATCAACGACGAGCGTCTCCAGGCATTGCGTCAAAACGGAGACCCAATTGCTGAAAAGAATGGCAAGCAGTTGATCCTGGTGAACACGATGAAGGAAGGTGTTGACCTGGTTGAGACAGTCCGGCAGCTTTCTGGCGGGAAAATGGCAGAAGATGTGGTGGTTTGCGTGCCAAACGCCAAGTTGATGGAGAACGCCGCCTTATTGTTGGGCGAAAATGGCATGTTAAATTTCTTTGCCGGTGTACCTAACGGCACGACCATCGAAATTGATCTGAACAACATCTTCCTCAACAATATGCAGCTTACCGGCACCTCGGGTTCTTCGGTTTTTGATCAAAAAACCGTCATGTCCAAAGCTCGGTCCGGTTCGCTTTCTCCCAACCTGAGTGTTGCAGCTATCGGAGGACTAAAGCAGGCAGTGGCTGGCATGGACGCCATGATGGCAGGCACCTTTACCGGAAAGATCATTATCTATCCACAGCTGCCAGAGTTGCCGCTGCTCTCGCTGGCAGACGTCGCCGCAAATTACCCCAGGGTAGCTGAAAAAATGGGACCCAACCATACCTGGAACCGGGAAGCTGAAAAAGTATTGATCGAAGAGTTTTGGAACCTATGACCAAGTTGGATAATAAAAAGGCTGTGACTCCTCCAAAGCAAGGTTACAGGCTCTATGCGCAATTTGTTTTAGTGGGTGCGGCTTTAGGGGCTTACTACGGCATCTTTTACCGAAATCCGGAGCGTGCGGTCGACTTCAGCCCGGTCTTGCTCTTGAGCCTGGTATCAGGGTTGGTCGTCACAGTGATCCAGATTTGGAAAAAAGGCTACTCTGCCAAAGAGAAACTGATGATTTTTCTGAAGTCCTTTGGCATGTTCTTCCTGTTTCTGGCGATGTTGGAAGCAAGACCTTTGTTTGAACAGTGGGGCGGCAAAGGCTTGGTGATTGCCTTCACCACGCTTGTCGGAGCCACCATCGGTTTCCTGATGGGTTTGAAGAAGAAACCGGTTGCTTCCAAAACAATGGAGAAAAAGAAATGATCTACACCATAACGCTCAACCCAGCCCTGGACAAGCAATTGACAGTCTCAGACATCCGCTTTAATGATGTCCTGATCGCCGAAGGTGTTCAGCTGGACTTTGGTGGTAAAGGTTTCAATGTTTCCCGCATGCTCAAGGAGCTAAACCAACCCTCCAAGGCAGTTGGGCTGCTGGGTGGGCAAACTGGCAAAGCAATTGAAGCTGGTTTGAAAGAGCAGGCTATCGATGTGGTCGCCATCCCCGTCTCAGGTGAGACCCGTACCAATGTCAGTGTGGTCACACCCGGCGGGAGCAAACACATCAAGGTCAACGAAAAAGGACCAACCATTTCTGTAAGCGAGCTTCAGCAGGTTTTCCAGTACATCTTTGAAAACGCTGCCGCTGGCACACTGTGGGTTTTAGCCGGCAGTATTCCACCTGGTGTGAATGTGGATGTTTATCAGCAAATGACACAAAAAATCAAAGAATTGGGCGGGGATGTTGTTTTGGATACCAGTGGTGCTGCCCTGAAAGAGGGCGTGTTGGCGCACCCCAAACTGGTGAAACCAAACTTGTTTGAACTCTCTCAACTGACTGGCAGAGAGATCACCAGTTTGCAGGAAATTTTGGAAAACCCCGCACTGACCCGCTCTGTAGGCGCTGAATTTGTGGCGATCTCGGCGGGGGAAAAAGGCGCTTTGTTGACTGATGGCGAAAAAACTGCCATTTGCCTGCCCCCTGAAATCCAGGAAGCCAACCCGGTTGGCGCCGGAGATGCCATGCTGGCTGGGCTTAGCTTTGCGCTTTACCACGGCTATGACCTGGAAAAAGCTTTGATGCTGGGTGTTGCCTGCGGTACCGCCTCTGCAATGCAATCCGGGACCAGAATGCCGGAATGGGATCTGGTTGAGCAAGTTAGACAACAAGTGAGAATAATTTAGGAGGAAATTATGGGTTACGATGTCAAATTAACGAAAACTTATGAAGCACAGGCTGAAGATGTAATCTCGGCCTGCAAGAAAATCGCGGTCGCGTTGGGTGGAAAAGTCCTTTCTCATGATGAAGCCGGGAAAATCCTGAAAATCCAGATGGATAAAAAACTGCAGGGCAAAATTCTGGGCGATCGCAGCAAACTTGAGATCAAATACTCCTCTCCTACCGAAGAGAGCACACAGCTGGATATTCTTGCCTATCCATTGGATGCCGTTGGTCAAAAACTGATGTTTGGCGCCCGACCTGGGGTGGTTCAGACTGTTTTGAAGGTATTTTTTGAAGAGGTTGAGGAAAAACTAAAAGTTAAATGACATCAGAAAATCCTTTTCAAAGTGCCCCTGCTGACGGTGTCACCAGGTTAATATTTGTGCGACATGCCCAGACTGATGCAAATGCCAAGCATTATTTGCAGGGTCAATCTGACGGTGTTCTAAATGCGGTTGGCAAAGCGCAAGCTGCCAATATTGCCGGTTATTTACGAACTTTCTTTATCGACAAAGTCTACTCCAGCAACCAAAAAAGAGCGGTAGCCACCGCTACGGCGATCGCGGATGAGCATGGCTTGTCCGTGCAGACGGATGTTCGTTTGCAGGAATGGAACTGCGGTGATTGGGATGGCATGCCGGCAGCCGAATTTTTGCAGATGGCTAGAGAACAAGGTCTTAAAGCATCCACACTTCAACCTCCCAATGGGGAAACCTTCCAGCAGGTACGCAGCCGGGCTGTCGCAGTCCTGGCGGAAATCCTTGATGAATCTGAAGGTAAAAGCGTTTTGATTTGTTCCCATGGTGATTTTATCCGCTCATCAATTGGGATTTTGATGGGGATCGAGGCGGATATTGTTACAAATTTTCTACTTGACAATGCGTCTTACAGTATCCTTGAAAACCAACAAGGCACCTGGAAGATTCTGACATTAAATCGAATATCGTAATGGAGGCAGTACAATGAAATCTTTAGGAATTGGTGTTATTGGTTTGGGGGCTATCGGAGGAAAACATGTCAGCATGTTGAAAAACCTTCGCGAAGCAAGTATTGTGGGTGTATCTGATTTGAATCAGGATCTGGTCAACAAAACAGTCGCTGGAACATCCATCCAGGGTTATACCGATTATCGTGAGCTGTTGGCCCGCCCGGACCTTGAAGCTGTGATCATCGCGACACCCGATCACCTGCATAAGGATATCACCATCGAGGCAGCCCAGGCTGGAAAACATATTTTGGTTGAAAAACCGATTGCTACAACTGTTGAAGATGGCGAAGCCATGATCGCCGCAGCCAAAGCAGCCAACGTGAAACTGATGGTAGGATTCACCCTGCGTTTTGTTCCCCATTATGTCCAGGCACGCGAGATCATTCAAAGCGGAAAACTTGGCAAGATCGTCAGCGTCTACTCGCGCCGTATGAACGTCATCACCCAGGCCGATCGGCTTGGCGGGCGTATTGGCGTGCTGCACTTCCTCGGCATACACGACTTTGATCTGCTGCACTGGTTGTTGGGTGTCGAGCCCGACCAGGTTTATTCTGCCGAATCCACCAGCGTAGAAAAGCGTCATCCGCAGGAAAATGAAACCTTCAACACTTTCAAATTCAAAGATGGCACGCTTGTCTGTGCCCACATCGGTTGGAACCTGACCACAGCCCACCCCGGTGGTCGCGACTTCAAACTGACCGTCATCGGTGACAAGGGTTCGCTCGATATCGACCTTGCCAGCCAGGGTCTGCTTATGTACTCGGAATTTGGTTCAAAATTCCCCTCCACTGCTCCCGGTCTGGACGTGGAAGACAAAGCCTTCATCGATTGTGTCCTGGACGATAAACCCGTTCCGGCAACTGGCGAAGATGGTATCACGGCCTTGAAGATGGTTCTTGCTGCCATTGACTCGATCGAAAAAGACGCTCCGGTAAAAATCAATTAGTTCCGGGCTAAAGAAAGTGAAAGGCTTTTCATGAGTAGAGCAGATAAATTAGCAGACTTCATTTCCAAAGTAAAGGGAGAACTGATCGTCTCCTGCCAGGCAACCCCCCAGGAAGCCTTGTTTGGTTCGGATATCATGGCAAAAATGGCAATTTCAGCCATCAGAGGGGGCGCCAAAGGTATCCGCGCCAATACTCCTGGCGATGTGAAAGCCATCCGCGAAGCACTCGATGTGCCCATAATCGGGCTGTATAAAGTGGTTTTCCCTGGGACCCCTGTGATCATCACTGCCACCATTGCCCATGCCCTGGCAATCGCTGAGGCTGGTGCGGACGTGATCGCGATCGATGCCACTTTCCGTCTTCACCCTGAAGATGAAGTCCCGGAATTGATCCGCAAGATTCATGAGCAGACCGACTGCCTTGTCATGGCGGATATCTCCAGCTTTGAAGAAGCCGAAGCAGCCATGATCTCTGGAGCCGATGTGGTTTCAACCACCCTGTCCGGTTACACCGATTACACCCCCAAGCTGGATGGACCTGACCTCGAACTTGTGCGTGAGATCGCATCCAGGCTGCCGGTACCACTGTTCGCCGAAGGTCGCTACCACTACCCTCATGAGGTCGCCAAGGCACTGGAATATGGCGCGACCGCCGTTATTGTTGGCGGCGCAGTCACCCGACCCAAGGAGATCACGGAAAGGTTCGTAAGAGCCCTTCGCAAGTAACAGGTTGCTATAAAGAAACAGATTGTTGGCGCTCCCCAACAATCTGTTTTTCTCAAAGGAGAAGAGGATGTCAAACTATCTATTAGGGGTCGATATTGGCACAGGGTCATCGAAGGGGGTTTTGATTGAAAGTGTTAGTGGAACTGTGTTGGCACAATCCACCATCCCTCACGGCGTCTCTTTGCCGCATCCCGGTTGGGTGGAACAGGATGCCGAAACGATCTGGTGGGGTGAATTTGTCCAGATTGTAAAGGACCTGCTGCAGGAATCCGGAGTAGCACCCCGGGAAATCCTTGGAGTAGGTGTTTCTGGTATCGGACCTTGCGTCCTGCCTGTAGACGAAGAATTTAATCCTTTGCGACCAGCAATTTTGTATGGGATCGATACGCGTGCAACCGCTGAAATTGAGCAATACCTGCAGGATTTGGGCGAGGAGGAAGTTTTCAGACGTGCTGGCTGCGAGCTGTCAGCTTCGGCGGTTGCTCCCAAGATATTGTGGCTTTATAACAACGAGCCGGAAGTCTACAATAAAGCCCGCTGGTTCTTGACCTGCCAGAACTTCATCGTTGCCAGGCTGACCGGCAAAGCCTCGATCGACAATTACACTGCTTCCACTTATTCACCCATCATTGATGTTGAAAAGCGCAGCTGGATAGACGAAACCACGGCAGGCATCAACCCAACCGCAAAATTGCCCCAAAAATACTGGACTACCGAGGTGGTTGGGGGAGTTACCCTCCAGGCAGCAAAAACCACTGGATTACAGCCAGGCACGCCTGTCATCGCTGGTACAATCGATGCGGCTGCTGAAGCAGTGAGCATTGGCAACTACTCTGTCGGCGATACCATGGGCATGTTTGGCAGCAGCAACTCCATCATTGCCATCACCAACGCCTACACTCGCTCCAAAACGTTTTGGGGGCTCAACTGGCTGTTTCCGGATCAGTATGCGGTTGTTGGGGGCATGGCGACCGTCGGGAGTCTCACTAAATGGTTCCTGGAAACCGTCTACCGACCTGCTCCAGACGCTCCGGAGCAAAATCCATACGCGCAGATGGCGGACTTGCTGAACATGTCCCGACCTGGTGCCAACAACCTGGTAGCGCTGCCTTACTTTGAGGGCGAACGCACGCCCATCAACGACCCAATTGCCAGGGGCGCTTTCTTTGGTCTCACTTTACGGCATACACAGGCAGATCTGTACCGCGCCCTGCTGGAAGCAGTAGCTTTTGGCATGCGCCACAATCTTGAAAAAATGGCTGATGAAGATATTGACGTTAAGCTGATCAATGCAGTGGGCGGGGGGGCCAAAAACCTGGGCTGGATGCAGTTGATTGCTAACATTGCCGATGTCGATGTTCGCATTCCGCAGGGCATATCGGGCGCTTCCTATGGCGATGCAATTTTGGCAGGGATCGGAGTTGGGCTTTACAAGGATGCCTCCCAGGCGAAGGTCTGGGATGAAGCAGCCCTGCAACTGAAACCTGACCATGCTGATGTTGAGGTCTATGACCGGCTTTACAGTGTCTACCTTGACTTATACCAGCAAACTCGGAACCTGCTGCCTTCACTGACTTTGTAGGGAACGTGACTCGTCCCTTTCCACACCAATCGGAACGGTGCAAGACCGTTCCCTACGATAGTACCCGAAACCTATGGCATCACAAACTTAAGCAAAGTATTACTCAAGGCATCTGAAACCCATACACTGCCATCTTGTCCAATAGTTACACCGCTGATGACGTTCATCGTGAAGGTGTTGTCAAACCCGCCCCAGATGCGCAGGAACTGACCTTCCCCATCAAACACGATCACTCTGCCACGGTCCGGGTCAGTCAGGTAGACATTGCCGCTCTCGTCTAACACCAGGAAAGGCTTGTTGTCCAGGGTATCGCTGCTCCAGGCATCCACATCCCACATTGCTACCGACTGATATTGCAGCCCGCTTGCATCCGGGGCGAAGACCTGTACCCGGTAATTCCAGGTGTCGGCGATGTAAATCCTGCCGTCGGAAGCTATGTCGATGCCCACCGGTTCGTCCAGCTTGCCGGCTTCCAACCCCAGGCTGCCGAATTGGGTCAGGTAATTGCCCTGGCTGTCAAAGATCACCACACGCTGCTTGCCGGTATCCGTCACGAACACGCGGTTGTCCTTATCGATCGCAATGCCGCGCGGACCCCAGAAACCATCCACCGTTCCAAGCACATCAAAGGTGCTCCACATTCGCAGGAATTCACCTTGGGCTGTGAAAACCTGGATGCGGTGGTTCCAGGTATCGGCAACGTAGACCAAGCCATCCGCTCCCACTGCCAAACCCCACGGCTCGTTGAACAAACCGCCCGGCACTTCACCGTCCAGCACATTGCCGTAAGAGCCCCAGGCATTCAGGAACAAACCTGAAGCGTCCAAATGGACGATACGATGATTACGGGAATCAGCAACATACAGGCTGCCATCCGCTGCAGTGGCGATGTCCCTGGGAGCGCTAAAAGGCAGCTCTCCACCGATGCTGATCGCCAACTCGGGCTCGAGGTCAATCAGACCGCCCTCATAAGGGTCTACTTTGGGTTCCACCGGTTCAGGGCTGATCCCAAACTCCCAGATTTTTGCTGCCACGTCTTTGCGGATGTACATGCGGGCATTATCTGCCGGCGACCAGGTTGCCAGTGTCAGTGAAGGATTATTAAACGCCAGCGCATATTCCGTGTAATCGCGGTTGAACCACCACTCCCACAATGCTGAACGTTTGGCTGGCGATTTCAGGTCTTCCACAACCCGGGTCAGGCTCAAGTCCCGGTATAAATTTTCATTAGGCCACCACATGCGTTTGTATTCGTACTGGTAATAATCGTCCCTGACCACCGGTTCTATGCGCGCAAAGTTGGCGGTGCCTACCACGATAATGGGGTAGTCCTGCAGAGACTTGGTCACCTCAGCGCCGAAGTCGTTCTTGTTGGGGTAATCGCGCATGTACCACCAGTAGGGGTAACGCACGTCGTTGTCGTAAGCAATTTTGATGGATTTGTCACCGTAAAGGCGCTTGGAAATGGTTTCGATCTGCTCAACGGTGTTTTTCATGTCTTCGGTAGAGTGCGCGTAGACAAGCAATTCACGGGCGTTGTCATAATCGATGAACGCCGCACGCCAGGCTGTCCGGGCAGTCTGAACTGCCAGCAGGGCAGCGAAAACGAGCAGAAGCAGCCGGGCAAATGTACGTCCGTTCCAGTCTTTCAGCAGGTAAAACAATCCCAGCCCGGTGCCAATACTGCCAACCAGAGCCAATAAGAAATCACTTGTGCCCTGCAATTGATACAACTCTTTGCCCTGGAAGGGGGGATTGTTACCCATCAGCGAACCGATCAGGCTGCCGAATGCCACAACGAAAACTCCCGCGAGCAGTACCACCAGCCAGCCTTTCCTTTGCCGCACTTCCTCCCAATCGGTTTTCTCGACCAGGTAGCCAAACGCCCAACCGCTGGTGAGGATCATGGGCATGGTGATGTGTGTGGTCAGCCACGGCATGCGTTCGCCAGCCACTGTGAATGCCAACAGGCTCATCACAGACCAGAAAATCAGCAGCAAGAGGGTCGGGAGCTCCGTTGCTTGTTCGCCGACCTCTTCCACCAACGGGAAGATGCGTTGATACCAAGGCTGCGGCTCGCTTTCCTCAGCCAATTCCTGGTCCAAAAGATCCAACGCTGCCGTTTCTTCCAATAATTCGGTTTCCGGGACCTCATCAAGGAACTCCGTCGGCTCGCTATCTTCCAGAACTTCATCGGAGAGCTCCTCAACTGGCAGTGGCATGAAGTTATCGGCAGTAGACCCGAAAAACAGGCGTTTGCGCAGCCCGATCAGAAAGGCGACCACCACACCAAAGGCTGGCAAATATTCATAAAAGGGAATTTGCACAAAAGCATAGTAATACAGCGGCTGCGTGCCCCGTTCCACTGCTTGCTGGTCCATCCAATAGCCCAGCGCTCCCACAATGCCCTTAAAAAAGCCCTCTCCGTGCGAGAACAAGGTGGTGTAGAAGACGATAAAAATGCCCCAAAAAATTGCCATGCTGCGCAGAAAGACCTTCCGATTCCAGAGCATTCCCAGAATCACAGAGAGCAGTGCCAGAGACACGAAAACCACACCAGAACGAATCATTCCAGCCTGGGAATAGTCGGTTGGGTCAAAACCCAGCACGCGTAACGGGATAGCAGTCAGGAGCGGCAAAATCAGGATCAACTGCAGCCAGATCAGATCGAAACTGCGTAAATGGCTCAATTTTTTCCAGCCATAGCCCTTGAAAAGCGTCACCAGGGCGAAGACAACGGCAATCCCGGTCAGACCAGCGCTGATCAGCAGCGGGAAGTTGGGTGCGGCTTCTGCAGCAACTTCAGCGGTGGACGTCTTGCTGAGCATGTAAAAGCCCATTGTGAGCACGATCAACGCCAGCGTGATCACAACTGCCACCCTGAAAAGCAGTTTCGCTTTCTCATCACGCCATTCTTTCCGCAATACATCACCGATGAACAGCAGAGCCAAAAAGATCAGCGCTTCTGCTGAGAAAATAAAGGAAGTGGCTTTGTCGGCATAGTGCATGGCGGTGATGAAAACCAGCCAGTAGAGCCATTTGTGTTTGCCGTCTTCCAGGTAACGCAACATCAGCCAAAGCATCACCAGCCCCCAGAATACGATGAAGACTTCGTTGCGGGTGTAGCGGCTGTAGAAGAGGATGTAGGGCGAGATCAAAAACAGCGTGCCCGCGATCAGTGCACCGACCCTGCCCAGGTAACGCCGCCAGGCAAAAAGGGCAAAGGTGACTATTGCCAGACCGAACAAGGCGGCTGGAACGCGGGCAGAAAAGTCGGAATCCCCAAACATGAAATAGGAAAAAGCCAAAGCATGGAACTGGAAAGGACCGTGCGTGACAGGATCGTACACATAATTGCCAAAAGTGTAGGCAGGCACCACGTGGTTGATCTCGTCGTGCGACATGGTGCGCGCGCCCAGATCATAAAAGCGGGTGAAAATGGTGAGTAGCACGATGAGGATTATCAGCAGCTTTTCGATCGTAAGTGCCGGCCACCAGGCAAAAACCGGCTTGTCCAGCCAGCTATACAGGCGGGTGTTGTTTTTGGCAGAAAGAATGGCAAGATCCATAAAGTGCTCCGTGTGAAATCTGTTTCAGTCAATCCTTAAGGATACCTTGCTGAGGGTAAAACGGCAAGTCAGGATGGATAAACAAGATGTTATCTGATAATTTTAGTAACACATTGCTCACGGAATTGAACAAGCCTTTGCCTTGATGTCGTATAATTTGTTTGGAGGCGTCCATGAGAGAAATCAATACGGCTGGACTCCTGTTATTACTTCTTATACTCCCATTTCTGTGGGGACCTTTCGAGAAATCTGCTGCCCAAAATGAGACTGGGTATGATTTAGTTGCGGCAGTAAATGCTTTACGAGCCTCTTATGGGCTTGAACCATACACCATCGATTATTGGATCATGGATTATGCCCAACAGCATTCCCAATACCAAGCTGATACACAAACCAGCACTCACACTCACTCAGACGGGACGAATTCCCTCAGCCAGGGACTGAGAGAAAATGTCGCTGGAGGAGATAGCGGCTACGTCACCGTCGATATCGTGGTAAACCAAATATGGGTCGATTGGGGACATCTGAACCTCATGATCGGCTACGAGAGCGGTCAGGTTGGAGGTGGGGTTGCTAATGGCACGAATGGTACAACCTATTACACACTCAATGTGCGGGTGGGGGATCAAGTTGAGACCACCCTCACACCCAATTCACCGATAGCTGCCACCGCTCCTTTTCTTCCAATTATCACTGCAACGCCACTGCCTTCAGGTCAGATTTGGCATCTTGTGCTGGAAGGTGAAACACTTTGGGGAATAGCCATTTCTTACGGCGTCACCATGCAGTCGATTCGGGATCTGAACGGAATGCTTGCCGAAGAAAGCACCATCTATCCGGGAGATTTGCTTTTGATCAGGACTGGTACGAATCTTACTGCTACACAAGAACCTCCAACCAGCGTGCCTCCCTCGCCAACCCCTGAATACACGTCGTCTGCAACATCCTCACCCATGCCAGAGCCGTCAGCGACAATCAGCCCAACCGTGGAACTGGCTGGTCCAATTGCACCTGAACCTCCCGCAAATAACAAAACCTTACTTATAATGGGTATCATATTTGGTTCGGCAGGTGTATTGCTTGGTGTAGCAACATTCCTCGTAAATCGAAAAGGGGATAAGCGGGCTCGAGAGCGATCCTGAAAATCATGTTTCCCCAAACACGAAAAAAGTAGTATCAATCATTGTGCAAAGATTGTATAATACCTGCTCATTCGATAGAATTCCTGTTGAAAAGATTCTCAAGTGGATCTTAACTTTGAGGAAACATGAAGGTAATATCAGCTATACTCCTGTTAATTGTTATCGTGGCAACTGCATGTGATGCCGTTATTATTCGTGACCAGCTAAATCCAATTCCGCAAAGCGCTTCTCCAACGCTGGTAATCATTCCAACGAAAGAAACTGTACTGGATGCTACATATTCTCACCAATTAGGTGTGGAAGTGATCTACTTTGCGGCGGGCTGTTTTTGGGGAACCGAAAAGCTGATGCAGTCGATCCCCGGCGTGGATGCTGCGGTTAGTGGCTACGCCAACGGATTGGCGGAGATCGTCCCAACCTATGAACAGGTTGTGAGTGGGGCAACCGGCTATCGTGAAACAGTGCGCGTTGAATACAAACCGGATGTAATCAGCCTGGATGCCCTTGTTTTTGCTTACTACCACGTCATCGACCCGACAATTGCGAACGCCCAGGGCTACGATGTTGGTACTCAATACCAAACCGGTATTTATTATGCTGATGATGCTGCCAGGGAAACCGTGGAGCGTATTACAGCCATAGAAAGGCAGCGCAATGAGAGCTTTGTCGTTGAAATAAAGCCCTTGGAAAGATTCTATGAAGCAGAAGAGTATCACCAGGACTATCTGATCAAGAATCCGATGGGCTATTGCCACATCTCCCGCGATGAAATTGCTACTGTTACGGACATCATCGTTGATCCTGGTGATTACCCCCGTCCGACAGCTGAGACCATCAGGGAAATGCTCACAGATCTGCAATTCGAGGTCACTCAACAGGCAGGCACAGAAGCCGCCTTCCGAAATGCTTATTGGGACAATCACTCCCGCGGGATTTATGTGGATATCGTCACTGGTGAACCCCTATTTTCCTCCAGCGATAAGTTTGAAAGTGGTACCGGCTGGCCGAGTTTTTCTAAAGGGATTGATCCGAACACCTTCGTTTATCTCGAAGACAATTCTTTTAATGTGACTCGCACTGAGGTGCGCAGCCGGGCTGGAAACACTCATCTGGGACACGTCTTCTATAACGATGAAATCTCGCCAACCGGAACGAGATATTGCATCAACAGTGCCGCGCTGCGATTCATCCCCTACGATCAAATGGAAGCCGAAGGATACGGCTACCTGATGGATTATGTTGACTAAGATCCGTCACTGCTAACCCCTGCTCACTGCTCTTACGGTAATAAAGTAGGGAAGATCAAAGGCAGATCGCCACGCTTCGCTTGCGATGACAGGCTTCTAAACAAATCGCCATACTCTGATTCGTTATCCAAAAATTGCCTTGCTGATGGCGATTCCTTTAAAAAAGCTCTGACCGCTTTAATGGGTCAGAGCTTTTTTGGCATTCTTACATCTTTATTTTGCAGTCTGGTCAAGGAACGCCGAAATCCATACCAGCGGGGCGTTCCAGTTGATGGCGACTTCGTTAGTGGTGTAGGACTGCAAGTCATCCAAATATCGCTTGGAAGGCGGTTGACTCATCAGGTCAGCAGCGTCCGAGGGTGGATCACTGGGGTTGAAATTCGGTCCACCTGAAAGCGCACCAGGAGGGGGAGCCGGGAACCCGCGGGAGGGGTCATTCGCCCAGAAACGGTGATGCGGATGCAGCATCGGATAAGCGCCGTAACCCGCGACAAAACTCTTGTTCAATGCGTTTCGACCCAGGATGTAATCCATGCTCAGGCGTATACTGTCGAGGTAGCGCGCTTCACCGCTAATGTTGTAGGCCATGCTCACCAGCAGCATGTTATTAAGAATGAGCCCGTTCGAACCCCAGGGATAATCCTCATCAATCAGGACCTTATAGCCATCCTGTTCCTGCACCTTGAGAAGCTCATCGGCAAAATTGATGACTGCCTGCTGCAGAGCAGTTTTGTGTTCGGCGGAAAGGTAAGTTTCGTTTGTCAGAAATGAGATGGTACCCAAGGGAGCAACATGACCCCAATCAAAAGGCGCGACACGCCCCCAATCAAAGGCGTCATAAGCGGAAAAATCTTTTTCGTTGATCAGGTAATCCTTATATTCTGTCTTGCCTGTGGTAATGAAAAGCTCTGATGCCGCCCAATAAAATTCATCACTGACATCTTCATCGTCATAATTACCCCCTCCAGCGCCGGGGGTGTTGCCGGCGAGGATGCCGGGGTTCTCCAGAGCCGCCAGCCAGGCGCTTTCAGCTGCAGCCAGGCAGCGGTCAGCAAAGGGTTGATCTAGCTTCTGCCAGATACGGGCGCACTGCGCGGCGGTGGCGGCCAGGTTGAGGGTGGCAGCCGTGCTTGGCGGGAACAGGTAGCGACCCTGACCGGGGAGCTCGTGGGCGTTATCGTTATTTACCTCGGTTGGGGGCACCATGGGCATGCCCGACCAGGATTCATCATGCAGTTTGTGATGCGCCATGCCGGCTTTTGGTTGCCCTTCGGGAACCTGCATCGCCAGCAGAAATTCCATTTCCCAGCGAGCTTCATCAAGCAAATCCGGGATACCATTTCCCTGCTCAGGGATGCTTTGTGAGCCGTCAGGGAAGTCCTGCCAGCCTTGTTCATAAAGATTCAGCAGGGTCCAGACAGTGATACCGCCATTCACGACGTACTTGCCAAAATCACCAGCGTCATACCAACCACCGGCGGCATTGAGGGTGTAGTCGCATCCTGGCCAATCGTTGCCATCGGCATCTTTGCCCTTGTAGCAGGTCACGTTGGCATCGGTAACATGCCCGGCGGGGCGGGCCAAGTCCTTGCCGGCGAATTTCTCTTCAATAGCAATGCCGGTGCGATTCAAATAGAAATAGGTGAGGGCATCGTGCTTCAGACGAGTGTAAATCTCATCAGAAATGGTGAACGGCACGCTCTTCAGACCGGCGGCTTCGAGTGTATAGCCCTCGCCAGTCTCGGTGAAGGTAGAAAAATCAATTTTATGAAGGTTATCGCCTGAATTTGCGTCCATCCCCTGATAAGTCGTGAGACCGTTGAGCACTTCTTCACCCGCAGCGTTTTTCAGCACCCAGTCTATGGGTTCCGTGGCTTCAGCTGCTACCAAAGCGATCTTGAGTCCATTTACGAAATACCCGACCTGGTTGACGCTCACCAGGGCTGGAATGACTTCCGGACCAGGGGTGGGTGTTGCTTCAGGTGCTGTGGCTACGACACTTGGCTGCGGAATATCGGCCCTCCCGAGTTCAAAGAAGAGCGCGCGACCGAACAGGCTGGGGTTTTCCCACGAGAGATCAGAAGTGTCGGCCTTTGACCAGATCAACTTGATATCCCTGTCCTGCGATGAAGCGCCGTTGATCTGCGCCTGGAAACCAAACTCCTTACCATGGGTTACTTCAAGCAGGTCTTTCAGCGAAAGTGCGGCTTCAAAGCCCCAACCATCGGTGGTTTTAAAGACGAAGCCCTTAACCTTGGCATCTGAACTGAAGACGCCTGTAATAGTCAGGGCGTTCGGATCCGTGTTTCCGATATCGGAGGCATTGATATTAACCTGCATGATCTTTAAGTCGTATGAGGTGGCGCCTAGATCTCCTGATGCGTTGATGTAAAACTCCATCGAGTCCTCGTTCCAAAACTCGGTGCCGTGCTTGCCTGTGATCAGGGTTTTATCTGGCATTTGCATGGTGATATAGAGGTTTTCCATGTCCGCGGCAACAGAAAACGTAAAAGATCCGTTTTCGGCAGGATCTGCTGATGGATTGGGACCTCGATCGACCCGAATGGTGGGAATTTCCGCCCAATCCGCGAGATCGCCATCCAGGGTGATATTTACTGGGAAAGGCACATAAACCACTTCTCCGCTGATCTCAGCCGGAACAGTTGGGGTTGGTTCTGGAGCGAGAGTATCGGTCACTTGTTCCTCCGGTTGTGTTTCTATTGTAGGGGGCACGGTTGTGGGGGGCGAGCTGCATGCTGATAATGCCAGGGTAAATGTTAGAAAAACCATGAAAACGAGTTTGAAAGAAAATTTCATGACACTTCCTCCTGAGCGGACGCTCTGATACAGGGCGGATCTGCTCCTGATTATATCCGATAGAGTCAGCAAGTTATCCTTCTGCATTCATCAGTTGATCATGGAAATTATTGTATAATCCACGTTGTACAATAGGGAAGAAAAATGACTGCTATCAATGACCTGCCTGACGAGCCGAAATATCCTGTAAAAAGAATCAGCGATTTGACCGGTATCAATCCTGTCACATTGCGTGCCTGGGAGAGAAGGTATGGCATCCTGAAGCCAGACCGGGATGAAAACCGGTATCGCCTCTACTCAGACCAGGATCTGGCGATCTTGCGCTGGCTGATCAACAAGAAGAACAGCGGCGTCTCCATCAGTACCGCTGCAGCTAACTTGAAAGATATGATCGTTCAAGGAATTTGGCCCGAAGTTATACCGTTTGGAATCGCCCAGACCAGATCAACCAGCCTGGTACCGCCAAAGCGCTATGTGGATGATTTTGTAAAATTATTAAGTAGGCATAATGAGGTTGAGGCTGCCAGGATTTTTGAGGACGCCATTTCAAAGTTTGACCTTGACACATTGATTGAGAAAATCATCACACCCACCTTAGTGGCGATTGGGGAAGCCTGGATGAATGGCGAATTGATGATCAGTACGGAGCACTTTGCAACGGCTTTCATTCTCAGCCGCTTGAACAACCTGTACGTTTCGCTTCCGATCGTCACCAAAGGAGCTGGTATCTTAATTGGTGGAGCCCCTGCGGAAGAACATGAGATGGGAGCTTTGATGATGGCGCTTTTGCTCAGGAACCGAGGTTTCAATGTCGAGTTCCTGGGGGCTAACCTTCATCTTGATGATCTTGTGGATTACGCTCAGCAGACACTGCCTGCCGTGGTGGTACTGACTGCCAGCACAAATCGGGTAGCGATGGAGTTGTCGAGGGCGCAAGCAAAGTTCAACACCATTGATCCCGCTCCCAAATTCTGTTATGCTGGTTTCGCTTTTGACTTTAACCCGGAACTTGTCGACAAAATCCCTGGTATCTATCTTGGTAATTCAATGGTCAAGGCTTTAGACCAGATTAATAAACTCATAAACGAAGAGTAATCAAAATACCTATCAGGGCTGATCATGGATGCAATCGGTGATTGTCATCGTGTTTTTTTATCAGATTGGTCTGAAAAAAACCGGTAAAGGTTAAAGAAAAAGAGTTGGCAAGTAATTGCCAACTCTTTTTTCGTCATATCAGGTTTACTGAGGAGGGAGGAGCACAGCATCGATCACGTGGATCACGCCGTTGGAGGCTTCAACATCGGTGATGATCACTTCGACGGTATCGTTCAGGAATACTTTGCCATCTTCGACTTTGATGGTGACATCTTCACCGAGTACGGTTTCAGCACTGGTCAGGGTGACCACATCGGAGGCCATGACCTTACCGGAAACGACATGGTAGAGCAGGATGGATTTGAGCTGTTCGAGGTTCTCGGGCAGAAGCAGGCTCTCAACGGTGCCTTCGGGCAGTTTTGCGAAAGCATCATCGGTTGGGGCAAAGACCGTGAAGGGACCTTCGCCTTTGAGGGTTTCGACCAGGTCAGCGGCACCCAAGGCGGCAGCCAAGGTGGTGAAGCGGCCGTCGGCTACAGCGGTGTCAACGATATCAGACAACTTGGCTGGAGGAAGCAAGACTGAATCGATCACGTGGATCACGCCGTTGGAGGCTTCAACATCGGTGATGATCACTTCGACGGTATCGTTCAGGAATACTTTGCCATCTTCGACTTTGATGGTGACATCTTCACCGAGTACGGTTTCAGCACTGGTCAGGGTGACCACATCGGAGGCCATGACCTTACCGGAAACGACATGGTAGAGCAGGATGGATTTGAGCTGTTCGAGGTTCTCGGGCAGAAGCAGGCTCTCAACGGTGCCTTCGGGCAGTTTTGCGAAAGCATCATCGGTTGGGGCAAAGACCGTGAAGGGACCTTCGCCTTTGAGGGTTTCGACCAGGTCAGCGGCACCCAAGGCGGCAGCCAAGGTGGTGAAGCGACCATCGGCTACAGCGGTGTCAACGATATCTGACAAGACAGGTTCAGGAATAGCTGTTGGTTCTGGGGTGGGCGCTGGTGTTGGCTGGGGGGCACACGCAGCTAGAGCGATGATCGCTACAAGTAAGACAGAAAGTAAATTTAAGGGTTTCATTTTTTTCTCCTAATCGTTTGTAAAGTATTTTGTAAAACTTATAGCGTTATTTTATACAGCAAATCCAATTTGTACTAACTATTGTACAAAGTTTTCTTGACATTCGAAAATTTTGTTTCTACGGGCAGCGCGTTCCGGACTGATCGAATTTTCCTTCCAGGCATCCATGAGGACATCATTGCAAATTGTGATAAAAGATGGTTGATTTTACATTTTCCGAGAACCAAACTAATAGTTATAATTATCTTTTCAAATTTACAGCACTTAGTTAAGGGATATCTTTATGGAAACTATTGAGGAAACCGGCTGCACTGCTCTCGAACCATTGACAGTGGAGAGGATCCGCTCACTTTGGTCAAAAACATACAATCCCAATGGGAAACCGGACTGGTCGCACATCTTTCCGTACTATCATGAGGATATTGTTTTTCAAGACAGCATTCAAAGAATAGAAGGCATTGACGAGTTTACCAAGATGTGCAACCGCTTGACCAATCGCTGTGAACAATTGAACATGGAGATCCAATCGATTGTCATGGAAGCGAATACTGTTTTCTTTCAATGGAAAATGGAAATGAGCTTTAAGAAGTTCCCGATGACCCCCATGTACGGCTGCACAAAGTTGACATTAGGAGAAGACAATCGAATCATTCAACAGCGTGATTACTTTGACATGTGGGGCGATATCTTTAACGGCATCCCCTGGTTTCATCGAAGGTACCGGAAGTTTTTACATAAAAAATTTGGATAGTCATCTGCTTAACAAAAGGAAGGCGCTTCTTGAAACTACCTGAAGAACTGCAATTCATTCAAAACGCACGATTGCCTCAAAAAACAACGACAGCCCGCATGGACGGCAAGGTATGCGTGGTCACTGGCGCGACTTCTGGCGTGGGTTATCAGACCGCAAGACGCCTGGCTCAAGGTGGAGCAAATATCGTCATGGTTTGCCGTAACGAGCAAAAGGCATTGACAGTTCAAAAAGAACTGCAGCAGCAATTCCCGGTCCAAATTGATGTGGTTTTGGCAGACTTCTCCAGGTTATCCGATGTGCGCAGAGCAGCCGAAGCAATTAACATGCAATATCCGAAGGTGCATATTCTGATCAATAATGCTGGCGTCCATCACACCCACCGCAGGCTCAGTGAGGACGGCTACGAAATGGTGTTTGCTGTAAACCACCTGGCTTCCTTTCTGTTGACACGCCTGCTGCTCGATAAGCTTATCGCCAGTGCCCCTGCCCGGATCATCCAGGTAAATTCCCAGGGTCATCGGTTTGGCGGACTGGATCTGAATGACCTGAATTGGGATCGGCGCCGTTACCGCGGACTGCAAAGCTACGGCGCTTCAAAAGTCGCGCAGATGCTAACAGTTTGGGAGTTCTCAGACAGGTTGAAGGGGTCTGGTGTAACGATCAATGCGGTTCACCCCGGAGAGGTGAAAAGCAATATCGGCATGAACAATGAACGATTGTACAGATTGTACAAGCGCTATTTGCTTTGGTGGATGCTCAAAGATCCCTCGATCTCAGCAGAAGCCATGTATTATCATGCGGCTGCCCCTGAAATGGCGGAAGTGAGCGGAAAGTTCTTTAATCTCACCATTGAAGAAAAACCCGCTACCTATGCCGTGGATCACTCGCTTATTCCAGAGGTATGGAAGATAAGTGAGGAAATGACCGGACTCTCAAGCACGGGAACTGTGATTGAACAGGAATAATTAGATAATTGGTCAGCGTAGAGGATATTTTATGAAATATGATGTAATTGTTGTTGGCGGCGGGATCTCGGGCTTGACAGCAGCGGCGTTTTTAGCCAAAGCAGGGCAAAACGTACTGTTATGTGAAAAAGAGAGCCGCTGCGGTGGTTTGGTGAATTCCTTTGAACGTGATGGATTTATCTACGATGCCGGTGTGCGTGCTTTGGAAGATTCGGGCGTTCTGTTTCCCATGCTGCGTTCCCTGGGAATTGAGCTGGAATTTGTCAAAAATCACATTTCACTGGGAGTTGAAAAAAATATCATCCAGGTCAACTCGGAAGAGGACGTTGATACCTATCAGGCTTTATTAACTGATCTTTATCCGGAAAGTCGGGAAGAGATCAAAGAAATCGTCCAACAAATCCGAAAAATAATGCACTATATGGATGTTCAATACGGCATCGACAACCCGATTTTTCTTGACTATAAAGAAGATCGGGCTTATCTTGGCAAAGTCATTCTGCCATGGATGATCAAGTATGCCATTACCGCCCCAAAAATTGCGGCTCTGAATGAACCAGTGGTCGATTTCTTAAGAAAAATTACCCAAAACCAATCCCTGTTGGATATTATCTCCCAACACTTTTTCCATGCCACGCCGGCATTCTTTGCCCTCAGTTACTTAAAGCTCTACATCGACTATCATTATCCCTTGGGCGGAACCGGGATATTCCCCGCCAAGCTTGTGTCGTTTATCGAAGACCACCATGGCGAAATCAGGACGAATACCAAGATCAGCAGCCTTGACCCTACCAGAAAAGTCCTAACCGATGAGAAGGGGAATCTGTTGGAATTTGAGAGACTGATCTGGGCAGCAGACCTAAAAACCCTTTACGAGATCCTTAGCCCGGCTGATGTCCCGGACAATAAGGTAAGTCAATCGATCACTACCCGGCAGGAAGAACTGCGGGGTAAGAACGGTAATGATTCTGTCTATTCTTTGTTCCTGGGATTGGACCTGCCGAAGGAATACTTCTCCAGGATCGCAACAGAACACTTCTTCTACACACCCAGCAAGGCTGGCCAGACCCAGGCAGGCGAAATGCCTTCAACCGCAGAGCGTGAGAGCGTGAAGGAATGGCTGGATAAATACTTTGCCTTGACCACTTACGAAATTTCTTGCCCTGTGCTAAGAGATCCGGCAATGGCGCCAGCAAATAAAACCGGCTTGATTGTCAGCGTGCTGTTTGACTATCAATTGACAAAAGCGATCGAACTTGCGGGATGGTACGAAGAGTTCAAGTCGTATTGTGAATCGAAAATGATTGAGACGCTGGACGGCTCCATTTATCCAGGATTGTCCGATGCGATTATTCACCAGTTTTCCTCCACCCCGCTCACGATAGAGAGCTATTCGGGCAATTTCCAGGGCGCGATCACTGGTTGGGCGTTGGATAATGACCCCATTCCAGCGGAAAGCCGAATCCCGAAGATCATGAACGCTGTGAGAACACCTATTCCAGGCATCTACCAGGCTGGACAATGGACCTACAGTCCCTCCGGGCTGCCCATTTCACTCCTGACCGGAAAAATTGCCGCAGACCAGGTCATCAAAGACCTGCGAAAAAGGAAGTAATTCGTTGCTGTGTGATCACAATGAAGAAAACAACTTCACCCTGCTGTAGTATGTCTGGCAGGGTAAAGAAAAATTCATAAAAGCAATCTACTTAGGGAAAACCGACATGCAAATTCGCGCTATACTCAACCCCGGTACTTACCATGGCACACGCCAAAAACCGCCATTTTTTGAAGGCTGGTATTATAAACTGGTCAGCGCAGACGAGAGACACAAAATCGCCATCATTCCTGGCGTGATTCTGGGAAAGGACCAACATGCCTTTGTGCAGGTGATCGATGGATCCGATGGCAGCACAGAGTATTTCACCTTTCCGTTTGACCAATTTCAGGTCGACTTTCCTCTATTTCGTTTAAGGATCGGCGGGAATCAGTTTGACGCTTCTCACCTGGAGGTAGATATTCAGCAGCCGGAAAGCCAGTTGCTTGGTAACATTCAATTCGGCACATTGAACCCCTGGCCTGTAACCCCCTTGTCTCCAGGTGTGATGGGGTGGTATTCGTGGGTGCCCAAAATGGAATGCTACCATGGCGTGTTGAGTTTTGACCATTCCCTGAGCGGTACTATCACCCTTAACGGAAAAGAGATGGATTTTAGCGGCGGGCGCGGCTATATTGAAAAAGACTGGGGAAAAAGCTTTCCCTCGGCATGGGTTTGGTTTCAAAGCAATCATTTCAAAGATGCCACCGCCTGTATCACAGCCTCGGTCGCCATTATTCCATGGGTTGGCAGCAATTTTAAAGGTTTCATTGTCGGCTTTTGGCTGGAGGGCAAGCTTTACCGGTTCACCACCTATCTCAAAAGTAAAATCGAGTCGCTTGAAATCACCGATACCCACGTTGCGTGGGTGTTGCGAAACCGCACTCACCGCTTACGGCTCAATGCACGCCGTGCGCAGGGCGGGGTATTACGCGGTCCCACGCCGCTGGATATGGGCGCTCGCGTAATGGAAACCTTGAGTGCTTCCATTGATGTGAAGCTTGAAACCCTGCAGGGCGAGTTGGTATTTGAAGGGACAGGTGAAAATGCCGGGCTGGAAGTTGTCGGCGACTTGCAGCGCTTGCTCTCGGGTATGGCTTAGCGGTCAGGTGTGCCCAAAATTCGATCACCAGACGCTCACCGATTAATCATCGGTAGAAATATCCTGATTGCACCAGGTGGTGGAGGTGTAGGAGTTGGGGTTGCACCAACCACTTTCAAACCGGCGTCAATGCTACTCATGCTGATCACGTTCGATGCAATATTGATTATGTCAGTGAAGCCAAGGTGGCTGCCAGAGGGATTGACATCACTATCTGCAGTATCACTACCGATGTCTTTAAGCGTAAAGCTCGAACCCATGGGTGGTACAAAACGCATCCGATAAGCCCCTGGAGTTAAGGCAACCACTTGGTACAAGCCGCTTGGACCGGTTGTAAGTTGGTCGATCAGATATGTTTTCGTCTCATCCCAAAGTTGAACAAGAATGCCAGCGACACCGGGCTCACCGGAGTCTTGTATCCCATTTTGGTTAAGGTCGTGCCAGACGAAATTCCCAAGGTTGATTGGCGTTTGAGTACGAGTTGGGGTGGGGACCATGTAGGGGATCAAACCGACATCGATTAAGGTGGTGCTTATCACGTTGCTGGATATCGTGACGACATCTGTAAAACCAAAGTAAGTTCCAGAGGGGTGAATATCGCTATCTTTTGTATCATCGCTGCCCTGGTCTTTTGGAGAAAAACTGTCATTCACTGAGGGCAAGACCGCACGGATGCGGTAATCGCCTGGACCCAACGCAGTCAGTTGATACAAGCCGCTTGGACCGGTAGTGACTTGATCGAGCATCAACGTTCGGGAGGAATTCCAGAGTTGCATCAACACCCCTGCATAACCCGGTTCACCTGTGTCCTGGATGCCGTCCTGGTCCAGATCGTTCCAGACAAAATTCCCGATGCTTACTGGCGTAGGCGTTCGGGTGGCAGTTGCGGTAGGTTGTAAGGTGATAATTGGGAAGGTCGGAAATATTTGGGATTTGACCGGTGTTGTCGGTTGCAGCCACCAGCTTGCCAAAACTGAGATGAAGAACAACAGGATGAGGATATGGAAAATGGTTTTGTTTCTCATGACAGCCTCCGGCTTTGGATGTAGCGATACTGTTATCCTAATTTTTATCGATTACATTTCATCAACCAAATTAATGTACAATACTTTATTGTGTAATAACAACTATTACAACAAAATTGAAAATGCTTACTTGATAGTTTCTTGCTGAGGGCTAGAATGTAAAGTTATTTCATGTGTGAGTCTCAGTCCTATTCAGATGGCAAGAACACCTGTTGTTTTCTGCGACAGCATAGGTATTTAGCAGCGTGGAGAATAGAATTATTTTAGCGTCAAAGGCAAAAATAGCCTGAAACCAGAAAAATCTGCTTCGTAAGCCCCAACGTCGCAAACTGCCAGGCCATCCCCATCGCCATCAATAGGGCGTAGATAACCGCGTTGGTCCATCAACGCACAGGAGGTCGGGTCGCCAGTGTCAATTGCTGAGCTGCCTGCCCCAAGGGCGTGGGTTTGGGTGAAACCGCCATTACTTGCCAGTGGTTGTAACTTTGGGTCAGCAGAGCTGTTGCCAGCGCCAAAATAGCCACCTTGGATGACACTGTAATTAATGCTTATGGTACTGGCGGCACCATCAGTTATCTGATTTGGTGTGTTCTCCCAGAAGACGCTATTGATCACCATCGGATGGCTACTAACGCTAAACATTCCACCACCCAAAGTTGATGCCGAATTGCCATGAAATGTAACATTTTTTAGTGTGGGACTGCTATCGTTGTTATACATACCACCCCCTACCGAGCTTGAGTTTCCAGTGAAGGTTACATTTGTAATTGAGGGGATGCTATCAAGATTGTAGACCCCTCCGCCTGAGGATGCTGAGTTTCCCAAAAAAGTAATTTTCGATAGCTCAGGGACACTGAAATGGTTAAATAATCCCCCGCCAGAATCAGCTGAGTTTCCTGCAAAGGAAATATCTGTTAGCACAGCATTGCTGTAGCTGTTATACATTCCGCCACCACTAATGTAGGCATAGTTTTGAGTAAAGGTCACATTATTAAGGTAAGGTTCGCTATCATCGCTATACATTCCTCCACCATAATTTGCGGCATTGTTCTCAAAAAAAGTAACGTTGTTCAGCAAGGGGCTGCTACCATTGGATGTATGCAAACCGCCGCCATTGTTGTTAGCCCCATTTGCAGAGAAGGTAACATTTGTCAGCCAGAAAATACTATCATCTTGGCTAGAAATCCCACCGCCATCTGTCGCGAAGTTGTTATGGAAGGTCACGTTAGTCAGCGCGGGTGAACTATATTCGTTATACATGCCGCCACCGTCTCGTCCTGCGGTATTCCCAGAAAACGTGACGTTAGTTAGTGTAGGTTAAGATAAAAAAGTGTTGAACAATCCACCACCATCATAGACGACTTGGTTGTCGCTGAAGATCAGGTTGGTCAGGGTGGGGCTGTTTTGGCTGATATACATGCCAGCACCATAGGTCCCATTTCCGGCTCTAATCGTAAAGCCATCAACGACGATAGTTTCTAACAAACCGTATGCGGAAACAACCCTATGGCTGTTGTCTGAATAATTGCCGCTAACACCGATATCACCGCTCAGGACGGTTGTGTTCTTTTGCCAGTCACGTTGCTCCCAGGTGCCGCCTGCGGCGGGAAAGCCGCCATACACGTCTACGCCTTCAGCCAGTTGGAAAGTTATATCGCGATCGGTGCCGTTGGTGGGTTTGTGAGTCCCCGCGGCTACCCAAATCTCATCACCCGGGTTTGCGTCTTCCAAGGCATTTTGTAGGGTGCAGGCGTTAGTCCACGAGTTGCAAAGCCTTGAAGTTCCATTGTGCTTGACGTACCAGATCCTGCCTCCTTGAGCCTTATGTGCACCTTGGACAGGTGAACTAATTCCAATGCTAATAATAAGGAGAGCAACCATGATTGCTGTTCGAATTCTTGATACCTTCATTGAAGACCCTCCAGTCATTAATCGGACAGTTGATTTTTGTAAAAGTACATTAACAAAGCAAAAACTCATAAAAAACATATAAGCTTCATGAGTGTGAACGGGAATATGTGGCAGAGGAATGGCTGGAAGTCTGTTTCCATTTGCAATGAAACCTTGCAGTTGTATGAATAAGTATTCTGATGGGACAGTTGCCAGGCTGAGTTGGAACGGGACACCCTTACAGCGGAATAGAACCGCGTAATCTACCTATTGATTGGGATTATAGTTCATACGGTTGGGTTCCTTGTTCGCTTATTTTGGTTGGATTCACCCAAATTTGACAAAAATATTACTGGGAGTCCGGCAAAAGATATTCAGAAAAGGTTAAACAAAAAATGAGCGCGGAGAGGATCGAACTCTCAACAAACGGCTTAAAAGGCCGCTGCTCTACCATTGAGCTACGCGCCCGTGTGAAGGGAATGCTATTTTAGCACGCACTTCGAGGCGCGTCAATGAATTTTTGAGTTTGGTTGAGGCAGTTTACTGAATCAAATCTGCTGTACGTAAGAGGCTATCTCTCCTCACAAGGTAGGATAAGCTGGAATCCAAAGGGACCCACCCTCTTCATCCCCTAGCCTCTGGCACGCAAGCAGTCCCTTCGCTTCGCTGGAGGGGGTTTATTTCCCTCCGCTGACATCGAATAGGTCAATGCAGCGGCTGGAGACACCCTTACAGGGCAATAGAGCCCCAGCCCTACGAAGATTTTTTTTGAAGGGATTACATCTTCCTCCGCTGTCATCGAATAAGCCAATGCTGCGATTGGAGACACCCTTACAGGGCAATAGAGCCCCAGCCGCACGAAGAGTTTTAGTTCGTAGCGGGCTTGCTCCGCCGTACTTCAGAAAACCATATTCCCCCTTTCCCCCGGGTATAATGGAGAAAACCTATTAGAGAGGTGGAAAATGAATAAACAGAAACTCCCCTACGGGCTTTGGCCCAGCCCGATCTCCCCGTCCATGATTGCCGGCGGAATCCGCCTGAACGATGTGCAATTTTCACCGGATGGGGAAACCCTGGTTTGGTCACAATCTTTGGATGGTAAAACCAGTCTCTTCGCCTGGCGGGATGGAGAAGCAGCCTGGAACCTGAGCGGCGAGTTCAACCCCTCTGGCGCGGTGGGTTACGGCGGCGGGGATTTTTTCGCTGGAAATGAAGCCGTTTTCTTCTGCGATCGGAATGGCAGGCTCTATAGCAAGCCTTACAACACAGGTCTGCCTAAAGCACTGACCCCTGAATTTGGCGGCTGCGCATCACCCCAGCTCAGTCCGGATGGAAGTTTCATTGTTTTCGTGCACACTTATGAAGGGCGCGACCTGCTGGCTAGCGTTACTTCCGACGGCTCTGAATGGCCCATTATCCTGAGGCAAGGGGCGGATTTTTACCTGCAGCCAACCCTCAGCCCTGACGGCTCGCTCTTGGCCTGGGTGGAGTGGGATCACCCCAATATGCCCTGGGACGGCAGCCGCCTGATGCTGGCCGAAATGAGCAAGGATGGCAGCAGCCTGAATGCTATCAGGCAAATCGCCGGAGACGAAAATGTGTCGGTCTTTCAACCCGCCTTTTCCCCGGACGGCAGTAAGCTTGCCTGGCTTCAAAATAATACTGAATTTGACGACCTGCAGGTGAGGGATCTGGAAACTGATACCATTCAAACCTTGCTCGAAAACCAACCCCTGATGCTGCCAGCCTGGGTGCAAGGGCAGCGCATATATAACTGGGCGGCTGATGGCAGGGCGATTTATTATTTACATAATCTACAAGGGACAGTCAGTCTTAACAAAGCTGACTTAGGGAACGGGCAGGCACGCTCCCTACAGGTCGAAAAAATCCAGGCTGACAGCTTTACCCTCATCGAACAACCCACACTCTCACCTGATGGCAGTTTGGCTTTTATTGCCCAATCTTCCACCCTGTCCCCAAGGATCACCCTCCTCAAGGAAGGCAAAATTCGCACCATTGCCCGAAGCGCATCCGAACTATTGGCAAAAGAAGATTTCTCTGAACCTCAATCCTTCAGCTGGACCTCATCAGATGGGGTCGAGGTGTTTGGTCTCTATTATCCACCTGCCCATGCTCAGTACACCAGTGACGGCGCGCCGCCTCTGATCGTCTATGTGCATGGGGGTCCGACTTCACAGGTTTTCAATGCCTTCAATCTGGAAGCCGCCTACTTTACCAGTCGGGGTTACGCGTACTTTGCGGTCAACTATCGCGGCAGCACCGGTTTTGGGCGCAGCTACCGAGATGCTCTCAAAGGCAACTGGGGCAAAATTGACCTGCAGGATGTGATCGAAGGCACGAAAGCCCTGGTCGATGCCGGGTTGGCAGACCCCAAAAAACTGGTTATCAAGGGTGGAAGCGCGGGAGGTTTTACAGCTTTGAATGCCCTGGTGCAGCATCCTGGTTTCTTCAAGGCTGGCTTGGTTTCCTATGGTGTCTCCAATCTCTTTTTGCTGGATATGGACACGCATAAATTCGAAGCCCACTACACCGAATCGCTGGTCGGCAAGCTGCCTGAAGCAGCAGAAAAATACCATGCCTGGTCGCCGGTCTTTCATGCTGAAAAGATTCGTGACGCCGTGGCAATTTTCCAGAGCAGCGATGATAAGGTGGTGCCGGTGGAACAGTCCGAATCAATCGTAAACCTTCTGAGAGCTAATAAAGTTCCGCATGAATACAAGCTATACGAAGGCGAAGGGCACGGCTTTCGTAAAAAGGTCAACCTGATCGACTTTTATGAAAGCATTGACAGGTTTCTTAAACAATATGTAATTTTCAGCCTTTAGGAGAGTTTATGGAGAAGGAATTAACACTCAAGTCGGTCAGCGGTAAGCAGTTGTGGGGGAAGGTCAAGCGCGATCCTGGGACTTCGCGTGCGGTGGTGGTGTTGGCGCATGGTCTGGGAGAGCACATCCAACGTTACGAGCATGTTGCCTCTGCCTTCGATCAAAGAGATATCGCATTGATGGGTTTTGACCAGCAAGGGCATGGCAAATCCGGAGGGAAACGGGGTGTGATCGCCGGAAACGATTCGCTTATCCAGGATCTGAAAGCTGTTGTTAGACTTGCCAGGGATATGGCTCCGGATAAGCCAGTATTCCTGTACGGTCACAGCATGGGTGGAATCGAAGCGCTCTATTACGGGCTCAAATCCGAAGAGAGGGTGGATGGCATTATTTCCACCAGCCCGGCACTGGACGCGGGTACGATGTCCAGGGCTCAAAAAACGTTGGTGAAAGTCTTGAAACCGATCCTGCCTGACCTGGCTGTGGACAATGGGTTGGAGGTGGAAGCCCTCTCCCGAGATGTCGAAGTAGTGCGGCGCTATCGACAGGATCCGCTGGTACACCCAAAAGCCAGTGTGACCCTGGCTGGCTTCATGCAGGAAGCTGCAGAATATGTGAGAAACAGAACCGACGCGTGGGACCTTCCGCTCTACCTGGCTCATGGCAGCGCCGACCGGATCTGCCCGGTGGAAGGTTCACGCCAGTTTGCCAGCAAGGTTGACGGAAAAGTGACTTACCGGGAGTGGGAAGGGCTCTACCACGAGACGCACAACGAACCTGAGAAGGAACAGGTACTGGCAACCATGTTGGATTGGCTGGATTCAAGAATTTAACAAAACCACTTCACTTTTACAGGGTTTGGCTCGTTTTCGATGGCAACGGCTTGCAACGCTGCCAGCATCTTTTCGCATTCATTTAAAGCATAGGCTTCATGTTCTGACCAGGGTTGTTCCATTCCAAGCTGATCGTAAGCGATAGCAAGACCACCGTACAAAGCCAATCCCAGTGAGTGCATGGCGCTGTGAATGCTGGATGCTGCTTGTCCTATCGCCCTTGCGGCAGCCTGGGCGGCGGGATTTTCCAGCGCTTCGTTGGCAGCCTGGTGGCATGCAAGGATGGCTTTTTTTGCTTCCGGCAGCTTCACCTCTTTCTTGAGCCATTTACGGGCGTATTCCAACGCCAGCCGCAGTCTGTCATCCTGAGGGTATGGTTTTTCATAAATGGGTAAAAAATAGTGCTCGGCATAATCGACAGCCCAATTCACCAGCGTTTCTTTGCTCTGGGTCTCTATCAGACGCATCAAGCCTTCGATCGGTACTGCCTGCCAATTACTCAGCATCTTGCGGTACTTTTTCATGGGATTATTATAGACCCTTCGCTAACGAGATGGGTAGGGAATGGTCTTGTACCATTCCGAAGGTTTAGTCCACCTATCGCCTGTATTCCCATCGTTGTGAACAAAAAACCACCTTGGTAGGTGGTCGAGGCGGAGAGGGCGGGATTCGAACCCGCGATACCTCTCGGTATACTCGCTTTCCAAGCGAGCGCACTAGGCCAACTATGCGACCTCTCCGCGTGAGCGCCTATTATAACAGAGATTATTCGGAAAATGGCAAGCTTTTTTCGGGTAGAATGGATGGCTGAAGAAGTTCTTTCTACAAAAAATGAAGGTATCGGAGATTCATGACTAAAAACTATTTCCTTGACCCTAATAAACTCGCAAAACAGAAACGTAACATCATTTTGCTCTACGCGATCACTGGTGTTGTTGCTCTGATCGTCATTTTCGTGATCCAGCGCTTGTCAGGCAACACTGAGCCTGCCTGGCTGGCAATTTCGGCTATTCCTGTTTTGCTTGTTCTCGTAGCTGCGCGCTCCATCCACCAGCGGACGGAATTATGGGAGAAATACATTCTGACCCTGGAAGATGAAGTTTTCATCCAAAATCAGCCCAACTACCCTGAGACAAGGGTGGCGTTGAGCTCCATTACCGGCACTGAGGTCACTAAAGAAGGGCTTTATCTCAAATCAAAGCAAGGCACGCGCATTTTTGGCATCCCGGTCCAACTGAAGGATGAAGAATACGAAGAACTGTCCCAAATAGTAAAAGCGTACCTCGCGAAGAAGGACCTGAGGTCAGTGGTGATCGATGAGATAGAGATTGAAGGTAATGAGGTTCCGCCTGTACCTCAGATTGCTGATGGAATTTCGGCTGTGCTTTCGGAGGCTGAAGGCATCGACGAGGTATCTGGAGACGACCTGAACGAATAATATTGGCTTGCATTGATGGTTGTGAAGAAATTGCTTCGCTTCACTTACAATGACGAAACAAAAAGCCAGTAAACAATGACGATTCTTAAGCCCTCCTCCGCTCAAGGGGGAGGGTCCGCGAAGCGGGGGTGAGGGAAAACCAAAAGGCAGATTGCCACGCCGTTTTGTCAAACGGCTCGCAACGACAAAAAAAGGCAGATTGCTTCGCTCAGCTCGCACTGACAAAAAAAGCAGATTGCCACGCCGTTTTGCCAAACGGCTGATCTCACTTAAGTTTCTTCATCATTCGCCAGGCAGGTTCGTGGACTGACTGCCATTGCCCAAACTGATCCTGGTAGCGCCAGCGACCTTCCTCTGGACCGACCACCCGGTAACCATGCTTTTCATACATCCGTCTTGCAGGGTCATTATCGCGCGCGACGTTGATGCGCAGGGTGTCAAACCCCCGATGTATAAGGTAGTCTTCAACAAAGTCGAGGATATGGCTGCCAAGCCCGTGGTTGCGGTAATCCGGCTTCAGGCGGAAAGAAAACAGATAAGCACGATGGATGCCGTCTGCTAATTCTGACTGACTCGACAACAATGAAAGAAAAACCTGCCCAACAATTTCTCCATCCTCATTCTCAGCCACCCAGATCAACGTGTTGCCGCTGCGGCTGTTCTGATAGTGCTGCTTGTAGAGCCGCCGAAAATGAGAAAACTCTCCTTCCCATTCCATCCCTGGCAAGTCAGCTTCCTGCGCCGGGCGGATGCGGACCATGTCGCCATCGGGCATCAGATAGGTGGTCTCGGAGAAGAGTTTTGTGCTCATTCTGCCTTGAGCAAATGATCCAATAGAGATATTTCTTCTTCATAGCTATCGATCTTACCGTCCAGCCAGGCGGTATGCAGCTCGGACAGAATGGTGTCATAGCGGGGAGAAGGAGGTAGTCCGCGTTTTTTTAGATCTGCGCCGGTGGTATAAGGCTTAACGCGCCGATAGGTATCCAGGTAATCACGCAAGGGCTGCACCCTAGCTTGGTCTACATCTGAGAAGATGACCGTCTGAATCACCAGTTCCGGGTAACCGATGAGGGTTTGAGTGATCTGGCTGGGTTTCATCTGCTGCACAGCGGGCAGAAGTTCCCTCAGTTGGGCGGTCTGCCTGATCCGTTCCACCTGTTTGGCAGTAAGGCGCAGACGTTTGGATAGCTTGGTGATCGTGGCATCAGGATAAATCTCCAGCCACAATAGCCAAATGGAGGTCTGGAGGTCTTTCAAGCTCAGGTTGTTCTCTTCAACATTTCCGGAAATCAACTTGATACGCTCTTGTTGCAAGGGACTCCAACCCAGTTCGGGATGAATGGCAGTCAGGATACCCAGATTTTGGAGCGTCTGCATGATCTGAGGGACTTTGCCTTCCAGGAAGATCAGGTCCAGTTCGTGTTGGATGCGTGCGCCAGAAAGCTGATCGATGAGGGGCAGGCTGGCACTCAGAAGGCTCAGCGTTCGCGTCTCGATCTCAAAATTGAAACGTTCTGCAAACCGCACTGCGCGTAGCATTCGTGTGGCATCGTCCACAAATGACAAGGCGTGCAAGACTCGGATCTGCCCTTGCATCAGGTCATCGTAGCCGCCCCAAAAGTCAAAAATCTGACCCAAATATTCGCCATCCAAACGTAATGCCAGGGTATTGATGGTGAAATCACGCCGATGCAGATCCATTTTGATACTACTGCGTTCCACCACCGGCAGGGCAGCCGGGTGGTCGTAAAATTCGGTACGCGCGCTGATCAGGTCCAGGTGTTCTGGCAGAGCCCACTCCCCGACATTTTCAATCTTCAGCGCGCTGAGGATCTGCTCCCGGTTTTCAGATAGGATCCATTTCGCCGTGCCAAAGCGTCTGTGAACCACGGCTCTTCCGCCAAAGGTCTGCACGAGGTGGTCAGCGAATTCGATCGCGTCGCCTTCCAGGACGATATCAAAATCCTGGCTGGGCCGCTTAATTAGCAAATCACGCACAAATCCGCCCACAATATAAGCGGGTACTTTAAGCAGGCTGGCTTGCTCTGCCACTGCCAGCAGCAGGGTCCTGCGTTCATCAGTCAATGCCTGGTTGAGCGCTTCAACCATTTCGGCTTGAGGAAGGGGGTTGCCGTTAATGTTGAGCGTCCCGATCAGGTCTGTGCGGGTAACGATGCCGATAACGTCTTCTGTTTCCGGATCCACCACCGGGACTTGACCCCAGCCAGTGTTGCTCATGATCTCTTTCAAGCGTGTCAGAGAGTCCTGGGGAAAGACCCGGATCTCCCCCGCTTCCATCAGATCTTCAACTGACTTTTCCAGGTTATGCTGCAGAGCGCGGTCCACATTCCGGCGGGTGAGCAGCCCGATGATCTTCTTGTCTTTGACGACCGGGTAGCCTTCGAAACCGTAACGGTTCATCAGGTGGGCTGCTTCTCTGGCGGTCATGTTCGGCTTGAGCACCAAAGGATCCCGTGACATGATCTGGTGTACCTTCAATTCAGGTGTGACTACCACGGGTAGAAAAAGCTGCAATTCTTCGATGATCTGCTGCATCAACAGGCGAGTGTTCTCTGAGGTGGGTTTGTCTTCAGGACGGATCAGGGCGGAGGATGCCCGTTTGTGTCCGCCGCCCTTAAAATGGCGTGCCAGGCGTCCGACATCCAGGCTGTCAGTGGTAGAGCGCGCCACCAGGCGCACACCTTGCTTGGTTGACACCACCAAAATGAGTCCATCCGGGTCGAGAAAATCACGCAGTTTATGTGCCACGGATGAGATTTCGTCATTAAGATCGAAGGCTTCCGCGTTGGCGATCAGGATGGTTTGCCCCTCCACGATGTGGGTGCTCAAGTTTGTAAGCAAACGGTCATACAACTGCTGCTGGATATTGGTGAGCGGTGGATTAAGGTAGCGCGAAACGATGTTCAAATCGGCTCCATGTTCCAACAAGAACGCCACTGCCCTGGCATCCCTGGGCGTGGTATTGCTATAACCAAGCGAGCCGGTGTCCTCATAAATTCCCAGCAGCAGCATGGTCGCCTCCAGAGAGCCCAGTTCGAGGTTGGCTTTCTGGATCTTTTCTACCAGGAGGGTGGAACACGCCCCGCTATTTTCCAAAACCATCTCCCATTCCGGGTGGGATTGTTTCTTGCGGGGATGGTGGTCGATGACGCAGACCTTGGTCTCGTCCGTCAAACCGCGAAGCGTGACCAGTGACTGCGTGTCAACCAGGTAAACCTGCTGAATATGCCGGTTTGGCAGGTCGCTGATGGTCGAAAAGCCCAGTTCCTGTCCATACTTATCCAAAAAGTCACGTCCGTTCCGGTTGATCTGACGTGGTAAAAGGGCATAAGCTTCAGGAACAAGAAGATGCGCTCCCAGCATGGAAGCCAGGGCGTCAAAATCCGCTTGCTCGTGAGTCATGATCAGTTGCATATCCTCATCCCTTCAGGTTTATTGGTTTCAATTATCGTACCAGTAAGCCTGGCGGTCGGGGTTATAGGCATTATATATGGATTGAGAGAGCCTTGCAAAGAGTCTGTTGGCTGGATCGTAAAGAAATTGCTCCTGGGTGTGAGCAAAGATGACTAAAACATAATCCCCTCCGAGTGTAAAAACGACAGCACTGTCACTCATGGTATGGATGAGACCGTCAATCTCGTTCGTCCAACCGTGCTTGTGGGCTATGACCGCTTCCGGAGGCAGCCCGGCTTCCAGCAAAGCCAGGATCTTGTTGCCCTTCAGATAATCAAGCATCAGCGTGCATTCGTTGGCGGATACAAGCCCAGGGAAAAGTTTCTGCTCGTTTCCGTTGGCACAAGCATAAATCCTTGCCAAAAGATCGCCGGCTTCACTCGGTACAGTCTGGTTGTAAAAATCCGGATCAAGGTAGACATCCCTACGAGAGTTAGCCGGTGTGGTTATTTGCTGTAACAAGGGTGAACCTGGCTCAAAATATCCTGCCAAAAAGGTGTTCTGGTATCCCAAATCACGCAAATCGGCAGTCACCATCAGGGGACCGCTGTTGTTATCCATATAGGCTTTCATCAGCCCATCAGCTGGCGGGTTGAGCGACTCAGCGATCATCTGCTGCATCCAGTTCAGGGCTTGATTCGGATGAGGCTCTTCAATTCTCTTCATTGTCGATACCATGATCGGGATCTTGATGGTGCTGGCGGCAGAATAAGCCACATCCAGCGGTACATCCTGGTTGTTCTGCAAAGCAAAATGCATGATCTGACCGTTCTGCAGATCCTGCAGGTAGACTTCTGCCAGTCCGTCAAATTTTTCCAGCTGGATGGTTTGCCGGAGCATCATTTCCAGATTGTGCCAGTCTAAGGGCAGGGCAGGTTTTACGTCAACTGAAAGCTCGATCACTCTCTTCTCAGTCGAAAGCAAAGCGCTCTTAACCTGTTCAAGTGTTTGGGATAAAGACGCGAGCTGATAACCAGGCTGACCAGCAATGAAATTGGTTGTGTAAAGCATCGGTGAAGGCGCGATAGGGGGCTGGTCATAACGCAGGCTAAAAACCTGCCCCAGGAACTGACTCAGATGGTTTTCATCAAGTGAATAAATTGGCTGCAATTCGCGGACGGCTGTCTCGATCTTTTTTCCCCAGAGAGCATTCCAAAAACTCCGGCCAGATTGACCGCCGTTCAAAGAATTCAAACTTGCTTCAGCATTAAATGCGAAACCAAGCTCCGCTGGTGTAAACTGCATGCGCGCCTGGTTGTAGTGTAATTCAACGGGCAGAGAGAAGACTGTATTGAGGCGTTCCTGGGCTTCCTGGGGGCTCAAACCACCAAGTGGGATTCCGCTCAGGCTGGTGGCGGAAGGGATGATCTCGGGTTGAGCTTTGAATTCAGCCCAGGCTTTAAGTGTTACCACCGTGCTCGCCAGCAGACACCCCAGTCCAAGGGTCAACAGTAACCAGCGACCGCTGTTTTTCTTTCGTCTGCTGCTCTTGTTTCTTCTCATCGGAAAGATTTTACCATCTGCTTGAACAGGTGTCAGGGCACAGGGAATAGTTGGTGTGGGCTAACGCATCCGGGTTGATTGAGGCCGGTCTGCCTACGGAACTCGTTTACCACCTTAAACTCATATATAATTAGGGTGGCACTGGTAACCATAAAAGGAGATTATTATGGATAAAAAAGTGAACAAGGGCAGTGGATTGACCCTGATGGGGCTTCTTCTTGCCCTGGGTCTTACCAAAACTGGCTGGATACTTTACAGCAAACGCTATATCGATCACCATGCCAAACTTAATATCATCCTGGAAGCTGAACATCACACCTACCATTCTCCAGCAGCTGGTGCAATCAATTTTTTCGTCAATGATCAAAGAAGTAGAACCCCTCTCCTGCTAGTCCACGGATTGCATCTCTATGCCGGGCTGCACGATATCCTACCGATTTTTGAAGCCTTTCGAACGTCCCGCCCAATTTATGCTATCGACTTGCCGGGATTTGGCGGCTCAGAGAAAACTGACCGTCCATATCGCCCCTCCATGTACCAGGAAGCCATTTCGGACTTCATCAAAAATCAAATCGGACAACCCGCTCATGTTCTCACGCTTGGAAACGCCAGCACCTACGCTTCGATGGCAGCTATTGCCGAGCCTGAATGGGTCCGTTCACTGATGATGATCAACCCAAAGGGTTTCGAGATGCCCCATCCGACTACGTTGAAAGGTCAACAGTACCGTGAAAGAGCGATGGACCTCTTCCTTTCGTATTTAAAAATCCCCTTATGGAGCCTGCCGATCTACGATTTCCTTGCCAGTCGGGCGAGAATCACCTCTTTCTATCACAAACGCTTTTCCTATTCTCCACCGGGCGATCTGATTGAACTGGCATACACCTCCGCACACCAACCCGGCGCGCATTTTGCGCCGATCGTGCTCATGAGCGGAAAGCTGAACGTTCCGGATGTACGTGAAAAGTATTATGAGAAGCTCACGCAGCCGGTTTATGTAGTTTACGACAATGAAACTGGTGCCAATTTCGATATGCTGCCGCAGCTTGTTCGTGAAAAAGCCAATTGGACGGCCTTGCGCAGCCGGAATACCAAGGGGATGCCTCATTTTGAACGCACTGGGGAGCTCTTCAGGCAGTTTGATCTATTCTGGAAAGAGCACGATACGTAGAGCAAAAAAAATGAAAGAACAACAAGGTAAACCAAGAATTCACCCTCTCAGCTTCGTTGGAGCGCTCATTTTTGCACTGGCGCTGATTGGTTTGGCGTACCTGGTGTTTCTTTCACAAGCCGACAAGGCTCAACCAGTCCAGACCACGCCGCAATACCAGGTCACCCTTCTGCCAGCTCCAACCGAAACTCCCACACTCGTGCCGACCTCTATGCTGTCCACCCCAACCTTGTCTGATGTCTCCATTTTGCCTCCAGATGTGATTGCGGTTGGTCGATATGTGAAGGTGATTGGCACCCAGGGACTGGGTTTGCGCATGCGGGCTGAAGCCGGCACATCTGGGGAAGTAAATTTTTTGGCAATGGATGATGAAGCCTTCAAGATCATCGATGGTCCGATCGCCAAAGATGGGTATACCTGGTGGCACTGTGAAGCCCTGCTCGACAAGACCCGTTCAGGCTGGGCAGCCGAAGATTATTTACAAGTGCTGGAGCTCAGCACTCCCCAACCCTAAGTAAAAAAATGGTGGTAATGTATTGAACCTGTTCAACCGTAACAATAAAAAGCAACGATCAAAGAATAAACTGGCAGAGTTTGAACCCGGAACTCCCATTAACATCCAGGCTGCCCTGGCCCAATCGGTTGGGATCACGCGTGACCATATGGAAGATGCTGCTTCTTCCTTCATTTTTCAGCAAGGTTATTGTGATCAGAACAGCCGGATCGGGTTTTTTGTTGTCGCCGATGGTATGGGCGGTCACCTGAACGGTGAAGTCGCCAGCTCACTTGCCATCCAGAACCTGAACGCGTATCTCCTGCCCAAATTACAGGAACAATTCACAGCCTCACCCACCCCAGACCTGATTGAACCGCTTTTGGCGGAAGCCTTTGAGCTCGCCCAACAGACAGTACTGGATCAGGTCACAGGCGGCGGAAGCACCCTTACCGCAGCCTTGCTGATCGACAAAACCCTGTACTACGCCCACGTTGGCGATTCGCGGCTCTACCTCGTGGATTACGATGGGAATGCGCAAATTCTGACCCGTGATCACTCACTGGTGCAGCGTTTGGTTGACCTTGGTCAGATCAGTCTGGCTGAAGCCGATACGCATCCCCAAAGGAATGTACTCTACCGGGCGCTGGGTCAGACCGATGGTTTCAAAGTTGACCAGGGCTACCAGTTGTTGTCATCCCCGGGTTATCTCATGTTGTGTTCTGACGGTTTGTGGGGTGTTTTGGATGAAAAAGTGATCATGAGTGAAATTCGTTCAGAGAAATCCCTGATAGAGCGCGCCAATCATCTCTGCGACCTGGCAAACCAGGCGGGTGGTCCGGACAATATCAGTGTCATCCTTGTGGAAATTTCTTAGGAGAGTCAATGGAAAACAGAAAACGAATCTTGGTTGTTGATGATGAAAAAGGACTGGTGAAAATCATCCGTCTAAACCTGGAACAGGATGGCTTTGATGTGATCGAAGCCTTCAACGGCTCGCAAGCGATGGAAAAATTACGCACCACGCTTCCTGATCTGGTTTTGCTGGATGTGATGATGCCGGATACAGATGGCTTCACCGTCCTGAAAATGATTCGGCAGATCGGCAACATTCCTGTCATCATGCTGACTGCCAAAGGAGAAGAGGACGACAAAATCAAGGGTTTGGAGCTCGGTGCCGATGACTATGTGACCAAACCTTTCAGCCCGCGTGAGCTCACCAGCCGCATCCGGGCTGTTTTACGGCGTGGTGATTTCAGCCGCGATGAGGAATCGGGCAAAATTGTGGTGGACGATCGTCTTACCATCGATTTTGACCGCCATGAAGTTTGGGTTGAGGGCGAGTTGGTGCAGCTGCGTCCAACTGAATACCGTTTGCTCTACCATCTGGTCCAAAATGCGGGATGGGTTCTGACCCATGACCAGATCCTCAATAAAGTATGGGGTTACGAGTACGAGAACGAACCCCATTATGTGCGTCTGTACATCAATTATTTACGCAAGAAGCTGGAAGTCGACCCTGCCGACCCGCAATATATCCTGACTGAAAGAGGGGTTGGTTACCGATTCGTGGATTATAAGCGGGATAAACAGAACGGTTGATCGTGCTGGTCATTTTTTTTGAACGTGCCGATCTCCGACCGAGCACGGGATCTGACCATAGGTCTCCTTTCGCAAAAAGTGCCATGAAAGCAGGTGACGAAAACCAGCCATAAGAACGCTGGACAGGCCGGCCAACGAAAAGATGGCTGCGCAAGCCGGGTTGAAAAGCGCAACCCGGCCTACGAAATGATAGCTCCTCCGGAAAGATAAAGTCTATTAGAGAAATTGCCGTATAATATTAATAATCTGCTCCCCATCACCTTTTCATTCCGGAGGTTCGAATGGCAAAAAAGAAATCCAAGTCTGATACAAAACAAAAAAAAGAGAAATCCAACCCTGTAGAAACGTTGGAGAATCCAACTGAAAACCCGCAAGAGGATTCCGATATCCGACCAGCAAAATTAAAGAAACTCTCCGATGCAGTCTACGAGAGGGAGTTAAAAAAGCTTCAAATCGAGTTGGTCAAGCTGCAATACTGGGTCAAAGAAAAGGGCTTGAAGGTAGTGGTCATTTTTGAGGGCCGTGATGCCGCCGGCAAGGGCGGGACCATCAAACGTATTACTGAGACGCTCAATCCCCGTATCGTGCGCGTGGTTGCGCTGCCCGTGGCGACCGAAAAGGAAAAGACCCAGTGGTATTTCCAGCGCTATGTTGCCCAGCTGCCGGCTGCCGGCGAGATGGTCCTCTTTGACCGCTCCTGGTACAACCGGGCAGGGGTGGAACGCGTGATGGGTTTTTGCACTCCCGAACAGGTGGAAGAATTCTTCCGCTCCGTGCCTGAATTTGAGAAAATGCTGATCCGTTCCGGCATCATCCTGATCAAGTATTGGTTCTCTGTCAGCAACGAAGAGCAGGAACGCCGCTTCCTGGCTCGAATCGATGATATCACCCGCCGATGGAAACTCAGCCCGATGGATCTTGAGTCCCGTAAACGCTGGGTGGAATACTCGCGTGCCAAGGACGATATGTTCCGCTACACCGATACCAAGCTAAGTCCCTGGTATGTGGTCGAAGCCGATGACAAGAAGCGGGCACGGCTGAATTGCATCAGCCACCTGTTGAGCAAAATTCCCTACGAGGATCTGACCCCCCAGGTTCTGGAGCTGCCGCCCCGCCAGGTGGATAACAGCTACGTGCGCCCGCCCTTTGGCGACCAAACCTTTGTACCGCCATACGAGATCCCGGAGGAATAAAGACCTCGTCATCGATTTCGTCTTCTACAATTCCATGCCAAAATCGTACGGGCGGGTTTCAAACCCGCCCCGCAGATTGGTCATTTTCTCAATGCCACCTAAATAATCCGAAATAACCTGCGGGCGTTGTTGGTCAACTGCTTACCCGCTTCTTCATGCGATAAACCCCTCAAGTCAGCAATCTTTTGAGCTATCAGAGGGATGAATGAGGGTTCATTCCTCTGCCCGCGGTGTTTCTGTGGGGGCATGAAGGGGCAGTCGGTTTCGAGAAGCATCTTCTCCAAGGGAAGTGAAGCAACTAAGGCTTGTTTTTCTACCGCATTCTTGTAGGTCACTGGTCCGCCAATACCAAAACAAAAGCCACATTCTAAAAGTGTATTAACGTAACTCAAATCGGCACTGTAGGCATGCATCACTCCTGGGTTGTGCTTGATGCGTGTACTTTCTGGCAGGTTTTGCCACCAATTCACCAAAATTGGTGCCAATTCGTGGGCTGAATCGCGTTCATGAATGACAATCGGAAGATCAAGTTTTTGAGCCAGGCTGAGTTGAATTTCGAGCGCAGTAAGTTGTTGCTGTGGGGTGGCATAGTCGCGGTAATAATCAAGCCCGATCTCCCCGATTGCCACAACTTCCGGTTGGGCTGCCAGTTCGGCAAGTTCAATGGTTTGGCTCTCAGTCAGATCTGCAGAATAATTTGGATGAATGCCAGCGGTGGCAAAAAGGAAACCCGGGTAGTCTTTAGCCAAGCCTATGGAATTGCGGGCTCCGGGCAAGTCGATGGCGATGTTGATGATGAATTGCAATCCAATATCTTTTGCGCGCTGGATAACGTCCCCGCGGTCCGGGTCAAAAGAATCAAAATCAAGGTGGGCGTGACTGTCGGAAAACATCAGAGTTCTTTCAGGAGCAGAGCATGGTGTCCAAAATGGGCGGCGACACGAAAGCCTTCTCTTTCAAAAAGATCAATACTTCCGTTGTAAGCTGGTCGGCCATTGCCCGGAAAACCGAATGGCAGTCCAGCGGTCAGTCCTCCTCCCAACATTTCAATGGCTTTTATGGCTGATTTAAGTGCGTATTTTTGCAGACCTTGCTTACGATAGGCTTTATCGACGAACAAGCAGGTTACAAACCAATCGGGGAGCTGATTGCCATCTTCCACCCATGCTTTCAGTTTTCGTGTTCTCAGAATCTGCTCCAAATTGGTAGTACGACCGAATTGACCCCAACCTACGATATCGGCATCCCGATAGAGAATAGCGCCTGTCGCCAAACCCTGAGCAACCCGCTCGTGCTGCAGAGAATGCCGCTCTTCCCGCTCTAATTTTTGAAATTCAGAGGAACTAACCTGGTGAAAGAGGCACCAACATCCTCCTCTTACACCTTTGTGGCGTAAAAACATCGCTTCAAAATCACTCCAAGTTTCTGGAGTGAGGATCCTAAATGCGAGATGATCTGTAAGAGGATGAAATTCCTGCATAAAAAAATTATACTCCACAGCAATCTTGGGATGCCGATTAAAAATATGTTATCATTGGGCTGGTGATGGCATGGGGAGGATGCTGTAACCAATTTTTTTTGGGAACGGTTTTAGACGAGAATGAATATATCTTCCTACCTGTTTGGTTTCATCCTGGCGACACTTTTGGGGGCACTGTTTCATCTTTGGCGTGATGGCGGTATCTTGCGACTCTTGCTCTACTTGGCTCTTTCATGGGTCGGTTTTCTTATCGGTCACTTAGCCTCCGGAACGCTTGGTTTTAACTTCCTGAGCGTCGGTCCAGTCAACCTCGCCGGTGGGATCATTGGCAGTATCACCTTTTTGTTCCTGGGGCACTGGATTACCCAGGTTCAACCTGAGTTGGTCACCCGGAACGAGCAATGACCTCTGACCCAACCGAACCGATCAACCTGGTAAAAGAAGGGGATCTGGTTCAACTCCACGGTACAACCCATAAAAATCATCTCCTGGTTCTGAAAGCCGGTGAGGTCTTTATGACCCATCGCGGCGTGATCAAACACGATGACATCATCGGGCAGCCCTGGGGTGTACGGCTGGAATCACACAGCGGTCATCCATTTTTTGTGCTTCAGCCGGGCATCACGGACCTGGTACAAGCCATCAAGCGTACCACCCAGATCATGTACCCAAAGGACATTGGCTACATCGTTCTGCGGCTGGGCGTCGGACCGGGAAAACGCGTTTTGGAATGTGGTGGCGGATCGGGGGGGTTGACCACTGTGCTGGCTTATTTGACTGGTGAGACCGGCAGAGTCTATTCCTATGAACGCAACTCCGAGGTACAGCAGCTGGCACGCAAGAACCTACGCCTGTTTGGGCTGGACCAAAGGGTGGAATTTAAGCTGGGCGATGCCAGTTCAGGCTTCGAGGAACGCTTTCTCGATGCGATTTTTCTTGATCTGCCGAATCCCTATGACTACCTGGAGCAAGTCAGCACCAGTCTGAAGGGCGGCGGGCAGTTTGCCACGCTTTTGCCAACCATCAACCAGGTTGAATTAACTTTGCGTGCCCTTGCTCACAGCAATTTTGCCTTCATTGACGTCTGCGAAATTTTATTACGCCATTACAAATCCGATTGGGGTCGGCTAAGACCGGTTGACCGCATGGTGGCGCATACGGGTTACCTCATCTTTGCCCGTTCCATCCAGGCAGGGTTGGAAGACCTGGAAGAGGGAACAGGAGCATTAGACAGCGATGATTGACCTGCCTTCCGATTTGCCAGCCCGCCTGGCAGAACAGGAAAAAAGCGGTATCCGCTGGGAGGGGTTTGCCAAAGCCCAGAACCAAGACAAGCTGATCCCTGCTGCGGTGCTCGTACCCCTGATCCGACTGCAAAATCAGTGGCACCTGGTTTACACCCTGCGTTCAGTTCGCCTGCATGACCACAGTGGTCAGGTCTCTTTCCCCGGTGGTTCATGGGAACCTGGGGATGCCAGCCTGATCGATACCGCCTTAAGAGAATCAGAAGAGGAAATTGGGCTTGCTCCAGGTGCGGTCCGGATTTTGGGATGCATGGCGAAGATGGCAATGATCACCCGCTTTGTGGTCACTCCGGTAGTTGGTATCGTCGATTGGCCCACGCCCCTGACAGTCAACCCCGATGAAGTTGACCGCGTTTTTTCCATTCCGCTGGATTGGTTGGCTGATCCGAATAACCGAGAGTATCGGGTACACACGCTATCCGGCACTGATTTTGATGTGTTGTATTTCAAGAATTTCGATGGGGAAATCGTCTGGGGCGCGACTGCCCGTATGACTATGGATTTTTTACGACTGCTAGGTAGTTAAGAAACAAAAAGACCCATCCAACGGACAGGTCTTTCTGATTAAAGGCTGGTTTCGAAAGAAGATTACTCTTCTTCTTCCTTCTTGCCTTTTTCCAAAACCTCTGGTTCGGTTTCGACTTCCACGGTTTCTGCTTCAGCTTCTTCTTCTTCAGCAACATAACTAACTGAAACGATGACCTCTTCTGCAGGGGTCAGGACAGTGATCTTATCACCCAGATCAAGGTCGCCAACGCTGATGATGTCATCTGAGGTGGCAATCCCGCTAATATCAACCGTAACTCTTTCGAGCATGTCGTCGGGAAGGGCTTCGATTTCGAGCTCATTCAAGACATGGTTGATAAGGGTGTTGGGTTCTTCGTCCAAAACTGGCGCTTCGCCTACCAATTCGATGGCGACATTGGCACGCAGCTTTTCGGTCATGGAAAGAGCCAAAAAGTCCAGGTGCAGCAGGGCACCGGTGACCACATCGTAAGTGCGATCGCGGACAATTACTCTGGTTTGTTTTCCATCCAGGTCAAGTGTGACCAGGGTGGTGGGGGTGATTTTCTTCATCAGAAGGGTGGTAGCATGGGTTTCCATCTGGATCGGGTATGAATCAACTTTGTGACCATAAACTACACCGGGAAGGATGCCCTGGCGGCGCAATTTTGAGACCTGCTTGCCGGTCACATTGCGCTTTTCAACTTTGATAATGATATCGTCGTGCTTTGTAGTCATTTTTCCTCCGGGCGCCTCTCACCCTCTTTGGGGTTACCCTCGCCCATAAATTTACCAGGCTGATCGCTGGCGACTGGTAATAATACTCGTTGACGTGGATTTCGTCAACTTTTTCTTCCAACCTGTTAACCTATCTCAACAATCTGGTCTCGTGGAATATAATCAAATAAACGGAGGTAATTATGTGCGGAAGATTTACCATGGCGATCGATTCAGAAGACTTGCGTACCCAACTGGCGCTAGGACAAATGCCGTTGGATTGGGAAAAGCGCTACAACATTGCCCCCTCCCAGGATGTGCCCACGGTGCCTTTCCCTGAGAACCGGGATGTTGTTTGGATGAAGTGGGGCTTGGTGCCCTTTTGGGCGAAAGACCCTTCCATCGGATACAAGATGATCAACGCCCGGGCTGAGACTGTGGCAGAGAAACCTTCGTACCGCAATTCGTTTCGGAACAAACGCTGCCTGATTTTGGCGGATGGTTTTTTTGAATGGCGCAAAGACGGCAAGCTTTCCACCCCTTTTTATTTCCAACTTGAGGGTGGTGAACCCTTTGCGTTTGCTGGTCTGTGGGACGATTGGGAGAACAAGGGTGTTTCCTCGCAACCAGGACTACCAGGGCTGACCACCTGCACCCTGATCACGACTGACGCTAATGAAGATGTCAAGCCGGTCCATCCCCGCATGCCGGTTGTCCTAAGGAAAGAGAAAATGTGGGATTGGTTGGAAGAAAGCGACCCCCGCTTCCTGATGAGCCTGCTCAAGCCCCTTCCGGTAGGCAGTCTTTCTGCCCACCAGGTCAGTCGGGATGTTAACACTCCCCAGAGCCAGGGCGAGTATTTGATCGAACCGGTTGGAAAAGTTTTGCCTGGATTTTAGAATTTATCGTAGCAGCTTTTTTCTCTCCATTAGTAAATATGATGTAACCCTCACCTCCGCTTCGCGGACCCTCCCCCTGATATGGGGAGGGCTTTAGATTCTTCTGAACAGGGGGATGAATTTTCATTGGTTT
>ENA-UOXR01000374-UOXR01000374.1-bioreactor-metagenome-genome-assembly--contig:-NODE-374-length-55792-cov-7.957210_pt1 | contig 55792 bp, 46 predicted proteins | sample MGYA00238164_ERZ764825 | MGnify/ENA primary metagenome ERZ764825 (study PRJEB28920, sample SAMN05720171) | bioreactor metagenome | isolation source: Anaerobic biogas reactor | place: USA:Washington... | reverse complement strand
GCCAACCTGCTACCACACGCCGGAACAGCATCCCGTAACGGACATGATCGTGCGGCGCCGGTGGGCTATGCACTGGAGCCGCGCCGCCCTGCCTCTCTCAACCTCAGCCGCCCGTGCCCACTTCGGCCTTGGCCCTGCCTTCTCCGCACAACCTATCGCTACGGTGTCTGCTCCGGGAGGCGCTGACAGGTCATGCTTAGGACTTGACTCGAGCTTAGGCTGGACCACGGGTGGAGCGGAGCGCCCTCAGGGGAGGGGAGAAGCCAAGGGCCGCCCGGATGAGGGGCGGCCCTTTCTTTGTGCCTAAGAGCGACGTGGATATAGTGCCCCCAACCGAATTCGAATCGGTGTCGCCGCCTTGAAAGGGCGGTGTCCTGGGCCTCTAGACGATGGGGGCAAGCACCCGCCAGTGTATCCCAGGGGAGGACTCTGGGCAAGACCGGGGCCGGAGCTTGTGGCCTTGCCCGGCGGCGGTGGCGATGGTACTTTGGAAGGCCCGACGCCCGGTCGGCTAGCAGAGCAGGTTAGGAGTCCCCGTGCCCCAGACAGCAGCCCTCGACGGTCTCAACGATCAGCAGCTGGCAGCAGTTTCGTGCCCCGTCGGCACCACTCTCGTCCTGGCCGGGCCGGGGAGCGGCAAGACGCGGGTGCTGACCCAGCGTATCGCCTGCCTGATCGAGCGCGAGGGAGCGGCTCCCCGCTCCATCCTGGCGGTGACCTTCACCAACAAGGCGGCTCGGGAGATGCGCAGCCGCCTGGACCGCCTGCTGGGCACCGCTGCTGCCGACGTGACCCTCGGTACCTTCCACTCCGTGTGCACGCGCATTCTCCGCCGCGAGGCGCCTTCCTTCGGGCTGGACCGCAGCTTCACCATCTACGATCGAGACGACCAGATGGCGCTGATCAAGCGCGTCCTCAAGACTCTCAACGTCGACGACAAGCAGTATCGCCCGTCGTCGGTGCTGGCGGAGATCTCGCGCGCGAAGAGCGACATGATCGGCCCGCATGAGTACCGCCCCCCGAGCTACTGGCATGAGGTGGTCGGCAGGGCGTACGAGGCCTACCAGGCAGCTCTCACCGCCAACAACGCCCTCGACTTCGATGACCTGCTGCTGGTCACCGTCAGGGGGCTGGAGGCGCACCCTGAGGTACTAGACCGCTACCGGCAGCGGTACCGGCACGTACTCGTGGATGAGTTCCAGGACACCAACCTGCCGCAGTACCGCTTGGTCCGCCTGCTCTGCGACGATAGTACCGATCTCTTCCTGGTGGGAGACGAGGACCAGTCCATCTACGGCTGGAGGGGAGCAGACTACCGCAACCTAGGCCGCGTGCGCGAGGACTACCCCGGCGTCCGCACGCTGCTCCTGGAGCGCAACTACCGATCCAGTCAGACCATTCTGGACGCGGCCAAGGCGGTCATCGCCCGCAACGCCCAGCGGGTGCACAAGGACCTGCAGGCGGACAAAGGGGTGGGAGAGCCCATCGTGGTCTACCGGGCTAGCGGGCCGGATGAAGAGGCGGACGCCGTCGTCGCCGAGATCGAGCGTCTCGTGAGCAGCGATGGCTTCGGCCTGGGCGACTTCGCCGTCATGTACCGCATGAACTCCCAGTCCCGCGCCCTGGAAGAGGCCTTCATGCGGAGGCACATCCCCTACCGCCTTCTGGGCGGCACCCGCTTCTACCAGCGTCGGGAGATCAAGGACATCCTCTCCTATCTCAGGCTCATCTCGACCCGCAATGAGTGGGTGGCCTTCGACCGGGTCATCAACGTGCCGCCGCGAGGCTTGGGTGACGTTAGCCTGGGGCACCTGCGCAACATGGCCGATCGCGACGGACTCGGACCCTATGACGCGCTGCGCCGGCTACGGGACGACGAGCAGGCCGCCTCCACCCTTACCGGTCGTGCCCGGCGAGCCCTCCTCGACTTCCTCGAGACCTGGGAGGAGTTGGTTGACAGCAGCGAGAAGATGAGCGTGGCCGAGCTCATCGACGCCATTCTTGGGGAGTGGGGCTACGGCATCTTCATCCTCTCGAGCGGCCCGGAAGCCGAGGACAGAATGGCCAACGTGCAGGAGCTCAGAGGGGCTGTGGCCGAGCTCCAGCCGGGCAGGGACCAACTCGCCACCTTCCTGGACGAGGTGGCCTTGGTGGCCGATGTGGACGAGTTGCAGGAGGCGGTGGATGCGCCCGTTCTACTGACTCTGCACACGGCCAAGGGGCTTGAGTTCCCGGTCGTGTTCATAGTAGGCATGCAGGAGGGTGTCCTGCCACACAGCCGCGCCCTGGAAGAGCCCGATGAGCTGGAGGAGGAGCGGCGACTCTGTTACGTGGGCATGACCCGGGCCATGAAGCGGCTGTACCTGCTGCACGCCGCCACCAGCCGCATGTACGGCCAGTCTGATCTGGCGCTCCCATCCCGGTTCCTCAAGGAGATCCCGATCGAGGTGATAGCGAGCGGTCCCGGTGCGGCTGCAGACTCGTCCACTCCCCCACGATCCGGTCGCCGCGTCATGGTGCGACCATCAACCACGCCGTCACTTGCCCCGGCTGGCGCGGCCGAGGCGGTGAGGGAGCCTGCCGAGGTGGCCACCTATTCGGTCGGGGAGTCAGTGTCTCACTCCAAGTTCGGACGTGGTACGGTCATCAAGTACGAGACCACTGCCGACGACGCCGAGGTCACGGTTGCCTTTGAGGGCAAGGGCATCAAGCGGTTGCTCGTGAGCCTGGCCCGGTTAACTAGGGTCTAGCTTGCAGGGGCGAACCTACAGTAGTACACTGCCGCGTCGTGTGAATGCGGCCCTTCGAGGAGGGGGACCATGGCTGTGAGAGCCGAGTGGTCTCCCTCCCTCTCTTTTTGGCGGGGAGGGGAAGGAACCGCCGATCCCAGCAGAGGAGGACTTGGACAATGGACACCGGTCTCGACCACAAGAAGCTGGAAGTGTTGGAACGAGCAAAGGCGACGGGAACCGACTTCGTCCATTTACAGTTCACCGACCTGATGGGCATCGTCAAGGCGGTGACGATCCCGGTTGAGAGGCTCGAGAACGCGCTGGCCAACGGGGTGTGGTTCGACGGGTCCTCCATCGAGGGGTTCGCGCGCATCGCCGAGAGTGACATGTACCTCGTGCCCGATGCTGACACCTTCAGCCCGGTGCCGTGGTCCCAAGCCGAGGGGACGAAGACGGCTCGCATCATCTGCGACGTGTATTCGCCGAACGGGGAGCCCTTCCGGGGCGACCCACGCGGCACTCTGAAGCGCATCCTGGCGAAGGTAGAAGAGAAAGGCTTCGTCTTCAACACCGGGCCCGAGCTGGAGTTCTTCCTCTTCCCGCTCGATTCTCACGGGCATGTCGTTCTGGAGCAGCATGACCACGGAGGATATTTCGACCTGAGTACCGACCAGGCGATCCACGTCCGCAAGGACATGGTGAACGCGCTGCAGGCGTTCGGCATAGAGGTGGAAGCTAGTCACCATGAGGTGGCCATCGGTCAGCACGAGATCGACTTCCGCTACGGAAACGCTCTTGCCAGTGCCGACTACGCCATGACGTTCAAGTACGCCCTCAAGTCGGTAGCCAAGAAGAACGGCCTGCACGCCACCTTCATGCCCAAGCCCGTGTACGGCATCAGCGGGTCAGGCATGCACGTCCACCAGAGCCTGGCGCGAATCTCCGACGGCAGCAACGCCTTCAGCGACAACGATTCGCAGTACGGCCTGTCTGACCTCGCGCTGTCGTTCATCGCCGGCCAGCTCGCCCACGCCCGCGCCATGTGCCTAGTGCTGGCGCCTACCGTCAACAGCTATAAGCGCTTGGTGCCCGGCTACGAGGCTCCCGTATACGTCTCGTGGGGTCGCACCAACCGTTCGGCCCTCATCCGGGTGCCGCGAGTCTCGAAGAACAGCCCGCAGGCCACACGCCTAGAAATCCGCTGCCCGGACCCGAGCTGTAACCCGTACCTGGCCTTTGCCGTGGCTTTGGCGGCCGGCCTGGACGGCATCGAGAAGGGCATGACGCCTCCCGCACCCATCGAGGAGGACATCTACCACCTTGACAAGGAGTCCCTCGCCGCTCGGCACGTGGAGACTCTTCCCAGCTCGCTGGGCGAGGCCATCGAGTGGGCCGCGAGCGACCCTCTGATCGAGGAAGCGCTCGGGAGCCATACCTTCGGCCGTCTCATCGAGGCTAAGCGACAGGAGTGGGACCAGTACCGCACCCGCGTCTACCAGTGGGAGCTCGATCGGTACCTCGAGAACTACTAGGCCGGTACCTGGTTCGCGGCAGATATCGAGGGGGGCGCCAGGCGCCCCCCTTTCCATCTGGCCGACCGGCCTACGAGCGCGGGTTCGGCGGCCGGTTGACGGGGCTCGACGGCTCGCGCCCCTGAAGCACAGCGAGAACGTCTCGTGTCACTAGGGACATCCCGATCAGGGCCTCGGTGGTGGACGTGGCCGCGTGGGGGGTCACCAGCACGCTGTCCAGCTTCAGCAAAGGATTGTCGACTGGGGTCGGTTCCTCCTCAAAGACGTCCAATCCTGCTCCGGCGATCCAGCCTTCGCTCAGGGCCTGGTAGAGCGCGTTCTGATCGACCACCTTGCCACGGGAGGCGTTGATCAGAAAGGCAGTGGGCTTCATCAGTCGGAGGGTGTCGGTGTTCATGAGGTGGTGCGTCTCGGGTAGGTAGGGCGTGTGCAGCGTTACCACGTCGCTCCGGCTGAGCAGTTCGTCCAGCTCCACCTTGCGCGCCCCCAGCTGCTCCTCCGCCGGTTGCGACCGGTAGACATCGCTGTAGACGATGTTCATGTCGAAACCAAGCCGACAGATGCGAGCGGTACGGAGGCCGATCCGTCCCATTCCGACCACGCCTAGCGTCTTCCCCGGCAGCTCAAAGCCTTGCAGTTCGTTGCGGAAGGACCAGCGCCCGGAGCGGACAGCTTGGTCGGACTCGCGAAGGCGGCGGATCAGGCCCAGCATCAAGCCCAGGACATGCTCGGCCACCGGCTGGGTGACTGCGTCGGGGGTGTTGACGACCCAGACTCCACGGCTAGTGGCGGCCGGCACATCCACGTTGTCCACCCCGACGCCGTGGCGGCCAATCACCCGGAGGCGAGGGGCCGCATCCATGACCGCAGCGCCGAACTGGCCGAACGCACGAATCACGATGCCGTCTACGTCGCGCGCGTCGGACCGGATCGACTCTGGGTCGGTCCGGCTTGAAAGGCGCACTTCGGCGACGCCGTCGAGCACTCTGAGGCCCTCTTCGCGAATAGGGCCGTAGACTAGCACAACCGGCTTACTCATAGATCCCTCTCCCCTATCGCTACAGCGCCACTCCGGCCGCAGCCAGGAGCCGACGACCGTTCTCACGGAGTACTTGGCGCAGAGCCTCGTCGTCCAGCCCCGACAGCGCCACCTTGCCCAACCCGTAGCGGGCATCGATGAACGGAAGGTCGGATCCGTACACTACCTTGTCTATGCCGCCCTCTTCGGCCATTCGCCTGATCCAGTACCCGAAGGTGTAGGAGCAGGTGGTATCCAGGTAGAGGTTGGGGTACTGCCGCGCCAGCCCGATGAACTCGGGGAAGCCCTCCGGCCCCCCTCCCGAGTGTCCCATGAGGACCGGAACAGCGGGGAACTCGCGCGCCAGGTCCTGCAGCATAGCGGTGGTGCACATGGGGTCCACTCTCCACGTGTGCACCAGGATGAAGGTGTCGCGCTCCGCCGCTACCTCGAAGGCCACCCGGTAACCGGGGTCAACGATCCGGTACTGGTGGACGCTTGGATGCAGCTTGATGGCGGTCAGCCCGGCGTCCAGGGCGCGGCGCAATTCATCGCCGGCCGTCTCCGGTTGGTGGGGGAAAGGCACCGCGTAGCCGATGAAGCGGCCCGGGTAGCGCCGCACCATGTCGAGCGCCATCTCGTTGCCGGCTCGGGCCGACGGCCCGATGGCGATGTGGGGGGCCACCATCTGTGCCTGGACCCCCACGCGGTCCATGACAGCTATCATGTCCTTCGGGTCGCCACCGAGAACTAGGAAGCCGGGAAAGGGTCCGGCATGGCCGTGGAGATCGATGATGGGGCACAGGTCGGCGAGGGACCGGCCCTCGCGAACGGCTTCGGCGATCTGGAAGCGGCTCATCTCGGCCTCCCTACGCGACGGACTGGGTTACTGCGTCGGCCAGCAGTCGTTCGGCGTTGCCGGCGCCGATCTGCTGCTTCTGTTCATCCGGCAGCGTACTCATGGCTAGGCGGGCAACGGACCCGGCGCCGTCCACTCGCGGCGTGCCGGTTCCGAAGAGGACTCTCTCGGCGCCATAGTGCTGCGAGATGTGCTCCAGGGCCAGGTTATCTCCCAGGTACGCCATATCCACGTACAGGTTGGGATAGGTACGCAGCATCGGCAGCAGGTTGCGGAGTATGCGATAGCCAGTGCGCGTCACCACGACAGGAAGCGCCGGCCACCCGGCAAGCACTTCCGCCAGGGAAGGCCAGGTTATCTCCTGGTACTCCAGTAGGACCGGCAGCCGCCAAGCCGCCAGGGCATCGAGAAGCTCGCCCGCACCCCAGCGAGTGAGGCTGAAGTGCTGGGACGCCGGGTACAGAGTCACCGCACCGGCGGCAGACCGGCGCACAGAGGCAAGGAAATGGTCTAGCGCCCCCATGTCCTCGGGCAGCGGCGTGGCCGCAAGACAGGGCCGCCACTGGTGGTGACCGGCGATCTCGCCGAGAAGGGCAGCATTGCCCTCCGCCGGATCGTGCAGCCAGCCCCACGAGTGCCGCACCAGAGCACCCTCGATGCCCAACCGGGCCATCTCATCAGCCAGGGTGCCGGCATCGGCGATGGGATAGCTCTCGGTGGTCCATCCGCCCACGAAGCAGTTGATGTCGAATAACCTCATCTTCGCCTACCTCCGCGGCCCAGTCCGATCGGCCGCCATGTGAGACTATGATCTAGGACTGCACCAGGGCCAAGGGTACCGGCGGGAAAAGAAGCACGGCAAGAAACACCACGGCGGCGGCGGCCAGGCGCTGCCGGCCCGACAGAGGAGTGATGGCGTCCTGCACGAGATGGGGCCGCGACCCGAGCAAGAACACCAGTACGGCCCAGATGAACCAGCCCTCCCACACGAATCCGAGCAGCACCATGCCGCCTGCCAGCGCCAAGGTTAGCAGGCGAGCGCGGGCCCCGAGAAGGGCAAAGGCCACGTGGCCGCCGTCAAGTTGGGCCGCGGGGATCAGGTTGAGCCCGGTGACCATCAGCCCGGCCCAACCGGCAAAGGCCACCGGGTTAAGCATGACATCCAGTCCCTCCGCTGGGAGCCAGCGCCCCAGCACCGCGCGCTTGAGGAGAAGGTACAGCAGCGAGTTCCCTTCCTGGAAGTAGGTCTCGCCTACCGGAGTCGGTCCGACAGGGGAGGTGCTCAGACCGTACGCGAGCACCACGAACGTCACCACCAGGCCGGCAAGCGGGCCCGCCATCCCGATCCGCAACACCTGAGATCGATCCCGGGGCACCGAGCGCATGTTGATGAAGGCGCCCATCGTCCCCAGCGGCCCGAGGGGCATGGGAATGAAGTAGGGCAAGGAGACCGACACGTGCCCGCGCCGCGCAACGATGTAGTGACCCATCTCATGGGCGCCCAGTATGGTCAGCATTGACACAGCGAAAGGCCAGCCACTGAAAGGATGCCGGAGTATGCTCTCCAGGTCGGCCTGCACCATCGTCCCACCAACGAAGAGCACGCTCAGAGCGGTGAGGCCGAGAAGGAGGAGGGCTAGCACGGGCCGGGAGCGGTGCGCCGGAGGTGAGTAGGGGAGGAGGGTGACCACGACCCCGTTGCCGTCACGATCCAGCAGGGGCAGGTAGCCGAGGCGGCGGAGAGGTCCGTCGATCTCAGACAGAGCCTCCGCTGCCGCTCGAGTGAGCCCGCCACGGATCGACACCGCTCCTGCGGGGCGCTCCAGGGGGGTCACATCCTCCACCAGCATCACCGGCCGCACTAGAGCCAGGAGACGGTCCAGATCGTGAGGGATCAAGCTGGCAGCAACCTCTACGCTTGGGGGGATCTGAGGGCGGTTGACCCGCCCGTCGCGCTCGCCTATGATGCCGCACAGCGGACCCCACGCCCGGACCTGACGTTATGGTCCTTGGCGTCCGCCGGCGACAGCCCGCATTCTGGAGCAGCGTGGCCCGGGGCGCAAGCGACCGAGATCGGCCTAACATGAGCGGCCGCCCGGACAACAGGAATCTACCTGCTCGGCATCAACACCGAGCTCGACGACAACACACGGAGGCAACGACATGTCGTTCAAGTACAGCCCGCATCCGTTCCTGGCGTTTCGCGATGCCGAGGCCTGCGCCCGCGTGCGCGCCATCAAGAAGGAAGACATCACCAAGCATCCGAACCCCGACTTCCGCATCAGCGTGATCGAGGACTCGGCCCAGTTCTACGCCGCGTTCGCGTTGGACATCGTCAGCCGCGTCACGAGCGCGGCCGAGGAGGGTCGGAACCTTGTGCTGGTTCTGCCCGTGGGGCCGGTGCCGCAGTACGCCATCGCCGCCTCGATGATCAACCGACTGCGGATCGACTGCAAGCACGTCCTCACCTTCAACATGGACGAGTATGCCGACGACGACGGCAAGACCGCGCCCGCCGATTGGTCCGGATCCTTCGCCACCGCCATGTGGGCCAACTTCTTCAGCCGCATCGACCCCGAGCTTCGCATGCCCGAGACCAACATCCACTTCCCCAACAGCGACAATATCGATGACTACGGGAAGATGATCGAGGACGCGGGTGGTCCGGACGTCTGCTACGGCGGCATCGGCTGGACGGGCCACATCGCCTTCTGGGACCCCCATCTGGCGGATGAGTTCGATAGTTTCGAGGAGTGGAAGAAGGCGGGCCCGCGCATCGTCAAGCTGCACCCCATCACGATCCTCCAGAACGCGCTGCATTCCTTCAACAGCGATTGGTCCTGGGTGCCGCCGCGAGCGGCCACCATCGGCCCGGCCCAGATCCTAGGCGCAAAGGACCGCAGCTTCTGGCTCGACGGAATGTGCGGCCCTCCCGGTAGCCAGAGCTGGCAGCGCTTCATTGCCCGCCTGGCCGCCCACGGTCCAGTAACACCCTACGTGCCCGGATCAGTGCTTCAGACGGTGCCCGGCACCTACACCATCCTGGGCGGGGTGGCGGAGAACGTCGAAATCGACATGCGCTAGGCCTTCAACGGGGAGAAGCACCAAAGAGCGGCGGTTGGGGCCGCCGCTCCCTGGTGATCGGAGCTCTGCGGGCCTACACGCGGTAGGCCGCTTCCACCTTGCGTAGAGCGGCAGCGATGTCGTCGGCTTCTTTCTCCCCGTAGCACTCGTGCACGCTCATCTGCATGTGCAGGTCGCGGCCGAGGTGCGCGTTGGGGAGCTTGCCCTCGTAGCTGATCTGGCGGCCGTAGTAGGGGCAGACCCACGGGCAACGAGACTGGCCGTAGGTGGCCTGGTGCTGCATCCAGTAAGCGTCGGGCATGACCGTGGCGTAGGTGGCTGAGACCGGGATCCCCTCGGCCCGCAGCGCCGCTGCGATGTCCGTCTTCGGGACGCGAAGCATCTCGGGATGGACACGTACGAAGAGGAACCAGTAGGCCGGGTTGGTGCCCTCGAGAACCTTGCCCAGGTGAATGGCCTCCAAGTCCTGGGTGCGCTCGCGGATCATCTCTGCCGCTTTGCGCCGGTTGTTGACGATCTCCGGCAGCTTGGCCAGCTGTACCCGGCCGATCGCCCCCTGGATCTCGGTCATACGGTAGTTCATGCCCAGGAACAGGTTGGTAGGCTCGTCGCTGTTGAAGGGCTTGCCTCTGTCGGCGAAGCGCTTGGCATTCCAGTACAGCTCTTCATCATTGGTAAGCACCATGCCGCCCTGACCACCGGCCGTACTGTGCTTGCCGCTCATGAGGCTGAAGGCGGCAAGGTGGCCAAAGGACCCCACCTTGCGCCCCTTGTACTCGGCGTCATGGGCCTGAGCGCAGTCCTCGATGACGTAGAGGTTGTGCTTGGCCGCTAGTTCGAGCACCGGATCGATGTCCGCCGGCTGTCCCGCCAGGTGGCACAGGATGATGGCCCGGGTGCGGTCGGTGATGCGCTCCTCGATGGACTTGGGGTCCATGTTGAGAGTCTCGGGGTCGGCATCGGCGAAGACCGGGATGCAGTTCGACCAGATGATCGGCATCACTGCGCCGGGGTCGGTGATGGGCGCCGAGATAACCTCGGAGCCGATGTCCAGCCGCAGTGCCCCCAGTGCCGTGTGAATGGAGGCCGTGCCGCTGCTGGTGGAGGTGCCGAACTTGGTGCCGACGTGGGAAGCGAACTCCTGTTCGTAGGCGTCCACCTCCACACCGCCGTAGCGATCGAACGCGCCGCCTTGCTCCGACACGCGCCGAAGCAGTCCGAGCACGGCCTCGATCTCACGCTCGTCGATCTGGATACGCGTGGGGAAGGCGTCCGTCCGAACCGGCGATCCGCCCTCAATGGCCAGCTTACCCGACATTGCTACTGCCTCCTAGCTGGCCCGCGTGGCCGTCCGCTGTGCCGGGAGAGGGGTTATCTCTCACCCCGAAAGACCGGACCGCTGCGGGCCGCGTGCTGCTGTTGATCCGCGTTGACTAGTCTAGGGCAATCACGCACAATTGGCCATCTCACCGGGGGAGTAGAGGTGAGCAGACCGAATCCCACCTCGACGGCCCGCACTGGTCAGCTCGTGGCAGTCACGGTGCTTGCCAACCTTCTCATCACGGGCCTGGTGGTGGTGGCTCTACGCTGGCCCAGCTCGGAACCGATCCGCCTGATCGAGCCGGCACCGTCGGTGCCGGCGTTGGTGGGTGAGGGGGAGATCGGCGTCGAGCGAGCGGTGCAGTCGCTGGACCTCGCGGCCATCGACTCGAGCAACTCCACTCTAGTAGACATAAATGCCGCGTCAGCCACCGACCTGGACGCCCTGCCCGGTATTGGGCCCACCCTGGCCGGTCGGGTCATCCGGTACCGGGAGGAGCACGGCCCCTTCAGTACAATCGAAGAACTGATGAACGTTCAGGGGATCGGTACCGCCACCTTGGACAAGATGCGTGGTCTCATCACCGTGAGGTGATGCGAATCATGTTCGGTCCGCAGACACCGAAGCAGGGGAAGGAAGGCACAAATGGAGCTGTTCCTGGACACCGCCAAGATAGACGAGATCCGGCGCGCCCTCGACTGGGGCATACTCGACGGAGTCACCACCAACCCGACCCACATCGCTGCCACCGGGCGCCGATTCCGGGAGGTAGTGGAGGAGATCTGCGCCCTGGTGCCGGGACCGGTCAGCCTTGAGGTGGTGGGCACCACCGCAGACCAGATGGTGGCCGAGGCGCAGGACCTCGCCAGGATCGGCCCCAACGTGGTCGTGAAGATTCCCACCATCGAGGAGGGCATCAAGGCGACGACCAGGCTGACGCAGATGGGCATCAAGACCAACCTGACTCTCGTCTTCAGCGCGGCTCAGGCGCTGCTGGCGGCCAAGGCCGGCGCCACCTACGTCAGTCCCTTCGTGGGGCGGCTGGACGGCATCGGCCACTCGGGATCGGAAGTCGTAGGGCAGATCAAGACCATCTACGACAACTACGGCTACGACACCAAGATCATCGTCGCGGCCGTCCGCCACCCGATGCACATTCTGGAGGCGGCGCTGATCGGGGCGCAGGTGGTGACCTCGCGCCTCGACATCCTCGAGCAGCTCTTCCACCACCCCATGACTGATGCGGGCCTCGAGCAGTTCCTGGCCGACTGGGCCAAGGTGCCGCAGTGAGCGCGGAGGTCCAGCTCGTTCCGGCCCGCCACCTGGAAAGCACCCTCCTGAAGGCGACAGCCACCGCCGAGCAGATTGATGCCCTCTGCGACGAGGCGGTGGCTCTGTCCATGTTGGGAGTCTGCATCATGCCGGGCTGGGTCCGGCGGGCGGCACGGCGACTGGCCGGGTCGGGCGTGATGGTCGTCGCCGTAGCCGGTTTCCCCCTCGGCAGCACCACCACGAGCACCAAGGTGGTCGAGGCGGCCGGCGCCATAGACCTAGGCGCGGCCGAGGTGGACATGGTGCTCAACGTGGGAGCGCTGCTCTCGGGGGATCACCGGCTGGTGGAGGCGGACGTTGCCGCCGTGGCGGTTGCTTGCCACACACGCGGGGCGCGTCTCAAGGTGATCCTGGAGATGGGCTACTTGAGCGAAGAGGAGAAGCAAGCGGCCTGCCGATTGGCGGTGTCGGCGGGAGCCGACTTCGTCAAGACAAGCACCGGCTTCGGTGCGGGCGGGGCCACCATCGAGGATGTGTCCCTGTTACGCCGCTTGGCGCCGGCAGGCGTAGGGGTGAAAGCGGCTGGAGGCATACGAGACCTGGAGAGCGCGACGGCCATGCTGCGAGCCGGTGCGGATCGTATCGGTACCAGCGCCGGCGGCTCGATCGCGCAGGCAGCAGCGAGACTGGGAGGATAGCGGTAATGGAGCAGATGGGAAGGCGCGTTTTCGGTGGGCTGAAGCTGTTTGACCCGGCCGAGGGAACCACGGTCTATGAGCCGACTGGATCCGGTAAGGGCTACTGGGTCGGGGCTCCCGGCGCCATCTACGATGACGAGACTGAGCGGTTCTACCTGTACCACCGGGTCCGCGAGCCGCGGCCGGTGCGGGGTAAGGAGTGCCACATCAGTGTCAGCGAGGACGGCGTCAGTTTCCGTAGCGTCTGGGTAGCGACGCAGGCCGAACTCGAGACGACCTCCATGGAGCGAGCCTCGCTCTTCCGCACGCCGGAGGGAAAGTGGCGGCTGTACCTTTCCTACGTGGGCCCCGACGGCAAGTGGCGAATAGACCTGGTGGAGGCGGCTCGCCCGGAGGAGTTCGACGTCAGCACGCGGCGTCCCGTGCTCACCGCGGCCGACGTAGACAGCGAAGGCGTCAAGGACCCCTGGGTGGCCATGGTAGGGCCGCTGTACTACATGGTGGTGAGCTATGCGCCCCGCCCGAAACGAGTCAGTGAGCAGGGCGCCCAGTCCATGCACGCCACCGGAGACGTGTACAACACCGGCCTCACCAAATCCAGCTCCGGTCTCGCCCTAAGCGAGGACGGAGTCAACTGGCGCTGGCAAGGCGAGCTCTATGCGCCCGCCGCCTTGGGGTGGGACTCCTGGTGCAGCCGTCTGGGAAGCATTATCTACGTGCCGCCGGTGTACTGGGGCTTCTACGACGGCGCCGCCGATCTGAGCGAGAACTACGAGGAGCGCTGCGGCCTCTGTGTGTCCACCGACCTGCGGCACTTCCAGCGCGTCACGACCAGCGGTCCCGCCCTTGCCTCGCCCTACGGCTGTGTCCGCTACGTAGAGGCGATCCACGCCCGCGGCGCCTACTGGTTCTACTATGAGTACACCCGCGAAGACGGCTCGCACGAACTGCGGGTGAGCCGGGTGGACGCCTCGTGAGCCTGCGTGTAGGAGTCATCGGCGCCGGGCGCATGGGCCAGGAGCATTTGCGCCGCCTGGCCGCCATCGAATGGGCGGTTGTGACCGCCGTTGCCGACGCCAACCTGCCGCTGGCGGAGCAGCAGGCCTCGGCACATGGCGCCCGCGCCTTCGCTGATCCGGCCGACCTCGTGCGCTCAGGGGTGGACGCGGTAGTGATCGCCACCCCGGGCAAGCTGCATCGCGCCCACGTCGAGCTGGCGCTGGCAGCGGGCCTCCCGTTCCTGCTGGAGAAGCCGGTCGCCATCGCCATGGACGACGCTTTGGCTATCCGAGACGCCGCTGATCAGGCCGGGGTGATTACGGCGGTGGGGTATCAATGGCGCAACCTGGAGACGATCCCTTTCGCCCGCTCTGCCCTGGACGGCCAAGCCGTCACCATGGCAAACGCCACCTGGTACTGGACTACGCCGCTCGTTGCCTGGATCGCCGATCGCGACCAAGGGGGCGGCCAGATGGTGGACCAGGTCACGCATCTGCTGGACCTGATGCGCCACCTCGTGGGCGAGATCGGCTCGGTCGACGCCCGGTACTCCACCCGGGCCCGTGGCGGCCAGCCCGGCTTCAACAACTGGGACTCCTCGGCCGTGCTGCTGCACTTCGAGACCGGTGCGGTGGGGGTGGTGCAGGCCACCTACGCGCTGTTCGCCGACTGCCCGGTCCCGGTTATGCTCGACGTGATCTCCCGCGACTTGTTGGTACGCATCACCTCAGCCCAAGTGGAGGTTCACCGGCCCGGCTCCTCCACTACCGCCCGCGCCAAAGGGCGCTGGGGGCTGGACCTGGACCGCCGCTTCGTGGAGGCGGTGCGGACCGGCGACCGGAGCCTGGTGCTCTGCGACGTCGCTGAGGCGACGCGGTCGCTGGCTGTGTCGCTGGCGGCGAACCGGAGCGCAGCTTTGGGGCGGCCGGTGGAGGTGGCGGAAGTCCTGCGGTAAGCAAAGTTTGCTGCCCGCAGCCGGTCGCTCGGGCGCACTCCAGTGACGCCGGTGTGCACCGGCTGGTGGCGCGTCCGAGTCGACGCCGGCGGTCGGGCCCTGGACTTCACCGGGCGAGGCCGTTCCTGGGGCCGCTCGTCTGCCCAGATGGACGATCGGGCACCGGTCGGCGATTTGCGGGCGTTTGACACCCGTATGTGACCGCGTCTACAATGTATAGTGCGTAGTATAATGGCTGTGTCTGCAGCCATCTGTGAACGAACGCACGGAGGCTAGAATGGCTCAAGGCGCCGACTGGAAGAAGAGACGCGCGACGATTGGCTCGATGGATGTTGAGTTGGGCAAGCGTACCCGTCTGACCCGGTTGCTCTACCAGACCGGTCTGAAGAACGGCACTCTGCTTCTCCTGCCCATCGACCAGGGCCTGGAGCACGGCCCGATCGACTTCTTCTCGAACCCTGATGCCGCCGACCCAGAGTACCAGGCGAAACTCGCTCTGCAGGGGAACTACAACGGTATCGTCTACCACATCGGGCTGGCGAAGAAGTACATGCGCAACTACGCCGGTAGGGTGCCCCTCGTCCTCAAGATCAACGGCAAGACGACTGTCCCGTCTGATGCCGAGGCCTTCTCGCCGGTGGACGCCACGGTGGAAGACGCTGTTCGACTGGGTGCCGATGCCGTGGGCTACACGCTCTACGTCGGTTCGCCCGCGCAGGACCGTGACTTCCTGCAGTTCACCAAGATTCGCACCGAGTGCGACCGCTACGGCATGCCCCTGATCGTGTGGGCATACCCGCGCGGCTCCGCCATCGAGGCCAAGGGCGGACGGGACAGCATCTACGCGGTGGACTACGCCGCTCGCGTTGCCTGCGAACTGGGCGCCGACATCGTCAAGCTTAACGTCCCCGAGTATGACGCCGCCAAGGCAGCCAACTGCCCGAAGCCGTACGACAAGCTGGCGCTCAGCTATCGTGAGGGCGTAGCCAAGGTCGTAGAGTCGGCCGGCCGCACGATGGTCCTGTTCTCCGGTGGCAGCAAGATGGGCGACGATGATCTGCTGGAGAAGGCGCGCATAACCATGGAAGAAGGCGCCACCGGCCTCATCTTCGGCCGCAACATGTGGCAGCGCCCCCTGGCCGACGGCATCGCCATCACCAAGCAGGTACAGACGATCCTAAGAGACTTCGGCCTGCGCCGCTAGACTCGCGCGCTGGGCTAACCTCGAAGGGGCGACTAAGGTCGCCCCTTCGTGCTGTGTCGCCTCGGGCTCAGCCGGCACACCTTCGTCGCCCGTCGCAGCTCCAACACTTCCACCACGCTTCCGCAAAGCAGCATGGCGGCCATGGCGGACGCCACCCCAGTCGACAAGAGCAGGCCGGCAGGGGTCTCGCTGGCCCAGCCTGGTCACGGCGCAGACAGCGTCGAACGCTATCGCCACATGGCACCCTGGAATTTCCACCATCCGCGCGGTGCCATACAGCCGCACGTGGCGCTCGTAGCGGAATTGCGCTGACCTCGGGCCGTCGGCTTGCGCCTCGCCTCCTCAGCCACCGGCATGCCGCCTTCCTGGGCCGACTTGCGGGCCGAGCGCAGACCACGGCCGGCCCCTTGCGTGCTAGCGATCGCGTGATTCGGTACGGCCTGTGCAGCGGCTCCAACCGGTGGCAGAGTGAAGGTGCTGGACTAGACGGGACCGGTCCCAGACCCGCACAGGCGCGCACTGGGGACCGCCACATGGCACGCAAGTTGCACAATCGTGAGGGGACTCCCTCCAACCGCGCGAGTCAGTGCTAAGCGAGGTACCGACCGTTCATGCAGAGCAGCCTGTCAACACGACGAGACGGTCTCCGGTCCAGTGCCGACGTAATGCCAAGCGATACCCCGCGGAGGGCGGACGGCGGGACGCTGGTCCGCATCCTAGCCCAACTGAGCGACAAGGCCGACAATGACCCCCTGGTTCGCAGTCGCGTACAGGGCCTGATCCGAGTCGCCTACGGGTTGCCCTCCAGCGAGGGGGGCTCACCGTCGCACAACCCGCTCCTGTTGGGCGCCGAGACGGTCAAGGGATTGACTCTCGGTGTTGCCGCGCTCACGGCGGCTCAGCAGCGCGACCTCGCCGTCGACGACCACTGGCAGCACGCCATCGCCACCGCCCTGACGGCTCGGGAACTCGCCCGGCGAGTGGGCGTGCGGGACCGCGATCGTGCCTTCGTAGCGGGCTTCCTTCACGACATCGGGTTGCTCGTTCCGCCGGCTACGGAGTTGGCTGCCGTTACAGACGCTCGCCATCTCCCCGACCATCCCGCGACGTCGGCGCTGCTGACCGAGCGATGGGGCCTAGCGCCCGAACTTGCGCAGGCCATCCGGGACCATCACGATGCCCAGCTGCCCTACGTGATGGGGCAGGCTGCTCTCCTGACGCGCACGCTCCAGGTAGCCGACTGGTTGGCCGGAACCCAGGCGATCGCTTCTCCGGGCGACCCAGCCGCACACAGCGGCGCACCGTCAGCCCGAGCCGATCTGCGGCTCGACGATGACGCCCTGGAGCAGCTTTGTCTGGGCTTGGGCCGGCGAGTGTCCCAGGTCTGCGACGCGCTCGGGCTCAAGGCCGTATCTGAGGACCTGGCTGCTCGAGCACTCTTCCGTCTGCAGCTCCGTCGGGCTGGGGCGGACGCAATGCAGGCGCACGAGAGCTCTCGCCAGACGGCCGACGCTCCTTTGGCCGCGCTCATCGGTCGGGTGGCAGAGGCACTTCTGGAGTGCACGAGCGACCAGGAGCGCCTGACGGCATACTGCCTGGCCGCCGTGGGCCGGCTCGGAGTAGAGCGGGTGCGTTGTGGTCTCTCCGTCTCTGGCGGCGAGGCGATGGCGGTGAGCTGTGCTGCCGCTGACCCCGGCACCGCCCAACCGGAACTCCGGTGCATGTCCCTCGAGGCTTGGCGAGCTATAGTCGAGGACCGCGTGTCGACCGGTTGTGTCGGCCACGCCTTCCTGGCGCTGGGCGATGGTCGCCGCCTCGATCTGCTCGTCCGCGTGGATCCCCACACCGATCGCGACGCCGTCATGAGCGACCTGGACATTGCTCTGCGCCTGCTTGGGCTCGCCCTGGGGCAGCTGACAGCCACTCCCTCGAGGGAGCCGGCGAATGGCGAGGGTACCGCAGCCGCGTCTGGTGAGAGCCAGCCGGCGTCAACCGCCAGTCAGAACGATGCCCTACGCATCTTGGGCGAGATGGCCGGGGGTGCGGCCCACGACGTCAACAACGCCCTGGCGGTGGTGCTCGGGCAGGCGCAGCTGGGGCAAGTGGCAGAGTCGGTGCTGGAGGCACGGGGCCACTTCGCCGCCATCGAACGGGCTTCACGTGACTGCGCCTCCATGGTGCGTCGCCTACAGGAGTTCGCCCGCAACTCCCGCCGGCCTCGCGTCGTCGGCGATGTGGACCTGGCGGCTTTAGCCAGGGAGACGCTCGAACTGACTCGGCCGACTTGGAAGGACGGTGCCCAAAGGCGGGGCGCCTCCATAAGGACGGTGCTGGACCTACCTGCGCCGGTTCCGGTGAAGGCCGACGCCGGTGCCTTGCGACAGGTGGTGACGAATCTGATTCTGAACGCCTTGGACGCTATGCCCGCTGGCGGCACGCTTAGCCTTAAGGCCTGGTCGGACGGCAAGCATGCTCAGCTGTCGGTGTCGGACACGGGCGCTGGAATGAGCGAAGACACGCTCTCCCGGGTCTTCGAGCCCTTCTTCACCACCAAGCGTGAAGAGGGGACAGGCCTGGGCCTAGCAGTATCCAAGCGGATCATTCACGAGTATGATGGCGACATCCGGGTTACCAGCCGGCCCGGGCTAGGCTCGGTGTTCACCATCTCCTTGCCTTGTGCTGACCAAACCGCCGAAGCGCGTCCCACTGAACCCGCGACTTCGCTCCAACGAGCACTCCGGGTTCTGCTCATTGATGATGAGCCACAGGTGCGAGAGGTGCTCATCCGAATGTTGCGCCTCGACGGGCACCAGGCGGTAGCGGCCTCAACCGCGAGCGAGGGGCTGGATCTGCTGGAGCAGGAGAGCTTCGACCTCGTGATGACAGACCTCGGGCTGCCCGACATGCCGGGGTGGCAACTGGCGCGTGCGGCCAAGGACGGTGATCGCCACGTTCCTGTGATCCTGGTCACCGGCTGGACCGAGGACGGAGATCGTCCCGCTCCAGTGGAGGGAGTGGACGCCGTCCTTGCCAAGCCGTTCGGTATGGTAGAACTGCGCCGAGTAGTGAAGGCGGCCACCGATGGTTGTGTAGAGAGGGACTGTCCCGATCTCGCCCGGTGACTCCGGCGGCACCTACAAGGAGGAGCACTTGATCACTCAGAAGAAAAGGGATGAGGCAGTCGCCCGCGCCCTAACGTTCTTTGAGACCGCGAGCATCGCACTGACCGACGACGAGATGCAGCGCATAGAGGTGGCGGACTTCGGCCTCGGTCGCCTGGACGAGGTCGGCCTGGAGTTGCTCACCTACGTTAACACCGAGCGCGTCTGCGCCAAGGAACTCATTCTCTTCCCCTGGCAGATCTGCCCCGAGCATCGGCATCCGGCCGTAACAGGTGAGCCGGGCAAGGAGGAGACCTTCCGCTGCCGCTGGGGAGAAGTCTACCTGTACGTCCCGGGACCGCGAACGGCCGACCAAAAGGGGAAGCCGCCGGCGGATCTCGCGGAACACATGACCGTCTGGCATGAGGTGATCTTGCGGCCCGGTGACCAGTACACCCTCTCGCCCGACACGCGGCACTGGTTCCAGGGAGGCCCGGAGGGAGCGGTAGTCTCCGAGTTCTCCACCCGCAGCCGTGACGAGTCCGACATCTTTACCGATCCGCGCATCGAGCGCGAGACAGTGATCGATGGCTAGGCGCCCCTTCTCCGACTGACAGAGGGCGCCGAGCCGGGACCGGGGCCGGCTCCCCCCGAGACCCAGTGCTCCGCCGACCACAGGCGGCTCAGCCTCAGGAATGCGAGTGAGGTTGGGCCGCCCCGCCTTTGACCTTCTCTGCCCCTGAGGCTAGGATACCCGTCAGCCTGACCGCCCGGCCGCGATGGCCGGCAGGTACCACTGCGCACTTCCGCGGAGGACGGATGAACCTAGATCTCGTGAACAGGCTATACCGTCAGCTTGATGCCCTTCCCATCTATGACATCCACACGCACATCCGTGCCGAGCGCCCCTTCGCCGCCAGCCTGGCGGACATCATCGGCTACCACTACTACACCGAGTTGGCGAACTCGGCTCAGTACCGTGCCGAATTCGCCGATGAGACCGACCCCGCGCAGGTGGTGCGGCAGGTAGTGGAGCGACTGCCGCTCCTGTCCAACACGGTGCAGTTCGACTGGCTGACCGTGATCGGCGAGGAGTTCCTCGGCATCGAGAGGCGACACTGGCTCACGCGCTCCTGGTCCGAGTTGATGGAGCGGGCGCAGCAGGCGATCGACGCGCCCGATTACCAGGAGCGGGTGTTGCGGCGGAGTAACGTGCGCCGCATTTACATGACCAACGCCTGCGATGAGACCCTGACTGGGTACGACGCCGGCCTACTGGTGCCGTGTCTGCGGACGGACGCGTTCGTGTTCGAGATGGACAAGCCAGGCGAGAGAGACAGGCTGGCGCGCGCATCGGGCGGCTCTCTCCTGACTGCGGCCGACTTCACCTCGGCCCTGGAGATCGTGTTTCGCCGGTTCCACGGCCTGGGAATGGCGTACGCGGCCATCTCCACCGTGCCTAACCTTAAGACCAGACCGGTGAGCGCGGACGAAGCGCAAGCCATCTGGGAGCGGATGCTGGCCGGGAAGGCGCTGGACGACGCGAGCCGACAGGCATGGGCCGCCTTTGGCCTCAATGCTGTAGCCGAGAACTGCCAGAGGGTGGGCAAGCCCTTCCACCTCATGGTGGGCGTGCGGCGCGGCGCCTATCCCGCCGGGGTAAGCGGTGGACGCGATCTGCCCGATTCGGTGAACTCTCTGGCTGGGTACGACTACCTGTTCAACCAGTTCCCGGAGGTGCGCTTCCCGACATCCGTTCTGGCTGAGTCCATGGGGCTCGAACTCACGTCATCAGCCTGGATCCGGCACAACGTGTACCCCAGCGGCCACTGGTGGTACCTGAACAACCCGGTGGACATCGCTCGCGAGGTGCGCCGGCGGCTGGACGTAGTGCCTGCATCAAAGCTGGTGGGCTACTACTCCGACGCCTACTGCGTGGAGTTCATCCTGCCCAAGTTTCGGATGTACAAGTACGAGCTGGCGTGCGCCCTCGCCGAGAGGGTCGAGCGGAGTCAGAGTCATCCCAACATGGGGGCCCTGTCCGAGGACGACGCGCTCGATCTTGGCCGGGCGCTCCTCGTGGACAACCCGGTCAGTCTGTTCGAGCGCTAGTCCTGGTCGGGAACCGGCTGACACACGGGGCAGTAGCAGGCACTGCGGCCGCCCAAACGCATCCGTTGCATCGGGGCGCCACAGCGAAGGCAGGGCTCGCCGGCACGGCCGTAGGCCTGCAGGCATTCCTGATTGCCACCCGCCTCGCCTCGGCCATCAACGTAGTCGGAGATAGTGGTGCCGCGGTTGGCGATGCCCTGGTGGAGAACGGTGCGGATGGCGGACAGAAGGCGGGCTGCCGCCGGCTCATCCAGTGAGCCCGCCGGTGTAGTCGGGTGTACTCGGGCGAGATAGAGGGCCTCATCGGCGTAGATGTTGCCCAGCCCGGCGATTGCGGACTGGTCCAGGAGGAGCGACTTGATGGGCCTCCGTCGACCAGCCAACAGGGCGCGAAACGCTTCGTCGTCGAGGTCGGCGGCCAGTGGCTCCGGCCCGAGCCTCTCGAGAAAGGTGCCGGCATCATCGACCAGGCATAGCCGGCCGAACTTGCGCAGGTCCGCGTACCATAGGACGCTGCCACCCGAGAGCCCGAATCGCACACGGGCATACTCGGGCGGTTCGGGTGAATCGCTTAGTATCAGTCTTCCGGTCATGCCGAGGTGGATCATCAGGTAGGGCCGACTCTCGAGCTCGACCATGATGTGTTTGCCCCGCCGCAGCACGGCCACGATGCGACCGCCCGCGACACCCTCGCGGAACGCCTGGAGGTCGGGCATCCGTATCACCAGCGGATCGATCACCTCTAGCTCCGCAATGGTGACCCCGACAAGTCTCGGGCGAATGGTCTGCACAACAGTCTCGACTTCAGGTAGTTCCGGCATGGTGGGGAAAGAACCTCCACATTAGGGCCTCAGGGCCTCTTGATTCTAGCCTTCGGCTCGGGCAAGCGCTATACGCGGCATACGACCGCCATAACGGTGTCACAATAGGATAGCAGCTGATGTCGTTCGCTCACCTGCATGTTCATAGCGAGTTCTCCCTCCTCGACGGCCTCTCCCGGGTCAAGGATTTGGCGTCTCGGGCCGCCGAGCTGAAGATGCCGGCCGTCGCCCTGACCGACCACGGAGTAATGTACGGCGTCATTCCCTTCTACCGCGCCGCCGTCGACGCGGGCGTGAAGCCAATCATCGGCTGCGAGATGTACCTTTCGCCCCGCGGCATGCAGGACCGTCACCCACAGCTGGATCGAACTCCCTCGCACATCACTCTGTTGGCGGCGGATAAGGCCGGCTACGGCAACCTCCTCCGCATCGCCTCTGCCGGCCAGCTAGAGGGGTTCTACTACCGCCCGCGTGTGGACAAGGACTTCCTGGCCCGGCACTCCGAAGGGGTGATCGCCCTCAGCGGCTGCGGCAGTGGCGAACTGGCCCGACTGGCAGCCGAGGAGCGCGTGGAAGACGCCACCGAGGTGGCACGCTGGTACCGAGACGTCTTTGGAGATCGCTTCTACGTCGAGCTTCAGTACCACGAGGGCCTGCCCGAACTGGCAAAAGCCAACCGACACCTGGTCTCCATCGCACGTTCGCTCGGCATCGGTCTCGTAGCGACGAACGACGTGCACTACGTCCGGCGCGAGCACGCTACCATTCAGGACGTACTCCTGTGCGTACAGACGGGTTCCACCGTGGGCCAGACCGATCGTATGAGGATGAGCGACGACGGCTATTACCTCAAGAGCCGGGCCGATATGGAGATGATGTTCGGGGACCTCCCGGACGCGCTGGACAACACTCTCGCCATCGCGGAGCGCTGCGAGTTCAGCCTCGGCCGGCGGAAGTACCACCTCCCCAAGTTCCCCGTACCGGACGGCATCACCTCCCAGGCCTATCTGCGACGGCTCTGTGAGGAAGGCGTGAGCCGGCTGTATGGGGAGATCTCCGATGCCGTCCGGCAGCGGCTTGACTACGAGCTGGGCGTCATCCACCAGATGGGATTCGATGACTACTTCCTGATCGTGTGGGATTTGGTCGACGAGGCGAGGCGGCGTGGCATCTGGTGGAACGTCCGCGGTTCGGGCGCGGGCAGTATGGTAGCCTATGCCTTGGGTGTCACTCGGCTGGACCCGCTTCGCCACCAACTCATGTTCGAGCGCTTCCTCAATCCCGGACGCGTTACGATGCCCGACATCGACCTCGACCTTCCCGATGATCGACGCGATGAGCTCATCAGCTACGTGGTCTCGCGTTACGGCTCGGACAAGGTGGCTCAGATCATCACTTTCGGCACGATGGGCCCGAAGGCAGCCATCCGGGACGCCGGCCGCGCGCTGGATATGCCTCTGCCGGAGGTGGACCGGCTCGCGAAGCTGGTGCCGAATGGACCAAAGGTCAGCCTGGGTGACGCCCTCGAGGTGGGCGAGTTCCGGGACTTGGTCGAATCCTCCGGCGAGCATCGGCGCCTTCTGGAGGTGGCTCAGGGGCTGGAGGGCATAGCCCGCCATGCCAGCACCCATGCCGCCGGCGTAGTCATCGCCGATCGGCCGCTGGTGGAGTACACACCGCTCCACCGCACCACCCATGGCGAGGGCGCCATCACCCAGTACCCCATGGATGTGGTGGAGGACCTCGGCCTACTCAAGGTGGACTTCCTGGGTCTCTCGACACTGACGGCCATACGCCTAGCGGCGCAGCTGATCGAGGAGCGGCACGGGGTCCACTACGACCTGGATACCATCCCGCTGGGAGACCCAAAGTCGTTTGAGCTGCTCACGTCGGGGGACGTGACCGGCCTGTTCCAGGTTGAGAGCACGGGCATGCGCCGAGTGCTGCGCAGCCTGAAACCGGCGAGTGTCGAGGACATCATGGCCGTTATCGCCCTCTATCGGCCCGGGCCGATGCAGTTCATCGATGACTTCATCGCCTGTCGACATGGCAAGATGCAGCCGTCCTACGTGCACCCCTCCCTCGAGCCTATCCTCGGGGAAACATACGGAGTCTGCGTCTACCAGGAGCAGATCATCCGCATCCTGACTGACCTGGCCGGCTACGACCCGGGCGAGGCGGACAAAGTACGGCGTGCCGTGTCCAAGAAGAAGCAGTCCGACCTGCGCAAGCATCGAGGGGGCTTCGTCCAGGGGGCTATGACGCACGGTGGACTGAGCGAGGATGCGGCCAACAAGATCTTCGACGCCTTCGAGTTCTTCGCCAACTACGGCTTCAATCGGGCCCATGCGGCCGACTACGCCGCCGTTACCTGTCAGACGGCCTACTTGAAGGCCCACTACCCGGTCGAGTACACCTCCGCCTCGCTTACCATCGAGCGCGGCAACTCAGAGAAAGTCGCCGGGCTCATCACCGAAGCCCGCCGGCTCGGGATTGAGGTCCTGCCGCCCGACATCAACCACAGTGAGATGCAGTTCACCATCGAGGGCGACTCCATCCGCTTCGGCCTCGGGGCGGTGAAGAACGTGGGTGAGGGGGCAATTGAGCTTATGGTGGAGGCGCGGCGTGAAGGCGGCCCCTTTGCCAGCCTCGATGACCTGGCGTCTCGGGTTGACCTGCGGCAACTGAACAAGAGAGTGCTGGAGTGCCTGATCCGCGCCGGAGCCCTGGACTCTTTCGGTGAGCGGGGAAGCATGCTCGATTCGCTCGACAGCCTGGTGGCCGTGAGCCAGCAGATCCACCAGGCGCGACAGGCTGGCCAGCTGACCATGTTCGACATGGCGGCGGGCGTGGCGCCGCCGACGGTCCACTTCAACGGCAACTCCGCGTCTGCCGAACCTATCTCGCTGAAGGAGCGCCTGGCCTGGGAGCGCGAGTTGTTGGGCGTCTACCTCTCCGAGCACCCGCTCTACAAGTGGACTGATGCACTCGCCGATCGCGTCACTGCCGTCACCTCTGAGATCAGCGAGGAGATGGTGGGCCAGAACGTCACCATGGCGGGAGTGGTGCAGGGAGTCCGCCGTATCACCACCAGGCGGGGTGACGCCATGGCGGTCGTCACCCTGGAGGACCTGCATGGCTCGATGGACGTCGTGGTCTTCCCGCGCACGTGGAAGGACACAGAGCCTCTCTGGCAGGAGGGGAAGCTCGTCCTGCTTCGCGGTCGGGTGGACAGCCGCCAGGACGCCTTCCAGGTAGTGGTCGAGAGCGCTACCGACGAGATCGTCCGGCCGGAACTAACCGTCACTCCCGAGGAGGAGCCCAGGGCGCGCCGGCTGATGGTGGAGATCGCCCGCTCCACTGACCCGGAGCGAGACGGGCAATGTCTTCGTCTTCTCTGCGAGCTCACTCGCTCAGCTCAGGGCCAGGACGAGATCTCCGTGCTGGTCCGGGACGGCGATCGCACCACCTTGAGGATAGACTTCCCCAACGCCCGGACGTGCGTCACCGACGAGATGGTGGGCCGAGTCCGGGGAATACCCGGCGCCGCCCGGTGCTGGGTCGAACCGGCCTATGTAGGAGGAGAACCGTAGTGGCGAAGAGATCCAAGTCCGTCGATCGCGTTGCTCAAGCCCTCGCCGACCTCGGTGTCGACGCGACGCCCATCGAGCTCGACCGGAGCACCCGTACCGCTCAGCTGGCGGCCGATGTTCTAGGTGTGTCGCTGGGTAGCATCGTCAAGTCGCTGGTGTTCATGGCCGACAGCGGACCGGTGCTGGCACTGGTCGCCGGCGATCGCCGGGCTGATCCCAGCAAGATCGCCAGCGCCTGTGGCGCCACCGAAGTGCGCATCGCCACGGCCGTCGAGGTGCGGGAGTGCACCGGCTTTGCCGTCGGTGGCGTCCCGCCCGTTGGCCACCTCAACGCCATGCCGGTCATCCTCGACGCGAGCCTGAGCCGCTTCGAGCTTCTCCACGCCGCGGCAGGAGCCCCTCAGGCTGTCTTTCCTATCACCTTGTCCGAGCTGGCCCGCATCACCGGCGCGGCGGCGGCCGACATAGTCGAGACGGGCTAGGAGCGGCCCTAAGGAGCTGCGACCTCGGGCAGCCTGGGAAGCCGAACCAACCTGGCGCGGGCCACGCTGGGCAGGCGGCACACCTCGTCGAGGTCTGAGCTTGACATAACGTCGTCAATGCCGACGATCATTACGCCCTGGCCACCGCGCGCGCTGCGACCCACTTGGACGAAGGAGATATTCACGTTCCTCTCGCCGAGTAGGGTACCCATCCGCCCGAGGATCCCAGGCTGCTCGGTGTGTTCGGTGTAGAGCAAGGTGCCGGCCGGAACGAAGTTGATCCAGAAGTCCTCGATCCGCACCACGTAGGGTCGGCCGTGCATGGTCGTCCCCGCCAGTTGGTGCTCACCGTCGTCCGTGTTGATGCGCAGCGTAACCAACTCGGAGTACGGCCCGACTGGTGGGGCGGTGGTCTCCGTGACGGAGATCCCGCGCCGCAGAGCCGCCACACGCGCATTCACCAGGTTGAGGGGGATGTCGGACACGCCCTCGAGTAGCCCCTGCAGAGCCGCCGACGTCACCAGAGCGGTCTTCATCTCCGCCGCCCTGCCGGAGTAGCAGATCTCGACCGACTCCACCGGGTCGCGAGCGATGGCGTTGTAGAAGCGGCCCAGCCGTCGCGCCAGGTCCAGATACGGTCCCAGGCGCGCCTGCTCCTCTGGGCTGAGGGCGGGCGCGTTGACAGGATGCGAAGGGGCCCGGCCCTCGAGCACATCCAGCACCTGCTCCATGGTGGCCAGGGCCACGCCGCGCTGGGCTTCCCGGGTCATCCCACCGATGTGCGGCGTGGCTACCACGCGCAAATGGGTAAGTAGCGGGGATCCGGTCGGCGGCTCTTTCTCGAACACATCGAGTCCGGCCCCCGCCAGTTGTCCAGAGTCGAGGGCCGCTAACAAGGCGACCTCGTCCACCACGCAGCCGCGCGAGCAATTGATGAGGTACGCCCCGCGCTTGCAGGCCGCCAGTTGCGCGGTGCCCAACAAGTGGTCGGTGCCTTCCGCGGCGGGGACATGCAGAGTGATGAAGTCGCTCTCTTGGAGCAGGTCAGTCAGCGCTACGAGCCGTACCCCCAACCCCTGCGCCTGGGTAGGGGCCACGAACGGGTCGTGCGCGATGACGGTCATGCCGAAGGCACGCGCCCGCTCGGCCACCCGGCTCCCGATGCGGCCGAGCCCCAGTATGCCGAGCGTCTTGCCGCTCAGCTCCTCGCCCCGGAACGCACTGCGACGCCACTCACCCTGGGCCAGGCTGGCGGAAGCCCCCAACAACCGACGGCTGAGAGCAAGCATCAGGGCGAATACATGCTCCGCCACCGCCACGGAGTTGGAGTCCGGCGCGTTGACCACCCAGATTCCGCGCTCGGTGGCGGCCACGAGGTCGATGTTATCTACCCCGACGCCGGCACGTCCGATCACCCGCAACCGGGTCCCGGCCTCGATGACCGAACGGGTGATGTGGGCGCCGCTACGGACCACAACGGCGTCGGACTCAGCCACGAGGTCGATCAGCTCGCGGTCTCCCCGCCCCGCCAGTTCCACGATCTCGGCCTTCCCGGCGAGGAGGGCGAGAGCATCGGCGTCAATGGGGTCCGTTATGAGGACGCGATTCACCGGACTTCCTCCCGGATCAGAGCGAGAGCGGACTCGATGGAGCGCAACAAGTTGGTGACGTTGTCCTCACCTATGTAGCCCATGTGCCCGATGCGGATGATCCTGCCTTTCAGGTCTGCCTGCCCGCCGGCGATCTGGATACCGAAATCGCGCTCCAGGCAGGCCGTCAGCTGGTGGGCCTCCACACCGGCCGGCAGATAGGCCGCCGTGACGGTGGGGGACTCGAACCCGGGCGCGGCCACCAGCGAGAACCCCAGTTGCACAAGCCCCTCCCTAACCCGAGCCGCGAGCCGGAGGTGTCGCGCGGTGACTCGCTCGAAGCCCTCTGCCTCCATGAGCCCGAGGGCCGCCTCCAGTCCATACAGCAGCGATACGCCCGGCGTCCAGGGCGTCTCGCCGCGCGGGGCGCTGTCCCGAGCCGCCGCCAGATCGAAGTAGTAGCGGGGGCTGGTGCATCCGGAGGCGCGTTCCCACGCGCGATCGGAGAGGGCGACCATGGCCAGGCCAGGCGGAGTCATCCACGCCTTCTGCGAAGCGGTAACAACCACGTCTACATTGAGCGTGTCCATCGCCAGGGGAACCGCTCCCAGCGAGCTGACTCCGTCCAGGAGCAGCAGTGGCCGGTTGCTCGCCTCGTTCACCACCCGGGCGATCTCGCCCACTGGGTTGAGCACGCCGGTGCTGGTCTCGGAGTGGGTAACGAGCACGGCCCGAAAGGATGCTGTCGACAGGCGCGCGGCTACGGCGCCGGCATCGACCGTTGCTCCCGGTCTGGCCCGCAGGTAATCCACCTTGGCGCCGTAACGGGCGGCGATCCCGGCGAAGCGCTCCCCGAAGTAGCCGGTGGAGAGCGACAACACCCGGTCGCCGGCCTCGATGGTGTTGCAGATGGCCGCCTCCAGGCCGCCCGTACCGGAGGCCGTCAGGAACAAAACCTCCTGCTGCGTCCCCAGCATGGGACGGATCCTCAGGTCCAGGCCGTGCAGCAAGTCCCGGAACGCCTGGCTTCGATGACTGACCATGGGACGGGACAGAGCCTGCCGCACCTGCGGCGGCAGGGGGGTAGGACCGGGAACGCGGACCTCAAGTTGATCCATTACACCATCCTTGGGTGCTGGAGACGGGCCGGATCGGCGCTGATCCGGCCGTCATCACTATTCGACCGCCGGCAGGTTGGCCAGCGACTTGTCCATCGACTCCTGCGGGTACTCGAAGTCCATCAGTTCACCCGCCAGGTAGGCATCGTAGGCCGCCATGTCGAAGTGACCGTGGCCGCTGAGGTTGAAGAGAATGCACTTCTCCTCGCCGGTCTCCTTGGCCTTGAGGGCCTCGTCGATGGCGGTACGGATGGCGTGGGCGGACTCCGGCGCGGGCACGATCCCCTCGGTGCGAGCGAAGGTGAGGGCAGCTTTGAACACGTCAGTCTGCGCCACGGCGCGGCCCGTGATCACCTTGGCGTCAACCAGGGCGCTGATCAACGCCGCCATTCCGTGGTAGCGGAGGCCGCCGGCGTGGATGCCTGAAGGCACGAAGTCGTGCCCGAGCGTGTGCATCTTGATGAGGGGCGTCATGCCGCTCACGTCCCCGAAGTCATATGCGTACTTGCCACGGGTCAGCGTGGGGCAGGCGGTGGGTTCCACCGCGAGGAACTCGGTGTCGAGGTTGCGTTCCATCCGCTCGCGCACAAAGGGGAACGCCATGCCGGCGAAGTTGGACCCGCCACCGACACAGCCGATCACCACATCGGGGTAATCGCCGGCGATCTGCATCTGCTTGAGTGCTTCCTCGCCGATGACCGTCTGGTGCAGCAGCACATGGTTCAGGACGCTACCGAGCGAGTACTTGACGGCCTCATCCGCGGCCGCAACCTCCACCGCCTCACTGATGGCAAGGCCGAGGGACCCACTCGTGTTCGGATCTCGGGCCAAGGCGGCACGACCGGCCTCGGTGACCTCGCTAGGGCTCGGGAGAACGCTCGCCCCCCAGAGCTGGATCAGCGAGCGGCGATAGGGCTTCTGGTAGTAGCTGACCTTCACCATCCAGACGCGGCACTCGATGTCGAACATCTGGCAGGCCATAGCCAGGGCGCTGCCCCACTGTCCGGCGCCCGTCTCGGTGGTGATAGACCGCACACCCTCCATCTTGTTGTAGTAGACCTGCGCCACAGCAGTGTTGGGCTTGTGAGAGCCGGCCGGGCTCACGCCCTCATTCTTGTAGTAGATGCGCGCGGGGGTGCCGAGGGCCTTCTCCAGGTTCAGGGCACGGTGCAGCGGAGACGGCCTCCAGAGGCGCAGGATGTCGCGAACCGCGCCGGGTATCTCGATGTAGCGCTCGGTGCTGACCTCCTGCTGGATGAGGGCCATTGGAAACAGAGGCGCCAGATCCTGAGGCCCAACGGGCTGATGTGTGGCCGGGTGCAGGGGAGGCGGAACCTCCGTTGGCATGTCGGCCATGATGTTGTACCAGGCGTGCGGCAGCTCGGATTCGCTAAGCAGGATCTTGTGGTCGTTGGCCATGTCAGCCTCCTATCGTGAGATGGTCGGCGATTCCGGAGGGACGGCGTTGTCCCGCTAGAAAACAAAAAACACCCTTGTCCCTCAGGGACGAGAGTGTTGCTCCCGCGGTGCCACCCCGCTTAGATCGACCAGGCGATCTCTCCTCATCCACCGGCCATCACCGGTGGGGCCCGCTAACGATGGCCAATCGACGTATCCTACTGGCGTGATGCTTTCGGTACGTAGCTCCCAGGTCCATTCCGCGTCCTCTTCAGCACCCGGCTCTCACCTTACCCGGGCTCTCTTAGCCTAGCCGTGACGCGTACTAGTCCTGATCAGCGCCTCTTGGAGACTATTCAGTTGTGGACGGGAGTATAGTAGCCATGACGCCGCTTGTCAAGTGCTGCGTGGGCGCGAGCACGGGTGGGTTTCCGGGGCCTTGCCCGCACCTTGGCCCGGCGCGTATAATCGTCCACCACTTGAGTGGGGGCGGAATGGTGTACGACCTGGTTGTGATTGGGGGAGGCCCGGCCGGCTACGTGGCCGCGATTCGTGCCGGACAGCTCGGAGCGCGCGTGGCCCTGGTAGAGAAGGAACGGATGGGCGGAACCTGTCTGAACCGGGGCTGCATCCCCACTAAGGCCATGGTCGAGAGCGCCACGCTGCTGCGCAAGATGCGCGATGCCCACGCCTTCGGGCTGGTGCTCGAGGGTACGGTCCGGGCGGACTTTGCCGCCATCATCGCCCGGAAGGACTCCATCGTCTCCGGGATCGTCGAGTCTGTACATGCGCTGCTCGCGGCTCAGAAGGTAGACCTACTGGCGGGCGATGCCTCATTCCTGACCCCGAATCAGATCCAAGTAGTCTCACAAAGTGGCGAGATCCACACCGTAGACTTCACCAATGCGCTGCTAGCCACCGGATCGGTGCCGGCTCGGTTGCGCCTCCCTGGAGCCGACTTGCCGGGGGTAGTCACCTCCCGCGAGTTGCTGGAGCAGCAGGTACAGCCCGAGCGGCTCCTGGTGGTGGGAGCCAGCGTGGTCGGCATGGAGATGGCCACGATCTTCCACAACCTGGGCACGAAGGTAACCGTGCTCGGCCGCCAGACTTTCCTCAAATCGGTGGACCCACAGCTGGCGCGTCGCTACCGGGCGCTGGCCGTCCGGCGCGGCATCGCTATTAGCGTCGGTGTGGAGTTCGACCGTATCGAGCCCGTGGACGGCGGGCTGCGGATGCACTACACCGCCAAGGGCAAGCCGGCCTCCGTCGACGCCGATGTGATACTAATGGCCACCGGTCAGTCGCCGGTTACCGCGGGATTGGGCTTGGAGGGTGTGGGCATCGACACCGATGCGCGGGGCTTCATCAAGGTGGACGCCTACCTGCGTACCAGCCAGCCGCACGTGTACGCCGCCGGAGACGTCATCGGCGGCTGGATGCTGGCCCACGTGGCCTCCCATGAGGGTCTGCTGGCGGTCCAGAACGCCTTGGGAGGCAACGAGAAGATGGACTACGGGGCGGTCCCCAACGCCGTCTTCACCGATCCGGAGATCGCCGGGGTAGGGATGAGCGAGGCGGACGCGAAGGCCGCGGGCCATGAGGTGTCGGTGGCTCGCTTCCCCCTATCCGCAAGCGGTCGCGCCCTCACGATGGGCGAGGACGAGGGGATGGTGCGCTTGGTCTACGACTCGGAGAGTGGGCGCGTGCTGGGCGTACACATGATGGGGGCGCACGCCAGTGAGCTTATTGCCGAGGGCGCTCTGGCCGTGAAGGCGGGCCTCTCGGTGCAGGACGTTTCGCATACCATGCACCAGCACCCGACGCTCGCCGAGTGCCTGATGGAGGCGGCCACCGAAGCTGCCTGTGGGGAGTCTATCCATTACCGGCGCCTGTAGCCCTACCGTCCATGTATCCGCGGGGACAGCGGCCGTCCTCGGGCTAGCACGGATTCCGCAGACGGTGGCGCCTACGACGGCCTACCTGATGGTGGGCGAGCGGTGCTCTCGCGATTGTGGCTTCTGTGCGCAGGCACGGTCGAGTTCCGCCGGCGACACTCTCCTGTCCCGCGTGACCTGGCCGCGCTTCCCGAAGGAGGACCTGCTCACGGCCCTGGAGAGACGCGAGTCGGAGTTCCAGCGCATCTGCATCCAGTCAACGGTGGGGCCGGAGGCGACGGAAGCGCTGACCGGCCTGGTGGCCGCCATCCGCGGCCGGGTGACGCTGCCGCTCGACACTTCCGCTCTGCCCCCGGACTCGGCGGCCGCCGACGCCCTCATCGGCGCCGGCGTGGATCACATCGGGTTCGGTGTTGATGCCGCGACGCCCGAGGTCTTCCGCCGGGTCAAGGGGCCCGGGTGGGATCGCTATCAGGCTCTGATCAAGCATGTCGCTCGGAACCACCCGGGCAGGGCGGCGGTTCACTTGATAGCTGGCCTGGGTGAGACCGAGCAGGAGTTCCTGCGGGCGGTGCAGAACTACGCCGAGCTAGGAGCGGTGGTGGGCTTGTTCGCCTTCTGTCCGGTGGCGGGAACTCGCCTGGGTGGGCTGCCGGCCCCGAGCCTGTCTGCCTACCGACGGCTGCAGGCGGCCAGCTATCTCATTACCCGCGAGCTGCTGGGAATCGAGGCGATGGACTTCGGCCCGACCGGCGACCTACGCCATCTGCCGGCAGAGGCCTGGCCCAAGTTGGCCGGTGGCGAAGCCTTCCGTACCTCGGGATGCCCCGGCTGCAACCGACCCTTCTATAATGAGCGCCCAGGCGGGCCGCAGTACAACTACGCCCGGCCGCTGACCGAGGCCGAGGCGAGACTGGCTCTCGAGGAGACTAGAATCGCGCCCTCATCGGAGCAGGCAAGAGCATGAACGAGCGCGCTACCTGGCGGCTTCTACCGGAGGCGACTTTCGACGGCGCCTTCAACATGGCCCTGGACGAGGCCGTTCTGGAGGCAGTGGGAGCGGGCGAATCGCCACCGACCATGCGCTTCTACCGTTGGGACCCTCCCTGCCTGAGCATCGGGTACTCCCAGAAGATCGCGTCGTTCGACCGGCAGGCACTCAGCGATCATGGCTGGCACCTGGTGCGACGGCCGAGCGGAGGGAGGGCGGTGCTGCACCGCGATGAGGTGACCTACTCCATCGCCGCCCCCGCCGAGGACTGGCGGCTCGCCGGCGGTGTGCTGGAGTCATACCGGCGGATCAGCGGCGCCTTCCTCCACGGGCTGGAGGGGCTGGGCGTCTGCCTGACTGACGAGGCTGAGGGCGACTCGGCCGGGCCGCGGTCGGCGGCCTGTTTCGATGCTCCCTCGCGCCACGAGCTCACCGCCAACGGTCGCAAGCTGGTCGGCAGCGCGCAGTGGCGACATGGCGCCGGGGTGCTCCAGCACGGCTCGGTTCCGCTTTCGGGCGATGTGGCCGAGGTGGTGGGTTACCTAGCTCTCTCGGAATCCGACCGCGAGCGGGCTCGGGCCCTGCTACGTCGGCGGGCCGCCACGGTGGAGCAAGCACTAGGGACAAAGCCCGGCTTCACTGAGGTGGCAAATGCCATCGCCCAAGGCCTCAGCGCACTGCTGGCCGTTGACTGGGTACCGGGCGAACCGACGCCCAAGGAACTGGCGCGCGCCGCCCAACTTCGATCGACACGGTATGGTACGGATGCCTGGAACTTCCGGCTCTAGAGTGCTTCTGCTAGCCCTGGTCGCCCTCATCGGCGTCCTTGCCTGGCCCACGCCCGCGGCGGCGCAGGACCCGTGCGAGGATCCGCGCAACCTGACATTCAACTGCCAGTTTGACACCTTCTCTCCGGCCCCTGGCGGGGAGGTGCCCACCGGCTGGTGGCCCTTTGTCGTCTCCGGCCATCCGGCCTTCGACTCGGCAACGGACACACCGAAGCAGCCATCGCTGCGCGTCTGGAGCGACGGAGAGGGCTTCGTCGCCGGCGTCTACCAGGAGGTTGCAGGCATGGAGGTCGGTGCGACCTATGAGGCGTTCATCGGCTGGGCAGTGTTCCAGTCGGCCGGCTCAGAGATGGGACGCGCCATCGGCATCGACCCCACCGGCGGCACTGACCCGAACGGTGCCTCCGTGGTCTGGAGTCCAGAGGTGTGGGAGAAGAAGCGGTCCAATCCGGAGTTGCGGGTTCGGGCGGTAGCCCAGGCGGACAGAATCACCGTCTTCGTGCGTGCCAACAATCCGCGGTCGTCGGGCGCCGATCAAGCCTTCCTCGATGCCGTCAGCCTGGTTCGAGACGACTCCGTGCCGGTAGCGGCCCCGGCGCCCGCACCAGAGCCCACTGCCACCCCGGCGCCGGTGGCAACCGACACTCCGCCGGCACCAGCCGCAGAAGCGACGGAAACGCCACTCCCCACCGAGACCGCTGCACCGACGGCGACGGCGCTGCCGACTGAGACCGAGGTGCCAACCGCAACAGCGTCGCCCAGCCCCACGGCGACAACGCTGCCGCCCACCGCAACAGCGACCCGCCGCAGTCCCGAGGTATGGGTACTGGCTACCGCGCCGGCGACGCTACCTTCGCCCGCGGCCGTCGCTCCGGAACCGGAAGTGCAGCAGGCCTCGTTCGGACTTGAGGGATCGGTCCTGGTCATCCTTGGCGCGGTGGCGGCATCAGGAGTCGCGGCCGGGCTTCTGCGGGCCCGCAAGCGGCCAGGAGGTGCGCGGTGATGTTGAGGCGTCGTGCTCTGCTTCGCTCAGGAGCCGTATCGGCGTGCGCGGTGCTACTAGCGGGCTGCGCCGGCGCGTCCGGCCCCGGCAGCACCGCGGTTCCCCATGCAGCGGAGCCCGAGTCTACCCCCACCGATGTGCCCATGAGAGCGGCCCCAGCCGGTGCCGGCACGCTGGTAATCCTGCACACCAACGACGTGATGGGCTATGTCGACCCCTGTGGTTGAGCGCCTCCCAAAGGGGGACTGGCCCGGCGGGCCAGCTTGATTCGTTTCCGGCGCGAGCAGGCCCGGGACTTGCTGCTTCTGGATGCCGGCAATGCCTTCTACTCCGGCGCGCGGGAGGACCTGAACCAGCTCAGCCAAGGCCGAATCACCGTTGCGGCCATGAACCTGATGGGCTATGACATGATGGCCTTGGGAGCGTACGATCTGGCCCTCGACCCCGGCGTGCTGGCCGACCGTCTGGCCGAGGCTGAGTTCGCCGTCATCAGCTCAAACGTGTTTGTGAACGGCAAGCTTCTCCTCGCCCCCTACGCGATTGTGGAGCGAGCCGGTCGCAGGATCGCCGTCATCGGCCTCACCGGCGCGCCTAGGGACGCGGTGGCCGGCGTTGAGGTGCGCGACCCTGTCGCGGCGATCAAGGGGGCCCTCTCCCAGATCGGCGCGGACGCCGACTTGGTGGTGGTGCTGAGCAACCTCGGACCGACGGCCGAGGCGGAGTTGGCTCAGCAAGTGGCCGGAATTGACCTCATCGTTGGTGGCGGATCGGGCATACCACAGCGGGAGGTCTCCTGGCAGGGCAGAACGGCCGTCGTCAGGGCCGGTGGCCTCGGGGAGTACCTCGGTGTCACCGAGGTGGTCGCCACCGGCGTGACGTTTCAGAGCGTCGCGCTGGGGGCCGACTTCGTCGACGACCCGGAAATGGCCGCTCTCAGGCGGCGTTACGAAGAGGAGTATTCGCCGGCGTCAAGGGTGACTCCCGGATAGACACAATACGCGAAACGCGAGGAGTCACATGCGCACGCGCACCATGAAGTTTGGGGGCACCTCGGTAGGCGATGGGGCGAGCATCCGACGCACGGCCGAGTTGATTGCGGCCAGCGCGGCCGAGGGCTACGCGGTGACAGCGGTGGTCTCGGCGATGTCAGGGGTCACCGATGCGCTCGGTGCTGCGGCACGGGCGGCGGAGCACGGCCAGGCGGACGTGTTCCGCTCTACGCGTATGCAGCTGCTTACCAAGCACCTGCAGGCGATCGCCACATGCGTGCCCGCCGACGAGCGGGACGCCATCGGTGAGCAGGTGTCGGGCCTGCTGGACCAACTGCTGCGCATCTGCGAGAGCGTGGCAGTGCTGGGTGAGCTCACCGACCGCGGCCTGGACGCGATTCTGGCCTTGGGGGAGCGGATGTCCAGCCGCATCGTTTCCGGCTGCCTGCGCGGTCTGGGAGTGCCTAGCGAGGCGGTGGAAGCCACGCGTTTGGTAATCACTGATAGCCGCTACGGCTCGGCTACACCGCTGCTGGACGAAACGCGCCGGGCCACTCGCGACGTGCTGCTGCCTCTGCTGGAGAAGGGGGTAACCCCCATCGTCACCGGTTTCATTGGCGCTACGGCTGTCGGAGTGACGACCACCCTCGGTCGCGGCGGCAGCGACTACTCAGCCGCCCTCCTCGGTGCGGCAGTCGACTCGGAGGAGGTCTGGATCTGGACTGACGTGGACGGCGTCATGACTGCCGACCCGCGCCTGGTCCCGGGGGCCCGCAGCCTCCCCGAGATCTCCTACGCTGAGGCGGCCGAGTTGGCCTACTTTGGGGCCAAGGTCCTTCACCCCAAGACGATGCTTCCGGCACAGACGGCCGGCATACCCATCCGGATCAAGAACACCTTTAGCCCGGACCACCCGGGCACGCTCATCACCGCCGACGCGCCCGCCTCTTCGCACCGAGTTCGCGGCATCACCGCCATGAAGGGCCTGAGCGTTGTCACGGTACAGGGACGCGGCATGCTGGGGGTGCCGGGCATCGCCGCGAAGGTGTTCACTGCCGTCGCGCGCGAAGGCATAAGCGTGCTGGTGATAACCCAGTCGTCCTCGGAACAGAACATCTGCTTCGTCATCCCGGGCTCGGCCACCGAAAGGGCCATTGCCGCTCTGGAGGCCGAGTTCGTGCTCGAGCGGGCGCGCCAGGACATTGATGAGATATCGGCGCAGCCCGATGTCGGAGTCGTCGCGGTGGTTGGCTCCGGGATGAAGGGAACACCCGGCATCGCCGCCCGCGTCTTCAGCGCCCTCGGTGATCGCGGCATCAACGTCATCTGCATCGCACAGGGCTCGTCGGAGAACAACCTCTCCTTCGTGCTCGACCAGGCGGACATTGCTGCCGCCGTCCGGGCGGTGCACGACGAGTCCTGCCTAGACGTCCCCAATGGGGCGTGACCACCAACAGGAGGAGGCCATGACACCGCCTGACTTGCTGGCGCGGGCACGTCTGCTGTCCGAGGATCTCATCGCCTGGCGGCGCCGGATCCACCGGTGGCCCGAACTGGGCTTTGAAGAGGTCCGCACGGCGGCATTTGTGGCTGAGACCCTGCGCGGCTGGGGCTGGACGGTGCGCGAGGGAGTTGGCATCACGGGCGTGGTGGCCGAGCGGGGGAGCGGCAAGCCGTTGGTGGCCCTCCGTGCCGATATGGACGCCCTACCGGTCCAAGAGGAGACTGGGCTGCCTTACGCCTCCGAGCGACCGGGACTGATGCACGCCTGCGGCCACGATGCCCATGTGTCCATGCTATTGGGAGCGGCGCACTTGCTCTCCGAGGTTCCGTTCGCGGGGACGGTACGGCTGCTGTTCCAGCCCAGCGAGGAGTCCTCCGACGCGGAGGGGCTTTCCGGGGCAGCGCGCATGATCGCTGACGGCGCCATGGAAGGAGTGGAGGCGGTGTTCGGCCTGCATGTGCTCACCGACCTGCCCTCGGGCACCGTCGGCATCAGGCCCGGAGCAACCCAGGCGGCGGCCGACTCGATCCGGCTGACCGTCCGAGGACGCGGAGCGCATGCAGCCCAGCCGCACAAGGGTCGTGACTCCATCTACATCGCCGCCCAGATCGTGACCGCCCTCCAGAGTATCGTTGCGCGTGCGGTAGACCCAATAGAGCCGGTTGTCGTGACGCTTGGGACCATCAACGGGGGCACGCGGGGGAACATCATCCCCGAGTCGGTGGAGATCACCGGCACCGTGCGCACCCTGGATGAGGCGGTACGCGAACTCGTGCACGCCGAAATCGTGCGAATCGCGCGGTTCATCGCCGAGGGCCTTGGCGGTGGGTGCGAGGCGGAGATACGTCGGGGCTATCCGGTGACCATGAACGACGCCGGGCTGGTGTCACTGGCCGAGGAACTGGCGCGTACCATGCTGGGGCTGGATGCGGTCACACCGGTGCGGCCGAGCATGGGAGCGGAGGACTTCTCTCTGCTCGCCACCGTGAGCCGAGGCTGCTTCTTCCGTCTGGGGGCGACGCCCCCCGGGGAGGAGCCTACTCGCGGTCATAGCCCGACTTTCGCTCCCGACGAGGCCACCCTGCCCGCCGGCGCGGCCATGTTGGCCGGCTGCGCCTTGCAGTACCTCGAGGCGGGGTGACTAGCCAAACGTTGACCGCCTGCGGCTGATCCGATAGCCTTGCTGTCGGTGATGCACCGCCGGACCCCAAGCGCGGTAGTTAGGTGACCGAGGGGAGCCGGGCGGGGCGCGACCGACTCATCGGCGAGCTTAGCAGAAGCAGCACGGGCTCAGGCCCGACTGGGGGAGCATGACCGAAAGCGTAGTAGTCGCATTGGACGCCATGGGCGGTGATTATGGCCCCGAGGAGACCGTGGCCGGCGCCGTGGCGGCTCTGAAGGCCATACCGAACCTGAGCATCATCATGGTCGGCGATCAGGCGCAGCTAGAGCCGCACCTGGAACGGCTGGGTTCGCAGGACCGGCTATCGCTCCACCATGCCTCGCAAGTGGTGGCCATGGATGAAGCCCCGGCGGCTGCTGTCCGTGCCCGTCCCGACAACAGCATGTCCGTAGCAGCTCGGCTGGTGAAGGCAGGAGAGGCACAGTCCTTTGTCACGCCGGGAAACACCGGTGCCGCTCTGGCAGCCTCGCTGTTTGAGCTAGGACGCATCCGAGGCATCCGGCGCCCCGCTCTGGCGGTGAGCATGCCCTCCCTCGAAGGGCGGTACCTGGTACTAGACGTGGGCGCAAACACCGAGTGCCGCCCCGGAGATCTGCTCCAGTTTGGCTACATGGGGCACGTCTACAGCAGCCGCGTGCTGGGAGTCGGCTCGCCGCGGGTGGGCCTCATCTCCAACGGTGAGGAAGACATCAAGGGCAACGAACTGGTGAAGGCGGCCTTCCCGCTGCTGAAGAAGGCACCCTTGCGGTTCGTGGGCGGAATCGAGGGGAAGGATCTGCCCCACGGCCTGGCCGACGTGGTGGTGGCCGACGGCTTCACCGGCAACGTTCTCATCAAGACGGCGGAAGGGGTGGTGACACTTCTTCTGGGCATCATTCGACAGCAGGCCAAAGCGGACCTGCGCGGCAGGATCGGCGGGGCGCTGCTCCGTCCGGGTCTGAAGCGAGGTCTCGAGCGGCTGGACTACACCGAAGTAGGCGGGGCGCTGCTGCTCGGGGTCGACGGCGTTGTCGTCGTCGGTCATGGACGATCGAAACGGGATGCTATCGTCAGCCTAATCCGGGCCGGCGCCGAGGCCTCGCAGCAAGGGGTGGTGGCCGCCATTGCGGATGGACTGGGGGCGCTGGGTAGCGCCGAGGAGGAGGGTCTTTGAAGGTACTGAGTAACGAACCGTTGATCCGCCGCCGCTCACGCCGGGCGCAGATCGCCAACCTGGCCGGGCTTCTGGTCCTGGGCGCCGGACTGGTGATCTCGCTGACCAAGCCGGAGTGGGCAATCTACACCCTAGGACTGCTGGTCATCGGCGTCATTGCTTCTCAGTACGGCATCGTGCAGGCCTTCCGCTACGCTCGTAAGCCCCGCCCGGACGAAGAGCTGGCGAGCGCCCTCAAGGGACTGGATGATCGCTTTCGTCTCTACAACTTCGTCATGCCGGCCGACCACGTCCTGCTGACACCGCGCGGCCTCTACACCGTCGTGCTCAAGAGCGTTGACGGCAAGGTGGTGTGCGAGGGCAAGACCTGTAAGCAGGAAAGGAAGTTCTCCCTGGGACGACTGCTGCGGCTGTTCAGCCCGGAGTCGCTCGGGAACCCGCTGCGGGAGGCACAGTGGGAGGCTGAGGCGCTGACCAAGTGGCTGGCGGAGAAGGCCCCGGAGGCCACCACCGGCGTCGAAGGGGCGGTCGTCTTCCTCAGCCCGAAGGTCGACCTGGAGGCCCGCAACCCGGACGCACTGACGGTGAGGGCCAAGGCCCTGAAGGACGCGCTCCGCAAGACCGAGAAGCCGGCGCTTGGCGCCGAGGAGCATCGTCGTCTGGTGCGCCTGTTCGACGAAACGGCGGCAGCGCAGGCGAAGTAGGGCCGGCGGGCCGAAGCAGTACCTTAACCGGGAGGCAATGGTGATCCGAACACTGAGACCGGGTAGCAGGTGCTACCGAGGTAACCTTCACACTCACACCACCGTTTCCGACGGGCGCAAGCCGCCGGACGAGGCTGTTCGCTGGTACCGAGAGCAGGGCTACGACTTCGTGGCTCTCACCGATCACTGGAAGCCGGCGGCGAATGTGCACGACGATGGGATTCTGGTGGTCCCCGGGGTGGAGTTCGACGGCGTGGACCCAGAGCTGGGATCGTACCACATCGTCGGGCTTGACATAACCACCAGCCCGGAGCGCGGCGCCTTGGTGGGCCCGGACACGATAGTCTCGTACATAGCCGACCAGGGCGGGTTGGCGGTCCTCTGTCATCCCTATTGGTGCGGGATGACTTCTTGGGCCGTGGGGCGAGTGGAGGGGGTGTTTGCCCTCGAGGTATTCAACAGCACCTGCGAGGTCCATATCGCCAAAGGGCTGTCGAGCGTGCACTGGGACGACAATCTGGCAGCGGGCAAGCGTCTCTGGGGTCTAGCGGTCGACGACACCCACTGGGGCCGGCACGACTACGGCGGCGGCTGGGTGATGGTCCAGGCGGATGAACTTAGCATCCCGGCCCTGCGCGAGGCGCTCTTGGCCGGACGGTTCTATGCCAGCACCGGTCCCGACATCTTCGACTTCGCCGTCGATGGCGGGAGAGCGTACGCCCACACCTCGGATGCCGCCCGCATCTCCTTCCTTTGCGACGCTCACCGGGGCAGTTGCCTCTACCCTGAGGGTGGCGCTGTCATCACCGAAGGGGAGTACACGGTGCCCGAGGAAGCGACCTACGTCCGTCTTGAGGTCACTGACTCCCAGGGGCGCAAGGCCTGGAGCAATCCCCTCTACCTTCGGTGACGAGACCAGACTCGAGATGAACCAACACGGGGGGAGGGCTCCAGCCCTCCCCCCGCTGTTCCTGCGTTGTCCGGAGATGACTAGAGACTAGCGCATCTCCTGCCCGCCGGTGACGTTGATGGCCTGACCGGTCATGTAGGAGGCCTGGGGACTGGCCAAGAACACCAGCACGTTGGTGACGTCTTCGTAGGTGCATCCGCGGCCCAGAGGTACCTGTGAGCGGTACTTCTCCCGCACCTCTTCGACCGTGATGCCCCACTTGCGGGCGTACTGCTCGTAGAGGCTGTCGACCCACAGAGGCGAGTCCAGCAGATTCCCGGGACAGATGGAGTTGACGCGGACATTGTGGGGCGCCAAGTCGAGGGCGATGCTCTGGGTCAGGCCCAGGCCGCCGAACTTGCTGGCGGCGTAGGCGGAGTTGCGGAAGGAGCCCTTCTTCCCCGACTTGCTGTTGATCTGGATGATGGCGCCGGAACCCTGCTCCTTCATCACCCGAGCCGCCTGCTTGGCGCAGATGAGGTAGCCGGTCAGATTGACGTCGATCACCCGGCGCCAAGCGTCCACGGGGAACTCGCTGATGTCATGCGCCTGCAAGATGCCGGCATTCGATACCAGGATGTCGAGCCTTCCCAGTTCGCTGACGGCCCGGTCCACCGCCGCGCCCACGCTTTCCTCGTCGGTAACGTTCATGGCCACAGCCACCGCCCGGGTGCCGTACTGGCCCCGGATCGAGGCCGCCACCTCTTCCGCCTTACCGACGTTCAGATCACCCAGGACCACATCAGCGCCCTCCCGAGCCAGGCGGCGGGCGATGGCCTCCCCCAGACCCTGGGCGGCTCCCGTGACGAGGGCCGTCTGCCCCACCAGGCGCCGCCATTCGGCCGTTTGCCCCTTGGGGAGCGAGAGCTTGGACCGCAGCAGCTCCACCTCAGCCGCATTAGTCCAGCGCCCCTGGGGGTCAAGCTTGGCGGCAACGTCCGGCAGGACCTGGCCCAGGTCGCTGAGGGCTGTGAGGGGCAGATCCTCAATCTGCGGATAGAGAACGATCTTGCCAGGGAAGCGTGCGTTCACCACGCCGTCCATGCCGTCCCAGCCGGCGTGAATGCCGCCGATGGCGGCCACCGAGTGCTCCGGCGCCAGGTCGCCCTGCTGCGCCTTGTTGAGAACCTGCTGCAGGTCGGCGATGAAAGACCCGCTGGAGCCGGTGAAGCGGATGCCCCGGCCCGCGAAGAGAGCCACGTCCACTTGCGCCATCGATCCCCGGGCCAGGCCGGCAAAGATGTTGAGCGTGCCGCCCTGAGCCAGGTGGGGTAGGGCACCGGTGATGAGCTTGGCCACCGGCGCCAACAGCACCACGTCGTCGAATCCCTGCGGGGCCAGTTCGCGCAGACGGCGGTCGTACTCCTCGCCGCTGGTGGCTGTGGGGTTGACGCAGACCAGCCGCACGGCTCGCTTGTCGGCGTCCGGACCGAAAGTGCTGCGCAGACTCTCCAGTCGTTCGTCGCTCGTGTCGCTGGCCACCACCAGTGCTGGGCCGTTGGCCGCCTGCAAGGCACGCTGGACATGCATCCGACCCATGGGCCCACCGGCGCCGATGAAGAGCGCCGCGCCACCCGGGCGCAACTCGGTGCGCACGCCACCGACGTAGGCGGCGGACACGTCAGCCGAGTTAGTGCCGAGGATCTCCCAGTTCTCGTAGTGCACCCGGCCTACATCAATGTCGGCCTGGGACTCCGCCGCTTCCGTCTGGACGATCACCAGCGCGCCGTGACGGGCCAGGGCCCTCATCGCCGCTCCGGCGGCTGCCCCCGGCTCGTCTAGGAGTACGACGTCGCTGAAGCCGGAGCCGCCGGTGATCTCCGCGACCATAGCTTCTACCGATTCGGCCGTGAGGCTCGAGTCCACCAGCGTCACCGGGATCGATGGGAAGGCCGCGAACACGGCCGCCTGGACAGACTCCGGCACCCCCGCCAGAATGACACGGGAGGGAGTAGCACCTTCAGCCAGGCTCTTGAAGTCGTAGGCTACCCCGTCGCGCCCGCCGGAGACGAGCAGGGTTCCGTCGGGCTGGACCGAACTGCGGTAGTCCAGGGCGTAGGAGTGCTCGACGCAGGCCCAAGGTTCGCTCAGGGCTGCCGCCGCGTAGCCGGAGTCCCAGTCCAAAGGGAGGAGGTAGCAGCCCTCGTCGCCGTCGATGACTTCTGGGCCGACAACGACGTACTGGCGCATAGCGCCCTGAAGGGCGTAGCCGAAGGCGATCCCCTTGCCCTTGTAGATGATGTCTGCCTGAATGATGTAGCGCTCGCCCACATGGAAGCGCCCGCTGAGGCGGCTGCCCACGCCCACTACAGTCATCGCCGCCTCGTGCCCGAGGACGACCGGATCGGCCACCATGTCGCGCCCGAGGAGACGGGGGTGGTTCGGTCCCTGCGCGATGACCTTAGTGTCGGAGAAGCACAGGCCGACGGCATCCACCCGGAGCAGGAGTTCGTCCGGCCCCATCGAGGGCAGAGGCACCTGCACGGCCTTGCGGTCGGTGCCCAAGTTCTCCAGCCCGACGCCGGTGAGGTGCCAGGTCCACATCAACTCGGGTAGGGGATGGCGCACGTTGCGGAAGCGCTGCAATTGGTCGCTCATAGCGGCTCCTTGATGGCATTCTGATAGGCGACCGCGGGGGTCGCCTCGGGGCGATCCGCCCCGAACCTACTTCTCACGCACCTAGAGGGCGTGCAGGGTGTCACGCAGTACTGGATACAGGTTGCGGTAGAGCTGAAGGCGCTCGCTGTGACGTTCATGGCGCTCGGGGTCGGGCTCGAAGACGCGTTGCGGCCGGGCCACTTCCTCCGCCACGGCAGCCACGTCTTCGAACCGGCCGGCTCCTGCGCCCGCCAAGAGAGCGGCGCCTAGAGTTGCCGCCTCGGGTACCGCCAAGCGGGCCAAGGGCGTTCCCAGGACGTCGGACTTGATCTGCAGCCATACGTCCGAGCGCGATCCTCCGCCGATGGCTCTGAGCTCGCTGATCTCAACTCCGGCGGCACGCATCTCAGCGACGTTCACGGCGATCTCGTAAGTGGTGCCCTCGAGGATCGCCTTGGCAACATCGGCGCGAGTGGTCTCCAGCGTCAGGCCCACGATCGCACCCTTGGACGCGACGTCGAGCCAGGGCGTGCCGGTGCCGGCGAAATGCGGCAGGAGCAGTAGGCTGCCGACAGAGGCATCCACGTCCCGCAGGAGCAGGTCGTACACCTCGGCGCCGGTGGCACGTGCCTCCTCCATCTCCGCCAGGCCGAACTGGTCCCGGTACCAGCGGAGCACCGAACCGCCCCCGAAGTTGTAGCCGAGGGTCACGAAGCGACCCGGGGCAGCATGCGGGTAGCAGGGGAAACCACGCTCGCCCAGCCCGGGGACGAAGCCGGGCAGGCAGGGCGTGACGCACTCCACGGTACCGATGGCGTACATGGCGCGCCCGGGGGAGGTGGCGCCGGCTCCCAGCGCCCCGCACGGTTGGTCATGCGCACCGGTAACGGCCACCACGCCGGCGGGCAGGCCCAGTCGCTCGGCGATGTCGTCTGGTATGGTACCCACCGCCGTGCCGCTGGGAGCTACCCGCGGAAGGATCGACTCGTCGATGCCGAACACGTCCAGCACCTTGGCTGACCAACGATCGCGAACGAGATCGTAAGCCATGGTTCGCGCGGCGATGGAGCGGTCCATCACCGGCTCGACTCCCAGCTGGGAGAGGGCGAAGTCGCCAAAGCAGAGGAACTTGGCCGTCGCTGAGTAGATGTCGGGCCGAGCCTGTTTCCACCAGGCGACCTTGTTCACGGTGCCCATAGGATGCAGAGGCTGCCCCGAAAGCAGGTAGAGCTCCTCCGGCGTCACCCGCTGCGCCAACTGGGCTGCCTGGGGCTCCGTCCTGGGGTCGAAGGTCACAATGCTATTGCCCAGGGGGCGGCCGTCCCCGTCCACCGGACAGGCAGCCTCGCCCTGCACCGAGGTAGCGACTGCGCGCACGGGATCGGCATCCCCCGCCTTAGCCACCGCCTCGATGATGGCGGCTTCCACCTTCTCCCACACGGACGCCGGGTCTAGCTCCGACCACCCCGGCCGAGGGTGGACCAGGGGGTACTCGCGGTACGCGGACCCCAGTAACTCCAACTCCTCGCTGAAGACGATGGCCTTGCAGCCGGTCGTACCGATATCCAGCCCAAGCAGACTCATCTGGCACTCTCCCGTCCCGCTAGATCCGAAGGCCGCCCTCGGGTATGTAGCGACGGAGGAAGGCCGCCGATGCCTCCAGTTCCCGAAGGAGCGGAGCCTCGTGTTTGGTGCTTCCCGGAATGATCTCGGCCACCAGAATCTGCTTCCGCACGGGGGGCAGCGCGGCGGCCAGTGGGCTCTCGCTCGCCCGCGCGAACCCGTCGCTGATCGCCTGGAGCACCTCGTCCATGCGGATGTGCCCGCGTTGGTTGTACTCCTCCGTGAAAGGCCAGTGGTGGCTTCCATCGGGGGTGGTCTGCTGTAGGTGCACCACCTCGCAGAACGGGGCCAACTCGCGCAACCAGGCGCGGTAGTCAAGGTCCTCGCCGGTCAACCCATAGTGCATGCCCGCCTGGTGACCCACGTCCACGGTGAGGTAGATCGGAACACCCCTACGGCCACGGTTGGCGGCCTCCAAGAAGCGCTTGGCGCCGGCGATGGTCCACGGGCGCTCGGATGGTATGTACATCTGCTCGTTGTAGATGGCGGTGATGCCGAGAGGCTTCGCTTCCTCCGCCAGGGAGCGGAACTGCTCGATGGTGCGGCGTTCCACGGCGTCGGCGCCGGCGTCGTCCTCCAGTTCCTCCACCGAGATAGCGTCCCAGTGACCGCCGATCCGCTCTGCGCCCATGGCCCGGGCTAGTGCCATAGTCTCGCGGATCCACTGCGCCATGCGTTCCCGCACGGCCGGATGCCGGTGGGACAGGCCATGGAAACGGTGCGTGGCGACACCGGTGTAGATGTCCCAGATGCAGACACCGTGGCGCTTCGCTGCCTCGGCCACAGCGGCCGCGGTCTCCTGCTGATAGACGCTGTCGCCAGAGAAGAACGGATCGAGTACATCGGAGCAGAACTCGTGATAGGGGTAGCCCAGCTCCGCGGTCACGCGCATCCAGTTCTCCGGTTCCTCCCACCTGCGGGTCAGGAAGGCACCGTTGATCCCGATGTCGAGTATGACTCCATGTGCCATGCAGTACTCCTCAGTCGCTCATTGCTGCGAGTGGGTGGCCGCAGCACGGTCGATCAACTCGCGGCGATAACGTTCATCCGGTCGGCCGCCGATGCGGGCGATCTGCTCGTCGGAGAAGAAGTTCGGCCCGCCAAGCGCGTACGTGCCCCACAGGACGTCGAAGGCCTTGCAGGTCATGGCCGTGGTGGCGAGGACTTCCTGGGGGGACTCGCCGAGGACGATCAGGCCGTGATTCTGGATGAGGATCACGCGCGGGGAAGCACCCTGCCGCTCGGCGTACCGGCGTAGGGCCGCCCGGAACTCGTGCGCCAAGGTCAGGCCCGGGTCGCAGTAGGGCATGTAGAGCGAGGCGGGCCCACAGCTGACGATCTCATCGGGGAAAAGGCGGCCGGATACGGCCTCCTCGGCCCTACGGCTGCAGAGCACGCGGTTCACGGTGACGGGATGGGTGTGACCCACGTAGCGGGCGCCCGCGTCGTGGAGCGCTATGGCGTGCAGATAGGTTTCCACACTCGGTCGAGGGTCCTCCGGGTCCACCTTGGCGTCCTGCAGCCCCTGAGCGGCCGCGTCATCGGTCGGGGGCATGTCGAGAGCCCGGAACAGCGGATCGAAGGCCACGCGGACAAACCCCTCCGGACCGATGCGGTTCAGAGAGGCGCCACTCGCCTTCACCCAGAAGGTGGAGTCGTCCTCCAGTGCGGCGGTGTTACCCTCGCCGAGAATGACGTAACCCCTTCGCGGTCGACCCAGCTTCCTCGAGAGGCGCACCAGGGCGCGTAGCGTAGCGGTTATCTCCGACATGGGCTTCTCCGTGTGAGCTAAGATGCGGCGCCATTATAGGTAGCGCCCGCGCATGGTGGCAACGCGTCGGACCGGCGCGACAAGGCCGCACCTGTCCGCGCGGAGCCCAGGGTGTGCGGCGCAAACCGGTTTGACAGTCATTCGGGCTGTGCTATAATGCGCCCGGTTGCCGGCTCTGGCACGAGGAGGGTGTTGTGTCGCCTTCGGGGGGACGGCCGGAACCATGAGGGGGTGAGGCGCTTTCCTCCCTCACCTTTTTTGTGTGCAGTGGGGACGCTAACGAGCGTATACCGGGTCCATCGGCGGACCGAGTGTCTGACTCTCGTTGGGGCCAATAGACTGATTCGGAGCTGAGGAGGGCATGGGACCATGCACGGAGTAGTAGGAGCAACAGCCTTCGAGATGAATGGGCTCTATGGCGTAATAGCCGTAGCTCTAGCAGCACTGGTGTATGCCGCCTTCCTGGCCCGCCAAGTCTTCGCCTGGGACAAGGGCACGGCTCGGATGCAGGAGATCTCCGACGCCATCAGCGAGGGGGCGAACGCCTACCTCCGTCGTCAGTTCAAGGCCATCCTTTCGCTCATCGTCTTCCTCACCGTCGCCCTGTACCTCACGGCGGCGCTGGCCAACCGCGAGTTGGCGGTCTCCCTCGGCCGTGCGGCAGCCTTCCTAATGGGATCGCTGTTCTCCGCCACCGTGGGCTACCTGGGCATGAACATGGCCGTGCAGGGCAACGTCCGCGTAGCTTCGGCGGCGCGTACTAGCTTCCACGATGCTCTCCGCATCGCCTACCGCGCCGGCACCGTGACGGGCATGCTCACCGACGGCCTCGGCCTCTTGGGCGGCACCCTGATCTTCATCCTCTACGGTTCCAACGCCCCGGAAGTGTTGCTGGGCTTCGGCTTCGGCGGCACGCTCTTGGCGCTCTTCATGCGCGTGGGCGGCGGCATCTACACCAAGGCGGCCGATGTCGGTGCGGACTTGGTGGGCAAGGTCGAGCAGGGCCTCCCTGAGGACGACCCGCGCAACGCCGCCGTGATCGCCGACCTGGTGGGCGACAACGTGGGTGACTGCGCCGGAATGGCCGCGGACATCTTCGAGTCCTACGAAGTGACCATGGTCTCCGCCATGATCTTGGGTCTCGCGCTCACGCCCGCTGGGGCGCCGATTGAGCTCAGGTGGATCGTCTTCCCTCTGCTAGTCCGCGGTATCGGCGTCGTCAGCTCCATCATCGGTACCTATGCCGTTTCCTGGTGGAAGGTCGGTGAGGACGCCTTCAAGGCGATGGACCTCAGCTACGACCTGTCCTCCGCCTTCTCCACCGTCAGCTTCGGCATCTTGGCCTACTTCTACGTGGGCGACATGCGCGTGTTCTGGAGCACGGCGGCCGGCATCCTGCTCGCCATCGGCTTCAACAAGTACACCAGCTACTTCACCCACCCCGACCGCGACCCGGTTCGGCGGATCGCACAGTCGGCTGAGACCGGCGCTGCCACGCTTCTCCTGCGCGGCCTTGCCGTGGGCCTGGAGAGCTCCGTCTGGGCTCTGCTGATCATCGCCCTCACCATTCTCGCTTCGATCGTTATCTACGGCAGCGACCCTAACCCGACGTTCATCCTGTACGGCGTGGCCATGGCCGGCATCGGCATGCTCACCCACACCGGCAACAACGTCTCCATGGACGTGTTCGGCCCGATCTCCGACAACGCTCAGGGCATCACTGAGATGGCCGACCTCGATCCGCGGGCGCGCCAGATCATGACCGATCTGGACGCGGTTGGAAACACCACCAAGGCCATCACCAAGGGTATCGCCATCGCCTCCGCTGTGCTGGCCGCCGTCTCCCTGTTCGGTAGCTTCATCACCGACACACTAGTCATTCAGCAGGAAATGGTCGCCGCCGGCCAGTTGGCCCTCGACCAGGTAGTCAAGGTAATCGACCTGGCTGATCCGCGCGTGTTCGTTGGCGTGCTGCTCGGTGGAGCGATTCCCTTCTTGTTCAGCTCCCTGTCGATCCTGGCCGTCGGCCGCGCTGCCGGCCTGGTCGTGAACGAAGTGCGTCGTCAGTTCCACGTCCCTGGCGTCATGGAAGGCACCACCAAGCCTGACTACGCCAAGGTCGTGGATATCGTGACAACAGCCGCGCAACGTGAACTGCTCAGCCTTGCTATCATCGCCATCTTCGTCCCGGTGGGAATCGGGTTCCTGATGGGTGAGTGGGCTCTGGGCGGCTTCAACGCCGGCATCATCGTCACCGGGCAGCTCATGGCCGTGTTCCTCTCGAACACCGGCGGCGCCTGGGATAACGCCAAGAAGATCATCGAAGACGGCCTCTTCGGTGGCAAGGGTACGCCCGAGCACGAAGCGTCCGTCGTCGGGGACACGGTTGGTGATCCTCTGAAGGACACTGCCGGCCCGGCCCTCAACCCGATGATCAAGGTCGTCAACATGGTGTCCCTCTTGGTCCTGCCGGTCATCGTGCGCTACGGTGGCGGCGGATCGATCGTAGCAGTGGTGGCGGGAGTAGCCTGCTTCGCGGCCACCGGGTGGGCCATCTGGCGCAGCAAGCAGGAAGAGCCTTTGCCTCCGCTGGAGCCGAAGACTAGGGCTGCCTAGCACCGCGTGCTCCTCGGAGCGCACCAGTAATCACTCACAGTGGGGCGGGAGCAATCCCGCCCCTTTCCATTTGGCTGCCTGGGTACGGACACGCCGGCAGGCTCTTGGTACTGGGCGGGGGGCAATGCTATAATCACTGACCGCACACACGGGCCCGCAGCCGCGTACGCTGCGCTCGCCAGGAGGTTGACTGCCATGCCTCGCGACACCTTCGACCACCAGCTCAACTCTCTCCAGGAGGCCATCGTGCGTATGGGTGGCTCAGTGGACGTAGCGCTGGATCGCTCAATCCACGCCTTGGTGGAGCGAGATCCCGAGGAGGCCCACCGGGTCATTGCCGACGACCTGCTTACCAACCAGGCTCAGCATGACATCGAGGAGCGATGCATCGTCCTGCTGGCCACTCAACAGCCGATGGCGCGGGACCTGCGTGTCATAGTGGCCATCCTGAACATAGTGGTGGAGCTGGAGCGAATCGGCGACTACGCCGAGGGCATCGGCAAGATCGCCCTGCGCCTGATCCCCGAGCCCGTCCTCAAGCCCCTGATCGACATACCGCGCATGGCAGTGGTCGCTCGCGGCATGGTTACCGACTCCATCCGGGCGTTCATGGAGCGCGACGCCACACTGGCGCGGTCGGTCGCCGAGGGCGATGACGAGGTGGACGCTCTCACCGACCAGGTCTATCGCGAGCTGCTCACCTACATGCTCGACGATCCAAAAACGATCGAGAGAGCCACGCACTTGATGTGGGTCTCGCACAATCTTGAGCGTTCGGCCGACCGGGCCACCAACATCGCGGAGCGAGTGGTGCAGCTCGTTACCGGCGAAATAGAGGAGCTGAATCCTTGAGCGCAGAACGACCGAACCAGCCGTCCGACCTGGCGCAGGCACTGCACCTGCTCTCATGGCTCGACGAGGAGCATCGACGGGATCGCGCCGAGATTGCCCGCCTGCAGCAGCGACTCGAGGGCCAGGCCACCGAGATCGGCGAACAGGCGCGGAAGATGCAGGACCTGGAGGGTAGGCTGACGAGCCTGTCAGCGCAGCAAGCGCGCGTCCCCGAATACGGCCGGCAGGCCGAGAACGTCAAGCGCGAGTTGACCACCATGGTCGAGGCACTGGAGGAGGAGCGTCGACGCGGCGATCGCGAGGCATCGCGCCTCCGCATCGCCGATGTGGAGGCCCAGAGTCGAGCCCTAGCCGAGCTTCGCAAGCGTATTGACGTCCTGCCGGAGATGCAGGATCGTCTGGAGGCGCGTCAGGCGGAGGACCGACGGCTTTCGCAGGAGATCGTGGCCCTGCGGGAGAAGACGGTCGAGATCTCCAAGGCCCTCGGAGACTGGCCGATGCGCGCCGCCTACTTGGAGGAGCAGCGGATCCAGGACGCGAAGCGGATCGCTCAGCTGCAGCAGGAGTCCTCCGAGGTCTTCAAGCGGATCGAGCCGTACCCCAGCCGCTTCGAGTACCTCGAGGAGCAGATCCGGCGCGATGCCGCCGATCTGGAGGAGGTACGCGGGACCATCCCTCAGCTCAGCGAGAAGCACACTGAGTTCACCGAGCGCTACCTGCGCGACCACGCCGAGGCCACGCGGCAGCTCACCGAATGGGGCGAGCGAGTGCAGCAGTTTGAGCAGACCATGGAGCGCTATTCGCGCGAGATGCGCGCCTTCCGAGAGAGCCACGACGATACGCGCCGGTCGCTCGAGAACCTGGCCAACCTGGACGAGAGGCTGACGCGTGATGCTTCCCAGATCGCCGAGGCGCAACGTGTCGCCGAGGAGCGGCAGCGTCGCGAGTTGGAGGAGTGGCAGGAGGAGAACAACAAGCGGTGGGCGCGGCACGACATGGAGTCCTCCCGCTCGATTGCCGACCTCCAGAATCGTCTCGACGAAGTCTCGGAGCGCATATCTAGCCTAGCGGCTACGGTGGACGCTATCCATCCGGAGATCGAGCGCGTCTGGCGCACCGTTGAGTCCGAGGCGGAGGCCTACCTCGAGGCAGCGCAAGAACGATTCGTCCTCGTCAGCCGGCAGAGAGAGGGCTAGCCGGCAGTGAGCGGCACCCCCCAGCATCGGGTCATCGCCACGGCCGGGCACGTGGACCACGGGAAGTCCTCGCTCGTCCGAGCCCTGACGGGGGTGGATCCTGATCGGCTGCGCGAGGAGCAGGAACGCCAGATGACCATCGATCTGGGGTTCGGCTACTTGCCCCTGCCCAGTGGCCTGACCGTCGGCGTGGTCGACGTCCCCGGCCACCGAGACTTCATCCACAACATGCTCGCCGGACTGGGCGGCATTGATGCCGTCCTTCTGGTGGTGGCGGCGGACGAGGGGCTCATGCCCCAGACCCGCGAACACATCGCCATTCTCGACCTGCAGGGGATCCGGGCCGGGCTGATTGTCCTCACCAAGGTGGATCTGGTGGAGGACGAGGAATGGCTGATGCTGGTCGAGGAGGACGTGCGCCAGGGCGTTGCCGGCACCACGCTGGAAGCCCTACCCTTGGTGCGGTTCAGCGCCGTTTCCAGGGAGGGCCTGCTGGAGCTGACGACCGCGCTTGACGAACTGCTGAGCACCGTCCCGCCTGCGCCCGACCTAGGCAGGCCGCGGCTGCCCATCGATCGCGTGTTCTCGCTTCGCGGGCACGGCACTGTGGTCACCGGCACGCTCACCGGCGGGCCGCTGAGTGTGGGGGACCAGGTCACGGTCGTACCTTCGGGGGTACGGGCGCGAGTGCGCAGCCTGCAGACTCATGGCCAGGACGTCCCCATGGCGGCACCAGGAACGCGCGCGGCCGCGAACCTCGTTGGTGTGCAGCGAGACGAGGTGCAGCGCGGCGAAGCGCTCACCGTCGGTGATTGGTTGCACGGATCCGCCGCCTTCGATGTCCGACTCCGCCTCCTCGCGTCCGCCACCCGTCCTCTCTACCACGTGGAGGAAGTGCACCTCTTCGCCGCCACCTACGACGGGGTGGTGCGGGTGCGTCTCCTGGAGGGGGACGCGCTGGAGCCGGGCCAGACGCAGTGGGCTCAGATCATCTCGTCGCAGCCGGTCCCCATAACACACGGGGACCGCTTCATCATCCGCATGCTGTCTCCCTCGACGACGATCGGAGGGGGTATCGTAGTTGATGCCCACCCGAACCGCCGGCGACGACGGCGCGACCACGACGCTCTGAACTGGCTGGAGGCCCTGCAGAGCGCTAGCCCGCTGGAAGTGGTCGCCCTGCGGTTGGAGCGGTCCGGCCCCCAGAGCGTGCGCGCCCTGGCGATGCAGCTCGACATAACGGACGCCCAAGCGGCTGAGTTGGTCGCCGAGGGCCAGACGACGGGAACCGTGATCGTCCTCACGGAGGCCGGCTCTGCGGAATCCACCGTGGTGACGGACGTTGGTGGCTGGACCGAGCTTGGCAAGCGGGCAAAGGGCGTCGTGGAGCAGTACCACGCCCGCCATCCACTGCGGCCCGGAATGCCACGCGAGGAGCTGCGTCGACACCTTCGTCTGCGGCAGCTTGCCTACGCCGCCGCCCTCGAGCGCTGGCAGGCTGATGGAGTGCTGGCGTCCGAGTCCGATCGTGTGCGGCTGCCGGAGTGGCGCGCTCAGGTGTCGGGGCAGGACCGCCAATTGGCGGACGGCTGGCTGGCGCAGCTGCGCCAGGAGGCGGCCAACGGTATCACGGGGGCGGAGTTGGTGGGAGCCGGGCAGGACGACCTGCTTGCGGCGCTGGTGGCCGAGGGGCAGATCCGGCGCCTTCCCGATGACGTCTTGATGGAGGGGGGCGTCTACGCGCAGGCGTTGGCAACCGTTGTCGGCCTACTGCGATCTCAGCCCGGTGTCACGGTAGCCCAGGTCCGCGACGCGCTCCACAGCAATCGCCGGGCCACACTGGCCCTCCTTGCCGAACTGGACAGCCAGGGGATCACACGCCGAGAGGGCGACATGCGCGTGGCCGGAAGGCGCTTCCCGGACGCGTAAGCCTAGGCGTGATCTAGAGTTCTGCCCCGATGGCTTGGAAGATCGAGTCCAGTTCCTCATCGGAGTAGAAGTGAATCACTATGCGCCCACCACGCCGGCCCCGGACCAAGTCCACCTTCGTGCCCAAGCGGCGGCGAAGAGCCTCGGCGAGGGCTTGGTTCATGGGCTCGTCTGCCGGCGGGACCCGCTTCAGGCCTGGTTCGGCGATCTCCTCGGTATCGGCGGCGGCATGCGCCTGAGCGGCGCGCACGAGGGCCTCAGTCTCCCGCACTGAGAGACCGTTCTCGATCACCTGCATCGCTACTTGCGCCACATCCGCCGAGTCGGGTAGACCAAGCAAGGCGCGGCCGTGCCCCTCAGAGAGTCGGTTCTCCTCCAGGAGCAGTATCACCTCTTCCGGCAGCCGCAGCAGGCGGAGGGAGTTGGCCACCGCGGAGCGGCTCTTGCCCACCCTCTCAGCTAGGCGGTCCTGGGTGAGCCCGAACATCTCCTGGAGTTCCTGGTAGGCGCGCGCTTCCTCAACTGGGTTGAGGTCCTCACGCTGAAGGTTCTCCACCAGGGCCACTTCGAGTGACTCCCGCTCCCCCAGTTCGCGCACGATGGCCGGGATCGTCGTCAGGCCCGCAAGTGCGGCCGCCCGCCACCGTCGCTCGCCCGCCACCAGGGTGAAGCGGGCCTCGCCCAGCGGCGACCCTTCCTGGGCAGTGACGAGTATGGGCTGCAGGACGCCGTGTTCCCGGATGGAAGCAGCCAACTCGGCCAGGGAAGCATCGTCGAAGCTGCGGCGCGGTTGGTGGGGTGCGGGTGAGATGGCCGCAATAGCGACTTCCTGGATCCCTTCCTCGTCGGCTCCCGGCAGGAGGGCCGCCAGTCCCCGTCCTAGTCCTCGTTTGCTTTCAGCCATGCCGTGCCTCCCGCCGCGCCGGGATGCCGAGGCGGTACACCAGTTCCTCGGCCACCAGGGCGTAGGAAAGGGCACCGGCCGACGTAGGCGCGTGTCCAAAGATACTGACTCCTCGGCTCGGTGCTTCGCTCAAGCGCACCGATCGCGGTATCGCCTCCTGGAACACCAGCCCGGGGAAGTGAGCCCTGACCTCCTGCACCACCTCCGCCGAGAGGTTAGTCCGGGCATCGTACATCGTCATGAGGATGCCGACCACCCGCAACATGCGGTTGAACCGTAGCCGCACCACCTCCAGGGTCTCCATTAGCCGCGACAGCCCCTCAAGGGGCAGGTACTCCGTCTGCACCGGGACGAGCACGCCATTACGCGCCGCGACCAAAGCGTTGACGGTCAGCAAGCTCAGGCTGGGCGGGCAGTCCACGAAGGTCACGTCGTACTGCTGTTCTACTCCCGCCAGCGCGTCGCGCAGAATCGACTCCCGCCCGCCCATTGACACCAGTTCAACTTCCGCGCCGGCCAGGTCCGGACCGGCGGGAATGAGGTAGAGCCCGGGCGTAGACGTCTCCTGCACTATGTCGCTGGGCTGGACCTCGCCAGAGAGGAGGTGATAGACGTTCCCCTGCAGGACGCGGGGATCCAGGCCGAGGCTGCTGGTGGCGTTGGCTTGTGGATCGAAGTCGACCACGAGGACGGAGTAGCCGCTACGGGCTAGGGCCGCCGCCACATTGACGGCAGTGGTAGTCTTGCCCACGCCGCCCTTCTGGTTGGCTACGGCCAGGATTCTTCCCGCAGGCATCTCAGAGACGGTGATTCTCCAGCCAATCGGCTACTTGCCGGCGCGCCGGTATGGTGGTGGTGCCGGGTCCTTCGACGGCCATCGAGCCGGCGACGTTTGCGAAGCGAGCGGCCTCTACCGCATCGCCGGTCTCGTGCAACCGGATGAAAAAGGCGGCCGCAAACACGTCTCCCGCCCCGGTGGGATCCACCTCGCGGGCCGGGCGCGTACCCAGGTGGTGCACCTCACCCCCGCTGTATAGGGTACACCCGCGATAGCCCCTTGTCACCACAGTGACCGGGCAGTAACGCGCGTAGTAGTCGATCAGGTCGAGCCGCTCTCCCACGTCCTCTTGGCTGAGAACGATGGCGCCGGCGCGCCGCAGCCACTCGGGATCGGGCATCCAAGGCTCCGGTCGAACCCGACCATCGCTATCCCAGCTGCGCAGCCAACCCTGCGGTGTGATACCCAGGGACGTCCT
>ENA-UOXR01000367-UOXR01000367.1-bioreactor-metagenome-genome-assembly--contig:-NODE-367-length-56397-cov-9.176866_pt1 | contig 56397 bp, 47 predicted proteins | sample MGYA00238164_ERZ764825 | MGnify/ENA primary metagenome ERZ764825 (study PRJEB28920, sample SAMN05720171) | bioreactor metagenome | isolation source: Anaerobic biogas reactor | place: USA:Washington... | reverse complement strand
CGATAACCGCTGAAAGCATCTAAGCGGGAAGCGCGCCTCAAGATGAGATCTCCCACCAGCTTGACTGGGTAAGGGCCCAGGTAGACCACCTGGTTGATAGGCTGGATGTGTACGCACAGCAATGTGTTCAGCAGACCAGTACTAATCGCCCGAGGGCTTGACTTTGAACTACACCTGCCGCTCTGCAGTTTTCAGGTCCGTGTCCGCGTGCCGGCACAGGTCTTGAGCGCCCGTGTGACGGCGCGAGAGTTTCGGCGGCCATAGCGGAGGGGTCACACCTCTTCCCATTCCGAACAGAGAAGTTAAGCCCTCCTGCGCCGATGGTACTTCGGGGGCGACCCCGCGGGAGAGTAGGACGCCGCCGGATCAGTGAACGAAGGCCCGGTCGACCACACGGTCGGCCGGGCTTTCGTCGTCCTGACGAGCCGAACCCACGCAGTCCGTGAGGCTCTTCAGCCACAGAAGGCCGGTCGACCACGAAGTCGGCCGGGCCTTCGTCGTCCTGATGGGCCGGGTGGCATCCGCACGGCCGTGCTCCTTGCGATCGTGAGGGGTGAGGCCTCGGAGGCGGAGCCGGCACGCAAGTGCGGCCTCACGCTCGGACGTGAGCGGGATGCGGTGGGGTGCGATCGCAGCGCGACAGGGCATCGTCCTCAGACGAGACCGTGGTAGCCTGTCTCAGACTGGAGGAGGTCCTGCCGGTGGCCAAAGCATACATCACGTATCTCTCCGAGGCGGAGAAAGAGTTCGTCCACGCCAAGACGCTCGAGGTCCTCGAGAGAGTCGGAGTGGCCTACAACACACCCAAGGCGATCGACCTGCTCGCTGCTGCGGGAGTGCGCGTCGACCGCGAAGCCCTCACCGCTCGCCTCACATGGGACGTCATCGAGGCGGCCCTGAGAACGGTCCCGCCCACAGTCCTGCTCGCCGGCCGCGATCCGTCCCGTGACTGCCTGCTGGGCGACGGGCGTCTCATCGCTACCAGCGACGGAATGACCGGCGGCATGGTCGACGACGTCGGCGGCGGGCGTCGCGACGGGACCGTCGCCGACCTTGCCGATGTCAGCCGGCTCTGCGACGCGCTCGACGAGATCGACGTCCTCTGGCCTTCACCCAATCCCGGCGACGTCCCTGCCGACGTACTGCCGTTGGTGATGCAGGCGACTGTGGTGCGCAACTCGACCAAGCACGTGCAGGACGAGGTGCGCACGCCGGAGATGGTCGAGCCGATCCTCGAGATCTACGAGGCAGCCTGCGGGGCTCCGCTCACGGAGCGTCCGTACTTCTCGGTCACGAACTGCACGATCGCCCCCCTGCAGCACGACCGGGAGATGACCGAGGCCGGCCTCAAGCTCGTCGATCGCGGCGTGCCGATCTTCGTGCTGCCCATGCCCCAGGCCGGCACCACAGGGCCGATGACGCTGCTCGGCACCTGCATCCTCAACATGGCCGAGCTGCTCTCCGCGATCGTGCTCTTCCAGCTCGCCCGCCCCGGATGCGCGCTGATCTCGGGGGTGGGCTCGGCGGTGGCCGACATGCGCACCGGCGGGTACATCTCGGCCGGCCCCGAGATCGGGCTCATCAATCTGATCTGCCTGGAGATGAGCCGGTTCTACCGACTGCCCACCCAGGCGACGGGCATGTCGGCCGACGCGAAAGCGGTCGACTTCCAGGCGGGCTCGGAGGGCGGCATGACGGCGCTGACCGCTGCTCTCGGCGGCGCTGACTCGCTGATCTGCGCCGGCGGCCTCGACGGGGTGCAGCTCTCCAGCCTCGCGAAGTACGTTCTGGACGACGACCAGATCGGCGCCCTGCGGCGCTACCTCCGCGAGGACCCCATCGACGAGACGACTGCTCTCATGGACGACATCCTGGAGGTCGGCATCGGCGGGCACTTCCTGGGTCGCCGCAGCACGCGGCGGTTCGCACGCAGCGAGGTGTGGCGGCCACGGGTGTTCCGGCGCGGCGCTTTCGAGGAGTCCGCCGGGAAGCCGCTGGCGCACGAGGCCGCGGCGCGGGCCAGGGAGATCCTCGCCAGGCACGAGGTGCCGCCGCTCCCGGACGACGTCGACCGGCACATCGACGAGGTGATCGCGCGGTGGAGGGTGACGACGTGAGCCCCGACGGGTGCTGCCGGCAGGAGGCCGAGACGACCATCGGTGCGCTGACGGATCTCGCGGCCATGCGAAGGCTGGGTGTGGCCAACGGCCTCGAGGATGCCGGTCGCGGCGACGACGGCATCGTCGCGGCGTGGGGTGCGTCGTCCGCAGGCCGGCTGGTCGGGGCCGTGTGTCTCGAACGCCGCGGCTCCCTGCAGACGGTCAATTGGCTCGCCGTCGAGGAGGAGTGTCGGCGGCGCGGCATCGCGACGGCGCTCTGCGCGGAGGTCGAGCAGGAGGCGCGTCGCGGCGGCGCACGGCAGCTCTGGGTGACCGCCCGGGCGCCGCGGTTCTTCGTCGCTCAGGGCTTCGGGCGCGTGGCGCACGGTCCGGAGCGGGAGACCCTGCTCGGCGGCTGCCTCTCCTGCCCGCAGTATGGGCGCCAGTGCCGGCCGGAGGTGCTGGTCAAGACACTGGAAACAGGGGGCTCGTGAAGTCCCGGACGACGGAGGGACCGGCGTGGCGCGACCGAGATTCGAGTATCTGAGTGACGACGAGAAGCAGTTCGTCCACGAGCAGACGGTGCGCCTGCTCGAGGAGGTGGGCGTCGCCTACAACACGCCCACCCTGACCGGCCTGTTGCGTGAGGCGGGGGCCACGGTCGACGAGGCTCGGCTGGTGGCCAAGCTGCCGTGGGAGCTCGTCGAGCGCTGCCTGCAGCAGGTGCCGCGCGAGATCCTGCTGGCCGGCCGCGACCCGGCCTACGACTGTACGGTCGGCGCCGGCCGGATGCTCTACACGAGCGACGGCGCGGCGACCTACATGCTGGACGACCTGACCGGCGAGCGGCACGAGGGCACCGAGGCCGATCTCGCCGCCATGATGACGCTTTACGACGCGGTGCCCGAGATCGACTTCACCTGGGCGACGATCACTCCCGGCGACGTCGATCCACGCGCCGGCAACCTGGAGATGGCGCGCATCGCGTTCGAGCATTCGCGCAAGCACCTCCAGGACGAGGTGCGCACGCCTGACCAGGCGCCGGTGATGATCGAGCTCCTCGAGACGGTCTCCGGCGCCCCACTCCGCGAGCGGCCGATCTGGTCGGCGACCAACTGCACGATCGCCCCGCTCCAGCACGACGGCGAGATGACGGAGGCGCACATCCTGATGGCGAAGGCGGGGTGTCCGATCTTCGTGTTGCCGATGCCCCAGATGGGGACCACCGGCCCGATGAGCGTGCTGGGTACGTCGATCCTCAACATGGCTGAGCTGCTCAGCGCCGTGGTGCTGTTCCAGCTGGCCGTGCCGGGCTGTCCCCTCGTCTCGGCGGTCGGTTCGGCCGTGGCGGAGATGCGCAGCGGGCTGTATCTGGCGGGCACGCCGGAGGACGGGCTCATCAATGTGATCTGCATCGAGATGAGCCGTCTCTACGGATTGCGCACCCAGGGCAGCGCGGTGAGCTGCGACGCCAAGGCGTGCGACCTGCAGGCCGGCGTCGAGGGCATGCTCACCGGCCTCGCCAGTGCCCTCGCCGGGGCCGACGTGATGCTCGCCTTCGGACTGCTCGACAGCGCCCAGACGGCCAGTCTCGCCAAGACGGTGCTCGATGCCGACACGGTGAAGGCGATCGAGCGGTTCATGCGCGAGGATCCCGTCGACGAGGCGACCGCGCTCATCGACGACCTGGTGGAGGTCGGCATCGGCGGGCACTTCCTGGCGCGCAAGAGCACGCGGACGCGCTACCGCGCCGGCGAGCTGTGGCAGCCGAGCCTCTGGCAGCGCGGCACGTTCGAGCAGCACGCCGGCACGCCGCTGGTCAAGGACGCCTGGGACAGGGCGCAGCAACTGATCGCCGAGAGCGACGTGCCGCCGCTGCCGGACGACGTCCGGCGGCATGTACGGGCGCTGATCGATACGTATCTGCGGAGCCGACCCTGAGCGCGGACACGGGGGGCCGCAGCGTGAGGGAGCGCGGCGCCCAAGGGTCCGTCGATGGCGTTCAGTGAGGAGATCGAGCGCGTCCGGGGCGTGAGCGGCGAGCTGGCGTTGCGCCGCGGGACGGCGGGGTTCGAGATCGTCGCCAACGGCGTCTTCCTCGTCTCCGCCGCCAACGCGGCGAGCAGCAGGGCGCTGATGGCGACCGCCTTGCCGCACGTCGCGGGTGACTCCCTCGACGTGCTCATCGGCGGGCTCGGCATCGGCGACGCGTTGGATGAGGCACTCGGGTGCCCGCGCGTCGTCTCCATCACGGTCGCCGAACTCGAGCCCGCCGTGATCGCCTGGTTCCGGAGGTACGGCGGCGTAGTCGCGCGCCGTGCGGCCGACGCGGAGCGCGCCGGTCGGGCGCGCCTCCTCGCCACAGACGTCGCGGACCTCATCGGCGGGGCTCGCGGCATGTGGGACGTCGTCGCCCTGGATACCGACAACGGCCCGGAGTGGCTGGTGCGCGGCGAGAACGCGTGGTTGTACTCGTCGACGGGCCTCTGCGCGGCGCGCGCCGCGCTGCGGCCCGGCGGCGTCGCCGTCTTCTGGTCCTCCGAGGAATGCGCCGGCTTCGAGGGCGACCTGTGGGATGTGTTCGACGAGGTCCACAGGGTAACGGCCACCGATATGGTCGACGGTCGATCGCTCTCCTCCGTCATATACATAGCCGTCAAGACGGGCGACGCCTGAGCCGGGAGACGGTACACTGGACGCACGCGTGACGGTGCGGACCAGTGGATCCCGGAGGCGAGACGTGAGCGACGCCGACGACCTGGTGTTGGGCCTGTTCCCGCTCGGTATCGTGGTGCTGCCGGGCGAGGTCGTGCCGCTGCACATCTTCGAGGAGCGCTACAAGAAGCTGATCGGGGAACGCCTGGAGGAGGGCGAGTTCGGCGTCGTCCTGGCCGGCGAGGAATCAGTGCGCGAATGCGGGACGACGGCGCGCGTGGCCCAGCTCATCGAGCGACTGGACGACGGGCGCATGAACGTGCTCGTCCAGGGCGAGCGGCGGTTCCGGATCCTCGAGATCCACGCGCCCGGGGACCCCGCGACAGACTACCTTAAGGCGAAGGTCGAGCTTTATGGTGACGCGGCGCCCGAGGCGTCACACGAGACACATGCGGCTGTGCTCCGGGAGTTCGTCAGGATGCTGACTGCGATGGACGTGAAGGACCCGCGCGAACCGGTCGGTGAAGGCCCACTGTCGTTCCGTCTCGCCGCGGCCGTGGACTTCGGCGTGGAGCTCAAGCAGGGACTGCTCGAGTCGCGCAGCGAGGAGCAGCGGCTCGGGATGCTGCACACGATGATCACCTCACTGCTGCCGCGGATCGAGCTGCACAAGGAGCGGGAGGCTGCCATCCGCGGCAACGGCAAGGGCTACTGAGGCGCGGGGTCAGGGCAGCAGGACGATCTTGCCGAGGTGGCTCCGGGCCAGCATCTCGTGGGCCCGGCGTGCCTCCGCCAACGGCAGCTCGGCGCCGATCACCGGCCTGACCTTGCCGGCGACGACCATGTCGGCGACCTCGGTCGCGATGGCCGCCACGCCGGCGCGGCCGGCGTTGTTCAGGTTCATGAAGAGCACCGAGGCGTCCTTGGCGATCGCCGCGCCGATGGGGACGGTCGCGTCCGGGTCCGGGCCTTGACCGGTGCCGACGATGCGTCCGCCCTTGGCCACCATCCCGATGTCCATGGGGAGGTTCGCACTGAGGACGAGTTCATGTATCAGATCGACCCCCCGGCCCCCGGTGAGCTCGAGCACCCGCTCCGGCACGTCCTCGGTGCGGAAATCGATCACCGCCTCGGCGCCGAGGCTGAGAACGAGGTCCGCCGCGTCCCGGCCGCTCGCCGTGGCGAGCACCCGGGCGCCCAGCGCCCTGGCGAGCTGCACCGACGCCGATCCGACGCCGCCGGCGGCGCCCTGGACGAGCACCGTCTCGCCCTCACGCAGCGCACCGCGCGTCACCAGGGCGTAATACGCGGCGGGGAACGCCATGCCGATTGCCGCTGCGTCGGTGAACGACAGCTCCTCAGGGAGGTGCACGACCTGGGTCTCGGCGATGACGGCGTACTCGGCGTAACTGCCCTCGCTGCCGATCCCGAGTCCGCTGAAGGCGACACGCTCGCCGATCTCGACGGAAGTGACCTCCGCGCCGATCTGTTCGACGACGCCGGCGCCGTCCGAGCCGAGGATCTTGGGGGGTTGCCTGGGGGTCGGGAAGCGGTCCTCCCGCACCGCCACGTCCACCGGGTTGACGGTCGCGGCCGCGACCTTGACGAGGATCTGCGCGGGGCCGGGCTCGGGCTTCGGCACCTCCTCATACACGAGGACCTCGGGCCCGCCGTACTCGTGGATGCGCACCGCCTTCATCGCCGTCTCCTTGGTCAGGGGTCGTCCGGGCCTCTCGGGACAATACCCACGTCATGGCCCGCGCTCACCGGGACGCGGTGGGCGCGGGTCGACCGGAGGGCGGACGTGCCGGCCGGCGTGACGCCGGCAGGCCCGCGGCGTCGTCCGTCAGGCGGGCTGGGTCGGCTGCGCAGGGCGCGTCCGGCCCCGCCGCAGCCGGCGGACGAAGTACAAGGCGGGCACTGCCACGACGCCGGCGACGACCAGGAACGGCAGCAGCGCGGTGAGTGCGAGCCCTGTGACGCGGACGCCGTCGCGCAGCAGCGTGACCGAGTTCCAGAACGTCCCGCCGAACGTGTTGCTGCGATGGACCGCGGCCGAGACATCCTTCTCCGCCACATACACGGAGAGGGTGCCGTACGTGGTCTGCTCGCGCATCGATTTGAGCTGGGCGGTGAGCTCCTCGATGGTGAGCTGGACTCCGTCGATGCGGTCCTGCACCGCCAGCATCTGGTTCACGGTGGCGGTCTCCTGCAGGAAGCCCACCAGTCGGGTCTCGACGGCGCGGTAGTGGCGCAGGCGGGCGCGCAGGTCGACGTACTGAGCGGTCACGTCCTCACTGGAGGTGGAGAGGCTCCGCACGTCGCCGAGACGGGAGAAGCGTTCGATCGCGGTCTCGAAACGCTGTTCGGGGACGCGGACCACCACGGTGGCATACGGGTCGGGGGCGAGGGCCGAGGCCGCGTCCGATCGCTGCGCCCCCGAGGGGGCGACGCCCGTGTCGAGCGGGAACGGCTCGATGGGGCCACTGCTTCCGCCGCCCAGGGCGCTGGACATGACGTAGCCGCCCAGCGCCGCCGCCCCGCTCGTGATGCGATCGACCGTGGCCGGCAGCGCGCCGCGGGCCACGAGCAGCGAGAGGTCGCCGGTGCGCAACAGGTGGTGCGCGGCGGGCGCTGAGGCGGGCGGTACGGCGGCGGCGTAGTCGCCGTCGCTGCCGGCCTCAGCCTCGGTTCCTTCGGGGACCGTGCCGGCCTGCGAGCCGAGCGCCGCCTCGGTCGCGCCCTGGGTGGCGGCCTCCCTCGAGAGGCGCGAGTCCCCGTCCCCGACGGCGCTCGAGCCGCTTCTGCCGTACCCGACGATGAGCGTGGCCGCCGCCGACGCCACGAGGGCGGCGGCGAGGACGGCCGCCGCGATCATGATCCTCGTCCTGCGAGTCATGGCTTCCTCCTCTCGGGCCGCACCCCGCGGCCGTGTCGACCACTCTGCGGGGGAGACGCCGGCCGGCGCCGGGGGGTTCAGGCGGCTCTGCGGAGCTCAGAGACCCCGGTCGAGGAGGTCGTCCGAAGGAGCGAAGCCGCGGCGCATCGTGTTCTCGGTGACCACACGAGGCTCCAGGAACTGGAGGAGGTAGTCGGGACCGCCGGCCTTGGAGCCCACGCCGCTCATCTTGAAGCCGCCGAACGCCTGGCGCTCCACCAGCGCTCCCGTGATGCCGCGGTTGATGTAGAGGTTGCCGACGCGGAACTCACGACGCACGCGGGCGATCGTCGCCGGGCTGCGGCTGATGAGCCCGCCGGTGAGCGCGTACTTCACGCCGCCGGCGACGGTGAGCGCCTCGTCCAGATCGGCGACCTTGATGACCGCGACGACCGGGCCGAAGATCTCCTCCTGGGCGATGACGGCGTCGGGGCGTACCCCGGTGAAGACGCGGGGAGAGACGTAGTAGCCGGAGTCGGGGCGTTCGTCGTCCGCCGGCCCGAGGGCGACCGTCGCCTCCTGCTCGCCGGCGGCGATGAAGCTCTCGATGCGCTCGCGCGCCTCGGCGGAGATGACCGGCGGCACGCGCGTCGCCGGGTCCTCGGGAGGTCCAGTGCGCAGGCTGCGGGTGGCCTCGACCAGTCGTGCCACGAACTCGTCGTGGGCGGCCTCGAGCACGACCACCCGCGAGGCCGCCGAGCACTTCTGGCCGGCGTAGCCGAACGCCGAGGCCACGACCTCCGTGACGGCGACGTCGAGGTCGGCGTCGGCGTCGACGATGATGGCGTTCTTGCCGCCCATCTCCGCCACGACCTTCTTGACGCCCTCCCGGCCCGGGTGCTGCGCCGCCTGGCTGACGATCCGCAGGCCGGCCTCCATGGATCCGGTGAACACGATGAGGTCGACGTCGCGGTGTCGGACGAGGAAGTCGCCGACCTCCGCGCCCGGAGCGGGGAGGTAGTTCACCGTCCCGGGCGGCGCTCCGGCCGCCTCGAGGAGCCGGATCAGATGAGCGGCGATGACCGGCGTCGCGCTGGCCGGCTTGACGATGACCGGGTTGCCGGTGACGAGCGCGGCGCTCGTCATGCCGGTGAGGATCGCGAGGGGGAAGTTCCACGGCGCGATCACCAGGGCGACGCCGCGCGGCTGGTAGAAGTAGAGGTTGTGCTCGCCCGGGGCGCGGCCCATACGCCGCGGCGCACCCAGGCGGAGCATCTCGCGTCCGTAGTACTCGAGGAAGTCGACCGCCTCCGTCACATCGCCGTCGGCCTCGCGTCGTGGTTTGGCGGCCTCGAGCGTCATCAGGGCCGAGAGCTCCATGGCCTCGGCCCGCATGAGCTCAGCGGCGCGGAACAGCACCGCGGCGCGCTCGGCCGGCGTCGCGTCCCGCCACGCCGGAAGCGCCGCGCGGGCCGCGGCGACCGCCGCCTCCGCTTCAGCCCGGCCGCCGTAGGCGACCGTACCGATCAGTTCTTCCGGGGCGGCGGGGTTCACCGAGTCGAGTCTGCGCACCGTCTCGATGTCGCGGCCGCCGATGCGCAGGGGATGGTGGGCGCCGCAGCGCTCCCGCACCGTCGCCAGGGCCGCGTCGTACGCGTCGCGGTTCTCGCGGCGCGAGAAGTCCGCGTGCGGCTGGTTGACGAACCTCCCGGGCGCCTCCGGGTCGGTCGGCTCCACCGTCGGCAGCCGGGCAGGGGTCGTGCGGAAGTCCGCCGACGGTCGGGGCGGTCTCACGAGGTCGTCCACGGCCGCGCCCTCGACGAACGTCTGCCGCAGGAACGAGTCGTTGGCCGTGTTCTCGAGCAGCCGCCGGACAAGATAGGCCATCCCGGGGATGAGCTCGCCGACGGGAGCGTACTCACGCACCCGCAGGCCGAGACTGCCGACCGCGGCCTTGATCGCGTCGCCCATGCCGTGCAGCATCTGCAGCTCGAAGGCGTCGTCCGCGAGGCCGAGCTCACGGGCGGTCTCGATGGCGGCTGCCAGCGTACGCACGTTGTGGCTGGCGAAGGCGGGCCTGATCACGTCGGCCGCCTCGAGCATCTGGCAGGCCATCGTCTCGTACATCGCGTCGGTGTCCGCCTTGTGCGTGAACACGGGGGTCGGCCAGCCCTCCTGGGCGGCGATCACCGTCTCGTAGTCCCAGTACGCACCTTTGACCAGGCGCAGGTGGAAGTGGCGGCTGCGTTCGCGCGCCCACGCCACGAGCCGCTGCAGGTCCTGTTCGGCGTCGCGCAGATAGGCCTGCAGCACGATCCCGGCGTCCTCGTATCCACGGAACTCCTCCTCGTCGAGGAGCGAGGTGAACACGTCCAGGGTGAGGTCACGGAAACGGGACTGCTCCAGGTCGATCGTGAGTGCGGCCCTCGCCTCGATGCCCCGGCGGAAGATCGGGCGCAGGAGGTCCTTCACCGCCGCCACGCTGCCGTGAAGATCCAGCGGGTCGATCTGGGAGTGGAGCGAGGTGACCTTGAGGCTGAGGTTGAGACGAGGCAGGGGACCCCACGCCGCCTTGTCGATCACAGGGACCACAGGCCAGGAGGCGGCCTCGGTGGCGAGGTCGTCCAGCAGGTCGAGATAGGTGCGCTGGTAAGCGAGGCCCTCCGCGTCGCTCACGGTCGCCTCGCCGAGCACGTCCAGGGTGAAGCCCACGCCGTCCCGGCGCAGGGCGCGCAGCGCGGGCATCGCGTCGCGGGCGTCCCTGCCCACGATGAAGCGCTGCGCGAACGCCTTGATCTGGCGGCGGATGACCGCGGTCGCGAGAGGAGCGAGCGGCGAGCGCAGTCCCGTGAGGCTCACCCCCCAGCGCAAAGCCGCCGGCGCCGCGACGTCCTCGCGGCCGAAGTACTCGCGCAGGTGACGGGCGACGTCGGAGTGAGTGCGAAGCGCCGGGAAGACGTCGACGAAACGGAGCATCTCGACCTTGAGACGCTCGTCGGCCATGGCCCATTCCATGATGTCGCCCTGAAGACGCTCGCGGCTCAGTCGGCGTGGCTTCTCCAGGGCCATGGCGGCGAAGATGGATCGCGCGGTCGCTTGGATACGGTCCTCGACGGTACGCGCGGTACTCACAGGGGTCGACCTCCACTTGCTGCGGGGAAGGGCCGCGACGCCGGCGTCGACGCGCCCCCGCCGAAGCGCGGGCTCCGGCTCCACGCCGATTGTACCCGCTGTGATGAGAGCCCACGAGCACAACCCGCCCGGCGCGGCGACGACGCCGTGCGGCCCGGAGCCGTCGGGGCCTCGTCGCGCCTGAGCCGCTCGTGGCGGCTGCGGCAGCCGTCCCGAGCCGGCCGCCGCTCGAGAGCAGACGTGCGAAGGGCGGGGAGCCACGGCTCCCCGCCCTTCGTCATGGTCGCCCGTCGGTGCGGTCCGGCCTCAGCCGTGCGCACCCATGGGTCGCGCTCCGGCGTCGCGTCAGCCGCGCGGCTGCTGTTGTGTGATGCAGTGCACGTTGCCGCCGCCCAGGACGATCTCCCGTCCCGGCACGGTCACGACCTCTCGGTCCGGGAACGCCCCGGCGACGATCCCACGGGCCGGGTTGTCGTACGGGTCGTCGAACGTCGGCAGGATGATGCCGCCGTTGACGATCAGGAAGTTGAGGTACGAGGCCGCGGTCTTGTCGCCGGGACGCCGCGGGATCGTCCCTTCCGCGCTGTCGATGCCCCAGGCCTCATCCTCGGTGATCTCCAGGATGGCCGGCATCGGCAGGGTGATCACCTCGAGCTTCCGGCCCTTGGCGTCCGTGGTCTCGCGCAGTCGGCGCAGGTTGTCCTGCAGCAGTTCGTAGCGCCAGTCGTCCTTGTCGTCGGTGACGGCGGCCATCACCACGCCCGGTCGCACGAAGCAGGCCACGTCGTCCACATGGCCGTTGGTCTCGTCGGGGTCGATCCCCTTGCCCAGCCAGATGACCTTCTCGACGTTGAGGTAGTCGCGCAGGTGCTCCTCGATCTGCTCACGCGTCAGATCCGGGTTGCGTCCCGGGCTGAGCAGACACTCCTCGGTGGTGAGCACGGTCCCCTCGCCGTCCACGTGGAAGGAGCCGCCCTCCATGATGAGCGGCGCCTTGTAGCGGTCGACCTGTTCAATCTGGGCCACCTTCTGCGCCACGAGGTCGTCCTTGTCCCAGGGGAAGTACAGACCGTCGTAGAGGCCGCCCCAGGCGTTGAAGCCCCAGTCCACGAGGCGGACGTCGCCCTTGTCGTTGACGACGAAGGAGGGGCCGCAGTCGCGCATCCAGGAGTCGTTGTTCGAGATCTCCACCACGCGCACGCTGCCGGGCAGCATGTTCACGGCGTTCTCGTACTGGTCGTGGTTCACGCCGACCGTCACGGGCTCGAAGCGGGAGATCGCGCTGGCCACGTCGACCCAGGCCCGCTGTGCAGGCTTGCCGCCGAGGCGCCAGTTGTCCGGGCGCTGCGGCCAGAGCATCCAGATCTGTCTGTGGGGTTCGAACTCCCCCGGCATGCGGAAGCCGTCCGCGCGCGGGGTGCTGTCGATGAGCTTGCTCACGGGTTCTCCTCTCTCCGTGGTCGTGCGACGGTGGTCCGGCGTCGGTCTGGCGGTTTCTCGTCCGTCTGACCGGCCGCCGTCTTCTTGCGTGCCGGTGTCCTTTGCGCGGCTCTCCGTGGCGTCTGCGTCCGAGCAGCCGGCGCGTCCGGCACGATGTGCGTGCCGGCTCTGCCGGCGAGCGCCGGGCCGACCTCGGTGAGCGAGGCGATGACGCTCTCGCCACCGGCGTCGACGAAGCGCAGGCAGGCCTCGACCTTGGGACCCATGGAGCCCGCCTTGAAGTGGCCCTCGGCGGCGTAGGCGCGCATCTCGCCGGCGGTGACGGTGTCGAGCGCGGTCTGCTGTGGAGTGCCGTAGTGTACGTAGGCCTTGGGCACGTCGGTGAGGACGAGGAGGGCGTCGGCGCCGAGCTCGCGCGCCAGCAGGGCGGCGGCGAGGTCCTTGTCGATCACCGCGTCGATGCCCGAGAGGGCGCCTCGGCTCCTCACCACGGGAACGCCGCCCCCGCCCGAGCAGACGACGAGGACCCCGGCCTCGACGAGATCGCGGATCGCCTCGAGCTCGACGATCTCGCGTGGTTCGGGGCTCGGCACCACGCGGCGCCAGCCTCTCCCCGCGTCCTCGCGCATCGTGAGGCCGTCCTCGAGCATCATCTTCCGTGCCTCGGCCTCGGAGTAGAAGGGGCCGACCGGCTTGGACGGACGTGCGAAGGCCTTGTCCTTCGGGTCGACGGCCACTTGTGTGACCAGTGTGACCACCGGGACGTCGAGACGGCGTTTGCGCAGGTGGTTGGCCAGCGTCTGGGCGGCCATGTAGCCGATCTGACCCTGACTCATGGCGCCGCAGACGTCCATCGGCATCGGCGCCACGGTCTTGGCGGCGAGCGCGTTCTGGATCAGGAGGTTGCCGACCTGGGGGCCGTTGCCGTGCGTGAGCACGACGTGCCAGCCGTCCTCCACCAGCGCGGCGATCCGCCGCATCGCGCCGTCGACGTTGAACAGCTGTTCCTCAAACGTGCCGACCTGCCCGGGCTGCAGGATGGCGTTGCCGCCCAGGGCCACGACCACACGCCGGCCGTCACCGCTTGTCTTGTCAGTGCTCACTGGCCCTCCACGATCACTTGTCCCGCGTGCGGCTGCGCAGGCTCAGCCACCAGCCGATCAGGATCGACACGATCGTCCCCCCGACGGTGATGCCCCAGAAGGTCGACCTGGGGACGTCTTCGGGCACCACCCAGAAGAACAGCACCAGCGTGAAGACGATCCCCGCCTCGCACAGGAGGGGCCACAGCCAGACACCCAGGCGGCCCAGGGGTACCACGTACGGGCGCGGCTGGTCGGGGCGCTTGAAGCGCAGGACGATCAGCGAGGGGAACATGAGCAGATACGGGAGAAGGAAGACGATCGAGCTCAGGGCGAAGATCGTCCAGAAGATGTTCTCCTTGGTGCCGAACAGGGCGTAGTTCAACAGGGTGACGATGGTCGCCACGACGCCCCAGAGGACGAACGTGTAGTCCGGGGTCTTGAAGCGACGGTTCACATGGCCGAACACGCCCGGCGCCGTCTTGTCGAGCCCGGTCGCGGCCATCGAGTGGTTCGCTCCGATCGACCACGTGACCATGTTGCCGACGAACGTGAACAGCAGGCCGATGATGACGATGTTGTACAGCCAGCCCCATCCGACCAACACGCTGTCGAAGGACAGCTTCATCGCGTCGGCGATCCCGGTGACGATGCTGAGGTTGTCCAGCTTGAGCGAGGCGAGGATCCCGAAGGTGGCGAACATGTACACGGCGAGGATCGCCGCCCCCGCCGCCACGATCATCTTGGGGACGTCGCGCTTGGGCTCACGGATCGCGTCGCCCGCAGAGCTCATGAGCTCGAAGCCCATGAAGCTGTAGATGACGATAGGGAGGTATGACCAGGTGCCGCTCCAGGTGGGCTTCCACTCCGAGAGGGCGAACGAGTTGGCCGTTCCGTTCTTGATGGCGAACGCCGCGCCCACGACGCCCAGGGCGACCAGCACGATCACCTTGACGGCGGCACTGACGCTGGGCACCCACTTGGTCAGGGTGAGAGGCAGGATGCCGATCACGACGACCGCCCAGATCAGCGCGACGACGATGATCTCCTGCCAGAGGAGGCTCATCCCGGGCCAGAAGACGGCGGCGAGCGTGCCGGCGAAGAGTACGAACACGGACGGCGCCCAGTAGGCGACGTTCACCCAGTACAACCAGGCCGTGATCGAACCCACCCGTGGCCCCAGGGCCTCGCGCACCCAGACGTAGATGCCGCCCTCGTCGGGCCAGGCGGCGCCCAGCTCCGCGGTGACGAAGCCGTACGGGATGAAGAAGAGGACGGCGAGGATGACCCACCAGGTCAGTCCCTGTACGCCGATCGCCGCGGAGGTGGCCACGGTGTCCGCGACGAGGATCGCCGACACGCTGAAGAGCACCATGTGGACCAGCCCGAAGGCCTTGGGTCCGTGGCTCCCCGACGAAGTGGTCGATTGTTGCAGTTCGGGCTCCATGGCCCTCCTTCTGTCAGTGGTGATCGTCCGGTCTTGCGGACTCAGCTCAGAAGCGCCTTGCCGATGGCCTGGAGCTCGGGCTCCGCGGGCAGCTCGTCGATTCCGATCAGGGCGAGCAGCAGCGCCTTCTGGAAGTGCATCCGGTTCTGGGCCTGCGGGAAGATGATGCTCATGGGGCCGTCGGCGATCTCGTCGACGACCTCCTCGCCGCGCATCGCCGGCAGGCAGTGCATGAACTTCGCCTCAGGCTTGGCGTGACTCCACAGATCGGGGTTCACCTGGAAGGCCTGGAAGGCGGCCACGCGGTCCTTGTATTCGTCCTCCTGACCAGTCCACCACCAGCAATCGGTGTAGATGAAGTCGGCGCCCGTGACGGCCTCGACCGGATCGTTGGTCATGAGGAACGACCCTCCGCTCTCGGCCGCGAACGTTCTGGCCAGCTCCTGCAGCTCGGAAGCCATCTCGTAGCCGGCCGCGTTGCCGATGCGCACGTGCAGGCCGAGCTTGGTCAGCGTCGTGGAGAGCGAGTTGCAGGGATGGGCGGCGTCACCGACGTAGGCGAACGTGACGCCGGCCAGCGTGCCGGCGTGCTCCAGGATCGTCAGCGCGTCGCTCATGCTCTGGCAGGGGTGGCGGTCGTGGTCCATGCCGTTGACGACCGGCACCTCCGACCACGCCGCCAGCTCGTTGACGGTCTCGTTCTTCTTGCTGCGGATCTCGATGGCGGCGTTGTACTGGCTCAGCGTCCGCGCCGTATCCGCGATGCTCTCACGGCCCGGCAGGTGGATCTCCCCGGGGCGCAGGTAGAGGGCGTTGCCGCCGAGCTCGGCGAAGCCGTTCTCGAAGCTGACGCGTGTGCGCGTGGACGCCGCCTCGAAGATCATCGCCAGGTGCCTGCCGGGGAGGAACGGGGTCAGCGGGCGCTTCCTCCACAGCTGCTTCAGGTTGACGGCCAGCTTCAGCAGGTCCTCGAGCTCGTCGCGCGTGTAATCGAGGTCGGTCAGGAAGTGACGGCCACGGTACTTCCTGAGGGCGGGGAGCGTGGTGTCCAAGGCGGATCCTCCTCTGGTCGCAGACGGGCGCCAAGCCGTCGATGTTCTTTGCTTGTCCGGACGGACAAATATAGGCTACACTGTGATGCAAGCGCTGACAAGCGCTGCGGCAACAGATCGCCGAGGGGGAGAGGTGAAAGGACGATGACGCCGATGGACAAGAAGAGAAGGAGCCTGGCGCGCGGTCGTGGTCTGCCCGAGCCGCTCCTGCTCGAGGACCCCATGGAGGCGTTGCCGCCGACCGCGCAGCGGATCCTGGCGGCCGCGCAGCGACTGCTCGCCGAGGGCGGGTTCGAGGCGCTCACGCTCTCGGCCATCGCCCGGGAGGCGCGCGAATCCAAGGCCAGCATCGGGTACCACTTCGGCAACAAGGCCGGCCTCGTCACGGCGCTCGTCGACTCGCTCGCGCATGATGCGAACCGCGGGCTCATCGAGGAGACCGCCGCCGCTCCGCCCGGCGCGGCGCGTGTCCACGCCCTCATCGACGGCGAGACGCGCATCGCCGCCGACGCCGAGAGCTTCCGCTCGTTCTTCGAGATCCTGCCGCACGCGTTGCGCGACCCCGACCTGCGCGGGCGGGTGGCCGCACTGTACGACGGCTACCGCGAGACCGTGGTGCGGTGCGTCGACGTCACCGGTCGTCGAGCGACCTCCGAACTGCGCCCGTTCGCGATGCTGATGATCGCGATCGTCGACGGGTTGGCGATCCAGCACGGTCTCGATCCAGGCGGCGCCGATGTGCGCGCCGCGACCGAACTCTGGGAGCGGCTGGCCCGCCCGCTGCTGACGGGGAGGCCGGTCGCGGATCCCTGACTGCGGATGCAGGCGCGGTCGGGCGCGCTGAACGGGCGGCGGACGTCGCTCCGTCGCCCGCGACGGCGTCGGGTATGCTAGCCGCATGGACGCCGCCGTCATCTGGGACGAGGCCTACGCCGAGCACGACACCGGAGAGCACCCGGAGGGAGCCGACCGCGTCGCGAGCGTGGTGCGGCATCTGGAGGGGACGGACCTCTGGCCGCGCCTCACCGTGGTCGAGGGCCCCCGACCGGCGACCGAGGACGACATCCTGCTGGTGCACACGGAGCGGCACCTGCGCATGGTCCGCGAGGCGGCGGCGGGCAGGGGCGCGTGGCTCGAGCCCGACACACGTGTCTCAGTGCGCAGCTACGAGATCGCGCTGCTCTCGGTGGGCGGCGCGCTCCTCGCCACCGGACTGTGGGACGACGGTCTCGTCCCGTTCGCGCTCATCCGCCCCCCGGGCCACCACGCCACTCAGGACAGGGCGATGGGTTTCTGCCTCTTCAACAACGTCGCCATCGCCGCCGCCCGGCTGCTGCGCCAAGGTTACGAGCGCGTGGCGGTACTGGACTGGGACGTGCATCACGGCAACGGTACGCAGGCGATCTTCTACGGCGACCGGGGCGTACTCTACGGCTCGGCCCACGAGTGGCCGCACTACCCGGGCAGCGGCTACTTCACCGAGTGCGGCGAGGGCGACGGGGAAGGGTTCACGGTCAACGTGCCGCTGCCCGCCGGGGCCACGGACGGGGACTACGCAGCCCTGTTCGAGCACATCTTCGAGCCGGTCATCCGCCAGTACGCGCCGCAGGCGCTGCTGGTCTCCGCCGGTCAGGACATCCACCGCGACGACCCCCTCGGCGACATGCGCGTCACCGAAACGGGCTTCTCGCAGATGGCGCTGCGCTGTCTGCGGCTCGCCCAGGAGCACTGCGGGGGGCGGCTCGCCTTCGTGCTCGAGGGCGGCTACCAGCGCACGGCCATGGCGCGGTCCGTGGAGGCGGTGTTGAGGGCCGTCATGGACGAGTCCGCGCCCGTCGAGGTGGACGAGGGGACCGACAAGGCCAAGGCCGCCATCGCGCGGGCACGCGAGGTACAGGCCTCGCACTGGAGCCTGTAGCGGGCGGCCTTCGTCCGTCGCCCGTCGTCAGACGACGACCTGCGCGACTCCCAGCCGCTCGAGCTCGTCGCGGATGTCCCCGTCCGCGGCGTCGTCGGTCACCACGGTGTCGATCTTGTCGAGAGAGCAGATGGCGACGTCCCCGATCACCCCGAACTTGCTCGCGTCGGCCAGCACCGTGATCTCGCCGCGCGTCCGCTGCACCATGGCCCGTTCGACGCCGGCGAGGCCCATGCTGGGCGTGGTGACCCCCTCTTCGAGGCTCACGCCGTCGGCGCCGAGGATGAAGCGGCTGGCGTGGAACATGTTGACTGCCTCGACGGCGAGCGCGCCCTCGAGGGTGTTGGAGCTCGGCCGGTAGGAGCCTCCCAGGATCACGATGTCCAACGCGGCGACCTCCACCGTGGAGAGGGCGCCCACGTTGTGGGTGACGATGCGCGCCCTCAGCTCCGGGTCCACGTAGCCGAGCACCTGTGCGGCGGTGGTGCCCGAGCTGAGGAAGACGGTCTCTCCCGGCTGGATCAAGGCGGCGCCGGCCTTGGCGATGCGCCGCTTCTCCTCCGCGTGGGTGCGGACATTCGTGGCGTACAGCGGCTCGTCGACCATGCGTCGCTTGAGGATGGCGCCGCCGTGCATGCGCGACAGGAGGCCGGCCTGTTCGAGCCGTTCGAGGTCGCGGCGGATGGTCATCTCGGAGACCCCGAGGGTGTCGCTGAGGGTCGAGACGCGGACGGCGCGGCGTTCCTCAAGGATCTCGACGATGCGCGCCCGCCGTTCGGCGGGGATCATCTCGTGGGAGTTCGATAGTGTGTCCGGCGGCATCCTGTCCCCTTGTCCCCTCGTGATCACTGTGCGCTGCTGCACAGTTCCGTGCACACCCGCGCACATTCTAGGCAGGAAGGAGGGTCGGTTCAAACGCCGGCGGCCCGCCGTGCACCGCAGTGCACGGCGGGCCGCCGGTCGTTCGCACACGCACGCCGGCGCGGCTGCGCCGGCCGGGGCGTCAGGCCAGGAGGGCCTTGGCGCGTGCGTACACCGCATCGGCGGTGAAGCCGAACTGCTCGAAGAGGACTCCGGCCGGCGCCGAGGCGCCGAAGTGGTCGACGCCGATCACCTGGCCGCCGTCGCCGGTCCAGCGCTCCCAGCCGAACGACACGCCGGCCTCGACGGCAAGGCGCGTACTGCAGGAGGGCGGCAGCACGCTCTCACGGTAGTCGGCGTCCTGCTGCTCGAAGAGCCGCATGGAGGCCATGTTGACGAGCCGCGAGCGCACGCCTTCGGACACGAGGCGCTCGTGCGCCTCCATCGCGAGGGCGACCTCGCTGCCGCTGGCCAGGAGGATGATGTCCGGGACGCCGCCGCCGGACGCATCGTGGAGGACGTACGCTCCACGTGCGACGCCGCTCGCCGGCGCGTACTTCTCACGGTCGATGGTGGGGAGGCCCTGGCGTGTGAGCATCAGGCCGACCGGCGCGTCGTCGGTCGTGAGAGCGATGCGCCAGGCCTCCACCGTCTCGTTGGCGTCGGCCGGACGGAGGTCGACGAAGCCGGGGGTGGCGCGCAGCATGGCGAGGTGCTCGACCGGTTGGTGCGTCGGGCCGTCCTCGCCGACGCCGATGCTGTCGTGCGTCAGCACGTAGACGACCGGCTGGCCCATGAGCGCCGCCAGGCGCATCGCCGGCCGCATGTAGTCGGTGAACACGAAGAAGGTGGCCACGTAGGGGCGGACACCGCCGTGGAGCGCGAGGCCCGTGCCCATCGCCGCCATGGCGTGCTCCCGCACGCCCCAGCGGACGTTGCGGCCCGCCGGGGTCGCCGGCTGCTGGTCGGCTTCGTCCTTGATCAGCGTGTTGTTCGACGGCGCCAGGTCCGCCGAGCCGCCCATGAGGGTGGGGAGGTGCGGCGCCACGGCGTTGATCACCTTGCCGGAGGCGGCGCGGGTGGCGAGCTTGTCCTCGGTGGTGAAGACGGGCAGGTCGGCGTCCCAGCCGTCGGGCAGGGTCCGGGCCCAGGCCGCATCCCAGGAGGCGGCGCGAGCGGCGTCGGCGGCGCGCCATGCCGCGTACTTCTCCGTCCACGCGGCGTGCGCCTCGGCCGCCCGCCTGCCGGCGGCGCGGAACGCCTCGCGCACGTCGTCGGGCACGAGGAACTCCGGCTCGAGCGGCCAGGAGCAGGCGTCCTTGGTGAGCTTGACCTCGTCGGCGCCCAAAGGAGCGCCATGTGCGGCCGCCTTGTCCTGCTTGCTCGGCGAGCCGTAGCCGATGTGCGTGCGGACGGCGATGAGGGAGGGCTTCTCGGTCTCGGCCTTGGCCGCCGTGATCGCCGCATCCACGGCGTCGACGTCGTTGCCGTCGGCCACGGTCAGGACGTGCCAGCCGTACGCCTCGAAGCGCTTGCCGACATCCTCGGTGAAGGCGAGATCGGTGGAGCCGTCGATGGTGATGTGGTTGTCGTCGTAGAGGACGATCAGCTTGCCGAGCCGCTGGTGGCCGGCGAACGAGGCGGCCTCGCCGCTGATGCCCTCCATCATGCAGCCGTCGCCGGCCAGCGCGTAGGTGTAGTGGTCCACGACGTCCGCGCCGTAGGTCGCGGCGAGGAAGCGCTCGGCGAGCGCCATGCCGACCGCGTTGGCGAACCCCTGACCCAGTGGGCCGGTGGTCGTCTCGACGCCGGGCGTGTGGCCGTGCTCGGGGTGGCCGGGCGTGCGGCTGCCCCATTGCCGGAACGACTTGAGATCGTCGAGGCTCAGGTCGTATCCGGTGAGGTGCAGCAGGGAGTACAACAGCATGCTCGCGTGGCCGGCGGAGAGCACGAACCGGTCGCGGTCCGGCCACGCCGGGTCGGCCGGGTCGTAGCGCAGATGGCGGGTGAAGAGGGTGTAGGCCACCGCCGCCGCGCCCATCGGCATGCCGGGGTGGCCGGAGTTGGCCTTCTGGACGCCGTCGACGGCCAGGAAGCGGATGGTCTCGATACACCGCTGCTGGAGCGACGCGTCGCTCACGACTGTGCTCATGGTGGTCCTTTCACGAGGGCGTCAGGGCCGACAGCCTCCGCCCTCTCCGAAGAACGTGGCGAGAGCGGAGGCTGCGGACGGTCGTCAAACGGGCGCGGGTCGACTCAGAAGTACTCCTCGACGAACTTCATGAACCGCTCGCATTCCTCCGGTGTGCCCGGGGTGACGCGGAAGTAGCCGTCCCTGCCGTTGATCGGCTTGATCGTCTTGATGATGATCTGCTGCATGTCGTTGGCGGCCTGCACGATCTCGGTGCTGGTCTTGCCGGTGTGGGAGGCGTCGACGAGCATGTAGTTGCCGTGGGCCTCGTACGGCTTGCAGCCCTTGGCGGCGAGCGCGTCGGCGAACTTCTTCATCCACACGTTGTTGTACTCGACCTTCTCGTGCACCTCGCCGGTGTCGAGGATCGCCTCGCCCGCGGCGATCGCCATGAGGCTGAGGTTCCAGGGGAGGTACATGAGGTTGAAGGCGTCGACCACGGTCGGATGCCCGACGAGGTAGCCGAGTCGCACGCCCGCCAGGCCGAAGGCCTTGGAGAACGTGTGCGAGAGGAACACGTGCGGGTACTGCTTGACGAACTCGATCTTGGCCTCGACCTCGGGGTGGTAGTCGAGGTAGGCCTCGTCGATGCACAGCGGGATGCCGAGCTGGGCGAACCGGTGCAGGTCGGCGTCGTCGATGAAGATGCCGGTGGGGTTGTTCGGGTTGATGATCAGGATGAGCTTGGTCTTCTCGTTGACCGCCGCCAGCATGGCATCGACGTCGTACTGCAGGTCCTCGTCGCGGAGCGGGATCTGCACCGTCTTGGCGTTGCAGTAGCCGGCCCTCGACGGGAACATCTCGAAGGTCGGGTTGGAGCAGAGGAACTCGTCGCCCGGCTGCAGGAAGATCCGCATCATCGCGTCGATGGTCTCGGACGAGCCGTTGGCCAGGGCGATGTTCTCGGCCGCCACACCGTGCAGCTTGCCGAGCTTCTCGCGCAGCCGGTAGGCCCGGTCCGGATAGCGGTGGCCCTTCTTCGCGATGTCGGTGATGGCCTCGACGACGGCGTCCGACGGCGGCATCGGGTTCTCGTTGAGCATCATGCGGCCGAGCTCGGGGTGTGCCCAGGCCTTGTCGAGGATCGCGGTGTTGTATTCGGGCGACGACCACACGTACGGGTTGATCAGGTCCTTGATGTCCGTCATCGAGGTCTTCCTTTCGTCACTCGGCGTCTGGGGTCGTCAGGCCTTGCAGGCGCCCTTGAGGCAGCTGTCGGCGAACGCGACCATCTCGTTGGTCGCCTTCGAGAACGCCTCAGCCGTCCTCACGAGAGCGGGATGCGTGTTGTATTCCTCGCGGGTGTAGCCGTCCTCGTCGTAGGCGCGGGCGAAGTACGGCACCTTGAGCAGTTTCTCCATGACCTCCTCGGGCGCGTCCGCGTCGATGCGCTCCGGATCGAAGCGGATCTCGCCCGCGCGCGGGAAGTTGAGCAGCTGGTCGATGAGCGGCGGCGGGCAGGTGACGACGATGTCGGCCCCCGCCTTCTCCTCGAGGTGCCACAGATGCTGGACGCCGTCGACGGTCGGGCCGAGGCGCAGCGAGCAGCTGAGCATCTTGCTCTCGTAGCCGCGCTCCTTGACGGTGTGGTAGGCCTTCTTGAAGATCGCCAGCTCGGCGTGACGCACATCGGCCTCGGTGATCTCCACGCCGACCTCGGCGCCGGCCTCGCGCAGCCCGCCGAGGTCGCCGTAGCGGGCCTCCATGTGCGTGATGACCGAGCGCCACTTGCTGAGGTCGACGCCGTCGGCGCGCGCCTTCTCCAGTCCGCGCTTGACCGTCTTGGCGCAGTCGAGCAGCTGCGGGAGGATGAAGGTCAGGGTGTTGTTGGTGGCGATGCCGCGCGCCGTGAGCTCCTCGATCACGTCATAGCCCTGCGCCGTGCCGGGCACCTTGATCATCACGTTGGGGTTGATCTCATGGAGCTCCAGGGCCTGGGCCAGCATGGCGTCCTTGTCGAACGCACTGCGCGGGTCGACCTGGCCGGAGAGGTAGCCCTCCTTGTACCCGGAGGCCTCGAAGAGGGGGAGGAACATGTCCGAGCCCTGCTTGACGACCTGCTTGTACAGCTGCCAGAAGAGGCCCTCGGTGTCGAGGTCGGGGTTCTCCGCCAGGATCTCCTTGGCGGCCTCCTCCCAGCGCGGCGGGTCGTCCTGGATGGCCTGCAGCGAGAGCGGCGGGTTGGTGGTCACGCCGCGGAAGAGCTGACCCATGGGGTCGCCGGAGTCGTACATGCGGGCGAACTGGGCCTTGAGGACCGGCTTGTCGGCGTCGCTCGCCTTGGCCAGCAGCTTCGCGTACCAGTTCTCCAGGATGACCGGTGAGGAGTCCCACCAGATCTCCATGCCGGGACTGACCGCAACCAGGTCTTCCAAGAGATTCGGGTCCTTCATCGCTCCTCCTCAAGGGTCGGTTCCAGCGGTGCGTTAAAGTGAACAAGGATTCACTCAAGTGCACATTTTCGCTCCACGGCGCATGGTAGCGGAACGTCGGGTGCATGTCCAGCGATATCTGCGTCGGGGCGTGACGTCCGTTTCGAGCGTGTGTCGGCGGCGTCGGCGGAGCGGCCACGCGCGCGTGGGCGCGACAGGAACACGGCACGGGGACGGCCCGGCTCTACACGGCCGTCCCCGGCCAAACGGGGGCCGTGCCTCCGGGCGCCTCCCCGCGCTCAGTAGTCGATCTCACCCGCTCTCGTCTTGCCCCGGAACGTCCTGTAGACGAGCGCGGTGTAGAAGAGCACCGCCGGGATGAACAGGAGCGCGAGGATGAGCATCACGAGCAGGGTGAGGTGCCCCGAAGAGGCGTTCTCGACCGTGAGGCTGGTGCCGGCCGGGGTGTCGCGCGCCGGGATCATCTCGGGGAAGTTGCCGACCGCCGCGATGCCCGCCAGCCCGACGATCACGGCCGCCGAGCCGAGGAACGACCCGAGCTCGCCGCCCTCCCGATGCATCTGCACGACGGCGAGGACGGCACCTCCCACGACGATCGCGAGGAACAGCCAGCCGGCCGGCCGGCCGAACACGTTGTCGGAGGCGCGGGGAACGGCGATCACGGTGGCGACGGACGTGGCCAGCGCGAGGGCCGCGAACGTCCAGAACGTCGCCCTGCGGTACCGGAGAGCGCGTCGGTGGAACGCGCCCTCCGACTTCAGCGCGATCCAGGCGGCGCCGTGCTGCACGATCAGGAGGAGGCCGGTCGCTCCGACGAGCAGCGAGTACGGGTTGAGCAGTTCCCAGAAGGTGCCGATGTAGTTGCCCTGCTGGTCCATCGGCACGCCCCGGACCACGTTGCCCAGAGCGACGCCGACGAGCAGCGCCGGCACGAGGCTGCCGAGGAAGAAGGTCGCGTCCCAGAGCGCGCGCCAGTCGCTGTCGTGGTGGCGGAACTCCAGCGACACGGCGCGCACGATCAGGCCGAACAGCACGAGCATGATGGCGAGATAGAAGCCGCTGAAGGTCGTCGCATAGACCATCGGGAAGGCGGCGAAGAGCGCCCCCGCCCCGGTGATGAGCCACACCTCGTTGCCGTCCCACACAGGGCCGATGGAGGCGCGGATCACGTGACGGTCGCCCTCGGAGCGGGCCACGAACGGGTAGAGCACGCCGGCTCCCAAGTCGAAGCCGTCCAGGACCACGTAGACCGTGAGCAGCGCGGCGACGAGGAAGAACCAGATGTCGGCCAGGGTCATCGCGTCACCTCTCTGTGCCGGCGGGCGCCGCGACGGCGTCGGTCGCGACCGGTCCGGGCGCGGTGTGCCCGGCTTCGGGCATCCGGGTCACGTCGTCCGGTCCCTTCTTGATGATACCGAGGAAGATGCGCAGCCAGGCGATGAAGAGCACCAGGTACACCAGGGCGAAGATGCCCAAGGTCGCCCAGATCTCCCCGGCCGACACCGTGGGCGACACGCCGTCGCTGGTCCGCATCAGGCCCTGGACGACCCAGGGTTGTCTGCCGACCTCGGTCGTCGTCCATCCCATGTTGATGGCCAGCAGCGAGAGGGGCAGGCAGCCGATGAGCACCCAGTGCATCCAGCGCGCCTTCTCGAGACGGCCCCGGATCCGCAGCGCCACGGCGACCAGGAAGACGAGCGCGAAGAAGAAGCCCAGGGCGATCATGAGGTGGTAGCTCTGGAAGACGATCTGGACCGGCGGACGGTCGCCGGCAGCGACGCTGTTGAGGCCGGTGACCTCGTGTCCGGGACTCAGGCCGAGCATGAGGCTGAGACCGCTGGGGATGGCGAGCCCGACGGTCTCGCCGTCGCTGCGGACCCAGCCGAACAGGTAGAGCGGCGCGTTCTTCTGCGTGTCGCCGACGTTCTCGAACGCGGCCATCTTGATCGGCTGGTGCTCGGCGACGACGAGGGCGTGCCAATGGCCGATGAAGGGCATCGCCACAGAGAGGACGACCCCGACGACCACGGCGTAGGTCATCGCCTGGCGGGCGAACGCGGTGTCGCGGCGCTTGAGGAAGTAGTAGCCGGCCACTGCGGCGACCACGAAGCACCCGGCGATCAGGGTGGCGACGACGGTGTGCACATAGCGCGGCCCGATGGACGGGTTGAGCGCGGCCGCCCAGAAGCTCGTCAGGATCGCCTTGCCGCCCTCCACCCTGTAACCCGCCGGAGTGTGCATCCATGAGTTGGCGATGAGGATCCACAGCGCCGAGAGGAGCGAGCCGATCCACACCAGCCACGCGGAGACGTAATAGAAGCGCCGGCTCACCCTCTTGCGGCCGAACAGCAGGATGCCGAGGAAGGTCGACTCGAGGAAGAAGGCGACGAGCCCTTCGGCGGCCAGCGGCGCCCCGAAGATGTTGCCCACGAAGCGGGAGTACCCCGCCCAGTTCGTGCCGAAGGCGAACTCCATGGTGATGCCTGTGGCCACCCCGATGGCGAAGGTGGCGGTGAACAGCTTGATCCAGAAGTCGGAGGCCGCTCTGTCGGCAGGGATCGCGCTCCTGTAATGGCGGCGCTCGAAGAGTACCACCATGAGGCCGACGCCGATGCTGATCGGCACGAAGATGAAGTGGTATCCGATCGTGAACGCGAACTGGATGCGGGCGAGCGTTTCGGCGTCCATGCGCGACCGCCACCTCCTCTGGCAGACGAGTGGACCGGCGCCTCCGCCCTCGGACCGGCGTCGGCCGGATGTGACCATCTTCGTCGCCGGGTCGACGTCCTGTCAATCGAAGCCCGTCGTCCGAGGCAGATGAAGGCCGGGTTGTCCTCGTTTGCGGAGTGTTAAGCGGATGTTAAGAGGTCTGTTCGGACTTGAGCGACCGTGCTACTATGCTCGCGGGCCGGCACCAGGACGCCGGCCGTTGTTCTGTCCAGGAGGCTGATCCGTTTGTCGGAAGAACAGCTTGAGTGTCAGGAATGCTCGGCTCAGTGCGAGAAGGTCGTCTACCCGGCGGCCTGCCTCGCCATGAACTGCCGCTTCCTGTACGCCTTCAGAGAAGATGGGGACACTTTCTTCGGGTGCATCGAGAAGGTGTTCCCGCACGAGATCGACCTGCGCATGTTCCAGGAGATCGAGCGCGGCAAAGGCGGGTTCGGCGTCGTCAAGGTCGCCCGCCAGCCGTTGCCGCAGTGCTCCATCGCCGTGCAGAGCTGCTACGCCAGCGGCGAGGGCCCGATCTGCCGCAACATGTACTTCCGCCGCCGCGACCGCCGCGAGGTCCAGACGGTCGAAGACTGAGCCGCGCGGCCGGCTCGACGCGCGGGGCGGCGCTGGTCGCCCCGCACGAAGGGACGTGCGGCTGACTGAAGCGGCGCCGTCGACGTGTGCCGCCACCGCAGGGCGGGCGGCGGCGTCTCGACGTCCGTGTGCAGGGGTATACTCGAGGATGTGACCGCTGAGGTCACCCACGTTGGGGGCGAACAGGTCTCGACATGGGCTGTACCGAGGTGGGAGCAGCAGGCCGAGGTCCGGTGGCCTCGTTAAACTGCCGGAACAACACACTTGCCGAGGATAACCTCGCACTCGCCGCCTAATCACTAGGTAGCGCATCGCACCCGGGACGCCCGCGCCCGGGAGTCGCGGTGTCATTGAGCGGGCTGGGGTGCGGTCGCACTGCTCCGAGCGGACGCATCCGAGACCGATCGGGGCTGGCGGACGGCACCCGGCCGACGCGGGGGCCGCGAGCGAGACTGAATGCGACGGCTAAGCCTGTAGAGACTCCGCCGAGGCGTCCGTGGACGCGGGTTCGATTCCCGCCGCCTCCACCACTCTTACGGGCGACTCACCTATACTGCGGGCCGTGGAGCGCCCCGTCGACATCCTGGGAGCGCCGACGGCCTCTGGGGTCCGTCGCCGCCCGCCGCTGCTCGACCCCGTGCCCGTGAGCGTCTTCCTCGCCCTGGTGTTCACCGCCGCCGGCCTTGTGGAACTGCTCACCCGCGGCGGCGTCCCGGTGGGCTACCGTGACGACGGGGCGGCGCTGATCGTCCTCACGGTGGCCAGCGGGATCTCCCTGGCGGCGCTCTGGCTGTCGCCGCTCGGGTCTCTGACGGCGGGGACGGCGCTGCTCTGCGTCCAGAGCGTCGCCGGGTACGAGTTCACGCAGGCGGCGGTGTGGGCGGTGATCGTCGCCTCGTTCGCGACGGTCGCCTTCGACCACTGGAGGCGTGCCGTCGTGGCCGGGTTCGTGGTCACGACGGGCATCGTCGTCGTGTTCGTCGGCATCCCGGACTTCTCCTGGCAGTCCGCGATCAGCACGTGGGCGTCGCTCTCCATCGTCTGGGTCGTGGCCGTCATCATCCGCGTGTACCGGGGCAGCATCGAGCGGGCCGAGCGTCGCGCGGCGCTCTTCGCGGCCGACCGCGAGGCGCGCGCGCGCGAGGCCGTCGCGGCGGAGCGGGCCCGCCTCGCGCGCGAGCTGCACGACAGCGTGGGGCATGCCCTCAACGTCGTGGTCCTGCACGCCGAGGCGGCTCAGCGCGTGATCGAGAAGCGGCCGGAGGCGGCGCGTGAGGCGCTCGGTTCCATCGAGTCGGCCGGGCGCCAGGCGCTCGGCGACATCGAGCGTATGCTCGGCATCCTGCGCGCCCCCGACGAGGAGGCCAGCTGTGACGTCAGTCCCGGTATGGCGCAGCTCGAGACGCTGTGTGAGAAGGTGCGCGAGGCCGGGCTGCCCGTCACGCTCGTCCAGCACGGGGAACCCCGGGCGCTCCCCGCCAGCCTCGACCTCTCCGCCTACCGGATAGTCCAGGAGGCGCTCACGAACACGCTCAAGCACGCCGGCAAGGCGCGCGCCACGGTCACCGTGCGCTACGAGGACGAGGCGTTGGCGCTCGAGGTGCTCGACGACGGCAGAGGAGTGACGCCGACCGTCGCGAGCGCAGCCGGTGGCCGCGGACTGCTCGGCATGCGCGAGCGGGTGGCGACGTTCCGCGGGGAGCTCGAGGCGGGCCCGCGCACCGAGGGCGGCTTCGGCGTCCGCGTACGGCTGCCGCTGCCGCGCACGTCCGATGTACAGGGAACGGAGGGGAGATGACCGTACGACTCGTGCTGGCCGACGACGAACAGCTGGTCCGGTCGGGGCTGCGCCTGATCCTCGAGGCCGAGGACGACATCGAGGTCGTCGGCGAGGCCGGCGACGGCGCCGAGGCGGTGGCGCTGACCCGGCGTCTCGACCCGGACGTGGTGCTGATGGACGTACAGATGCCGGGCATGAACGGCATCGAGGCGACGCGCGAGATCGTCGCCCTGGGGCGCGAGGACAGCTCGCGCGTCGTTATCCTCACCACGTTCGATCTCGACGAGTACGTGTGGGAGGCGCTGCGGGCGGGGGCGAGCGGGTTCCTGCTCAAGCGCACGCCGGCCGAGGACCTGGTCGCCGGCATCCGCGTGGTGGCGGCGGGTGAGGCGCTGCTGGCTCCTTCCGTGACGCAGCGCCTCATCGAGACGTTCCGGGCGCGTCCTGAGGCCGCGCCGGCGAAGGATCTCAGCGAGCTGGACGATCTCACTGGGCGCGAGCGCGAGGTGTTGGGTCTGGTGGCTCGCGGCATGGCCAACGGGGAGATCGCGGCCCACCTCTTCCTGAGCGAGGGCACGGTCAAGACGCACGTCAAACGGATCTTCTCCAAGCTGGGGCTGCACGACCGCACCCAGGCCGTGATCCTCGCCTACGAGGTAGGGCTCGTGCGGCCGGGCGAGACGCCGGAGGAGTGAGCGCGATGGGCTCCGGACGCTGACGGCCGGGACGGCCCTGCCGTCGGACGGCTACCCCTGCGGGGGTAGTCCGCCGGGCGGCCGAATCTCACTTCGCCGCCGCACGGTTCCCGCCGCGGGGTGACGACTGCTCCAGGTCCGTCCGCTACGCTCACGGTGTACATCGTGGCGGACCAACGGAGGCCGGCCCTTGAAGGACCCGGTGCTGACTCGCTTCTTCGGCGTCGTGACCTGGCCGCGGACCTGGTTGGGCATCGTGTTCCACCTGCTCGCCTTCCCGCTCGGCCTGTTCTACTTCGTGTTCCTCGTCGTGGGCCTCGCGCTCGGCGTCGGTCTGGTCGTCGTCTGGGTGGGCATCCCCGTCCTGCTCGTGGTCACGGGGGCCTGGTGGCTGTTCACCGCCCTCGAGCGTCTGCAGGCGCATCATCTTCTGGGCGCCGACGTCCCGCCGGCACCGCGTCCGTGGGAGGCGGCCGACGGGGTGTGGGGGAAGCTCAAGGCGCACTTCGGCGCCGGCTCGACGTGGCTGGGTCTTGCCTATCTGATCGCCAAGCTCGCGTTCGGGACCGCGTCGTTCGCATTGGTGATGGCCTTGGGCGGCGTGGTCGTCGCGCTGCTCGCGATGCCGGCGCTCGCGATCCTCGACGTCCCCGTGGTGAACGGCACCTGGGTGCCGCCGCTGTGGCTCGGCCTGCTCTGCGCCGCCTTCGGCGTCCTCGCGTTCTTCGGATCGCTCCACGTGCTCAACGCGTGGAGCTGGGTGTGTGCCCGCTGGGCCGAGCTGCTGTTCTGCGGTCCGGGGAGCCCCGGCCGGCAGGTATCGCCCGGCCCGCCGCCGCCGCCGGTCCCGCCCGCATCGCCGGCTCCGCCAGGGTCTCGTGACGAGACGGCGGGTTGATCCTGCTCCTGTGGAGGTGACGTCATGAGAGACGACAGACGGTCCGGCATACTGCGGTCGTCGCTCACTCTGGTCGCACTCGCCGCGCTGCTCGTGCTGCTCGGCCCGTTGTGGATCGCCGGCCCGGCGCCGGCCGCTGCGTCGTCGCCGAGGGCGGCCGCCGGCGCCGCGACGCCGAGCCCGGCGCCGTCCGTCGAGCGCCGCGGCGCCGAGGTGCGGGTGGGTGACGACGTCGTGGTGCCGGCGGGGGTGTCGGTGCCGTCCGTGGTCGCCTTCGGCGGCGACGTGACGGTGGACGGGCGCGTCGACGACGCCGTGGTCGCCTTCGGCGGCGACGTGCGCGTCACCGGATCCGTCGGCCAGACGGTCGTCGCCTTCGGCGGCGACGTCACCGTCAGCGGCACGGTGGGAGCCACCGTGGTCGTCTTCGGTGGAGACGTGCGGCTGACGGAGACCGCCGCGGTCGGTCTCGACGGCGCGGCGGACGAGGCCGCCGTGGTCCTGGTCCGCGGTCGTCTGCATCGGTCAGAGGGGGCCCAGGTCCACGGCCCCGTGCAGCGGTCCTCAGGCGTCGTCGACTGGGGCGGGGTGTTCGGGTGGGGCCTCCACGGGTTGCTCTTCAACCCGCTGCTCGGCCCCGACTTCGTCGGGTGGCTCGTCCAGACCGCGTTCTTCCTTGTCCTGGCGCTGGTGGCGGCGGCGCTTATGCCCGGCCAGCTGCAGAGCGTCGGAGCGCACCTGGCGCGCAGACCGTGGGCGTCCCTCGGCTGGGGCGCGCTGACGCTGTTCCTCGCCCTGCCGGGGATCCTCGTGGTCCTGGTGGTCAGCATCATCGGGCTTCTTCTCGTCCTGCCGTATTTGGTGTTCGTGCTGCTCGCCTGCTTCTTCGTGACCACGGCGGTGGCCACCGTGCTCGCCCAGAAGGGGCTGACCCGCCTCGGCGCACGGGAGAGCCTCATGGCCGCTGTCGCCGTGGGGGTCGTCGCCACGACCGCGGTATCGCGGATACCGGCCGCCGGGCCGGTGGTGGTGACGGCGATGACGGCGTTCGGCGCGGGCGCCGCCCTGCTCGGTCTCGCCGAGTGGCGCCAGAGTCGGCGGGAGGCGGAGGCGGCGCGGGCCGCCGCGGTCGAGGTCGCGGAGGCGACGGAGGCGCGCGGGGCGGACATCACGCCGATCGTGCAGACCTCGCCGGCGACCCAGGGGGCGCTCCCGGAGGTCGCCTCACCGCTCATGCCACAGAGCCCGCCGACGCCGCCGACCTCGCCGGAGCCGCCTTCCGCGACGGATGCCGGGGTGCGACCGGGTGCGGACGGCAGGGTCGAAGACGCGGGCGACCCCGGCGCGGGAGCGCGGTGAGGGCCCCGCGCGGACGCGGCCTCAGGTGGGAGCGGAGGACCGCGCGCGGTATCGTTGACGACGTGGCGCGGTCCGCCGGCTCCGGAGCCGCCACGGGCTGCGGCCGGCGGCCACGACCAAGGGAGACGACATGAGTGACGACGCGGACGTGACGATCGCACCGCGGCCGGATCCGGCGCCGGCGGCGTGTGGGGCAGGGACGACGATCGGCCTCTCCGACGCCGTCGTCCAGGCCCGGGGCGTGGAGCGCGAGTACGGGCAGGGTGACGCGCTGGTGCGCGCACTGGTGGGCGTGGACCTCGACCTCGAGCGCGGCGCGTACACGGCGATCATGGGTCCCTCCGGCTCCGGCAAGTCCACGCTGATGCACATCCTCGCCGGGCTCGACCGGCCCACCGCCGGGAGCGTCCGGATAGACGGCGAGGAGATCACCAGGCTCAAGGAGCGGGCGCTGACGCGGCTCCGTCGCGACAAGATCGGCTTCATCTTCCAGACCTTCAACCTGCTGCCCACGCTCAACGCGGCGGAGAACATCACTCTACCGTTGACGATCGCGGGTCGCAGGATCGATCGGGAATGGGTCGGCCAGCTGATCGAGACCGTCGAACTGGGCGACCGGCTCAAGCACAAGCCCGCCGAGCTCAGCGGCGGGCAGCAGCAGCGCGTGGCCGTCGCCCGCGCGCTGGCATCGCGTCCGGCCGTGCTCTTCGCCGACGAGCCGACCGGCAACCTGGACTCGCGCACCGGAGAGGAGGTGCTCGGGCTCCTGCGGCGCTCCTGTGATGAGCTTGGCCAGACGATCGTCATGGTCACGCACGACGCGCACGCGGCCGGCCACGCCGACCGCATCGTCTTCCTCAAGGACGGCGCCGTCGCCCATGACTGCGGACGGCTCGACCGCGATGAGATCTACGAGGTGGTCAAGTCGCTCGAGGACGTCGGATGATCCGGGTCGCCTGGCGCAGCCTGAGGTCTCACAAGCTCAGGACCGTCCTGACCACGGTCGCGATACTGCTGGGCGTGGCGATGATCAGCGGCACCTACGTGCTCACCGACCAGATCGACCGTGGGTTCCGGGAGATCTTCACGGACGCGTACCGGGGCACGGACGTGACGGTGACACGCAAGGCCCGCTTCGCGGGGCAACTCGTCGGTGCGACCGAGGGTCTGCCCCAGGACATGGTCGAGCAGGTACGGGCGGTCGACGGCGTCGAACAGGTCTACGGATACGCCACCGGCATGGGGGCCGTGGTCGTGCGCGGCGAGGTCGTCCAGACCGGCGGTGCGCCGACGCTGTTCTTCTCTTACTCGCCCAACGACCTCACCCCGCCGGACTACGTGCGGGGTCGCCCGCCGGAGGAGCCCGGCGAGGTGGCCGTGATCCAGAAGCTCGCCACCGACGAGCGGCTGCAGCCGGGCTCGCCGATCACCGTCGTCACTGATGACGGCGCCCACGAGGCGACCGTCTGCGGCGTGTTCAGGTTCGCTGCGCAGTCCTCCCTCGGTGGGTCGATCCTCGTCCACACCACTCTGTCCGACGCCCAGCGCTGGTTCGGCATGGCGGGTCGCATCTCCGAGATCGACGTCAGGGCGGAGGCCGGCGTCTCCGCGGCGGGACTCGCCGCGCGCATCCGCGCCGCCCTGCCCGCGTACACCGAGGTCAAGACGGGCGCCCAGGCTGCGGCGGATCAGACCAGGGCGCTCAGCGATGCCATCGGCACCTTCCTGCGTCCCGTGTTGCTCAGCTTCGGCGGCATCGCCGTGTTCGTCGGCGCCTTCATCATCTTCAACGCCTTCTCCATGACGGTGGCGCAACGCCGGCGGGAGTTCGCCCTGCTGCGTGCGCTCGGCGCTTCGCGTTCGCAGGTGCTCTGGAGCATCACGGCAGAGGCTCTCGTGATGGGCGTCCTCGCGTCGACGGCCGGCCTGTTCGCGGGGCTGGGCGTGGCCGCTGCCGTCAATCAGGTGTTCAGGTCGGGCGGCTTCGACATCCCCCACAGCGGGCTGGTCCTGCAGCCGCGCACGATCGTCATCGCGCTCGTGGTCGGTGTCGTCGTCACCATGCTCTCCGCGGTCGCGCCCGCGCTGCGCGCTACGAGGGTCCCTCCGGTCGCGGCCCTGCAGGAGGGCGCCGAGCTGCCGCGGTCGCGCCTCACCCGCCTCACGCCGGCGCTGGCTGCGGTGGTCGCCGTGCTGGGGGCGCTCCTCATCGCCGGCGGCATGTACGGTGGCGGATCCACCCTGGTGCGGCTCGCCACGACCGCCGCCGGCGCCCTCTCCGTGTTCGTGGCCGTGGCGATCGCGAGCCGCTCCTTCGTGGGGCCGCTGGCCGCATGGCTCGGCTGGCCGCTGCAGAAGGTCTCTCCCGTATCCGGGCGACTGGCGCGCGACAACAGCCGCCGCAATCCGGGCCGGACGGCCCTCACCGCGGCGGCTCTCATGATCGGTCTCGCCGTGGTGGTGTTCGTCGCCGTGCTCGCCCAGGGACTCAAGAGCTCGTTCATCGACAGCTTCGACCGCACGGTGCGCGCCGACTACATCATCGCGGGCACCAACTACATGACCATCCCCTCGGACACGGAGAGGAGGATCGAGTCGGTGCCGGGCGTCGAGGCGGTGGTGTCCCTCGACGCCCAGCAGGTGGAGGCGAAGGACGGGGTGACGGCGGTCGTCTGGGGCATCGACCCGGTGGCGATCGGGCGGGTCTGGAGCTTCGACTGGATCAGCGGTGACGATGCGGCGCTCGCGGAGCTCGGGAGGCGGGGTGCGGTCATCGAGGAGCAGACGGCCGCCTCGCTCGGGGTGAAGCGGGGCGGCATCGTCAGGGTGACGACCGTTGAAGGGCGGCGGGCGGATCTGAAGGTGCTGGGGACCTACCGGGACCCGATGATCCTCAACGGCATCACGGTGGGCATGGCGGGGTACGACGCGCTGTTCCCCAAGCCGCAGACCTTCATGGTCGTGGCCAAGGCACGGCCCGGCGTCGACGTCGGCGCCACACAGAGGGCGATCGAGACGGCCATGGCCTCCGTGCCGACCGCCAAAGTGCGGTCGACCGACGAGTACAAGGAGAGCACGGTCGACCTCGTGAACCAACTGCTGACGCTGGTGTACGGGCTGCTGGCGCTGAGCGTCGTGATCTCCCTCTTCGGTATCGTGAACACGCTCGTGCTGGCCGTCTACGAGCGGACACGCGAGATCGGGCTTCTGCGGGCGATCGGCATGTCCCGCGCCCAGGTACGGGCGACGGTGCGGTACGAGAGTGTGATCACCTCGATCATCGGGGCGCTCATGGGGATCGTCGTCGGCGTCGTCTTCGCGTGGGTCGTGACGACCAGGTTCGCCGGTCAGGGCATCGTCTTCTCCATCCCCGGCGCACAACTGGCCGCCTTCCTCCTGCTGGCCGTCGTGGTCGGCGTCGTCGCGGCCATCCTCCCGGCGCGGCGCGCGGCGCGCATCGACATCCTCGCGGCGATCCAGTACGAGTGAGCCGGCCGTGTGCCGTCCCGGTCGCGCGGGCCGGGTCCGCCGGCGCCGTCTCCGATGACGGTGGACGGTGTGCGCTCGGGTATCATCGGCAGATCATCACGACGCGCCTGGAGGTGCGGTCATCCGGCTTCTTCACGACCAGCTTCGGTCCTTCGCGCCGCGGCGCACGGCGGTATGACGACCCCGTCGTTCGAGCAGGGCCCCATCCGCCCACCGAGCGAGGCGCACAGCCTGCTGATCCGCGTGATCCGCAACTGTACCTGGAACCGCTGCACGTTCTGTCCGGTCTACAAGGGCACGAAGTCGTCCCTGCGCCCGGTGGACGAGGTCCTCGCCGACGTGGACGCGATGGCGGCGGCCGCCGAGGTGCTGCGCCGCCGCGGCGTGCACGCCGTGCGCGAGGGGCTCGTTCCGCCTGAGGCGTATCAGGTGTCGCTGTTCCTCGGCGACGGCGCGCGTGCCGTGTTCCTGCAGGACGCGGACCCGTGCGCGGTCAAGCCGGAGAGGCTCGCGGCGGTCGTCAGGCGGGCCCGCGAGCGGTTCCCCTCGGTCGAGCGGGTGACCACGTACGGGCGCGCGGGCACGCTGGCGCGGCGCGCGCCCGACGATCTGGCCCTTCTGGCCGACGCCGGCCTCACGCGCGTGCACCTCGGCCTCGAGTCCGGCGCCGACGAGGTGCTCATGGCGGTCGACAAGGGCTGCACCAGCGGGGACCTCATCGCCGCCGGCCGAAGAGTGCTCGAGGCCGGTCTCGAGCTCTGCTTCTATCTCATGCCCGGGCTCGGCGGGCGCGCGGACGCCGCCGTGCACGTCGAGGGCTCCGCCCGTGTGATCCGCGAGGTGGCGTGGTCCGCACCCCCGCTGAACCCCCCGGTCGTCCGTCTCAGGACGGCCGCGGTGGTGCCCGGCACGCCGCTCGGCGCGCGCGCCGCGGCCGGCGGGTTCGAGCTGCCCGACGACGTCGAGATCGCGCGGGAGCTCCGCGACCTGCTGACGCAGGTGGGCGACGCGCCGTTCGAGCTCCGCTCCGACCACATGCTGAACCTGCTGCAGGAGCTCGAGGGTTCACTCCCGCGCGACCGCGCCCACCTCACGGCGGTCCTGGACGAGTACCTCGGCTGGCCGCGCGCCGACCAGGCGCGGTTCGCGGTCGGCGTGCGGCTGGGCGTCTTCCGCCGCCTCGCCGATTACGACGACGCGACGCGGCGGAGGGCGCTCGAGGCCCGCTTCGCGGAGTACGAGCAACCGAGCGCCGGCGAGTTGCTGGAGGCCGCGTCGGCGCTGCGCTCACGCTTCATCTGATCCGGCCGCGCGTCGCCGCCCGCTCCTCAGGGGTCCACGTCCAGATCATCCACGAGGTAGCGCTGTACGTGGGGACCCGTCACGCGCGCCACCGTCCCGCGGTCGAGCCCGGCGAGCGGCTCGACGCGTGTCACGTACCTCACCATCGCGAGTCCGAGCAGCTGCGCCCCGATCAGGATGGCCCGCAGCTCAGGGTGGGGGACGCGCAGCGCGCGTGTCACCGGACCGACGAGCCGCCGGGTGATGAGCTCCCTCACCATCTCGGCGGCTGTCTCGTGCGTGACCGCCGAGCGGATCATGGCGAGGAACACCTCTCGGCTCGTCCCCGACTCCCAGATCTCGAGGAACCCGAGGACGATGCGCTCTCCGATCCGCTCAGGATCTCCAGCGACGGTGGCCGCGACGATCTCCTCTGCATCCCACGGCATCTCCATCGCCCGCTCGAAGAGGCTCTCCTTGTCCCCGTAGAAGTGGCGAACGAGAGCCGGGTCCACGGATGCTCGGGCGGCGATGCCGGTCAACGTGGCCCTGTCGTAACCGTCGGCGGCGAAGGCGTCTCGCGCCGCCGCGAGGATGGCCTCCCGTGTGCCGCTGACGCCGGGCCGGCGTCCGCTGCGACCGCCGGCCCGGCGCGGGTCTTTCGTGCTCCCGCTCACCGGCCTGATTCTAGCTCAGACGACGTCCGCGAGCGGGCTGCGTGGCTCGTCCCCACCACCGCGTTGCGCTGGAGCACGGCGGGGTCCGAGGAGGAGCGCCGGTGCGACCCCGAGCAGCGCCACGCAGGCGGCGACGAGCAGCGGCAGGTCGAAGGCGTCGCTGCGCGCGGCCACGAAGACCGACGTGAGCTTCGTCCTCAAGGCGTCCTGGAGAGCGCCGCCGGCGGCCGTCGGCGCGCCGGAGGCTCCCGCGGCCGGCGGCGCGCCGGCGAGCGGATCGAGCCCGTTCACCGTCTGTCCGGGGCTTGCGGAGGCGGCCGCCACGTTGTGCTCGATCGTGGTCATGATGGCGGTCTTGGCCGGCGCAGGCACGCCTGCCTGGCGGTCGACGATCGTCTCCGCCCGGCCGACCGCGTCGGTCATAGAGGCCGTCATGCTGTGGGAGAAGACGGCGACCAGGAGCGCGACGCCGAGGACGAAGCCCATCTGCCGCGCCCAGTTGATCACCCCGGAGCCGGCCCCGCCGGCGTGGTGTGGGACGGCGCTCATGCCGGCGATCGCCAGCGACGGCATGGCGAAGCCGAGCCCGGCGCCGAGCAGCAGCGTGCGCCAGGAGACGTCCCAGAGGGTCGCGGTCGGCTCCAATTGGCGAAGGAGCAGAAGGCCGGCCGCCATGGCCAGCATCCCGACGGCGGCCGGCACGCGCGGCGAGACGTGGTCGAGCAACTTGCCCACGACCGGCGCCAGCAAGGCTCCGAGGGCAGGCATGGGGGTCACCGCCACGGCGGCCTCGAGCTCCGAGTAACCCAGCACGTTCACCATGTAGATGACGAGCAGGAACATCGATCCCATCATGGACAGACCCATGACGAGCATGCCGCCGCTCGCGCCGGCGAAGACGCGGTCGCCGAACAGGCGCAGGTCGAACAGCGGCGACGGGGTGCGCAGTTCCCAGAGGACCCACGTGACGAGCAGGGCGGCGGCGCTCGCCAGCAGGACGAGGATGACCGGCGAGGTCCACCCCCATCCGTTACCTTGGATCAGCGCCAGGGTGAGGGCGAAGATGCCGGCGGCGGAGAGACCGATGCCCAGCGGGTCGAGCCCGCCACGTGTCGCGCGACGATGCTCCGGCACGAAGGTGAGCACGAAGGCGATCCCGACCGCACCGATCGGGACGTTGACGAAGAAGATCCAGTTCCACGACGCGTATTGAGTGAGCGCGCCGCCGATCGTCGGGCCGAGCGCCGCCGCGACGGCGCCGATCCCGCCCCAGAGGCCGGTCGCGAGGCCGTGCTGCCGTGCGGGGAAGACGCCGAGCAGGATCGACAGCGAGACGGGGATCAGCGCCGCGGCCCCGACGGACTGCCCGACGCGGAAGAGGATGAGCCAGTCGATGGACGGGGCGAGCCCGCAGGCGAGCGAGAACCCGGTGAAGAGCGTGAGGCCGGCGAGGAAGACCCGCTTCTGGCCGAGCCGGTCCGAGAGGCGGCCCACGGCGAGGATCAGCGCCAGCAGGCCGAGGTTGTAGGCGTTCAGTACCCAGGAGACCCTGGTCACCCCGGCCTCCATCTCCGTCATGATCGCCGGGACGGCGATGTTGACGATCGTGGCGTCAAGCAACGCCATGAACAGTCCCAGTGAGACCGTCAGCAGGACCATCCATTTCCGCGATCGTATCTCTTCCATCTGCACTCCCCGTAGAATTCTTGACGGCGAGAATTATTGAGGAATATATTTCCCTGTGTCAAGAAATGCGGCTTCAGGCGGCGAGGCGTCGCCCGGTCGCCGCATCGGCCGGAAGGGGAGACAGTCATGACAGGGAGCGAGTTGGTCCCGGCGATCGTCCTGTTCGTCCACAACCTGTTCACCGCTCTGTGGATCGGAGGGATGATCGTGATCGCCGTCGGCGTGGCGCCGGCGGCGCGGAGGACGCTTGACGGGCAGCCCGCGGTCTTCCGGCTCCTGGGCGCGCTCCAGGCCCGTCTGCGATGGTTCGTCTACGCGGGCATCGTCGTGCTGCCGGCAACGGGGATCATGCTCGCCCGGCGGAACCCCGGATTCGAGGGGTTCTTCGCCTGGGGCGACACCTATTCCATCGCGCTCTCCCTCAAGCACGGCGTCGTCATCGCCATGGTGGTGGTCGCGCTGGTGCGGAGTCTGGCACTGGCAGGCCCGCGGCCTGCTGCACCGGCCCCCGCGGGCCGGGATGGAGCCGGCGGCGCTGGCGTCGGTCGCTTGACGCCCACGGCCCGCCGGGCTCGGCTCAGCATGTCGTTGCTGCTCCTCAACATCGCGCTGGGCTGCGTCGTCCTGTTCCTGAGCGCGGTCACGGGCATCGTCTGAGGACGGCCCGTGCCGGGTCCGGCCGGCTCTTCGAGGCCGTCGCGAGAGATCCGCTAAGGCCGACGTGCCGCTTCACGGTGAGTCCGCCCTGCGTCCTGGCTCCGGCGCCCGGCCGCCGCCCTGCTCGCCGAGCCGGCGGCCGGTGAGCAGGGCCGGGACGACGGCGAGCAGACCGCCGCACGCGGCGGCGTAGAAGGGCCACGTGAACGAGTCCGCGACGCGGTCGTGGTACAGCTTCGCGAGCGCCGCATCGAGCTCGCGGAAGGCGCCCTGCGACGCCTCCGTCGTCGGCGGCGCGCCGGCCAGCGGGTCGGTCGTCATCGGGGTGCCGACGCCGGCGCCGGCGGCCGCCTTCGCGTTGTGGAGCAGCGTCGCCGTGTAGGCGCTCTTGGCGGCCGGACCAAGCTGTCGCGAAGCGGCGATGAGGGCCGTGGCCTCCCGGGTCGCGCGGCGCGCGTTCTGCGCCACGGCGTGGGAGAAGATCGCGACCACCAGCGCCACGCCGATCGTGAACCCGACCTGGCGCATGGTGTTGAGCGACCCCGATCCCACGCCGCGGACCCGTGGCGGCAGCGCGGCGACCGACGCGGCCGAGAGGGTGGGCGTGGCAAGCCCCATCCCGACCCCCAGGAAGGCGACCCGCCACATCACGTCGTGGAGTCCGCTGTCGCCGTCGAGGCGTGCCATGAGGAGGAGCCCGACGCCGAAGCAGGCCGCGCCGAGGGCCGATGGGAGGCGCGGCCCGATGCGGTCAGTGAGTCGGCCGGCGTTGGGGGCCACGAGGAGGGCCAGCACCGGCATCACGCTGATCGCCAGCGCCGCGCGGAGTTCGGAGTAGCCCGACACGGTCACGAGGAAGATCACGAGCATCAGGAACGTGCCCCCCATGGCCACCCCAAGGAACATGATGGCCGTGTTGGCCGCCGTGAAGGGCCGGATGCGCAGCAGGCCGACCGGGAACATCGGCGACGGGGTGCGCGTCTCCCACCACATGAACACCGGGAACGTCGCCGCGGCCGACGCCCCCAACGCGACGATCACCGGCGATCTCCAGCCCCAGGCGTCGGCCTGGACGAGCGCCAGGGTGAGGCAGAAGAGGCCGGCGCCCGAGATCAGGATGCCCGGGATGTCGAGTCCGCCCTCGGCACTGTGCGGCCGATCACGAGGGACGATCCAGGCGCAGACCGCCACCGCCACCAGGCCGATCGGGATGTTGACGAAGAAGATCCAGGACCAGTCGCCGTAAGCGATGAGGACGCCGCCGAGCGACGGGCCGATCGCCGCCGCGGCCTGGCCGAGGGCACCCCAGATCCCCACGGCGGTGCCCTGTTGCCGTTGCGGAAAGGCGCTGAGCACGATCGCCAACGACACGGTCATCAGGGCCGCTCCACCCAGTCCCTGTCCGGCCCGGAAGGCGACCAGCCACCCGACGCTCGGGGCGAATCCGCAGAGCATCGAGAACACCGTGAAGGCCACCAGGCCGAACAGGAAGACACGCCGCTGGCCGTAGCGGTCGGCCACCCTCCCCATCGAGAGGAACGCCATGGCGAGGACGAGGCTGTAGGAGTTGAGGACCCAGGACACCCCGGCGACCGTCGTGTGGAGGCCCTCGATGATCGCCGGCGTCGCGATGTTCACGATCGTGACGTCGAGCAGGGCCATGAACATCCCGAGGCTGACCACGACGAGGATCCACCACTTGCGCGGATGTCCCTGGTCGACGGGAGGCCGGCCGGCCGAAGCGGCGGGCAGCCCGGGTAGTGTGGTGGCGGCCTCGCTCACCAGTGGAACTCGTCCGGGCAGGGGGTGTCGTGATCGGGCCCCGTGACCGCGAGCCGGACCGGGGACCCCCCGGGCGTGACGGGCTTGAGCTCCGAGGGCGCGCGGGCGTCGGCGGCTCCGAGGTCGGCGATGTCCTGCCGGGGCGGTGGCGCCGCGGTCGACACGCGCCGGTCGCGCCGCAGTCCGCATGGTGGTTCGGCGACGATGGCTCGCACGAGCGCTCCTCCGGGCGCCGGGACAGGTACGACGTGCGTCGACCTCATCACGCCGCGTGACAACGGTCAAGCGCGCCCGGGGCAAGGCGAAGAGGGGGCCGGAAGGCCGGTCGGCGGCCCCAGGAGGGACGCGCACCGACCGTCGTCCGCCGCGGTCGTTTGACTCCGTGCGCTCTTGCGCGAAAGTGCGCGCTTTCACAAGCGCACTGCGTGTCGAAGCGCCTCGCGGGCGACGGCTTCAGGCGCCCCTCCGACGACGCTGCGGGAGACGACCCGGACAGCCTCCGCCCGCTCCGGCCTCTCGTGCGCCCGTGCGCCGGCAGCCCGCCTCGGAGATGGGCGGACATGCCGCCGCGCCGTGCCGGTCTGTGTGCGGTCGGCGGTCTCCGCCGACACCGGTGCGCTTGACACGGACGTGGGTGAGCATAAGATGTGTGCGACTTTGTGCGGTCTTGTCGAGCCGTGAGACGTCATGTACGGGGGGAGAGGCTTGCCGCCAGACATCCCGGAGGTCCACGAGATGATCCCTGCGGAGCGGCGTGCCCGCATCGTCGAGCTGGTCAGGGAGAGGCGGGCGGTCCGGGTCTCCGCGCTGAGCGAGGACCTCGGCTTCTCGGGCATGACGATCCGCAGGGACCTCGAGCGCCTCGAGGCGGAGGGCGTCCTCGTGCGCACCCACGGGGGCGCAGTGCTCAGGCGGCACGTCTCGGAGGAGACGTTCTATGTGGAGCGGGAGGCCGCGCGTACCGAGGAGAAGCGCCGCATAGCCCAGGCCGCCGCCGCCCTCATCCAGCCGGGCGAGACGGTCTTCCTGAGCTCCGGGACCACGGCGGCGCAGGTCATCCAGCACGTGGACCCCTCACTCGAGGCGCGGATCATCACGCACAACGTCGGCGCCGTGCAGGAGGCCCGCGGGCTGCGGGTGGAGGTCGTCCTGGTCGGCGGTCTGTACCGGCCGCGCTCCAACGCCGTGAGCGGACCGCTGGCGATCGAACAGGTCTCCCGCTTCCACGGCGCCAAGATGCTTCTCGGCGTGGACGGGTTCGACCTCGACGAAGGACTGACCACGCCGACCATCAGTATGGCGGGCGTGGAGAGGGCGATGATCCAGCAGACGCGCGGCGAGGTCGTCGCTCTGGCCGATGCGACGAAGATGGGCGTGATCGCCGACGTCGTCATCTGCGGGCTCCACCAGGTGGACACCGTGCTGATGGACGACGGTGTGGGGCCCCGGCTGCGCGACGAGCTCGAGCGGTCGGGGCTCAAGTGCATCGTCGTCTGAGTCCGGCGCGTGACCCGGACGCAGGATCGCACAGAAAGCGAGGATGAGTGGACGTAGCCAAGGCGAACGAACTCTACGAGATGGCGATCCGCCTCGCGGCGGACACCCAGATCCTGCGCGACGCGCTGGAGGAGGAGTTCCTCGGCAACCAGGTCCGGGAGGTCGTGACCTCCGAGTACGATCTCGGCGAGGTCCTGCGTGTGGAGCAGATCTTCGGCGGCACCGAGAACCTGAGCTTCGGTGTCGTGACCGGGACCGCCGACGGCGAGCACCGTCACTTCGTGCGCAAGTACAAGTACGGCACCGTCGAGCGTGAGATCCGGTATGAGCACGCGCTCGTGCGCCACATCAGGGAGAAGGGCTTCGAGCTCCCGGCCCGCGTGTTCGAGACCAGGCGCGGCGACACCGTGGTGGAGCGCGAGGAGCTGCTCGACGGCCGGCGGGTCGCACGTTTCTTCGCCGCGTACGAGATGCTCGGCGGCGAGAACACGTACACGTGGACGGAGAACCGCTGCACCGACGCCGAATACGAGGACGCGGCCCGCATCCTGGCGCGGTTCCACGAGGCCGCCTCGGACTTCGAGCCCGGCGGCCTGTACCGCGAGCAGCCGCCCATCATGGACTACCTGGCGACGATGCCGGGTACTTTCAGGAGATATGCGGCGTCAGGCACGGGGACCAGGTACGACCAGTACCTGATCGACCGGCTGCCCGGCATCCTCGCGGCCATCGAGCGGGGCCTGACGCTGGCTCCGGAGCTGGAGGGGCTGCCGCGCTGTCCGACCTTCTGCGACTATCATCCGGGCAATCTCAAGTGGCGCGACGAGCGTGGCGTCGGCCTCTTCGACTTCGACTGGGCCAAACTCGACTACCGTGTCTTCGACGTCGCCATCGGCATCGTCTACTTCTGCACGTCGTGGGAGGGCGAAGACGACGGCGAGCTGCGGCTGGCCAAGGCCGACATCTTCCTGAGGGCCTACCAGGACGAGGTCTCCCGCACGGCCGCGCCGGGGCCGCTCACCGCGGCCGAGCTCGCGGTGCTGCCGCGCATGCTGGCCATCGCCGCCCTGTACGTGGTCAGCTGGGACATCGTCGCCTACTACATCGACCGTGACCCGAACGACGACGAGTATCTCTACTTCCTCGAGCACAACGTGGCGTTCGTCGACTTCATCGAGTCCCACCTCGATGAGCTCGCCGCCATGGCAGCCGGCGTCGAGGCGGCGGCCGGGCCCGGGGGCGCAAGGGGGGAGGAGTGACGCGATGAGGTTCACCGAGTTTCTCACGGAGGCCGAGGTAAGGCGGACACACGAGGCCTCGCTCGAGGTCCTCGAGACCGTGGGCGTGCTCGCCCATTTCGCGCCGGCGCGCGAGGTCTTCAGGCGGCACGGCTGCACGGTCGACGACGAGACCGGGCTGGTGCGGTTCCCGGCGGCGGTCGTCGAGCGGTACCGGAAGATGGCGCCGCCGAGCTTCACGTTCCGCGGCCGCGACCCGCAGTTCGACCGCACCATCCCCGACGACGGCCCCATCGTGGTGACCGGCTCGTCGGCGCCCAACGTGGTCGACCCCGTCACCGGCGTCGAGCGGCGTGCCACGTCGGCCGACATCGCCAACATCGCCCACCTCATCAACGAGCTGCCGGGGTTCGACGTCTTCAGCATCTCGACCCTGGCCGACGACGCGCCGGAGGGGCAGTTCAGCCTGAGCCGTTTCTATCCGGCGCTCAAGAACTGCCTCAAGCCGGTCCGCAGCAACACGCCCAACATGGACGATCTGCATCAGGTGGTCGAGCTGGGGCAGATCATCGCCGGCGGTGCGGAGGCGTACGCCGAGCGGCCGATCATCAACCACCATTACTGCCCCATGGTCAGTCCGCTCACCATGGACGTGGACTCCACCGAGGCCGTCATGTGGCTCACCGAGCAGGGCCTGCCGGTGTACACGACGGTCGTGCCCAACGCCGGCCTCACCTCGCCCATGACCCTCATGGGGACCCTGGTGGTCGGCAACGCCGAGTTCCTCGCCATCACCGTCTTCCAGCAGATGGTGAAGGAGGGGACGCCGATCATCTACGCCAGTCTGCCGACAGTGGCGGACATGCGGACCGGCGCCTACGCGCCCGGGGCCATCGAGACCGGGGTCCTTCTGGCGGCACAGGCGCAGATGGCGCGCTTCTACGGGGTGCCGTCCGGCGGCTACATCGGCCTCACCAACGCGCACTCGAACGACGCGCAGGCCGGCTTCGAGACGGGCATGAACACCCTGCTCGGCGTCGCAGCCGGGGCGACGCTGCTCAACATGGGCGGCCTCTTCAGCTCGCTCATGGCGTTCGACTTCGGCAAGGCCGTCGTCGACAACGAGATCGCATTGATGGACAAGCGCGCCTATCGCGGACTCGAGTTCAGCGAGGAGAACCTGGCCCTCGAGGAGATCGCCGCGGTCGGCCCCGGCGGCAGTTATATGGGCCGTAACCACACCAAGGCGCGCATGAAGACCACCGCCGTGCTGCCCAGGCTGGCCAACCGCGACATGCGCGCCCAGTGGGAGGAGGCCGGCAGGCCGTCCATCCACGAGCGTGCCATGGACGAGGCGCGGCGCATCCTGGCGCAGCCCAACGGGGCGGTCTGGGACGCCGCGCTGGACACGGCGATCAGGCAGCGCTTCCCCGGCCTCGTCGCCGGGGACGCGAAGCCGCTGGAGGGCTAGGAGGCGAGCGCGACCAGAGTACCTGCGTGAGACCAAGCCGCCCCACCGGCGGATGGGCAACGTTCAATCGAACCAGAGGGAGCATTCCATGACCGACGCAGACCACTTCGACAAGCTCAAGCAGGCCATCATCGACCAGGACGAAGACGAGGTCCTGGACGCGGTCAACGCCGCCCTGGCCGACGGGATCGGCGCCAAGACCGTGATCGACCAGGGCCTGCTGCCCGGGCTCAACGTGATCGGCGAGCAGTTCGAGGACGAGGAGATCTTCCTCCCCGAGCTCATGCAGGCCGCTCTGGCGTTCCAGGCGGCCATGACGATCCTCGAGCCGAAGATCAAGGAGGAGGGCACGGCGGGCGAGAAGAAGGGCGTCGTCGTGCTCGGCACGGTCAAGGGCGACCTGCACTCGATCGGCAAGAACATCCTCAAGCTGCTGTACGAGACCTCGGGCTTCGAAGCCTACGACCTCGGCATCGACGTCGACCTCTTCTCCTTCATCAACAAGGCCAAGGAGGTCGACGCCGACATCATCGCCATCTCGGCGCTGCTCACCACCACCCTGGTCGGCCAGCGCGACGTCATCGACGCGCTCAAGGACGCCGGCGAGCGTGACAAGTACAAGGTCCTCGTCGGCGGCGGCGCGACCACCAAGGAGTGGGCCGAGAGCATCGGCGCCGACGGCTGGGCGGCGACCGCCTATGAGGCCGTGACCCTGTCCACCAGCCTGGTCTCCTGAGGCCCGGCCCGCCGACCACCGCACGAAGAGGAGTACGCCATGATCGACCTTATCGAGGTGTTCGACCGCGCCGAGACCGGCCCGCTCACCTCCGAGATCGACTACTACATGAAGCGCTACGTCCCCAAGCTGAGCGAGGTCATCGCGCGCCACAAGGTGAAGTGGGACAAGCAGACCATCATCAACACCGACGACACGCTCACCGACGCCGTGTTCGAGGCGGCCGTCGACCTGATCGCCGAGGCCGGCGCCTACTGCCCTGAGACCAACCGCGTGATGCAGTTCTCGCGCGACGAGATCGAGGTCGCCTGCGCCCAGGCCCCCAGGGGCGCGACCTTCGGCGAGGGCCGCGAGCGCAAGACCATGTACGGCCGGCGTCCCGACACGACCGACGACCGCCCCTGGGTGCACGTGGGCGGCGGCATCTACACCAGCGACGAACAGGTCTACATGGACACCGTCGAGAAGATGGCGTCCTTCAACATCGTCGACTCGGTCTCGGTGCCCTCGATCCTGCACCTGCGCGGCAAGGACTCGCGCGTGCGCTCGCCACAGGAGATCCTCGCCGCCTGCAAGACCGTGCGTCTGGCCCGGGAGGGCATCCGCCGCTCCGGTCGCGCCGGTCTGCCGATCATCAACGGCATCTCGGCCGCCTCGCAGCCGGCCTCGATGTTCGCCGCCAGCTACCCGGACTTCGGCCTGCGCCCCAGCGACGGCTTCCTGATCGACTTCCTCTCCGAGATGGTGGTCGGCTACGAGGCGCTGCAGAAGGTCGCCTTCTACAACAGCATCAGCGCCAACATCGGCTCCACCAGCACGCCGCTGTTCGGCGGATACGCCGGCGGCGCCGAGGGCGTGGCCGTCACGGCGACCGCCTACATGATCATGGGCAACCTGGTCTTCCGCGGCAGCTACCACTACAACGCGCCACTGCACAGCAAGCTGCACCTGAGCTCCACCAAGCCGCTCATCTGGGCGATCGCCATGAGCAATGCGGCGATCGGCCGCAACATGGGCTATCCGATGGTGAACCTGCCCTACCTCGGCGGTGGTTCGGGGACCAAGCAGTACCATTACGAGATGGCCTGCTATATGCTGGCCGTTGTGACCTCGGGTGGCAACGTGTTCAGCGGGCACCCCGCCATGGCCGTCCAGACGGACTCCCTGGTACCTGACGACCACCGCTTCCACGCCGAGATCGGGCTCGCCGCCGCCAAGCTCACGCGGGCCGAGGCGGAGCCCATCGCCCAGAAGCTGTTCCCGTTGTTCGGCGACAAGCTCAAGGATCCCGACAAGGGCCTCACGTTCCAGGAGGTCTACGACATGCGGACCAAGCAGATCGTCAACGCGGAGTACCGGAAGGCCATGGACGAGGTCCGCGAGGAGCTCGCCGGCATGGGTCTCGAGGTGCCCGTCTCGTGACCTTTGCGGCCCTCGCCGCGCGCACCCGGCGGCGCCGCCCCATACGTGGGGCGGCGCCGGGTGCCGCACGTCCGGCGGGCGCGGGCTCTGTGTCCGGCGGCGCCACGCGCCGAGCCGGTGACGAGCCGCTCGAGGCCCGGCGTCTCGCCGGCCGCACGATGACAACAGATGCCGCGCGCGCGGCGAGAGGGGGTACGCTGTGAAGGAGAAGCTCTTCTTCGCCACGGACGTCCACGGCTCGGAGGTCTGCTGGCGCAAGTTCATCAACTCAGGGCCGCACTACGGAGCCTCGATCCTGATCCTCGGCGGAGACATGACCGGCAAGGCGGTCGTCCCGATCATCGACGACGGCGGCGGCCGGTACCACTACTCCATGCAGGACATCCGTCACGACTTCGAGGGCGACACGGCTCTCGCCAAGGAGACGCGCAACATCCGTGATCACGGCTATTACGCCGTGACGATGACCACCGACGAGCGCGACGAGTACGCCAACGACCCCAACAAGTTCGACGAACTCTTCCACAGCCAGATGCGGAAGACGGTCGCCGACTGGGTGGAGTGGGCCGACGCCAAGCTCGCCGGTACCGGCATGCAGTGCATCGTGTGTCCGGGCAACGACGACCGCCACGACATCGACGAGATCCTGGCGCAGGCGGAGCACATCCAGGTCGGCGAGGGCAACGTCCTCGATCTGCCGGACGGGTATCAGCTCGTCTCGAGCGGCTGGACCAACCTCACGCCGTGGGATACGCCACGCGAGGAGGACGAGCCCCAGCTCAAGGAGCGCATCATGGGCGTCGTGGCCCAGGCGACGGCCTCGCCCGAGAGGCTCGTGATGGGCCTGCACGCGCCGCCCTACGACACCAACCTCGACGTGGCGCCCAAGATCGACTGGGAGACCCTGACGGTCAAGGGGCAGGACACGGCGCACGTGGGCTCGACGGCGGTCAAGGAGATCATCCAGGAAGTCCAGCCGGTGTTGTCGCTGCACGGACACATCCACGAGAGCCGCGCCGCGGAGCGCATCGGGCGTACGCTCGCGATCAACCCCGGGAGTTCCTACGTCGAGGGCACGCTCTCGGGAGTCGTCGTCGAGCTGAGCGGCAAGAGCAAGCTGAAGAACTACCGTTTGACGATGGGGTGAACACGCGCAAGCGTGACGAAGGGGGGCCGGTGCGGGGCGCCGGCCGCAAGCAACCGTAGGAGGCATGGGCAATGGCAACTGGTTCGGCACCGGAGCAGACGCTCTTCGTGCGCAAGGCGAGCGGCCTCGTCAAGGGCTGGTCGGGTGGAGACGGGTTCCGTTACTCGTTCTTCTCCGTCAACCTGTTCCTGGCGATCTGGTCGTTCGCGTACGCGTGTTTCTTCCCCGGCGGCAGCATGTTCTGGGCGATCGTCATCACGGCGATCTTCATGGTCTTGGAGATCATCGTCTACTCCGGACTCATCTCCGCGATGCCCAGAGCCGGTGGGGACTATGTGTGGCAGTCGCGTATCTTCCACAGCGCCGTGGGATTCGCGTTCTGCGCGGTCGGCTGGTGGTTCATCCTCTGGCTCTGGACCCCGATCTACGCCGACATGGGCGTGCAGACCACGGTCAAGCCGATCTTCCGCATCCTCGGCCTCAATGGGGCGGCCGACTGGCTCGGCGGCCGCACCGGGATCTTCATCTCGGCGCTGGTCGTCATCGCGATCTCGTCCACCCTCGTGGCGATCGGGATGCGGGCGTACGCCAAGTTCCAGGTGTTCGCCATGTACGTCGGGCTCGCCGGTGTGGTCGTGCTGGGCATCCTGCTCCTGGCCACGCCCGGCGATTCCTTCAAGCAGAAGTTCAACGCGGCGGCCGAGAGGTACTACGGCGGCGACGTCGGACTGTTGGACCTTCAGAAGTACCAGACCGACGCCGACGGGTTGTTCGTGTACGACGACGACGGCGCGATCGTGCCGGCCGAGGGCGAGAAGTACGACGGAGCGTTCGAGGCCATCGAGGCGATCGGGGCGGGCACCGGCATGCCCACGTCCACCTTCGAAGGCGGCTTCGGCAAGGAGACCTGGTTCCTGATCCCGTTCATGCTGTTCTGGATGGGGTGGCCGGTGTGGGGCGCCACCCTGTACGGCGAGGTGCGCGGGGCCAAGGACTTCCGCAAGAACATCTACCAGTTGCTGGGCGGCCTGTTCGTCCCCACGCTGATCGCCCTCGCCTTCCTGGCGCTCATGACCTGGAAGGTCGGTTACCAGGCGTTCATGGGCACCATGGCGGCGTTCTGGTGGGGCATCTCGCCGCTCGGCGGCGACTCCGTCTCGCCCACCGCGATGCTCTCGTGGATCGTGCCCAACGCGGCCTTCCAGGTCATCCTGATCGCCGCCATCAGCCTCCTGCTCTTCGGCTGGTTCGGCACGCTGTTCCTCTCCTCCACGCGGATGATCTTCGCGGCGGCGTTCGACCGGATTCTGCCGGAGGGCGCGGCCCGCGTCACCAGCGGCGGCGTGCCCGTCGTGGCCCTGCTGCTCATGACCATCCCGTCGATCATCGTGGCTGCGCTCTACGCGTATTCGCCGGAGAGCAAGGAATACGGCGTCACGATCGTCAAGCTGTTCACCTACGACGCCACGCTCGGCATCGTCATCATGTTCCTGGTCACGGGTCTGGCGTTCATGGTCATGAAGTGGCGCGCGCGCTCCATCTGGGACGCTGCGGCGCTGCCCAAGGGTGAGATCGCCGGCATCCCGTGGATGGCGGTCATCGCCGCGATCTATTCGGCCTTCATGATCTGGGTCGTCTACCGCTTCATCATCGACCCGATGTACGGCACGAACAACAAGGAGTCCGGCATCTTCATGGGCGTGCTCTACGTGGCCGCGGTGGTCGTCTGGCTCATCGCCTACGTGGTGCGCAAGCGGCAGGGCATGGAGCTCGAGGCCGTCGCCAAGGAGATCCCGGTCGAATAATCAACGGAAGAGGAATTACCGTCGCGAGGGTACGAAGTGCACCGCCGAGCGACAGTAGTCGACGGAAGAGGCATCATCGTCGCGAGGGTACGCAAGTGCATTGCCGAGCGACAGTAGTCGACGGAAGAGGCATCATCGTCGCGAGGGCACGAAGTGCACCGCCGAGCGACAATGATCGCGTCAAGCGTTTCGGCGTCGCGAGGGTGCGAAGTGCACCGCCGAGCGACAGTAATCGACGGAAGAGGCATCATCGTCGCGAGGGCACGAAGTGCACCGCCGAGCGACAGTGATCGCGTCAAGCGTTTCGGCGTCGCGAGCGTGCGCAGTTGCACCGCCGAGCGACGATGATCGCCAGAGGATCGACACGGACGAGTGAGTGATGAACGGAGCGCCGGCGGCGGACGCAGAGCCGCCGCCGGCGCCGCCCGGGAAGACCGGCGCCGGAAGGCGCAGGAGCACGAGCCGCAAGACCACGACCGAAGCGTGACGAGCCCCGGGACGGCCTGGGACTTCTGACCAGCGACACAGCGGAGGGCCGTAGTGACATGACGAAGATCCTGACCAGAATGGGTGACAGCTCGAACGTCGAGCTCACCATGGACGAGTTGCGCGCCGAGTTCATCACGGGCTCGGAAGAGGCGGCGCAGAAGGCCAAGATCCCGGCCCTCACCGAGAACGAGATCGACTACCTGGTCGACATGTTCGCCGCCCCGACGCGCATCTGGGGCGTGCAGCGCGGCAACGAGGTCGTCATGACCAAGGACGGCTGCGTCAACGCGCTCAACTCCTCGCGCGTGTCGAGCGGCGTCACCGCGCCGGTCAACCGCGAGGTCGGCGTGCGCCTCTTCGAGTCGATGCTCGGCTTCGACTCGATGGAGGTCTCGCACAACGACTACTCGGTGAAGCCGCAGCGCTTCCTCAAGGCGCTCGAGCAGCTGCACGTCGAGATCCTCATGGAGACGACGATCTTCCCGCTGCTGTACGGCTTCATGCCCAACCTCGGGCTGTACTTCCGCCCCGACGGCTCGTTCGAGAACCCGAGCGACCTCCTGCCGCTGGGCAAGATCAAGGAGGCCCGCGAGGCGCAGGAGGCCGCGGGCCAGGCGTGTCTCGACGACTGCATCGAGATGAGCGACTGCATGGTCGAGATGGGCGCCGACGGCATCGACTTCGACACCGTCGCCTCCACCGGTGACGGCGAGTTCCACGCCGTCCTTAAGGCCTGCGAGCACGTCGCCAAGGACACCGGCCTCCCGGTGGAGATCGGCATGTCGGCCGAGATGGTCCTCGGCTTCCACGGCCAGCTCGAGTACAACGGCAAGCGGCTCGCCGGCATGTGGCCGCACGAGCAGCTGCAGGTGTGCGAGGAGGCCGGCTGCGCGATCTTCGGCCCGGTCTCCAACACCAACACCCGCAAGACCACGCCGTGGAACCTCGGCAAGGCTCTCACCTTCGTGAAGGCCTGCACCGAGATCGCCAAGATCCCGATCCACCCGAACGTGGGCATGGGCGTCGGCGGTGTGCCGATGTTCGAGACCCCCGCGGTCGACGTCGTGACCCGCTGCAGCGCGGCCATGATCGAGATCGGCAAGGCCGACGGGTTGTAGGTCGGCACGGGTGACCCGGCCGGCATGCACCTGGCTCATCTGTTGGCCTCGTCCATGGGCGGCATCCGGGCAGCCGGAGATCTGGTTGCGCGTATGCAGCTCAAGAAGATGAGGATCCACGAAGCCAAGAAGTACGTCGCCGACAAGCTCCACGTCACTCCGCTGGACCTGTCCGACCCGACCTTGATGCGGGGTCTCAGGGAAGAGCTCGACATCGGGATCGTCACGGGCGTTCCGGGCGTGGCCAAGGGCATCGCGGCCAAGGCCAACATCAGCAAGCTGCTCGACATCGAGATCAACTCCGTCGAGCAGTTCAAGAAGAAGACCGGTCTCCACTGGTGAGACGCGGGAGGGGCCGGCCGGCCGTGTCAGCGGCCGGCCGGCCCCTCTTCTCTTTCAGAGGTCGGTGAGCGGGGGCGTGACAGTGCGGGGAGAGTCGTCCGACAACGTGGTGGAGCAGACACGACTCGTGATGTTCGACCACGACGGGGTGATCGTCGACTCGCTCGACGTCTTCGCCGCCGCCTTCATCGACGCCTGCGCTGCGGTCGGGATCGAGGGCTTCACGCAGGTGGACGACCTGCTCGCGGTGATGGACGACAACTTCTACGCGGGCATGCGCGCGCGTGGCGCCGCCGACGCGGACGTGGAGGTGGTGCTCCGTCGGGTCGGCCAGGCGCTGGTGCGTGCCCGTCCGTGGCTCCGGCCGTTCCCCCTGGTCCCGCAGGTGCTGGCCGAACTCGCCGAGGCGTTCACCGTGATGATCGTGACGTCGAGCCCTGGTGAGGTCGTGGAGGGCTGGCTGCGCCGCCACGCGGTGAAGGGTGTGGACTCGGTCCTCGGCGCGGAGGCGGGGAGCAGCAAGACCGAGAAGATGCAGGCGCTCATGGCGCGCTTCCCGGGGCAGACTGCGTACTGGTACGTCGGCGACACGGCGGGCGACATCCGGGAAGCGCGGGAGGCGGGGGCGACGCCGCTGGGCGTCGCCTGGGGCTGGCACGAGCCCCGGCGTCTGGTCGAGGCCGGGGCGGAGCGGATCGCCGCCTCGCCGGCGGACCTGCTGACGATCATCGCCCCGGGATTGGCGCACGACTTCTTCGGCGTCTGAACCACGGCGCACGAGGCGCGTCCGCCCGCCGCGGCGCTCAGCGGCGTGGCGGCGGACGGAACGTCGCGAGGTCGTCCGGACGCGGCGGCGTCGACTCGGGCGTCGCCTCTGCTCCGCCCCATGCGCCTCCTTGGCCGACGCCTTCGCCAGACCCCGCCCCGCGGAGGCCGTAGCGCCTCTGGCCGAGGTCGACGATGAGGGGCGAGTAGGCGAGGCGGTTGTTGATGCTGGACCGCGTGACCCCGGCAGCGATGCACACGCGCTCGAGGTCGCTCCTCGACGCCTCGCCGCCGGCGGCCTGCAGGGCGCGCACGAGCGTGAGCTCCGTGCGCTCCAGCACCTCCTCCGGCGGCGGCGGCGCGTCGGCGACCACGACATCCTCACGGACCGAGACGCCGGGCAATCTGGCGCAGAGCTCCGCCAGGATGCGTTGCGGCACGGCGAACCCCCGCATGCGCTCGTCCCGACAGATGCCCTCGTGGAGGTCGCTGAGGCTCACAGAACCGCTCACGCTGAGTATCTTGGCCACACGTGAGGCGACCGCGTTCCGGGCGACGGAGGAGAGAGAGAACCAGCCGGTCTCGTGCTCGAGCCAGGTGAAGTCGGCGGACTGCGAGACGACGTCGGTCACCAATCCGTCGTCCACCCAGGCGGCGGACTCCGCCCCGACCTGGCCCGTGATCTCGTCGACCCGCGCCGCTCCTGCCCGACGCACCACGGCGCGGGCGGCGTCCAGCACGGCCGCGACGGCGGCACGGACATCGACGGAGGGATCCGGCGGATCTGGGGCCGCCATGCGCACGTCCCTGACGCCGATCAGGCGGAACCCGGGCTCGCGGCCGAGTACAGCCGCGGCGGTGAGCAGCCCGTTGGGGTGGAACGGCCGCTCCGAGATGCGCTCGTCCGCCAGGCGCCGGGCCAACCCCTGCGTGGTCGCCGGGACCGTGCGGGCGACCAGCGCGAGGGCCCGGTCCAGTGCCGCGGCCGGGGGTGAAGCCTCCCCGAGGCGGCGGGAGAGGCGGGCGCAGATCTGACGGACCCGCTCGCGAGTGAGGCCACCGAGCTCGTGCCCCGTGGTCTCAAGCGTCGCTCCGCCGAGGCCGTCCCATCCCCAGTGACGCACGGCGAGTCGCGCCGTGCGGCCTGGTCCGGCACGCTCGGCGATCGCGAGCAACTCCGCCTCGAGCCGGCGGTCCGACTCTCCCACTGACGCTCCGCTCCACGCCGCTCTTGTGCGGCAAGCATACATCGGCCTGCCGGCCGCCGTGAGGGCGGATGCGCGAGGCGACTCCGCTCCTGCCGGTGGCGTCGTGCAGTATCATGACGAACGAGATGTCCACGACCGCCGGGGGCCCGATGGCCGACAGACCGAGCGAGGGGAAGAACGCAGGCAGCCCGGAGAAGACGGCGCCGCTCCCCGACATGAGCGTGCCGCCCGTGGAGAAGCCGGGACGGCACAAGAAGCTCGACCGCGAGTTCTATGAAGCCGAGCTGGAGAAGCTCCAGGTCGAGCTGGTCAAGCTGCAGGAGTGGATCAAACACGCCGGGTTGCGCGTCGCGGTGATCTTCGAGGGCCGCGACGCGGCCGGCAAGGGGGGCACGATCAAGCGGGTGACCGAGCATCTCAACCCGCGCGTGGTGCGTATCGCCGCCCTCGCCACCCCCACGGAACGCGAACGCACCGAGTGGTACTTCCAGCGGTACGTCCCCCACCTGCCGGCGGCCGGCGAGATGGTCCTGTTTGACCGCTCCTGGTACAACCGCGCCGGCGTGGAGCGGGTGATGGGGTTCTGCACGGAGGACGAGGTGTGGGAGTTCTTCCGCACCTGCCCTGAGTTCGAGCGCATGCTCATCCGCAGCGGCATCATCCTCCTCAAGTACTGGTTCAGCGTCAGCGACGACGAGCAGGAGAAGCGCTTCCAGGCGCGCCTCAAGGACCCGCTCAAGGTGTGGAAGCTCAGCCCGATGGACCTCGAGAGCCGCATGCGCTGGGTGGCGTACTCGCAGGCCAAGGACGAGATGTTCGCCTACACCGACACCAAGCATTCTCCCTGGTGGGTCGTCAACGCCGACGACAAGCGGCGCGCGCGGCTCAATATGATCCACCATCTGCTCGAGCAGATCCCGTATGAGGACGTGACGCACAAGGACCTGGTGCTCGAGGAGCGGCCGCTGGGCAAGGGGTACGTGCGGCCGCCGATAGAGAGCCAGACCTTCGTCCCGGAGATCTACTGACGGGACGGACTGCGGCCGCCGGTCAGTCCGTGCCCTCCTCACCGCCGAAAGGCTCGTCCATGAACGGCAGCTCGGGCAGGTCGTCGAGGTAGCCGGCGACGGCGCGCACGGCGGCGTCGAGGAGCGTCGCGTCGGGCCAGCCGGCCTCGCCCGCAGCGCCGGCGGCGGCCAGGTCCTTCGTGAGGAGCAGGCCGAGATGCGCGAGTGCGGCCGGAGAGGATGGGCGGGCGGCGGCGACCGGCTGGGCCGGGACCTCCGTCACCCAGACGAGTCCGTCGTCCACGGCGACGGCCTTCACCGGACGTCCGCGAGGACCGCGCACAGGCGTGCACCCGCGGAGGCCCGTGAGTGAGGTCGTGCACCGGCGGCCTCCGGCTGCATCTCCGTCGGGTTGGCGGTCAGACACACACATGCGGCGTCTCCCTGTCGTCGTGTCCGTGTACGAGGATAGCAGTGGGGGCGGACGGACGTCCGCCGGGTTCGGAACGAGGACGAGACGGCAAAGATAGGTCATCCCTGCCTCGTCGACCGCGAAGGAGAAGCCATGTCGGACAGCGTGTACCGGGTGATGGAAGTGATCGGTTCGAGCGCCACCTCCTGGGAGGAGGCGGCGAGGAACGCCGTCGCCAAGGCGGGCATCCACCGGGAGGATCTGCGCATCGCCGAGGCCGTCGAGTTCGACATGAAGATCGACGACAAGCAGATCGTGGCCTTCCGGACCAAGGTGAAGATCTCGTACAAATACCACGAGGTCGTCTGACCGGCGGCGCGTCCGCGCCGCCGCGCGCTCCGCGGCGGCCTACTCCAGACCGAGGAGCGCCAGCTCGGCGCCCAGCGCCGCCGGAGTCCGGCCGAGCATCGCGGCCGCCGCCTCGAGGCTGAGCCGGCCGTGTTCCACTGCGGCCAGCGCGCGGCGGCGCATGACGGCCGGAACGTGCAGGACGGCCGGCCCGCCGCAGGCGCCGGGATGCGCCGCCGCGTCGGGGGTCAGGTACGAGAGCGTGTCGCGCAGGCCGCCGAGGAACGCCTGGCGGGCCGGCAGCCGTCGTTCGCGCCGGTGCAACTCGGAGCGCAGCGCCTGGACATGCTTCGGACCCGGGTCCAGGGCGGCACGCGTGCGATACAGCGCCGTCCAGGCGGTGAGACCGAAGGCGTTGCCGAGGGCGAGCAGGTCGTCGACGCCGGGAGCGTGGGTGCGGGCGCGCCTCTCGTACCATCGACGGACGGCGCGGACGGGGGCCAGGAACTCCTCGGCGAAGTCGTTGGCCGCCGCCTACTTCGCGGAGAAGGGCGTCGCCATGGACTTCGCACTCAGGCGGGAGCTGGACGACATGTGCCTGGCGGACGTCGAATCCGCCAAGTCGTCGGCCGCC
>ENA-UOXR01000364-UOXR01000364.1-bioreactor-metagenome-genome-assembly--contig:-NODE-364-length-56602-cov-30.681415_pt1 | contig 56602 bp, 43 predicted proteins | sample MGYA00238164_ERZ764825 | MGnify/ENA primary metagenome ERZ764825 (study PRJEB28920, sample SAMN05720171) | bioreactor metagenome | isolation source: Anaerobic biogas reactor | place: USA:Washington... | reverse complement strand
TCTCCCTGCCAAAAGAAAGCGGAAATCATGAGATCATCGGCTGGAACAGCTATGACGCAGACGGCAATTATTACCCTCTGGGTGGGCGAAATACAATATACGGCGGAAATTATTACGAGCACGCCGGCATAACTATCGGCAGCGAGGACGAGTTTGTCGAGCAAATCACGATCTATAAGGATGAATATCCCTACGATGAAATATGGATTTCGACCATCTTTACAGACCGCACAGAATTTGCAGCCCCCCTCGCGGTCAAAATAAAATAGCTAAAACCGGAGGTTCAAAATGAATCTCCGGTTTCATTTTCAAAACAGGCTCATCTGGCTGGTCTCGGGCATATCTCCCAGAGCGCCCAGCTCTTTAAGCTGCTCCAAATGGCTCTTACTGACCTTGGGGCAAGCTCCCGCCAGCTCCTCTATCGAGATAAAGCGTCTGTCACCCCCGCGTCCGGAGACCAAATCCCTAGCGGCTGCTTCGCCCAGTCCCGCCACCGCTACAAACGGCGGTATAAGGCTTTTGCCGTCTATGACAAACTTAGTTGCATCCGATCTGTAAATGTCCATCTTTGCAAAATCGAATCCCCGCATATAGAATTCGTACACCGCCTCAAGTGTGGTCAGAGTGTCCATATCCTTAGCCGTGGCCTCGGGGTTTTTCTTGATCTCGTTTATCTTCCTGCGCACCGGCTCTATGCCTCTTGTCATAACTGCGGCATCAAAGGCGTCCTTCTGGCTGCGGCGGTAGAAATAACAGCTGTAGTACGCCATCGGGTGATGCACCTTGAAATACGCTATGCGGAAGGCCATGGTAACATAGGCAACTGCATGGGCCTTGGGGAACAGGTACTGTATTTTTCGGCAGGACTCGATATACCACTCCGGTACGCCGAGAGACTGCATCTCCTCGACGATACCGTCAGGCCAGGGTCTGCCCTTGTGTATCGCGCCCTTGCGGACAGCCTCCATGAACTTGAAAGCGCGTTTGGGCTCCATTCCCTTGCCCATGAGATATAGCATGATGTCGTCGCGGCAGCCGACCGTCTCCTTGACGGTAGCGGTGCCCGAGAGTATAAGCTCGCGTATATTGCCAGCCCAAACATCGGTGCCGTGTGAGAAACCGGAGAGGCGCACGAGGGTGTCAAAGTCCTCGGGCCTTGTGTCCACAAGCATCTGCCGGGTAAAATTCGTCCCGAATTCGGGTATGCCTATGGTGCCGGTTTTGCCGATTATCGGGTCATCCTCCGGAAGTCCCAAAACCTCAGGGGACTTGAATATACTCATTGTGTCCTTGTCGTCCAGCGGTATAGCTCTGGCGTTCTCGCCTGTCAGATCCTCCAGCATTTTTATCATGGTCGGATCGTCGTGCCCCAGCTCGTCCAGCTTCAGGAGGTTCGACTCCATGCAGTGATACTCGAAATGGGTTGTAATGATGCCGCTTTGGGGGTCATCTGCGGGGTGCTGCACAGGGCAGAAGTCCGTGACGTCCATGTCCTGCGGTATGATGACCAGTCCGCCGGGGTGCTGTCCCGTAGTGCGCTTTACGCCGACGCAGCCGAGAGCAAGACGGTTTTCCTCCGCCTTGGTGACAATCTTTCCGTGCTCGGAGAGATAGTGCTTGACATAGCCGTAGGCGGTCTTGTCCGCCAGAGTGCCGACCGTACCCGCCTTGAAAACATGGTCCCTGCCGAACAGCTCCTCTGTGTACTTGTGTGCTCTCGCCTGATATTCGCCGGAGAAATTGAGGTCAATATCGGGGACCTTGTCGCCGCCGAAGCCCAAAAAGGTCTCGAAAGGAATGTCAAAGCCGTCCTTGGCGAGCTTTTCGCCGCAGACCGGACAGTCTCTATCGGGCATATCCGCGCCGCAGCCGAAATCCCCGCCGCTCTCAAAGTCCGAAAACTTGCACTTGGGACAGCGGTAGTGCGGCGGCAGGGCGTTGACCTCCGTAATGCCGGACATGTAGGCGACTATGGAAGAACCGACACTGCCTCTGGAGCCGACCAGGTATCCCGCCTCCAGCGACTTCGACACCAGCTTCTGCGCGGACATATAAATAACGTCGTAGTTGCGGTTCAAAATATCGCCCAGCTCGGTCTCGACGCGGCTTTTAACGATATCCGGCGGGTTTTCTCCGTATAGCTCGTGCATACGGCCGTAGACGAGCTTCTGCAGATCCTCTGCCGAGTTTTCTATCTTAGGGGCATAAAGGTCGTCCGGCAGGAGCTTTATCTTCTCGCACATATCCGCAATCGCCACGGGGTTACTAACGACTACCTCGCGGCACTTTTCCTCTCCGAGATAGCTGAATTCCTCGAGCATCTCGTCGGTGGTCCTGAAGTACAGCGGCAGGGGCCTGTCCGCGTCTGAGAACTTTCGCTCTGCCAGCAGGATATGGCGGTATATCTCATCCTCGGGGTCAAGAAAATGCACATCTCCGGTCGCACAGACCGGTTTACCGAGCTTTTCGCCCAGCTCCACTATGCGGCGGTTGAAGTCCCGCAGGTCCTCCTCGGTCTTTGCGGTCCCGTTATCCAGCATGAAGCTGTTGTTGCACACGGGCTGTATCTCAAGATAGTCGTAAAGAGAGCACAGCCTTTTGAGCTCGGCGTCGCTCTTGTAGCGCGAAACAGCGTCGAAAACCTCGCCCGCTTCGCAGGCGGAGCCGATTATAAGTCCCTCGCGGTACTGAAGAAGCAGACTCTTTGGGATTATCGGGTTCTTCTTAAAGTGCTCCAGGTGCGACTTTGAGATCAGCTCATAGAGGTTTTTTAGTCCCGTCCTGTTCTTCACCAGAAGGATGATATGCTTTGCACGCATACCGTGATGGCGGGCGTTCCGCTCTCTGCGGGTAAACTCCTCCAGCTCGGCCTGCCGTGTTATCCCCCGCTCCTTGAGCATAGACACGAGCCGCGCCATAATCTTGCCGCAGGTGACTGCGTCGTCGGAGGCCCGGTGATGGTTGAATTCCGGAAGTCCGAGCCGCGCTGCAACAAGGTCGAGCTTAAAGCGCCTCATATCCGGCAGCAGGCTCTGGGACAGGGTCAGCGTGTCTATATAGGGGGGAGAAAACTCAACTCCGCTTCGCCTTGCCGCGGCGGTCATGAAGCCCATGTCAAACTCGGCATTGTGTGCCACCAGAGGTCTGTCGCCGATAAATTTAATAAAATCGCTCAGGACAGTTCCCTCGTCGGGAGCGTCGAAAACATCGCGGTCGGTTATGCCGGTCAGCTCCGTGATCTCACGCGGTATAGGTCTCTCCGGATTGACGAAGGTCTGAAAGCGCTCCGTTACCTCGCCGTTTTTGAAAATTGCCGCGCCCAGCTCGGTTATACGGTCGCTGCCCGCGGAAAGCCCTGTGGTCTCGACGTCGAAGGCGACGAACTCGTCGGAGAGAAGTCCTTCCGTCCTGCCGTAGATGCAGAGCTTGTCGTCAACATCATTTATGTAATAGCCCTCTACACCGTAGATGATCTTTATGCCTGCCTTGTCGCCCGCCTTCCACGCCTCCGGAAAGGCCTGCGCAACGCCGTGGTCTGTGATCGCAACAGCTGGATGTCCCCATTCGGCGGCGCGTTTCACGGCGGCAGTCGGGTCTGTCAGAGCATCCAGCGCGGAGTAGCGTGTATGCAGGTGCAGCTCGACACGTTTGCCCTCCGCCGTATCCTGCCTTTCCGGCTTCCTGCCCCGCACCACACTGCGCGGCTCCATGGCGATGTCCTCGTCATATCGGTTGTAGGCCACGTTTCCCGCAACGGCCACGTACATTCCGGGCTTCAGCTCTTTCAGCCTGCCTATATCGTCCTCCGGCCTGAAAAACTTTGAAACCCGTATGGAACCGGTATAGTCCGTGATCTCTGCGCAGAAGACCCAGCCCGCGCGCTTGGACGCGTCGTGGCTTGTCACAGAAAATATCTCTCCCTGTATAACGGCGCTGCCCGACTCTGCGGTCAGCGTCTCCATCGGCACCGCAGTGCCGCGTATAGCCTTTCCGAAAAGCACCTCGCCCTCGACAGGCGCACGCTTTTTGCCAGTATTTTCCTGTTTTTGACCTCTTGGACTCTCTTTTTTCATCTGCTGCCTGATCGCGACGCTCTGAAGACCATATTCTGAGGCTATCCGGCCCTCAATGGTGTGCAGCTCGACGCCTGCGGCAGTCCGCGCGAATGCGGCTTCAATGGTCATAGACATTTTTTCACGGCTGACCGTGGCTCCGATGACCGTCGCCTTATCCAGTCCGCCGCACATATCGGTAAACTCCTCGCAAAAGGGGAACATTGTCAAAAAGGGGGTTGTTATCTTGTCGCTCATTTAGGGGTTATGCTCCTTTAAATCTTTCTCAATAATATCCACAAGCGCCTCCACCATATTCTCTTCGGGTACCTTGCACACCGGCTCGCCTTTTTTGAAGATCAAAGCCTCTCCGACGCCTCCCGCCAAACCGTAGTCCGCATGGGACGCCTCTCCCGGTCCGTTTACTATACAGCCCATAACCGCAACGGTTATGGGTGCTTTGATGGCTGAAAGCCTCTCCTCCACTCTGTTCGCCGTGGCCACAAGGTCAATGCCCGTACGCCCGCAGGTGGGACAGGATATGATGTTTACGCAGTCCTTTCTGAGGCCCACGGCGCGCAGTATCGCAATTCCGGCTCTGACCTCCTGGGCGGGGTCGGCAGTCAGAGACACACGAATGGTGTCTCCTATGCCGTCCAGAAGAAGCGCTCCGATGCCGGCCGAGGACTTCACAATGCCCATATACGGCGTTCCCGTCTCCGTGACGCCGATATGCAGCGGGTATTCTGTCATGGCAGACATCATACGGTATGCCGCAACTGTCTCCCCGACGTCAGATGATTTGAGAGATATGCAGATATCGCCAAAATTTGCGTCTTCAAGCATATGGACGTGGCGCAGTGCGCTCTCGCAGAGGGCACGGGGCGTACGCCCGTATTTTTGCATAAGGTCCTTTTCCAGGCTTCCGCTGTTTACGCCTATCCTTATGGGTATGCCGTTCGCCCGGCAGGCGTCGGCAACAAGCTTTACCTTGTCTTTGCCGCCGATGTTTCCGGGGTTTATACGTATCTTGTCAAAGCCGGCGTCGACGGCGGCAATGGCCAGTCTGTAGTTGAAATGGATGTCCGCCACAAGCGGGATGTCGCAGTTTCTGCGTATCTCCGGCAGAGCCGCAGCCGCCTTTTCGTCCGGCACCGCCAGGCGCACGATATCGCAGCCCGCCGCCGCAAGCGACTGGATCTGCTCTATGGTCGCTTCGGCGTCGCCCGTCTTGGTACAGCACATTGACTGCACCGAGACGGGCGCTCCCCCTCCGACGTAAACGCCTCCAACCTTTATCTGTTTTGTTGTGTTACGGTCCATAGACTGCTCCTAATCAAACAGCTTCATTATGTCGCTGACCATGACCACCGCCATTAGTCCCAGAAGGAGCACAAGACCTCCCGCGTGGATATAAGCTTCGTATTTGGGATCGAACTTCTTTTTCGATATTCTCTCCACAATCGCAGTGACGACGAGAAACAGCACCCTCCCCCCGTCCAGTGCGGGAATGGGAAGCAAATTCATGACAGCAAGGTTTATGGCAATGAACGCCGCAAGATAGAAGATGCTGAAAAACGCAGACGAAACGCTCTCGGAGGTCTCGCCCACCTCGTTTATCATACCGACGATGCCCACGGGTCCGGAGAGATCACGCAGACCGACGGCGCCCGATATAAGGTCAGAGAGTCCCATCCAGACCATCCGCACGAAGTCCTGGGCGCAATACCACGAGTTGCGTATTCCGTCCCAGAAGGTCCGATTCTGGCCCACATCAAAAACGAAGCCGTATTTCATAACGGTTTTGCCGTTTAAGGTGTACTCAACTGCCTTAAGTTCAAAATCCCTGAGCTCGACCTTCTCGCCGTCACGTATGACTACGATGTCGTATACTTCATCATTGCCGCGGCTCAAAAGCATGGGCACATTGCTGGAAAAGAACACCCTGTGTCCGTCGATCTCGTAAAACGTGTCCCCATCCATGAGCTTATCCTCTCCCACATAGGGACAGCCGTCAAAAAAGCCGGATATGGTCGGCGCGATAAAGTTCTGGGAGCGGGGCACAATAAACAGCAAAACAATAAAGCCCGTCAGAAAATTCATAAAAGCGCCCGCCACAAGGATTATGAGACGTTTCCACCACTTCTGGTTGACGAATGCTCTGGGGTCATCTGAATCTCCCTCGTCCTCGTTCATGGCGCAGTAGCCTCCGATGGGCAGCGCCCGCAGGGCATAGAGTGTCTCCTCTCCCTGCTTTTTAAGCAGCGCCGGGCCCATACCCACGGAGAACTCCTCTACCTTGACGCCGAACATCTTGGCCGCGAGAAAGTGCCCCAATTCGTGGGTCGCTATCAAAAAACCGAAAATCAGTATAGCTAGAACGATATACATAGAAACACCTCAATACCTGCGGAAAGCCTCCGCAACAAAACGCCTTGCCGCCGAATCCGCGGCCGTCAGCTCGTCGAGTGTCGGTCTGCCGCCTCCCGCTACGGACGTGACCGCGTCCGACACGATATCATATATGGCGTTGAACGCCAGTTTTCCCTCCAGAAACAGCCCCACTGCAGCCTCGTTTGCCGCGCTCATGACCGCGGGAAAGGTCCCTCCGCGTCCTGCGCAGTCCATTGCGAGCTTCAGGCAGGGGGTCTTTTCATAATCCGGCTCCTCAAAGGTCAGCTTCCCAAGCCTGAAAAAGTCCGGCGCCGAAACGCCGCCCGCCCCGCGGGAGGGGTAGGTCAGAGCGTACTGGATTGGCAGCGTCATGCTGGGCACTCCCATCTGCGCCATGACGCAGCCGTCCTCATACTCCACCATGGAGTGTATTATGCTCTCCGGATGGATTATGACCCGGATCTGCTCCGGAGAAACGGAGAACAGATGCATGGCCTCGATAAATTCCAATCCCTTGTTCATGAGAGTGGCGCTGTCAACGCTGATCTTTGCGCCCATGCTCCAGTTGGGGTGAGCCACTGCCTGGGCGGGAGTGACGTCCTCAAGCTCAGCTCTGGTTCTGCCGCGAAACGGGCCGCCGGAGCCGGTGAGGAGTATGCGGGAGAGCCGCCTTTCCCTCCCCTCTGCCTCCAAGCACTGGAAAATGGCGGAGTGCTCACTGTCCACAGGTAGAATCTCCACACCCTTTTTGCGCGCGGCGGACATAACTATCTCGCCAGCACAGACAAGGGTCTCCTTGTTTGCAAGGGCAATCCTCTTGCCTGAATCAATTGCGGCAAGCGTCGGAATCAGACCCACGGAGCCGGAGACTGCCGTGACAACGCAGTCGCCGTAATTGGCGGCACAGTCTGTAAGCGCGCCCATGCCGCCGCCGACTTTTATGTCTGTATCGGCAAGAGCGGTTTTCAGCTTTTTTGCTCCGTTCTCATCATACACACAGACGAATTCCGGCCTGAACTTACGCGCCTGCTGTTCAAGCAGAGCGATGTTTTTATTGGCCGAGATCGCCCTCACGGGAATGCTCAGTCTCTCGGCGACCTCAAGGGTCTGCCTGCCTATACTCCCCGTGGAACCGAGAACAGAAATAGAACTTACCATATTATCTCCCTCAGGCAATTGCAGGTAAAAGCAGCACCAGAAGCTCTATCATCGGCGCTGTAAAATGTATGCTGTCGAATCTGTCCAACATGCCGCCGTGACCGGGAATTAAATTTCCGTAGTCCTTTATGCCGTATTGACGCTTGATTGACGAGAACACCAGATCACCAAACTCACAGGCAAGGCTGCCTAAAAGCCCGTAGACGGCAAGATATAGGTAGTTTACCTCGAAATTCAATAACGCAAGCACAAATCCGTAGAGCAGCATCATCGCTATTGCGGACACGAATCCGCCTATGCAGCCCTCCAGTGTTTTGTTCGGAGACAGGTTGGGAAATATCTTTTTCTTCCCGTGGAACATCCCCGCAAAATAGGCGCCGCTGTCGCTGGAAAACGTCGCCACAAAGGGGAGCAGCAGATAGACGGAGGTCAGATCGTCGTCCTCCCTCAGACCTATCCTAACGAGCGCGGAAAGAAACAGGGGCATGACGCCGCCGGCGAATATGACGCGCACCACCGTTTCGACACTTACGCGCTCCTGCTTTCGGAGAGAGAGCATAAGTTCAAGGAACATCGCCGCAGCGAGAAGGTACATAGCGCTGTTGGTTATAACGCTTCCCTCGCTCGCAAAGGCACAGGCGATCGGCGTAGCCATGGCGACAGCCGATGCGTAAACTCTAAAGCGAACAGGCGAGTTTATATCCGTACAGCGGAGCAGCTCCCAGGCAGCCCCCGCAGAGATCATTCCGACCAGTATCGAAAACGCCCACAGAGGAGCAAGGAAAATCAGCAGTATAAGTAACGGTATGGCGATTACAGCAACGACTATTCGGGTTATCATATCTGTTATCCCTCTCAGATGCCGCCAAAGCGGCGGTCTCGGTGTTGAAAGCTAAAAATAGCTTTGTTCAGCTCGTCTTTACTGAAGTCAGGCCACAGGGTGTCGGTAAAGTAGAGCTCTGAATATGCCGCCTGCCAGAGTAGGAAATTGGATATACGCATCTCCCCGCCGGGGCGGATTATCATGTCGGGGTCGGGTATGCCCGCAGAGTACATCTCGCCGGCAAAATTTTCCTCGGAAAAGGCCACGCCGGTCTCGGCAAGCCTTTTGGCTGCACGTATGATCTCGTCCCTTCCGCCGTAGTTTACGCATATGTTGACCTGACAGCCCTCATATTGAGAGCTTATCTCGGCGGTCCGCTCAATGAGCGCTCGCAGCTTTGGTGACAGGACGGAGGTGTCTCCAAAGAATTTCATCTTGACACGGTCACGTTCCATACGCTCTATTGCCTCGTGGAGGTATTTGTCCAAAAGCCCCATAATGGTGCTGACTTCCTCCGGAGGTCGCCTCCAGTTCTCTGTGGAAAAGGCATAGACCGTCAGGTACTGGATGCCGATGTCCTTACAGTATGTGGCTATTGTGCGGAAATTCTCCGCGCCTGCCGAGTGCCCCGACGTGCGGGGCAATCCGCGGCGTTTAGCCCATCTGCCGTTGCCGTCCATAATAATGGCAATGTGGCGGGGGAGATTATTAAAATCCACTTCCCCCGCCTGATTATTGGTTTTATGTCGCCGCTTCATCAGATAGCAAGCAGCTCCTTTTCTTTATCCGCGGAAATAGTTTCTATCTCCTTGATGTAATCGTCTGTCAGCTTTTGCAAATCCTTTTCCACCACTTTGAAGTCGTCCTCGGTGATCTCGGATTTTTTCTTCTGGTCTTTGAACTTATCCATGGCGTCACGGCGGATGTTGCGGATAGCCACCTTGGCTTCTTCGGCATATTTCTTAACCTGCTTGATGAGCTCTTTTCTGCGCTCTTCGGTCAGCTGCGGAAAAACCAGACGGATAATCTTGCCGTCGTTCTGCGGGTTGATGCCCAGATCAGACTCCAGAATAGCCTTTTCAATCGGCTTCAAAGAGCTCGTGTCCCAAGGCTGTATGCTAAGCGAACGGGGATCGGGCGTGGCAATGGTAGCTATCTGGTTTATCGGCGTAGGCGTTCCGTAGTATTCGACCCTTATCTGGTCTAAAACGGCCGGATTCGCCCTGCCGGCGCGGACAGAATCGAACTGTGCGCTCAGGACCTCGGTAGTCTTTTTCATCTTTGCGGTAAAATCTGCATAGTTTTCATCCATTGTTTTTCCCTCCAAAACATTATTGACTGTACTAACGTACTATTGTTCCGATCCTCTCGCCCATAATCACGCGGACAATATTCTGCGGATCTTTGAGCGCAAAAAGTATGACGGGTATTTTGTTGTCCATCGAGAGAGAGGTCGCAGTGGAATCCATAACAGCCAGATGCTGCGACAGCACGTCGTCATAGGAGATGGCGTCATACTTGACAGCGTCTGGGTCGATCTTCGGGTCTGCGGAGTATACGCCGTCCACATTCTTGGCAAGGAGAATAGCGTCCGCCTCTATCTCGGCTGCGCGGAGCACCGCCGCCGTGTCGGTTGAGAAAAACGGGCTCCCGGTGCCACAGCCGAAAATGACGACTCTGCCCTTTCCCAGATGCCGCATAGCACGCAGGCGGATATACGGCTCGGCTATGGCGCGCATCTCGATGGCGGTCTGTACGCGGACCTCCACACCCATTTGCTCCAGGACATCGGCCAGAGCAAGGCAGTTCATAACTGTGGCCATCATGCCCATATGGTCGGCTCTGGTGCGCTCCATCTTTCCTCCGCCGTCCTTGACTCCCCGCCAGAAGTTGCCGCCGCCCACAACAATACCGATCTCCACGCCCATTTCGGCGCACTGCTTTATAGCCCCGCAGACCTCCTCAATCACATTGAAATCCAACCCTCTGCCGGCCTCTCCGGCGAGAGCTTCCCCGCTGATCTTCAGCAGGACGCGCTTATATTCCGGTTTTTTTGTTTCCATGTCGCACCCCATTCGCGGCCAAATGCCGCCCCATTTCATATGTAGCTATTCTAATATAAATCCGAACATAATAAAAGGGCTTTTGAGCAAAAAGCGAAAAATTTACCTTTTGCACATAATCATTATGAGGGTTTTCGCCTCTTGACGCCCAAAACGAGCGGAAAAAAGGGACGGTCTCCGCCGTCCCTTCTGTAAGCCTGTAAATTATTCGTATATAGGGTACTTTTCACAGAGGGCGGCAACGCGTGCTGCAATGTTCTGCCTCTGTGCGTCGTAGTCTTTGACGGCCAGAGCTATCAGCTCTGCGACCTCGACAATGTCCCGCTCCCTGAAGCCCCGCGCGGTGACGGCGGCGGTGCCCAGCCGTATGCCGCTGGTCTCCTTGGCGCTTCTGGGATCGTTGGGGATCTTGTTCTTATTGGCGGTAATGTGGACCTCGTCAAGCCTCTTTTCAAGCTCCGCCCCGGAAATATTTGAGCTGCGGAGGTCTAGCAGAACGAGGTGATTGTCCGTACCGCCGGAGACAAGGTCGATACCGCGTTTCGTCAGCTCGTCCGCCAGAACGGCACAGTTTCTGACAAGCTGTCTCTGGTATTCCTTAAATTCGGGCTTCAGCGCTTCGCCGAAGGCGACGGCCTTGCCTGCTATGACATGCTCCAGAGGTCCGCCCTGACTGCCCGGGAAAATCGCGCTGTTTATCTTCTTGGCTAGCGCCTCGTCGTCTGTCATGATGGCGCCGCCGCGGGGGCCGCGGAGGGTCTTATGGGTGGTGGTGGTGACAACGTCCGCATATCCGAAGGGACTCGGGTGCAGACCGGCTGCGACAAGGCCTGCGATGTGCGCCATGTCTACCATAAGGTATGCGCCGCACTCCTTTGCTATCTCGGAGAACTTCTTAAAGTCTATCGTACGGGGGTATGCGGAAGCTCCGGCGATTATCATCCTCGGTCTGCATTCCAGAGCGGACTTGCGCAGCTTGTCGTAGTCGATGTAGCCGTCGTCGTCAACGCCGTAGGGGACAATGTTGTACTGCTTACCGGAAAAGTTGACCTTGCTGCCGTGTGTGAGGTGGCCGCCGGCGTCGAGGTCCATGCCCATAACGGTGTCGCCCGGTGTGCAAAGGGCGAGATAAACCGCGTAGTTAGCCTGAGCGCCGCTGTGGGGCTGAACATTGGCATATTGGCAGCCAAAGAGCTTTTTTAGGCGCTCGATGGCGATGTTCTCAACTATGTCCACATACTCACATCCGCCGTAATAGCGTCTTCCCGGATAGCCCTCGGCGTATTTATTGGTGAGCACGCTGCCGACCGCAGCAAGCACCGCCTCGCTGACAATGTTTTCGGAAGCTATAAGCTCGATATTACCGCGCTGACGTCCCAGCTCCAGACCGACCGCGTCGGCTACTTCCTTGTCGTACTGTCTCAAAAATTCAAGCTGCTTGTCCACCATCATAATGATTACCCCCATATTATCCATAATATATTGTGTAATACAACTATTTTTATTATATCTGAAACATTTTGCCAATACAACTGGCTAATGTTGAAAAAACTTTCAATTACGGGCGGGAAATGTTATACTTATTGGGTAAAAAGGAAACACATCCACGGAGGAGAAATATGAGAACTCCAGAACAGATAAAAGAACTCATCGAGGGTCTGGAGGCGGAATACCCCGAAGCTGTCTGCTCCCTTGAGTACCTTAAGGACTATGAGCTGCTTTTCGCGACCCGCCTCGCCGCACAGTGCACCGACGAGCGCGTCAATAAAATAACGCCGGCGCTGTACGAGCGCTATCCGACGCTTGAGGCGATAGCCGGCGCCGACCGGGAGGAGCTCGAGGGATACATACACTCCTGCGGCTTTTTCCGCGCAAAGGCAAGGGACATAATTGCCTGCGCCAACGCGCTTTTGGAGCGCCACGGCGGAAGAGTCCCGGATACCATGGAGGAGCTTTGCGCGCTGCCCGGCGTCGGGCGCAAGACCGCCAACCTCATACTCGGCGACATCTACGGCAAGCCCGCCGTCGTGGTGGACACCCACTGTATAAGACTTTCCAACCGCATGGGGCTGGTGGACGGTCTCAAAGACCCTGTAAAAATCGAGACAGAGCTCAGAAAGCTGCTGCCGCCGGAAAAATCCAACGACTTCTGCCACAGGCTGGTGATCCACGGCAGGGCGGTATGCACCGCGCGTAAACCGGACTGCGCAAACTGCCGTCTTAATGGCGCCTGTGCAAGAAATATTTAGGAGGTGCCCATGGAATACAGACCTCTTGCCGACGAGCTCCGCCCGACCTCTCTGGACGAGGTCGTGGGACAGCCCCATATTTTAGCTGAGAACTCCATGCTCCGCCGCATAATCGACTCGGAGCAGATTCCAAACATGATATTTTACGGACCGTCCGGTACGGGAAAAACCACCGTGGCGCGTATAATAGCCGAAAAAACGAGCCGTACTCTGCGCCGTCTCAATGCCACAACAGCGGGAATTGCGGACATCAAGGCCATAATCGACGAGCTCGACACGCTTATGGCGCCCAACGGGATACTTCTCTATCTCGACGAGATACAATACTTCAACAAAAAGCAGCAGCAGTCACTTCTGGAGTTCATTGAGAGCGGCAAGATAACGCTTATTGCGTCCACAACAGAGAACCCGTATTTCTATGTATTCAACGCCATATTGTCCCGCTCCACAATATTCGAGTTCAGGCAGATAGCGCCCGATGAAGCGGAAAAAGCCGTCATACGCGCGATAAAATACCTTGAAAAGCGCGACAAGGTCGAGATAGCCGCGGAAAAAGGCGTCACCGGGTATATCGCGCGAACCTGCGGCGGGGATGTGCGCAAAGCGATAAACGCCGTCGAACTCCTGTATACGGCGTACAAGGCTCCCGACAGCAGGATTGTGCTCTCACTTTCCGACGCCGAGCAGGTCTCCCAGAAAAGCGCGATGCGCTATGACCGGGAGGGCGACGACCATTTCGACATACTCTCGGCGCTCATGAAATCCCTGCGCGGCTCCGACCCCGACGCGGCGCTGCACTACCTTGCGCGTCTTCTGGAGGCCGGAGATCTCCCCGGGGCCTGCAGGCGCATACTTTGTTCGGCCAGCGAGGACATAGGCCTCGCGTATCCGCAGGCAGCTCCTATTGTCAAAGCCTGCGTGGACTCCGCTCTACAGCTCGGTCTGCCGGAGGCCCGCCTGCCTTTGGCGGAGGCTGTCATTCTTCTCGCCACAGCGCCGAAGTCCAACAGCGCCCTTTTGGCGATCGACGCTGCGATCGCCGACGTACGCGCCGGAAAGACGGGACCCGTCCCCCGTGAGCTTCAGAACGTCCACGCGGACTCAACGGAGCTAAAGCGCGAGCAGAACTACAAATATCCCCACGACTACCCGGGCCACTATGTCAGTCAGCAGTATTTGCCTGACGCTCTTGTCGGCACAAGCTACTACAAGTATGGTGAGAACAAGGTCGAGCGTGCGGCCAAAGCATACTGGGATACAGTCAAAGGTAAGGAGGATTGACAGTGGATATACAGGTCGGGGACATCCTCACAATGAAAAAAGAGCACCCCTGCGGCGAAAAGCGCTGGCTTGTGCTCCGCACGGGCATGGACTTCAAGCTCCGCTGTATGGGCTGCGGACACGAGGTCATGGGCCCCCGGAACAAGTTCGAACGCAACGTAAAAAAAATTGACAGAAAGCCCGATGACAATAGAGAATAAAAAACGTCTCTCTTTTGAGAGACGTTTTTTATAATTATAATACGTCAATTTCCTGAAGGCGGTCGGAATATTTACTTTTGTACTTCATATAGTGTTCGTTAAACCTTCCGGAGTCTCCCTCTTTTACGGAGCGCAGATAGTTATGGGAGTCAAGGGCGGAGTCGTCATACAGCTCTATCACGGACACCGCGACATTGGAGCAGTGGTCGGCGACACGCTCAAGGTTGTTTATACAGTCGTTGAAAATGATACCCATCTCTATAGTGCATATGCCCTTTTGTAGCCTTAGAATGTGTCGCTGCTTCAGATTGTCCGTCAGTACATCAATGACCTCTTCGAGAGGCTCCACACTGTAGGCGGCGTCAAGATCGTCCTCGATGAGCGCTCCGAAAGCTATATCCAGGATCTCCTGGACAGCCTCGAAACAAACATGGAGTTCTTTGGCGGCCTGATTTGTAAACCTGCGGCCATTCATGCAGAGCTGCTGTGCGAGACCCGCAATATTCTCCGAGTGGTCTGAAATACGCTCCAAATCTGTGACACTGCGGAGGATAGCCGCCGTTTTGCGCGTCTCGAACATGGTCAGCTCCTTGGAGTTCAGCTTTACAAGGAAATCGCTCAGCCTGTCGTCGAGGCGGTCCTCCTCGTCCTCGTCCTCAAGCAGTTTTTCATATTTTTTCCTGTCGAATTTGTCAAACAGCGAAAGCGCGACGCCGATGTTATTTTTGGCGATACCCGCCATAATCTGGACAATACCGACGCTGCGCTCTATGGCTAAGGTCGGGAAATCAAGAAGGCGTTCGTCAAGAATGTTGATCTCGGCGGTATAGCGGGAATCCCGGAAGGTGAGATATGACAGTTTTTCAAGCTGCGGTACAAAGGGATACAGCACCAGAACCGCAAACACCTTGAACGTTGTGTTAACTATAGCTATGTTCAAACTGTTCGCTGTCTGTGAGAAAAATTCCCGCCCCGTATCGGTAGAAGCAAATATGGAGTATAATACCATAAAGAGGGTTCCGCCGAAAATGTTGAAATACAGATATGAAAACGCTGTGCGTTTGCCGTTTTTATTGGCGCCGACGGCGGATATGAGAACAGGTACGCAGGCGCCGATACTCATTCCCACAACGGTCGGTATAGCCATTTCATATGTTATCACGCCATTCATGGAAAGAGCCTGCAGAATTCCGATTGAGGCGCTGCAGCTCTGGACGACGGCGGTGACCGCTATGCCTATCAGTATACACAACATCGGGTTGGAGACCACCGACAGCGCGCTCATAAATGCCTCGCTCTGCTGAAGCGGCTCGGTTGCGGCGCTCATGGTCTTCATCCCGCTCATAAGTATAGACAGCGATACCAGTATTGCGCCGGTGTTCTTTTTTGTAGCCGTCTTGCCGAACATATTTAGAAGTATGCCGATTATGGCCACCACTGCGAATATGACTGTGGTCGAAAACAATTCGCCCACAGCATTACCCCCGTTTATTGAGGCAAGCGTCAGCAGCCACCCTGTGGCGGTAGTGCCGATATTGGCACCCATTATAACACAAATGCCCTGCGTGAGCTTCATTATGCCGGAGTTTACAAAGCTGACGACCATGATCGAGGTAGCCGAGGACGACTGAATTATGGCAGTTACGAAAGTACCGAGCAAGACCGCCTTGATATTGTTCGAAGCCAAACTCCCCAGAACAAGCTCCAGTCTGTTGCCGGCAACCTTTTTAAGCGATTCCCCCATGAGCGACATGCCAAACAGGAAAAAGGCAAGTCCACCCAAAAGTGAGATGATCGATGAAAGATTCATTGGAAAAATGCCCTCCAGATTGCTCTTATCTATAATCCGCGGGAAAGTGAACTAGTCTCTGATCAAACTTCTCCAAAAATTTGATTCGGCAAACTTCCCGCTTGTCCATAATAAAGTACATTTTCAAAAGACACAAGAGCAATAACACACAAACTTAAAATATTTATTACACATATTTTTAAAGAGGTCTTTCATATATATCCCGGCTCGGTTATAATTGGAATATATCATATTATGCAGTTTAAAGCTTTAAGGAGGGGAGAACTTGCGTGCTAGGATTCTGGCGGTCAGCATATTTGCGGCGCTTTTCTGTCTGCTGACAGGCTGTTCCGCAGGCGATTTCGGACTTGATAAGGAGATCACGGTAATAACCCGCGAGGACGGCTCAGGCACGAGGGACGCGTTTATCAGGCTGTTTGATATATTCGCCGTCGACGAATACGGAAGAAGCTATGACGCGACGGTCATGACGGCTGACACCCAGCCCAGTACGGGTGTGGTTATAGCGTCCGTCACGGACAACAAAAACGCCATAGGCTACATCTCTGTCGGCGCTCTATGCAAGGGGATCAAAGCCCTGTCCGTAAACGGGGCGGCCGCAACTGCCGAAAACGTCAAAAACGGCAGCTACAATGTTGCCCGCGCCTTCAACATTGCAACGCTACAAAATCCGTCATCCGCGGCAGCGGACTTCATAGCCTTTCTCCTCTCTGCCGAGGGTCAGGCCGTTGTAGAGGAAAGCGGGTACATCTCCGCCGTAGACGGAGCCGAGAGCTTTAGGGGTTCGCACGTTTTTGGCACGGTCACCGTATCAGGCTCGTCCTCCGTTGCACCCGTCATGCAAAAGCTCAAGGAGGCATATGAGACCATAAACCCGCATGTAACCGTCGAAGTCAACATAAGCGACTCCTCAACCGGCGTCAGCGACGCGGCAAACGGCTCGTGCGACATCGGCATGACATCCCGCGAGCTCAAGGATTCTGAGCTCTCAAGAGGACTCGTCTCAACAGCCATAGCTCTTGACGGCATAGCAATAATTGTAAACCCCGAAAACAGCATCGACAGCCTCTCCCCCGAGCAGATAAAGGCTATATACACCGGACAGACAAGCACATGGTCGGAGGTGATTGCCTATGAAGGCTAAGACACGCGAGACAGTCATGCGCATAGTCTTCATGCTGGCGGCATGCCTCTCTATTTTGGCCGTACTGCTGATTTGCCTGTTTCTGTTTGCAAACGGCATACCGGCGTTTAGGGAGATCGGTCTCTGGAATTTTATTTCGGGTAAGCTTTGGAGACCTTCCACAGATGTTTACGGCATACTGCCAATGATACTGGGCAGCCTCTACGTCACGGCGGGTGCCCTTGTCATAGGCGTTCCCATCGGCATACTCATGGCTGTATTTCTGGCGAGGTTCTGCCCCGAAAAACTCCATGCGGTCCTCAAGCCCGCCGTAGATCTGCTGGCGGGTATTCCCTCCGTTGTCTATGGATTTTTCGGTCTCATGGTCATAGTACCCGCTATACGAAACGCCTTCGGTTGCAGCGGCACCGGCCTTTTAGCTGCGAGCCTTATGCTGGGTATCATGATCCTGCCGACAATCATAAGTGTATCCGAAGCGGCAATCCGCGCAGTGCCGGACAGCTATTACGAGGGCAGTCTCGCGCTCGGCGCCAGCCATGAACGCAGCGTTTTCCGCGCAGTGCTGCCCGCAGCAAGATCCGGTATAGTCTCCGCTGTCATCCTCGGCGTGGGCAGAGCCGTCGGTGAGACCATGGCTGTTATTATGGTAGCCGGAAATCAGGCCGTGGTCCCGTCTTCAATAATAAAGGGGCTGCGAACCCTGACTGCGAATATAGTACTCGAGATGGGCTACGCCGCAGACCTGCACCGTGACGCTCTCATCGCCACTGCGGTTGTGCTGTTCGTCTTCATCCTGATAATCAACCTCCTGTTCTCTGTGATGAAAAGGAGGTCTGCGGCATGAGCGGAAAAGCAAAGGCGGAAAGTATCGTTCTCCGAACCCTCGTCTACCTCGCGGCGGCTGTCACCATCACCGCGCTGGCCGCCATAATCGTCTATATTCTCATAAAGGGCATACCGGCCCTGTCCTGGGATATGTTCTCTCTCAAATACACCGCTGAGAACTGCTCTCTGCTGCCGGCCCTCATAAACACCGTTGTTGTGACTGCGCTGTCACTCGTCATAGCCGTGCCGCTGGGCATTTTCTCAGCTATATATCTGGTGGAGTATGCCAGACGCGGCAGTCGGCTGGTCTCCGCCGTGCGCCTCACCGCCGAGACGCTGGCGGGTATTCCCTCTATAGTCTACGGTCTGTTTGGCTACCTCCTTTTTGTAAATTTTCTCGGCTTTGGCTATTCACTGCTCGCAGGCGCGCTGACGCTGTCCATCATGATATTGCCCGTCATAATGCGCACAAGCGAGGAGGCTCTTATGAGCGTTCCGGACAGCTACCGAGAGGGCAGCTTCGGGCTTGGCGCGGGAAAGCTGCGCACTGTGTTCAGGATAGTCCTGCCCTCTGCCGTCCCGGGCATCATGTCCGGCGTCATACTCTCAATAGGCAGAATAGTCGGAGAGACGGCGGCGCTCATATTTACGGCGGGCTCCGTAGCCCAGATACCCCGCAATCTGCTGGGCTCCGGAAGGACGCTCTCCGTGCACCTGTACGCCCTTTGGAACGAGGGTCTCGACACCGAAAAATCCTATGCCACGGCGGTGGTTTTGCTGCTCATAGTCGTCGCAATAAACGCGATGTCGGCAAAGCTCGCCAGGGAGATACAGAAAGGATAGTTCAATGTACAAATTTGAGATCAAAGATCTTGACCTCTTTTACGGAAGCTTTCAGGCGCTGAAAAAAATATGCCTTGGCATCTCCGACCACGAGATAACCGCTTTCATAGGCCCATCGGGCTGCGGAAAGTCCACCCTGTTAAAAAGCCTGAACCGTATGAACGATCTGGTGGAGGGCTGCAGAATAGAGGGCAGCGTAACGCTGGACGGGGAGGACATCTACAGCAAAAAAACAGATGTCAACGACCTGCGCCGGAGGGTGGGCATGGTCTTTCAGAAGCCCAACCCCTTTCCCATGAGCATATACGACAACATTGCCTACGGGCCGCGCACCCACGGAGTCACAGGCAAGGCAAAGCTCGACGATATAGTGGAAAAATCCCTCAGAGGCGCGGCAATATGGGACGAGCTGAAAGACCGGCTTAAAAAATCCGCGCTGGGACTCTCGGGCGGACAGCAGCAGAGGCTATGCATAGCCCGCGCGCTGGCGGTGGAACCTGACGTGCTTCTCATGGACGAGCCGACATCCGCGCTTGACCCAATCTCAACAGGCAAAATAGAGGATCTCGCCGTGGAGTTGCGTCAAAAATACTGCATCATTATGGTCACCCACAACATGCAGCAGGCCACAAGGATCTCCGATAAAACGGCATTTTTCCTGTCGGGCGAGATAATCGAGTTCGGCAGCACGGAGGAGTTGTTCTCTTACCCAAAGGATCAGCGAACAGAAGATTACATCACAGGACGTTTCGGATAAAAAGTGGAGGGAAACACCATGCGTAACAAATTTGACGAACAGCTTGACAAACTCAACAACGACCTTGTTGAAATGGGCGCTCTCTGCGAAAGCGCTATAGCCTGCGCCGTAAAAGCACTGCTTACAAACGACAAGGAGCTGGCGAAGGAGGCCATGCGCATAGAGGACGAAACGGATCATAAGGAGACCGAGATCGAAACTCTCTGTCTGCGGCTGCTTCTGCAGCAGCAGCCTGTTGCGCGCGACCTCAGGGTCATTTCAGCCGCTCTTAAAATGATAACCGACATGGAGCGTATAGCCGATCAGGCTGAGGATATAGCGGAGATAGTCCTGACAATCGATCTCTCCGAAACAATAGAATACCTGCATGTCTCCGAGATGGCCCAAGCGGCAATAAAGATGGTCACAGACAGCGTGGAGTCCTTCGTAGCCAAAGATTTGGAGCTCGCCCGCTCCGTCATGGCCTACGACGATATTGTGGACGGGCTATTCATAAAGGTGCGGGACGCCATTGTGGAGCTAATATCCAAAGACCCCCGGCGCGGTCTTGCGGCTGTGGATATACTGATGATTGCAAAATACCTTGAACGCATCGGCGACCACGCCACGAACATAGCCGAATGGGTAGAATTTTCCATCACAGGCGTACATGTCAGCAGTTGACAAAATAGCACAAAAGCGCCGCTCCTTTAAGGGCGGCGCTTTTCTGTGCCATATTTTATAGTGCGTCACAACCGCTGAGGGTCCGCATAAGTATCACTGAGCAGAGCTGATCATGTTCATCCTCAGTCAGAATAACGACGATTTTTGCCCAGCAGAAATCGCTTTGGGATTTTTGCTGACGGATAATCTGCGTAAGTACCCTCTCTCCTCTGCTGAAGGACTCTGCCATAAAATCGCGGTCCAGCATCTCTCTGCAAGCTTCCCTGTCCTCATCGTACGCCTTTTCAATCAGCGACATGAAAAGGTCATCCGCAATGCCGATCTCCGGACCGAAGTCTATGCCGTAGCTGCTGTATTCGAGCATATTGTAGCTGTTTTCAACAAGATTTGCCGATGCGATGAAGGGGAAGAATACTGCCAGCGAATACATCAAAAGAGCTGTCTCCTCCATATCGAACATTATGGCGTCGCGTATACTGGCTTCGGCGTCCTCATATTCATACTCGCTGTTCTCCATTTCGGGTGTGTAAACCGCATATGCATTCTTGGTGTCCCGCTTTACAAAGTACATCGCTTTATCGGCCTTGCGGTAGAGCTCCTCAAAAGAGTCCCCCGGTCGGGCAATTACAAGGCCCATGCTGCATCGAATCGGGTAGTCGTTGTTCCTGCCTATGTGCAGAGAAAAAATCTTGTGGGACAGCGCGGTGAGCGTCGCCCTTATTTTGTTCTCCTCGCCCATTCCGCTTAGCAAAACCATAAACTCGTCGCCTCCGATGCGTCCGATAATGTCGGTGCTGCGGAAGTGAGCTTTCAGCGTACCTGCCACCATGGAGATTGCACGGTCGCCCTCGGTATGCCCAAAGCTGTCATTTATTATCTTTAAATCGTCAATATCGGCAATGAGCACTGCCGAGGGCGCCATATCCCCGCTCTCCAGCGCAAGCGATATCAGCTCCTCTGTTGCGGACTTGTTGTAAAGTCCGGTAGCGAAGTCCATCTGGGCGCGGTGCTTCAGCAGTTCTCTTTCCTTCACCTGCCGGTCTATGTCAGAGTATTTGCCCATAACGCGCGTAATATAGCCGCTGTCGTCGGCAAAAGAGCTGATAGTCAGCATAAACCACTTGTATGCGCCGTCCTTGGTTTTGAGCCGAAGTTCCAGAGAAACGCCCTTTTCCGCGTTCAGAAGCCTGTGCTTTACCTGACGAAGCCGTTCAAGGTCGTCCGGGTGGACAGTTTTCCTTTCCCACTCATAGTCGAACTCCACTTCGTTCCCCAATATTTTGTAGTAGTTATCGTTTGCGACAGCGGTCTTTTTGGCGAGGTTTATCTCAAAAACGATGTCGTTGGAATCTCGCGCAACCAGGCGGAAACGCTCCTCCGCCAAAGCTCTTTTTAACGCCTCCTTCTTCGACTCCTCCATCTGTATGAGGTTTTTGGAGAGTATGGAGACACGCCTGCCCTGAATTGTAAAGTATGTTATGACAAAGATCGCCGTAAACGTCGCATTTATCACAAGACAACCGTCAATACTCGTCTGTGCCCAGATAGCGGCAGCTATCAGCAGATAGTATAAAAATATTATGCCTATTATGCTCTTCGGCTTTATTGTTCTGTAGTTTTTGATGACAAAGAACAGGCTCATTAAAGATAAGACAGAGTACATTATAATGCCAAAATAGATATATGCCGCATTGCGTGTGAGCACCATGTCTTTGTCCAGCGTGAAGAAATAATGTGTATATGGGTTGCTCAGGCATAAAAGCACATACAGGTAGTAAGGGATCATAAGACACGGCACAACCGCTCTCTGTTTGTCGCTGGGCGACGATGAGACCAGCATATATATGTAAATCGCCCAGAGAACACCCAGAAGCGGCATGGTACCGAAATAGAGAGTCAGAACAACCTGTTCAAAAAACCATCGGCTTTCGAATTTTACCGACGCCAATATCTCAATAAACAGTTCAAACAGGGTGACAAGCGCAATGATATAGTAGAGCCTTCCCAGATTGCCCCTGTTTTTATGCCTGCTTATAGTGCTTGACAGAGACAGCATTATCAGAAGACAGATTATGTTCGTCGAAACGTTGACCCTCATTTTTCATCCTGCCCTTCAACCGCGCGGCTGTTTAGCTGTTTTTTAAGCGAACGGTCATTATTATCTGGTTCTTCTGCTCATCGGAGTACTTTGCTGTGACTTCTCTCAATCCTCCGGCAGCATTATCCGATATATAGTAGTTGAAACGATAGGCGCCATTATTCTGTTCAAGTTCCCGCACAATACTTTCAAGCTCAATTTTTTTGCGGAGTTTCTTTTTACCTGCCTCATCCGGGACAAGACTGGTCAGGTATTTGGCCAAGTCGTCATAGCAGCCCTTTACCGGAAACCCTTTAATATGTACATCCGATGTAATAAGCTCATATTCGTTGGCCGCGCGGTTAATAAGCACAACGCCGAAAGGAGACTCCTCGATCTTGTCCGTAACATCCGTAGTTATGACCAATAGGACTGGGTTCGTCTCTCCGGAAACACTGATTATCTTTGAGTCTCCGTGCAGGATAGCCGTCGATCCATCCCGCCTTATCGCGCGGTAGTCGTAGGATATGAGCCTGCCCTTGTTGCCCATAGCCTCCATAGTGTGGCGGATAACCCTGTTCTTTTCTTCGGGGTTAATGATGTCAAATATATTTTTGACCTCGGCCTTAAATTGATTCTCTGTATATCCAAGCATCGAGTAATACTGTGTATTGGCAAAAAGGACATAACCGCTGTAATAGTCTTCGATAGCATAAGCACAGACGCCGCTGGTAATGGTATCCATTATGGTCTCAAGCTGTTCTCCTGTCTCCTTGATCTTCTGTTCGGCACATTTTGCCTCCGTAATGTTCTCTATAGCTATGTAAAACAGTGACCGGCCGGGACTCCTGCCTATAACTCGGAGCCTCACCTTGAGCCACAGCGGACCTTTTGTCTCGTCTATCAGAAGCCGTGCTTCAAACTCCGCCTCATCGTCCGTCTTGATAGCCCGCTCTATGGCTTCCTGGGCGAGCTGCCGGTACCCCCCGGTAAAATAGTTCATAGGGTCGGCATTTAAAATATCTTCCACCGTTGCGTCCTGAGTCCTCAGCTCACGCATAAACTTTTCGTTGACACGCAGGTATTCCAGCTTTCCACCGCTGTATTCCGCCACAGCCGCGCCACCGACATAGCTGTTGAAAATAAGAGTCTCCCTTGACTTCGGGTCCCAAAAGGCGTTGGGGTCCAAGGTGCTGAGAGTCTTGAGCGACTCCATACTGAGTTCCTTCGGACACCCCTCCATCAGCTTTTCAAAGCTCTCCAAAGGCATGGGCTTGGCATAGAGATAGCCCTGGACATAGTTGCAGCCTATGCTCTGCAGGTAATTTGCCTGCTCAACCGTCTCCACTCCCTCCGCGATCACCGGCATAAACAGCCATCTCGCCATGCGAATGACGGAATTGACTATACTGCCTCCGCGGCGGTTTTCCCCGCTGTCCTCCATAAAACGCATGTCCAGCTTGAGGACCTGCGCCGGAACATCCTTTAAGGTATTCAGAGAGGAATATCCGCTGCCAAAATCGTCAATTTCTACGACAAACCCGTAGTCGATCAGTTTTTTGACTATTTTTATTATCTGTCTCGGAGTAGACGAGAACGCCGTCTCCGTTATTTCAAGATGTAGAAGCTCGGTGGATATATCGTACTTCTCCGCAATACCGGTAATAGTCTCGAAAAAGTCCTCCTGATAGATGTCGAAACGGGATACGTTCACCGATATGGGCATCACAGTACAGCCCTCATCTATCCAATTTCGAAGCAGGCGGCAGACCTCTTCCCATACAAACGCGTCAAGTCTGTAGACAAAGCCGTTCTTCTCAAATATCGGGATAAACTCCCCCGGGGATATAGTTCCGTATTCCGGATGCTGCCAACGCGCCAAAGCCTCTGCTCCCACCATAGCCCCGGTGGCGTGGTTGTACTGAGGCTGGAAATAAACCTTTATCTGCCCGTTCTGCAGCGCCTGCTCCATGCTGCCGATTATCATCTGCTCGCGCAGGAATTCCTCGCGCATACCGGCGTTATAGTAAGCCGTGTGGACGTCGTATCGGCCCTTGATAGACTTCTTCGCCATACTGGCGCGGTCATACATGGCTGAGACCGGAATGCTCAGATCCTCAACCACATATCTTCCGACACTGAAGGACAATGAGACCTTAAGACCCAGCTCCTGTATAATAAGTGTACGCCGCTCGGTTATGTAGTCGACAGAAGCCACATCGCTTGGATATAATCCCGCAAAATTATCCGCGGAAATGCGGCAGGTTATGCCCCCTATCTCCTCAATGCACGCGTTGCCCAGTACAGCGAGCCGCTGTAGTACCCGGTCGCCGACAGCCTGTCCGTACTGGTCGTTTATGAGCTTGAAGTTGTTGATATCAAACGCCGCCATAATATAGCTTCCGGATCGTTCCGAGTAGACGAGCTCCGCCGCCTTTGCAAAGAAGGTCTCGCGGTTATAAAGACCTGTGAGGGGATCGTGCTCGGCACGGCGCTTCAGAGCATTTTCCGCCAGAGCCGTATCGTTAATATCGTTAAAGGTGAAAAGTATCTTTTCAGTGAGCTCGTATTCGCCGGACATCCGGATAAGCTGTACTTTGAAAATGTGTTTTTCACCCTTGGGGATCATGAGAGTGACATTGGTCTCTTCTCTGTCTTTTTCGGGATGGTCAATAAGCGTCTGCTCAAGCGCACACAGCCTCCTGACATCCTCCTCGCAGGCTATCCCGTCCTCCGTCAGCACACGGTCGAGAGTTCTGGAGTTGAAATTGCCTCCGATATACCCTGAAATCTCTGGGTCATAGCTGAAAATATCATTTTGCCAGTCGTGTATAATGACGACCGTGCCTGTTGCGCTCAGTACTCTGCGGTAGCGCTCTTCTTCCGCTCCCTGTAGACGCAGATAGCTGTTTTGAATACGTATTTTCTCGTTTACAATACGCATAAGGACGCTTCTGACCTTTACCTTTGCGGAATGCTCGTTAACGGGCTTAGTTATAATATCCGAGGCGCCGGCAGAAATGGCGTCAAGATAGGTCTCAAAGCTGTCGTCGGAGGTGACGATGATGACCGGGAATTCAACGAGCATACTGTCGTTTCTCATGCGTTTCATAACGTCAAAGCCGCCCATACCCGGCATGTGCAGATTGAGCAGAATGATGCTGATCGAGCTGCCGTAGCGTTTGATTTGTGACAGGGCGCCTTCGCCGCTGCGCGCGGTTATAACGGCAAATTCGTCGCTGAATATACCGCAGAGCAGCTCGCGATCCCCATCTGCATCGTCGACTATCAGCATACGCTTCTTTGGAAGCGGAGCGGACATGGTCGCGTACTGTACGCGGTTTCTGAATTTGCTTCTGTTTTCGTTCGACATGCCCGCATTATAAAAGTTATAGCCGTCCTTACCGTTCTCCTTTGTATAATAGAGGGCGGTGTCCGCAGCCTTATAGAGCTGCTCAAAGGTCAGTCCGTCTCTGGGGAAAACCGAAATACCGAGACTCAGCGAGACCATGACCTCGTCAGACAGCTTGCGGCGCAGCATCTCGCACATCTGCTGCGCCTTTTTTTCTATGACTGCGTCGTAGGAGACGTCCTTCATACAGACCACGAACTCGTCACCGCCCATGCGGCCGACAATGTCGTCGTAGCGAAGTACCGAGCGAATACAGCGGATCAGTTCCTCAAGCATTCTGTCCCCGATGTCGTGGCCGAAAGTGTCGTTAACCGCCTTAAAGCCGTCAATGTCCATCATGAGGAGCGCATGGCAAGAGCCCGCCTCACTCTCGCTGATAAGCTTATTGACGCGGTTTTCAAAAACATCGCGGTTTAAGGCGCTTGTCAGGGCATCCTGCTCGGAACGGGCAATAAGTTCGAGAGCCATCTCTTTTTCCTCGTTTATATTGCGGCTTATTATATACGCCTTTATCTCGTCGGAATCGGGATACTGCACCATCTGTACCGACAGGCGCATCCAAACGTACTCGCCTTTATCGTTAAGCTCCCTGTAATCTGTCTCACACGAGAATATGTCCTTATGGTACAGGACAATAAGCCTTTCGCGGTCCATAAGGTGCAGTATCTCATGTGCGTCCTCAGGGCTGACATAGCTGTCCACATAGGTCTTTACAAGAGCGTTGAGGCCCACTTTGGGCACCATAGTCTTTTCCGCCCGGAAAGTGCTCCTCTCCGCACCGTCAAAAATATCCTTTGTAAGGTTCCAGCCGAACACCGCCGAGCTGTCGTCACAAATAGATTCGACTTCCTTTTGCCATTTTGCGTAGGCCATCTCCTGCTGGCGCCTTTCTGTTACATCCTCAGAAACGCCAATAGCGCCGTAGGCTCGTCCACGCTCGTCAAACAGCGTGGTGTACCTTATGCATTCATAACGGTATCCCTGTCTGTCCTCTGTCTGTAAGCGGAATACGCCCTCGGCCGATTTGGCTCCGGACAATATTCTTTTATACATCTCGTGATACGCACGGGCAGAGTCCGGATGAACATAACCGTTCAGGATGAGGCTCTCAGGAACGCCGCGGATCACCTCTCCCAAGCCGTTCTTGCTTCTGCTTCTGGAGTCCTGCCACACCTCTTTGGTAGCAAAATCATACTGCCAGACGCTGATAGTCGAGGACTCGTACACCACGTTAAAACGCTGGTTTTCGGCGCGCAGCGCCTTTGACTCGTTCTCTAATTTTTTGCGGTTGCTTATCTCGGAGTAAATGAACAGAAGTGTCGCGGCTCCTCCGAATATGATGGTAACCAGCATCTGTTCTATGCCGTTGCGTCTCTGCGAGGCGACAGCGTCGGTGACCACCGACTGCGGAACAACGTTTACCATAAACCAATGCGTATCGATCACCGGTATAGTGCCGATGGGCGCAATGACAACAAGTCTCTCTTTATCCGGGATAGTGTAGCTGAACGAAACGCTTCTTCCCTCAGCCAGATAACGCCTGAGGTCGTCAGCCGTGACATCTGACTTGTAGCCTTTGCTCCCTATTATCTGAAAAATGCTGTCTGTTAGCTCAGGGTTTTTTGAGCTGTCCGTTCCTATAACGATTTCGCCCTCAGCATCTATAACATAGCTGTACCCCTCTCCGCTAAACGAGCTGGAGAAAAGCAGACTGCGAAGGTTCTGCTCGTTGTATGAGCCCGCAATTACGCCGATAATCTCTCCGTTACCGTTTTTTATGGCCGTAGAGAGCATCAGCAGGTCTATGTCGTTGATTTTTCCGGTAACCAGCTCAACCGCACGCTCACCGGAAACTGACTTTCTAAAATACGCACGGTCGGAAACATCGACTCGGTCGCCGGAGGAGAGCCAGCCGTTGCCTTTTGCATCGACGATGTACATCTCATAAAATCCGGCACTCTCCGCCGCAGCTTTCAGTGAACCTAAGTATCCCGGTATTGAATCCACGTCTGCAGACGATATGCCCGCGGCAAAGGTCTCGAGCGCTATAAACTGGCCGTTAATCGCCGTCTCCAGCATTATAGCCTGCTCGCTCGCGTTCTCCATAAGAGTGCTCTTGGCCTGATAAGCAGAGTTTTCCGTCGTTCTGAAAAAAAATATATTCAGGGCCAGCACAGTCCCTATAATAACCAGCGTCATAAACCAAATTGAAGTAATGTTTTTTGTTTTTTTCATGGATATCCTTCTCCGACGGTTCTCGCACTTATCCCACAGGCGACCGTCGTTTATATGTAATAAGTACCGCTTTTAGGTGCTTCTATCACTAAAAAAGCACTGAAACCAAAGCGCTAAGAATTAATACCTCATGCGCAACATATATGGAATTATTTATGCCGATTATAACAGATTAAAAAATACTTTACAATCGCATTTTGTCAAAAAGCACCGAATATTTCAGTTTTTTCTGCATACGTTTAGGGGAAAATAGATATATGAAAATTCGTTGTCCACTCTCGCATCAGCCTCTCAAACATGCCCTCCGAATCTGCCGTTTTGCTTGCCCTTTTCGTCGCTTAAGCCCCATCTTAGCTGCTTACAATATTGGCTCCATAATTATACGTCGGTACTATTTCACGAATAACGGGGCGGATATCCCGGCTCTCATCATCTGCCACAGTTTTCAGATACCCAAGCTGATCTCTGAATTTTGCCTCATCCATATCGATTGGTTTGCCGATAAAAATTTTATTGTTCTTTGTTTCGGCGAGTCCCTCCTCGCTCATTAGAAGTTCCTCATATATTTTCTCTCCCGGTCTGAGGCCGATAAACTCTATATTAATGTCCTTATACGGAACGTGTCCGGAAAGCCTTATCATATTCTCCGCCAGACTGAGCACTTTGACCGGATCGCCCATATCCAGTATAAAAATTTCGCCGCCTCGCGCGTATGTCCCCGCCTGAAGCACCAGTGAAACAGCCTCGGGAATCGTCATAAAGTACCTTATCATATCGGGATGCGTTACCTTTACGGGACCGCCGTTTTCAATCTGCTTCTTAAAAACAGGTATAACGCTCCCGTTGCTGCCCAGCACATTTCCAAAGCGAACAGCCACGAATTCAGTGTTTGAGACATTGTCGTAATATTGGACAATCATCTCACAGATCCTCTTTGTCGCCCCCATAATATTCGTTGGATTTACCGCCTTATCCGTCGATATCAGTACAAAACGGGAAACGCCGTACTTATCCGCCGCGCAGACAGTATTCAGTGTCCCGAAAACATTGTTCTTCACCGCTTCGTTCGGGCTGCTCTCCATAAGAGGCACATGTTTGTGCGCCGCAGCATGGTATACGATATCGGGCCTGTACGCAGAAATAATACTGTCAACCCTGCCCGCATCGCATACAGAGCCGATCAGCGTCACCATGTCAAGCTGCGGAAAAGCTTCCTTTAGTTCATCCTGAAGAAAATATACGTTATTCTCATATATATCGAAGGCTATAAGCTTTTTTGGCCCGTATTCCGCCAGCTGCCGGCAGAGCTCGCTGCCTATAGAGCCGCCCGCACCCGTGACCAATACTATTTTCCCGCAAATAAAATCGGAGACATCTACAAGGTCAAGCCTTATCTGCGGACGCTCCAGAAGGTCGCCAATGTCGATCTTTCTAAGCTGCGATATCTTGACCTGTTCGTTTATAATCTGATAGTAGCTGGGGAGAGTTTTTATCACACATGAGGTTTCCAGACAAATGCCGAAAAACTGATGCCGGGTCTCGCTGCCGGCTGATGGGATTGCAAATATTATTTCATCGACGTGATACTTCTTTGCCGCCGGTACAATCCTCTCCCTTCCTCCCACGACCTTCGCGCAGCCGATGAATTTATTTGCCTTGTTTGCATCGTCGTCTATAAGGCATACGACTCTGAAATCAGAAAAGCGCCTATCCTTTTCAATTTCACGTATGATCGCATTTCCGCCGTGCCCCGCCCCGATTATCATAATATTCTTTCTTGTACCGGTCACGAAGCTGTTCATGCCTATCTGGCGAAACGCCCTTGTGATGCGATAAAAAAAGCGGGTTGCAAGCGCAAAGGCAGTGAGAAAAAACCAGACAAGCAGATAACAGCTTTTCGGGACGCCAAGGGAGGAGATGCTCCCGATAATCACAAGGGACTGGAACGAACAAAACGTCGCGGCCACTAAGCGCATAGCCTCGATCATACTCGCATACTCCCACAACCCGTTATACATGCGGAAAACAGCGAAAAGAAGAAAATTTAGGGGAAGCCAGTATATTATAGCTCTTGCAATTTTTTCACCGTCGCCGATCAGAAAGGCCGGATAATCGACCGCGAGGCTGGCAAAGCCGCTGAGATAGACGGCCAGAATCGCACACAGCAGGTCAATTACAAAAAATACAATTACCTTTACCCGTCTGTTTACAGAAGGATCATGCATCATACCACTTCACTTATATTCTGAATTTTCGTCTTATGAAGCATGCCGTATGACCGCTTTCTATCGGGCAAACTGGGAAACGAATTTGCAATCGTGTCGGATAAACTTATATGGACAGGCAAGCGGCCGCTCAGTGCGCGTCAATCGTCCCTTTGTTCGAGAATTTCACGGCCGAACCGCTCTATTATATCGAGGCAGGCGCCGCCCGCTCTTTTTTTGATCACTTTAAAAGCTCTGTCTAGATTGGGCCGGCGGCCATCCATATTGTGGCAGTCGGAGCCCAGCAGCACAGTTTTTCTCTCTCTGATGAGCTTCAGCATTTTTTCTCTCTGCATATTGCCAATCAGGCTTTCCGCGTTGATTTGAGCGACTGCGCCGAGATCCAGCAATTCCCTAATCATTTTTTCATTTTGCCGATATACGAAGTATCTTTCAATATGTGCGATTACCGGTGTTATCCCCTGACCGAGCATAAGGCTCAGTATCTCCCTGCCTGTCAGCGACGACCATCTGTAATACGGCATCTCCACAAGCAGGTACTTTGTATTGCCGACACATAGCCGTGAGAGCTTGTCATCGCCGCCCATCCCCGAATAAAAAGCCACCTCGGCGCCCGCGACGATTCCCGGAATACCGCCGCTGCTTTCATGTTCCTGCGTGAGAGATTCCAACCTTTCGTTCCGCCTGTTTATAAAATCCTCAATGCTCTCAAAACCTGCAATATAGTGTGAGGTAGATACAATTGTATCTATACCCATATTATATGACAGCTTAAGCATCTGAAGTGACTCCTCTATACTCTTGCTCCCGTCATCCATATTTGGAAGAAAGTGGGAATGAAAGTCGATCATATTAATTCCCCGGCGTCGTAACGCCCTCTTCAAGCATCTATTAGTCAGCGCCCGGCAAAACTCAAAGCGCCGTCTGGAACTCAGCGGTATTTGCCAAACATTTTATATCGGGTGGTCAGCAGTTTTCTGCTTTTTACGCAGGTAAGAAGTATTCCGATTATATTAGCTCTGGCAAGCTCAAGTCTCTTTAGCGCCTCCGCTATGCTGTCACGTCTGGAAACTGACGACCGCACAACAAGCAGCAGCCCAGACACATATTTTGATACTATTACGGCATCCGCCACAACATTTACAGGCGGCAGGTCAATGAAAATGAATTCATATTTTTGAGATAGCTCGCGGAGGGTCTTTTCCATATTCTCCGAGCCGAGCAGCTCTGACGGGTTCGGCGGTATGTCTCCGGACAAAAGAATATCGACACCGGGATATTTCGTCTTCTGGACCGCCTCTCCAACATTGTTCATTCCGACAAGTACGTTGCTTACACCCGGTGCTGCTTTCAGCCCGACAAGTCTCGCCTGACTCGGAATCCGCAGATCGCAGTCGATAAGCAGAACTCTCGCCCCCGTCTGCGCGAACGTGATTGCAAGGTTCAGGCAGTTGACACTCTTGCCCTCAAAAGGCTGTGCGCTTGTAATCCCGATAATTTTGCACCCCTCGGTGGGAAACGAGAGCAGTATATTCGTCCTGAGTGTTTTATACTCCTCTTTTATGGAGAAGGCAGTATTTTTGTCGATAATGAAACTCCTGTCGTGTAATTCAGACAGCTTTACATACTGTTTTTTTAGCGAATTTTTTTCCTTTCTGCTCATTTCTTATAATTCCTCCCGCCGTACGAGTATGAATAGTTGCCTCTACCCTGATAGACCTGGTTAAAGTCCGGCAGTACTCCCAAAATCGACAGCGTACAGAACTCTCTGATATCTTCCTCACTGTATATCGTAGTGTCGGACACAAATATAAAAAAGAGAAGGGCGCCGGAAATAGCTATGCCGATAAGAACAGCCGCAGCAACATCTCCCGGTATATTGGGGGATACAGGTTCTGAGGGTGTCTTTGCTCTGTCTATTATTTTTACCGAGCTTCCTTCAATAATCTCCGATATTTTATCGGGAGCAATATCTGCTATCGAATTGGCAATATTTGCGCATTCTTCAGGCATAGGGCCTGTGAAAGACACTTCAAACACATCCGTGTTGTTGATCGGTTTCGCGTCTAACATTTTTACAATTTGTTTGTCTGTGTATCCGTATTTTCCTCTCTCTACAAGCTCTTCGACAACAGAATCGGATTCTATTATTGATATATAGGTGTCGGCCAGCAGCTTCGAGGCCGGTACTTCACTACAGGCATATAGACGGATCGTCGCCCTATACATCGGCGTAATAGCGTACGATGTGATTAATAGGGCCGTAATTCCGAAAATCAGAGCTGCCAATGCTATGACCCAGAGCTTTTTCAATATAAAAATCACCAGAGATTTAAAATTAATCGTTTTGTATTTATCCATGCCCACTCCTCCATTCAAAAGCGTGATAATAAATTCTGTTGTTACAGGGCGCTTTTGACGCTGTCGGCGACTTCTTCTATATCGGATTCGCTCATGTACGGGTGTATCGGCAGAGAGAGCACGGTCCGGCATAGGCACTCTGTAACGGGATACTTTTCCTGATGGCTCAGCCCGATAAATGCCCTCTGCATGTGCAGGCCCTTTGGATAGTAAATCATAGTAGGTATACCTCTGTCCGCAAGCCTAATTCGCATTTTATTGCGCTGCTCCTCATCTTTGAGCCGAATCGTATACTGCGCCCAGCTTGAGCAGCGCCCCTCGCCTACGACCGGCGTGTTGACGGCGTCTTTCAGCTTTTCCGTGTACATGGCCGCAACGGTATTGATATTTTTAAGCTCAAATTTTTCAAACGCGTCAAGCTTGACGAGCAGTATGGCCGCCTGCAGCGTATCAAGGCGAGAGTTTAGTCCGACGCGCTCGTTATCATATTTATCGGCTCCCCTGCCGTGGATCGCATAGGAGCGGATAAGCGCCGCCGCCGTCTCGTCATTCGTAAATACGGCGCCGCCGTCGCCGTAGCAGCCGAGAGGCTTTGAAGGGAAAAACGAGGTTGCGGCTATATCCCCGAATGAGCAGGAACGTCTGGCGCCGACCCTTCCGCCAAAGCTCTGAGCGGCATCCTCTATGACAATAAGCCCGTATCTTTCCGCCATTTCTTCAATTGCTTCATAGTCTGCGCACTGCCCGAAAAGATCCACGGCAATTATCGCGCTCGGACGCAGTTTTCCCTCCCTTTCAGTCCGCCGTATAGCCAGTTCAAGCTTGTTTACGTCGATGTTGAAAGTCTCCTCTCGAACGTCGACAAAGACCGGCGTCGCCTCAAGCGCGGCGGGCATCTCCGCTGTGGCAAAAAAGGTGAAGTCCGGTACGAAAACGGCGTCTCCGCCTCCTATGCCGTGTGCCATGAGCGCAAGCCTTATCGCATCTGTTCCGCTTGCACAGCTTATGCAGTATTTCGTCCCGGCGTACTCCGCTAGCCTTGACTCCAGTTCTCTCACCTGAGGTCCGGAAATGAAGCTGCATTCGTCCAAAGCTCTGGATATCGCCGCATCCATTTGGGGCTTAAGCACCGTATACTGTTTTTTCAAATCCCTAAACTGCATTCATTGCCCCTCGACTCGATCAGCCCCGGCCCGTTCTCCCTATACTCCCGCCCACACTTTTTACAGCAGAGGTCCCTTTCAAGTACAGCGCCGCAGCGGCATACCCAGCCAATGCGCACTGCCGGAACGCCGGCCACAAGCGCAAAGTCGCCCACGTTCTTCGTGACAACCGCCCCTGCTGCCACCATTGCCCATCTCCCTATCGTATGCCCGCAGACTACGGTCGCGTTAGCTCCAATCGTCGCCCCGGTCTTTACAAGAGTGGTTTCGTATACCGATCTGTCCTTTGGATACCGTGCCCGCGGGGTGAGGTCGTTCGTAAAAACGCAGGACGGCCCGCAGAAAACATAATCGTTAAGTACAACGCCCTCGTACAGCGACACATTGTTTTGGATCTTACAGCCGTTTCCGATGACGACATTGTTGCCGATATTTACGTTCTGCCCTAAAGTACAGTCCTCCCCTATGCGCGCCCCGCTCTGCAGATGACAAAAATGCCATATTTTCGTGCCCTTTCCGATTTGCACATTATCGTCAATGAAGCTGCTCTCGTGAATAAAATAGTCCCTCATGCTTTTACCCCGCCTATATCCAATATTTCAGAATACGCCCTCCATATCAGCACATGCAAAGCCGTCGAGAGGAAGTTTTACCGGCCCGCCCTCCTTCTGGCTCTTATATATGGCCAGCACCAGCTCCAGTGCGCTTTTGCCCGCCTGTGCGCCTACATACGGCTCACGGCCGTTTTTTATTGCGTCTATCATATCCGCATAAAGGCTTATATGCCCGTTTCCATAGACGTCTTTTGTCTCCTCAATAAAACCGGAGCACCCGACGTCAGATATCGTCTCATCCGCAAAGTCCCAGACCTCGACCCTGTTGCACGACTTACCGCCCAGCCTTACTGTTCCTCTCTCCCCGAAAATGCACAGTGTCTCCTCAAGGTTTCCGGGGTAGACATTGGTCGTCCCCTCTATCGTCCCGACTGCGCCATTTTTGAACATGACTACTGCGGCTCCGACGTCCTCAGCCTCAAGGTAGCCGTGGAGCCGCCGCCGCGTCTGACCATAGACCTCAAGAACCTCTCCGCCCATCATCCAGCGCAGAAGGTCGATACCGTGTATGCACTGGTTCATGAGACAGCCGCCGTCCTGCGACCATTTTCCCCGCCACGGCGCCTGATCATAGTAATCCTTGTCGCGGCTCCACCTTATGTTTATGGCTCCGTGCGAAAGAGTGCCGAACCTTTCGTCCTCAACTGCCCGCCTCAGCTTACGCACAGCGGTGTTGAAGCGGTTCTGGTGACAGACGCAGACCTTTAGTCCCTTTTCCTCGGACTTTGAAATTATCCGGTCCGCGTCCGCCATACTCATGGCCATCGGCTTTTCGATTATCACGTTCGCGCCCGCCTCGAGACATAAAAGCGCGATTTCGGCGTGAAGCCCGCTCTCTGTGGCGACGGCGGCAAGCTGCGGCTTTTCCCTCTCCAGCATCGTTTCAAAGTCGGTATAACGACCGACGGAGCTGCTCTCCCCAAGTCCGCATCGCGCAAGCAGCGATTCCATACGCTCCGGCAGAATATCGCATACAGCTGCTGTTTCAAGCTTGTTTTGAGCCGCCGCCCTGATATGATTTGCTGCTATTCTTCCGCACCCTATCAGCGCATACCTCATAAAGTCTCCTTATAGCAGTTCGATATTGTCCCGGACTTTCACGTCTTTCATAGCGTTTTTTGTGTCGAATACCATTGCCGCGTGCCTCTGTACAAAGTCGTAGTCCAGCTCTGTGTGCGCCGCCGTTACAATAACCAGATCGGCTGCCCCGAGCGCCTCGGCCGTCAGTCCGGGCAAAGACTCCCTCATTTCCCCGCGCTCCGGATACTCTTTCACGCGCGGATCATAGTAATCGACCTTCGCACCCGCCCTTTCAAGATACTCGATGACGCGGATAGCCGGGCTCTCCCTGTAATCGTCCGTATCCTGTTTGTATGCAACGCCGAGTATCAGTATCTTTGATCCGTTGAGCGCCTTCCTGCTGCGGTTCAATATTTGTCCCGCGCGCTCAGCGCAGTATTCCGGCATCCTGTCGTTCACCATCATGGAGCTCTCTATCATACTTGTGTGAAAGCCGTATTCACGCGCTTTCCAGCTCAGGTAATACGGGTCGAGAGGGATGCAGTGACCGCCTATGCCGGGTCCGGGATAGAAAGCCTGAAAACCGTAGGGCTTGGATCTTGCGGCCTCAATTACCTCCCAGAAGTTTATTTTCATTTTATTGCAGAGCTGAACAAGCTCGTTTACAAGCCCGATGTTCACATTTCTGTATGTATTTTCAAGTATTTTTTCCATTTCGGCCACCGCCGGCGACGATACCGTCACCACTTCGCCGTCGAGCACCGCGCTATATACTGCCGAGATCACTTCGGCGGCGTCGTCTCCAACGGCGCCGACGATCTTCGGCGTATTCTTCGTCTTGTATATGAGATTCCCCGGGTCGACCCTCTCAGGAGAAAAGCCCAGATAAAAATCCCTGCCGCATTCAAGCCCCGAACCGCTTTCAAGAATGGGTCTTAGAAGCTCCTCCGTCGTTCCGGGATAAGTGGTTGACTCAAGAACAATCATGGTTCCTTTTTTAAAATTTTTTGCAATCTCCTCAAAGGAGGATCGCACATAACTGATATCCGGCTGCTGATGACTGTCCAGAGGAGTCGGAACACAGACAGCGATAAAATCCACGTCTCTGATAAAACCGAAATCGTCCGTGGCGCTGAGCATACCTGTTTTTGTCAGCATCTCAAGATCGCCGTCCGTCACATCCCCGATATAGTTTTGACCCGCGTTTACCATATCGACCTTTTTCCTCTGTATATCAAAGCCTATGGTCTTAAAGCCCGCCTTTGCCTTTTCGACCGCAAGAGGGAGCCCGACATATCCAAGCCCTACAACGCCGCAGACGATTTGACGCGCGGCAATTCTCCGCAATAATTCATTTTTCATAAGCTCCTCAGTCCCTGTCTGAATATATGCCCTACGATAAACGCTTGAGTACCGAACCGCCCGTGTGCCGGCAATAATGAGGATCGGGACGGCTACCCGTACATGGTCTCAAAATATCTTCTGTATTCACCGCTCACAATCCTTTTCACCCACCCCATATTGTCGAGATACCAGCTTATACACTCCTCCAGCCCCTGCTCGAACGAATGATTGCGGCTCCAGCCGAGCTGTGTCTCGATTTTCGTGCTGTCGGTAGCATAGCGTCTGTCGTGTCCGGGGCGGTCCTCCACATAGTTTATAAGCTCCTCGGACTTCCCGAGAGTATGTATTATTTGCTTTACGATATCTATGTTAGCCTTTTCATTGTCTCCGCCTATATTGTAGATATCGCCGTCCTTCCCAGAATGCAGAATCATATCGACGGCTCTGCAGTGATCGTTTACGTGCAGCCAGTCGCGTATTTGCAGCCCGTCGCCGTAAACGGGAAGAGGTCTGTCGTATATACAGTTAATTATTATGAGCGGAATAAGCTTTTCGGGGAACTGATAAGGTCCGTAGTTGTTTGAGGACCTCGATATGGTCACGGGCAGCCCGTATGTCCTGCGATATGCCATAGCCACCATGTCCGCTCCCGCTTTTGAAGCGGAATAAGGGCTGCTCGGCCTGAGCGGAGACTCCTCCGTAAACTTCTCCCCGTCATCGGCGGAACCATAGACCTCATCCGTTGAAATCTGGTGGAAACGCACGCCATCCCTGTAGCTTCTGTCATATTTATTGCCGGGGTGGAGCCTCCATTGACGCTTCGCCGCGTCGAGAAGCACCTGGGTGCCGAGGATGTTCGTCGTGAGAAAGACATCGGGCTCTTTTATCGACCGGTCCACATGGCTCTCAGCTGCAAAGTTGACGACATAGTCTATAGTGTAGAACGCAAATATCTGTTCTATCATATTTCTGTTTCTTATATCGGCCCTGAAGAATCTGTAGTTCGGATTATCTTCTATGCTTTTCAGGTTTTCAGGATTTCCCGCATATGTGAGCGCGTCAATGCCTATGATCATGTAATCGGGATGCTTATCCAGCATATACCGTATAAAATTGCTCCCGATAAAACCACAGCCTCCGGTGACAAGCAACGTCTTCATATATTCATTCGCCTCCCGAGAGTGCCAGCAGATACTGGCCGTAGTCCGTCATCTTCAGCTTCTCTCCTATTTCCGATAGGCGTTCCGTCGTAATATAACCGCGCCGCCACGCGATTTCCTCTATGCAGGATATGTAAAGGCCCTGTCTTGACTGTACCGCCTCCACATATTCGGCAGCCTTGAGCATTCCCTCCGGCGTTCCGGTGTCGAGCCATGCCGTTCCGCGCCCGAGAGGCTCGACATATAGCTCTCCCATCGAAAGATACGCCTGATTGACCGAGGTTATTTCGAGTTCGCCCCGCGCCGAGGGCTTTACGTCCTTTGCGATCTCAGGCGCTCGGCCGTCGTAAAAATACAGTCCCGGCACCGCATAATTTGATTTTGGGTTTTGCGGCTTTTCTTCTATCGAGACAGCTCTTAGCTCCTTATCTATTTCAACAACGCCGAAGTCACGTGCGTCCCTGACAGGGTAAGCAAAAATCGTGGCGCCCGTCTCACGGGCGGCAGCCCGGCTCAGGACCCCGGAGAAATTCTGACCGTAGAACACATTGTCTCCCAAAATCAAACACACATTTTCCCCGCCAATAAACTTTTCTCCGATAATGAGAGCATCGGCAAGACCCCTCGGCGTTTCCTGAACTCCGTATTCTATGGATATTCCGATCTCGTTTCCGTCTCCCAGAAGAGTTTTATATACGGGAATGTCCGTCTGCGTCGAAATCAGAAGAATATCACGGATACCGGCGAGCATAAGTACCGACAGCGGATAGTATACAAGCGGTTTATCATATACCGGAAGAAGCTGTTTTGACACTGCCTTGGTCATTGGATACAGGCGCGTGCCTCTGCCCCCGGCCAGAATAATACCCTTCATAAGGTCACCGTCCCTTTTATTCCAAATCTGTTATTACGGGGGCGTCCCACATTTTTTCTCCGAAATCCAGGAATAGGGCCTTTGCAATACCGTTGCGCACACTGCTGAAGCGGATCGCCGTCTTACGTTTTTTCCTGTCTTTCTCCGAATTCCTCCTTGAGCATCCTGTACCACAGAAGGTCGAGCAGCTCCCCGTTCTTGTTAAAGTGCTTTACAAAAACACCCTCTGGGAAAAATCCGTATTTTTCGTAGAACCGTATCGCTCTTTTATTATTCTCAGCCACGTTGAGATAGACTTTCTCCAAACCTATCTCATAAAAAGCAATTTTCAGTATTTCGGATGTGGCGAATGCTGCATACCCTCTGCCGATGGCATCACTGCAAAGAGCTATCGCATATTCGGCATTTAAATTATCGAAATCAATGTTTTTTAGGCTGACTGTGCCCATATATACGCCGTTATCGTCCGCTACGGCATAATGTCTTGAGAGCCCGAACTCCTGTGCTTCTTCAATAAAGCTCTCGACGTCCTTCTCATCGACACTGTCAGGGTCCCATCTGAACCATGCGGAGACATCTGCGCTTCGCATCCATTCAAGCATTCTCTCTTTGTCCGACATATTAAGATTGCGCAAAAGCATACCCGACCGCCGCCCTTTCTTCCGAAGGATTCTTCCCAGCAACATTGCAAGCTCTTTTTTATATAGCAGCAGAGTCATAAGCGAAAACAGCGGCGCAAGCACAAGACAGCAGCAAGTGTTAAAGAAAAAAAGTGCTGCCGCCTGAACAGCCGCCGCGGCGCTCAGAAGATAAAATCTGTTGCCTACCTTCAACCATCCCTTTTTTGTGGTAATTATCAGCATCGTAAAAAGCGAAACAAAATATCCGACTAAAGTCGCAAGCGCTGCGCCCTTTATTCCGAATACCCGGATTAAAAAATAGTTCAGAACAAGGTTGGCGGCGCAGCCACCCGCGAGGGAAAACGTCATATATTGAGTTTTCTTATAGACTAGGAACTGGTTTGCTCCCGCCTGAAACAGCATCAACAGCAGCGGTGAGAGAAAAAGGTACGGAAAGACAGATACTCCGCTTACATAGTCTCCGCTGAAATACAGGCCGAAAAACCAGTCGTCAAAAATCGTCGCTGTGAAGAACACCAGAAAGGACAGCCCACCAAGATATTCCACGACCTTTGAGTTGAGTTCAACCTGATCCGGATCCCTCATAGTGGAGAAAGCGAAATACTGCCAGCCTCCCGCAAAGGCGTATGATATTACGTGGCTTATCCCTGCGAGCTTGGCCCCGGCAGAGTATATTCCAACTGCCCTAAGCCCCAGCATCTGAGTGATCATTATCTTATCCATAGAATCGAAGACCCAATATATGATAAAGAGAGGCGCCATAGGCAGACCTAGCTTCAGCAGCCCTTTAGCGGCTTCCACATTGGCCTTTTTTGCGGAAAAGTATCTTCTGTTGAGAACGGAAAAGAACAGCAGGATACCTGCCCCGCATATCACCCTCGACCAGATCATGCCGGAGCAGCTGTAGCCGGCCCTCACCAGAAGTATCGCAAGCGTATAATAGATAGCCGAATTAACTATGTTTGCGGATATAAATGTCAGCCGGCGGTTATACATCCGCGTCGGAGCCGCGGCTATAACCTTAACTCCTCCCATTAGTACCGTTAGTCCTGCCAGCGCGGCAATTGTTCCATTTGAATCGTCGCCGAAAAACGCAAGGGACACGTATCTTCTAAAGATAATAATTGCAGCGGAAATAAATATAGAGGACAACCCCACTGTCCCCATCGCTGTTGAAGTGAGCACTAGGCGGTGGTCTCGGTCTTCATCTTCGAAATACTCTCTGAACAGCGCGTCGAATACCCCCAGCACGACAAGTTCGGAACCGAAAGACACAATGGTCATGAACATATCATATCTGCCGTAATCAGCGGTGTCAGTGAGAAGGCGTGTCAACACCGGCAGCAGGATGATTGGGATAACCTTTTCAAGGGCGTTCGCCGCTCCGAAGGACAGAAAATTACCTACAAAAAGTTTCAGTCTGCCTTTTGTCTCTGTCACTGCGGTCTCCCGTCAAAATCGTTTACAGCCCGTATAACTCGGTCCACATCCTGCTCCGGCATCGCGGAATATATTGGCAGGCTCAACAGCTCATCGGCCAATCTCTCTGCGGCAGGAAAATCGCCCCTGACGTATCCAAGAAAGCTATAGCATTCGGAGAGATGCGGAGGGATTGGATAGTGTATCTGGGTTCTTATTCCGCTGTCCAGCAGATGCCTCTGCAGAGCGTCTCTCTCCTCACACAGAACCGCAAAGATATGATAGACATGCTCTGCTCCTTTTCTCTCTTTCGGGAGAGTAATAAGAGAATTATCTATCTCTTTAAGATATCTGTGTGCAATGGAGCGTCTGCGCGAATTGCCGTCCTCCAGATGCTCAAGCCCCACCCTGAGAACCGCGGCCTGCAACTCGTCCATGCGCGAATTTACCCCGCAGATATTGTGGCAATACTTCTTTTTACTCCCATAGTTCCTGAGCATCCTGATTGTTTCCGCCAGAGAGTCGTCGTTCGTAACGACGCAGCCCGCGTCCCCGAAAGCTCCGAGCGGCTTGGTAGGATAAAAGCTGAAGCAGCCGGCATCTCCGAACGCCCCCGCTTTTAGACCTCCAAATGACGCCCCGTGCGCCTGAGCGCAGTCCTCGATGATTTTTATGCCGTAACGCCCGGCGACCTCCGTAATAGCCCCCATACTGCAGACCTGGCCGTAAAGATGTACGGGCATAACAGCCCTAGTTCGTTCCGTAATGAGCGCCTCGATGCCCGAAGCGTCCACGCCGAAGTATTCGTCGGGCTCCGCAAATACGGGCACGGCCCCGTTTTCGGTTATGCCGATTACCGTGGCAATATAAGTGTTTGACGGCACTATAACCTCGTCTCCTCTTCCGATACCGAGAGCTCTGACCGAGAGAACAATGGCGTCCAGCCCGGAGTTTACGCCTATACAATTTTTTACTCCGATGTACGAGGCAAACTCAGATTCGAATTCCGCAAGCTCCTGACCGAGTATGTACCATCCGGAACGGGCCGTCCCCAATAACGCGTGTTCATATTCGTTTTTATATAGCTCAAAAGAACGCCGCAGAGAGGTAAATTCAACATATTCCATTTATCTCCCCGTCCCGGATATACCTGAGGAATTCGTCGTAGTCCCTTATATAGTCCGATTCGTCGTAATACATGGACACCGCGGCGCAAAGTACGGAATCTTCGCTTATCCATTTCATCTCACGCCATATACATGGCAGCACCACTAAGCCTTTATCTGCCCTGTCAAGCAGTACGCTTTCCCTCCCGCAGCCGTCGTCCATGATAATCTCGACACTTCCATAAGGGCAGAACAAGAGCTGTTTCAGCTTCCTGTGGGCATGACCGCCCCTCTTTGTACCAGATGGTACTCCATATATGTAATATACTCTTAGGATATCAAAGAGAATATCTTTACCGATTTCAAGATAAGAAAGCGCCCCCTTGCCCTTAGAGCTGACGGTTCTTATGTCTATAACTTCATAGTTCACCGGCTTCCTCCTTTTTATGTCCGAACTTTCTTATTAGCCGCCGGGCTTTTAATACTTTTACAAAGATCTCATATATCGCAGAGTGCAACGGTTCATCCGCAAGACGGTAATTCGGCCGCTCATATTCCAAAACCTTTTTCATAAAGGAATCGATACTATAAATTCTCTTCAGGTTGTCATACTGCTTTAATACTGTTTCGCAATAACAGCTATCCGGCATATTGATAACGCTTTCTATATATGTAGCTGCTTTTTCGGCTCCGGGGTCTATTCCGAGTTTTTCAGGGTGCTCGCTGAACAGCCCTATCGTCTCAAGCTCATAAGTAAACGCGGCGGCCGTCATCGCCGGAGTCAGATTATCCGCGGCATCCAAAAGCGTCGTGCCCATCCCGATATAGAGGTCAGTCTCAGAAAGCACATTTTTCAGCTCATCGTAAGAGAGCATTCCGGCCAGTTCAACATCTTTTCTAATATCAGGTTCCAGTGCGCGGACAGCTTCTTCAACGGTTCGACCATCTTTCCCGTCGCCGACAATTATAAGCCTGAGCTCGCGATAGCGTTTTTTAAGCTCGGCAAAAACCTCTATAAGCCCGATCACATAGCCCTTGAAAGGAAAATCCAGTCTTGCCGCCGTCGAAATTGTAAATACCTCTCCACGGAAAATATGCTCCCCTATCCTGTCCCCATAGTCCGTTATTTCGTATGGCAGCCTTGCAATAACTGCGTTTTTATCCGAAAACGATACTTTCGCCATCTTTTCGGTCTGACTGAGACATTGCTCATCCATGAAGAGCAGACATCCGCATTCCGAGACCTTTTTAATATATCTTCTGTTTACAGTCCGCGTTACCGCACGGCTGAGTGCATCTCCCCATCGCGCACCGTTTCTCAGGTTATAGCAAAGCCCGTCGCGGAGTATGACGTAGAGCAGAATTTTCTTGACTGCGGGAAATTTTATCTGTATCTTTTCGGCTTTGTGGTAATCCTCAAGAGTATAGACCACCGCCGTGTATTCATAACCCGCCTCATATGCAGCGGTGAACTGTTCAAGGTACGATTCGTCGTCGCATGTTTCGAGTCTGGCGTTATTTTCCCTCAAGACCGCTGTATTGAGTCGATCGCTGTCTATGTAAGCGCAGTGGCAAAGCCTGACTCCATGCCGGGCGCACCATCCGGCCATTCTTATCGTGAGCGTACCCGTACCGCCCCCGGTACACGCACAAAAAATGCATATGGCATTATTCGAAGAACTCATCCGGAGGCGCCTTTCCTGATAAATGATCCGCGTCAAGAACTCCCTGCAGAATTTCTCTCAGCTGTGTGCTGCTTGTTTCGTCTGCATAAGGGAAGCATATTATCTCCACATCCTTGTCCGCGAAATATTGTTCGTATTTTTTGAACCTGTCACTGCCCTTATAATCGCTTCCGACAAAAAGGTAGTGATACCCCAATGAGTCCCAGGCGTCCATATCCTCGGCAAACGACTCAATCACTCTGTCGACATACTTGACTCCGCGGACGATCTCGGCCCTCTCTTCAAAAGGGATAAATGTCTCTTTTCCCTTCCATGCACCATTTTTATGTACCCCAACTATTAAATAGTCACAGCAGTCTTTGGCCCGTTTCAGAATATTAAGATGGCCGATATGGAAGAGGTCGAAGGTTCCGCTGAGATATCCAATTTTTGTTTGGGGCAGCTCCGAGTACCGGCCGCCGGTAATTTTATAAGCATAGCTGTTCTGTGCAAAACTATACGGATTGGAGTGATAGTATTCCAGAATGTTTTTATAAACAGGCTCGTAGTTGGGGATATATATACGCTCTCTTGCAAACATCTTATCAATGATTTCGCCCGGCAAAGCTCCAAGTGCGTCCAAAGAATTACCTTTACCGTAAAAACATGTGCCCTCCAGCACTCCCGGCGATACGTCAAGTATTCTGTTCTTATTGTAATTTACGGCAAGTTCGGCATTGACGCTCTCTATGAACCTGCAAACTCCTGATTTTGCGGCTCCGTATACTGAGAACAGCGGGGATGCGACGTGCCCGCTTATACTCCCCATCACAGCGCAGTACATATCATCATCCGAAAAAATACGACTATAGTACTTTTTTACGATCATCATCACGGACAACTCGTTTACTATTACAAGGTTTTTTATCTCTGCCTCCGTCAGACTGTCGAAGGAAGCCACTCTCCCAAAACCCGCGCTTATGATCAGCGTATCTATCTCGCTGCTGTCCGGCAGGCAGGAGTAGTCCTGATTTATGAGATTTATGCGAATAAACGACACTGCATCCGAAAAGCGTTCTCTGACATCTTCGGGAACGTCGTCGACCTTCGGCGATACCCTGTCGGCAATATATATTCCGGCATAATCGCGGCGCAGCAATTCTGCGGCCAAAGACAGACCTACTCCGTTGCCGCCTCCGACCACTAAAGCGCATTTTTTCACTTGTCTCCCCTTTCTGTCACTGAGGGCCTTTGTCACTACTCTGACCACTCCATGAGTCGGTACTCTCTCCTTTTCCGGAGGGTATCTCATATAATCCCCGTAGTGTCTCTTCAGAATCTAATCATAGTTCCCCGAAGCCGGGAAGAGGCGGCCTTCAAATCTTAATAGGATAGTTTTATAAAACCTATCTCTCTTTTGGATATATTTCTCCGTAGTATTCTCACCGTTCGTAAGATTACTCACATATTCCTTATCATCATCGGAAAACATTCGGAGCACTTTTTGAATCAGAGCGTCGACATGGGACTTTGGTATCAGCTTTAGAACACAGTGATTCGCAAACCTCCAGAAACCGCTTATAGTCTTTTCTGAACATACGCACATCTATATCGTCGTCCCACGGAATAGAGCCGCCGTGCCTGACCGCGCCCAGCAGCGTTCCTGCGAAAAGCTGATAAGGGATATCATGCTTTTTACATATCCTGTCGAACTCGAGCAGTATCTCAAGCTCCGCCATCTAGACATCCCGGATATCTGCATCGACATTTTGATACTTCATTTTTAAGCCCTCAATAGTTATCTGCCGGAAATTCAACGCCAAATTCCGCACAGAGGAGAAAGATATGTATAACTCTCAGAAGAAAGCGGTAGTTCAAGGGCGCTTCCGCCGCTTCCGGACTGACAATTTTTTTCTCGACGGCAAATAAAACTGCAGATTTTGCAGTCTCGGTCTCCCTGATCTCATCCTCAAGCGACCAGTCCTCGATCTCCGCACCAAACAAATTTCTGTTCAACAGCTTTCTGCCAAGCATTAGCAGCGCTTTTCTGCCGTAGTCGATAAACTGAAAGGCGACATCTCTTATGATATACAGCGGTTCAGACGACGCGGTCGTTCCGTATACCGTAGGAATACGGGCGGCCTCGGCGTTTTCCTCTGTGGTCGTCGCTCTCATGCGGTTGTAGAAAAAGCGCTTACCTCTCGGCAGTCCGTAAGAGTACTTCACAAAATCCAGCTCATCCAGCGGCGCATATCTTGGAATCCGGCCGTCGTTCATGTTGTAATAGACGGCTCTGTTGCCAGTAGTCCAAAAGTACAGGGAGTCGTAGCTTTGTGTATTCGTACTCTTGACATATTTTTTAAGGACCTCAACGAACCGCTCTTCTTGAGATATATATATCTGTTTTAATCTCTCCCCCAGATATTTTCCGTCATCGACAGCGGCTATTCTCTGGCGATAGAAGCGCCGCAGGTCGGTATGTTTCCTGTGATAAAACGGGAGGTCCTGCATCCACTCCCAGTCCTTGTGCAGCACTCCCCCGTCGCCTGTAAGGTGTATCCGAAAGCCATCTTTTGTCATCTTATGCCGTAAATATGCAGTGACATAGTTGCTCTCAACAGTGTTAGGTAAGATAAAGTCGTTTTCTTTCAATTGTTCAAGCAGGAATTCATCACTCACTTCAGGTTTTGGCGTATGAATGACATCCAGTCTTTTCCCCGTAGCAGAGGCTACCCGCTGTGCAATGGTTTTTTCTCTATCCGAATCGAAGTTCGAGCAGAGGCAGGGTGAGACATCAACACGATTGAGCATACAGCAATAGACCATACGGCTGTCGTATCCGCCCGTGAGCGCGGAAGAGATCTTGTAGTCCGCCAGCGAATGGGCCAGGTCCGCAAAAAAAGCGCCGCCGTTCGGGACCGTACTGTCGGCGTCAATATCCCCGATTTGCTTATCGAAGATCTCGGCCTCGCCGTTTTTGATCAATATGAATGCCCAGGCCGGAAGCATCGCTATTCCCTCAACAAAGGTTTTGTCAAAGAACGTTCTCCCCAGAGAAAGGTATTCACATATGCTCTCCATATCGAACAGCAGTTCGATGTCTCTCATATACTCCGATCTCAAAATCTCCTCAAAGCTGTCGGAGATGAAGCCGTCCGAGACATAGCATACATGCTGGTTGCTGTTATCTGAAAAAACAATAACGTCTCCGTCATCCCGTCTGATAACATATGAATATGAGCCCCTTATAATTGAGAACGGAACTTTGCCGCTTTCGGAGAAAAGCCTTGCTATTTCGGCGGCGGATTCCTGCCCCGCCTTTTTTCCGGGTACATACACAAATCCCCTAAAGAGATGATCAGTCCCCGCGTAAGTATAGTGTTCAAAACCGCCTATATCATTGATTATGCAGTCTGAAATACTGATATTCATATAATTTCCCCTATCAACTGATTTGGAACCGCCGTCTCAGGCCGGGTCGGGCCTCCCGTAGTCTTGTGGCCTGCACTGTCAACCGACGTAAGCAAAAGGAACACAAAGAACAGCGAGCTAAGTGTAAAAACCCCCGAACCGCTTGACAGAACAAGGAAAAGCTGGAAGAGAATGATCCTGCCGACGACCGCCGAGCCTTTGTACAGCCTCACAAACCATGTAACAATAAACGGTACGCTCAACAGTCCCGAACATATCAGGACGCCCGATATGCCGTTCACATATTCCGCAGCGGTAACCGAAGTCAGATATGAGTCGTACGCCGTCCTTATATTGAAGGTGTCAATAAAATTTGCAATATTGCCGAACCCCACGCCGATCAGCTTGTATAGCAGAGGGAGTTTCAGCCAAAGCGCAAATCCTCTGTATAGCCTCAAAGATGTGGAGTCGCCTTCTGCAAGTGTAATGCCCGAAATCCTCTCCAATGGAAAATCAAGCTGTCCTTTCAGATATAAGACTGCGGCGAGAGCAGAAATCGAAGCTAAAGTCAACAGCCAATTTTTCATCTTTCCCTTTTCCATGCGTCTTCTTCGCGGATCGGCAAACGTGAATACAAGTACAGTCAGCAAGCCTATAACAATTCCCTGTACGGAGGTCGTTACAATGACGGAAAACGATATAAGAATTACCGCAAAAAGATCGCTCCTGTCTTTTTTCAGCCATCCGTACAGTGAAAAGGCCAGCCCGGGAAGAAGGAACTGGGCCGCGTAGCCGGGCTCGGCAAACGGCCCGCATCCCCGATAATAATAATTATTGGCCAAATCCAGCAGTTCCTTAGTATTCACTGCCCTCGAAAACTCAAAAAACGGGAGCACCTTTACCGGCAGATAAACATTAAAAAGCAAATATACTAATGACTGCAGCAAAATATAAATTGACACGATGATACATAGCAAACGATACAGCCTAAGTACGAATCCCTTATCTATTCTGTCGCAGGCCAGAACGAAAAAAAGCACAATTGCCAGATACCTCAGCAGTCTGGAAGCGAACTCCCATTCCGGCACAAGCGTAAAATTCACCTGTGAAATTAGTACCGAGATGCATGTCATGAGAAGTCCGAAAAAATAATACGCGATAAGCGGTGATGTACTTTTGAACTGTATTTTGTTTCGCAAGGTCACAATGCGCAGAAGTGATGCAATGATAAGAATAAGCTCCCCTAATGTAATGCCAGGTATAAAGGAGCAATACTGTTCAAAAAAAGTACAGAGCACAGCAGAAAAACAGATGAACTTCAGCGCAAATGCATAGAGTCCTGTTTTCTCTGCGGAGCTTCTGTGTATAAGACAGCTTTTCGGTAAGGCTCTGTTCATTTTCATCTCACCTTTTCATCTCATCCAGGATTTTCAGCCCGAGTTCCTCTATTAGGTGCTGTCTTGAAAATTCCTCCCTGAACGACAACACGTTTTTTTTATAGTATTCGTAATCGGATATAACGGTTCGGATCGAATCCTCCAGATCCGGCCCAGATGCCCCTATTCCCTTTTCTGTACAGAGCCGCGCCAGCGGCTCGTTGTCCGTCGCAGCGATCGGAAGCCCTTCATACGCGTATTCGTAGAGTTTTCCTGAGGAGCAGTAGATATTGTTGAGATCGTCTTTGCTGTAGATGACCGCTCCAATATCACATCTTGACAAGAAGTATTTGAGTTCGTTCTGTCCCAGTCTGCCTATAACATGTACTGCATCCGAAACACCCAGTTCCTCAATCAGCCCTATAACAGTATCATTATCCCTATCTGTCCCTCCGCCGACGAGATACAAAGCCGCGGTGTCCCTGAGAGCCGGCATACATCCTACAAGCCTGTCTGTCCCCCTCTCCAGAGAAGTTCCTGCCGTGGAGACGATTTTGACTTTTTCGTTATCAAGCATAGGGTGAAAGCGCCGCTCCATGGCTGCAAAATCCACTTCATCACTGTATTCAAGCCACCCGGAGTTTTCATATATAAGGTATTTGCACCCGTAGTCATAGTGCCTCTCCATATAATCTCTTCTCGCCTCGTTTGCACAGATAACAATATCCGCTTTTTTCAGCATCCTGTGCTCAAAAAAGCAGCCCGCCTTTCCGGTGAAATTTTTAACTTTCCTTATGTCATACAATTCCGCCATATCCTGGACTATAAATTTTGGGAGGTACTTTTTGGCAATACGGTACCCCGGAACAGAGGAGCGCCTGTCGAAGACCATAAGTATGTCGATTCCGGGAAGGGCTTTGGCCGTTCTTTTTGCCAGAGAGACGAACGACAAAAAGCCCATGTTTCCTTCTCTTGTGTGGTAGTATCGGCCATTCGCTTTTACCGCGCCGTCCTCTCCGGTATGCAGGACAGACACAGCGTCGCCGAGTCTGTCCGCCAGGCGGATCATAGCTCTGATCCTTCCGCTGAAGCGGTAATCGTTATATCCTATTGCGAGAATATTTAGTCGGTCTTTATCTTTATGCTCCACATCTTGCCTTGATATAATGTTTATCAGTTTTTTAGTAAGTATCTTGAAATCAAAATTTTCCGCCGCTTTTGAGGCGCTCTCACAGTATTTGTCATACTCCTCTTTCGGCATCTCCGAAAAGCGTATGATCTCATCGGCCATCTCTTCCGGCGAAAATTTTGAAAGGCACACTCCGCACTGGTATCTGTCAACAACAGAGTAAGCGGAGGCCGAGCCCGCCAGAATCGGCCTGCATGAAGCAAGGTATTCGAAGGACTTATTTAGGCTGTGCCCGTATCTATACAGCGGGGAGTCGGCGAGAAGATAAATATTGAGGTCGCTCCCGGAGAGTATCCCCGGAATCGCCGTCTTCGGTACGCCGCCCTTGATAACAATATTTGTAAGGCCCTCGCTCTCTATATCGCGGGATATCCTGTCGCGGCGGTCGCCCTCTCCCCATATCAGAATTTTTATGTTGTCGGCCTTTTTTTCCTTAAGAGCCTTCGCAACATTTACAAGCTCGCCCACACGATTTGCCGTGCGTATCGAGCCTGTGTATACGACCTTGAACAGGTCCTCGTTTTCAAGGTCGCAGTCGCTGTAATCGCTTTCCAGCAAGTCTTTCCGGAACTTTTCAAGATCCACGCCGTTGCCGATATGGTAAACTTTGTTCAGGTCCACGGGGCCCCCGTGAGATCTGTCCCAGCGCTTATCCATTATGTAGTCCCTGCCGCCCTCCATTGAAAATACTATGGCGTCCGCCTTTTTGTACATGCGCTTTTCATAGGCGTACATGGGTATAAGCAGAGGATTTCCTCTTTTTATCAGCCCCAGAGCAGCAAAGCTCTCCGGCCACAGATCCGTTATATCAGCCACTGACACACAGCCGTATTTTTTTGCGAGCTTGAGTCCGGACATGCAGGCAGGAGGTGTGGCGGACGAAGCTATGACCGCGTCCGGCCTTTCAAAGCGGCTGCAAACGCCCGGTAGCCTCCGCGCGAATTCAAACATGTTTACAATGCGGTTCTTACCGTTTCCCGCATAGCTGCGGGTCTTCACATATACATAGCGCACCCCGTCAACGGTTTCCTCTCTGAATTTTTCTTTTCCGCTTATCAAATTGACTGAAGAGTTGTGTACCGTGCTCGCCGCGAATATAGTCACCGTATGTCCCATTTCCATAAGGCACTTTGCAAAGTTCGTCGTCCTTGCAAGAGGGTACAGCGCCGGCGGCACGGCGTAGTGGTTTATCATCCAGATATTCATAAGGTCAGTCTCTCCGGACTCAATAAATTGGAGTGAGCCAGCCGTCGTACTTCCGCAGTTCTCCGCGTACGACGTTAAAAAACAGGCTTCTCAGCCGTTCCGTAACAGATCCTGGGCCCAATTCGATTCCGTCCACACTCGCTATAGGTACCACCTCCATTGACGAGCCGCAGAAAAACGCCTCGTCACAGATGTAGAGCTCAGTGCGGTCTATATCCCGCTCGACTGTCTCAACTCCGAGTTCTCCTCCGGCAATCTTAATCAGCGTATCCCGTGTAATGCTCTCCAAAACAGACGCCGTGCAGGGCGGGGTTATCAGCCTGCTGCCGCGGATAATAAACAGGCAGGAGCCGGGCCCTTCGGAAATTTTCCCCTGACTGTTAATAAATATCGCCGAATCATAGCCGTTTCGCAATGCTTCAAGCTGGGCCATGCGGCTGTTGATATAATTTGCGCCGACCTTGATCTTCGGGGACATATCGCGCTCACAAATGCGCTCCCACGAGCTTATGCAGCTGCTTATCCCGGACTTATCGGGGTACGCTCTGCCCCGCGGAATGGGCGAGATAAACATTCCGGTAGGCTCGCCTGAGGCCCAGCTGCCGAACCCGTCCACAAAGACCGTCTGGCGTACGGCGATATCCTCCCTGTAATTGTTTGCCCTCACAACGTCGACAAGCCCCTTCTGCATCTCCGAAAAGGAATATTTGTCCTCCATTCTCAGCATTTTAAGAGAGTTCCTCAGCCGAATATAGTGGTCGTCAAGCCTGAATGCGAAGAGCTGCTTTTCGCTCTCGTTCCAGTAACAGCGTATCCCCTCAAACACATTAAGTCCAAATTGTGCAGTCGGAGATAAAACATTAATTTTTGCATCCGCCACGGGAACTATATCCCCGTTAAGCCAAATCAGCCTGTCACCTGTGCCGTCCATAGCCTTTTTCACCGCGCTTTCAACTCTAGTTTCAGCGTTTTCACGCCTCTCGTACGTGGAAGCCATACAAATAACCCTGCCGACGGTAATTAACATTATCCTGATATCAATTAAAACCCCGTATTTTTTGAAAAGATCTAAGTATTTGTTATCGAGACTTATCTTCTGCTCCCAGGTAAGCTCATTTCTGCCGTTTACCTGTGCAAGTCCCGTTACGCCCGGGCACACGATAAACCGCCTTTTCCACTCTTCGGGGTATTCGGAATATTCACCGTGCTCATATATCACAGGCGGGCGCGGCCCGACGATAGACATCTCGCCCTTCAAAACATTTATTAGCTGCGGCGCCTCATCCATGCTGGTTTTCCTGAGCGCCCTACCTATCTTAGTCACTCTGAAATCATCTTCGTAATTGAAAAGCCCATCACCTATGCTCTCCGCATTTACTATCATCGTACGGAATTTGCATATGTAAAAGGTTTTGCCGCGCCTGCCTATCCTCCGCTGGCGAAACAGCACAGGCCCAGCGGAGTCCAGCTTTATCAAAACTGCTATAAGTATAAAAACAGGCATAAAAACAATCACTGCAAGCAGCGAAAGGAGCACATCCATGATCCGTTTCAAAACCGGCATCGCAAAGCTCACACCTCACAGATTTCATCAAACGAATAGGTCCGGAAAATATCGTCAAAAGTCTCCGCCGATTTAACAAGCTCCGTCCCGCCGGAACGCCCGTCATAGCGGATTATCGGAACGTTTGGAAAAATGAAGGGCGGCTTCATAACGACCGAATAAGAGCCGACATTTTCAAATATGACCCAGTCTCCCACATCCAGCTCTCCCGAGTAGCCCCGGAATAAGCGGTCGTTTTCAACGCAGGTATATCCGCAGAGGTCTATGTCCTTATATATCCTATGCGGACCAGGGTTTTGGTGGTAGACGGCAAAGGGCAGGTTCTTTCCATTAAGTGTCGGATTAATGTTGTAAACACTGCCGTTCAAGGTAGCAATAGGTTTGCCGCGGACAGTTTTGATGCCGGTAACTCTCGCCGCAAAACTCATAACATCTCCGACAATGGCGCTGCCAGGCTCTACAAGGAGCTTTGGCGGTTCATCGTCATCCCTATAGTACTCGGAAAGAGGTCCCGCTACCGCTTCGGCATACTCCTCAAAGCATGGGATCGGGTCTGGAAACTGCTCTTTAAGCGAATCGCCCATTTTTCCGTACAGCCCGCCCCCGAAATCAATGGATTCGATTTTTTCCAGCTCAAGACCTCTTATAAGCTCCAGCATCCCCGACACCCTGTTTTTCCAAGCTTTCATGTTTCGCTGCGCAAAATGGCAGTGCAGGCCCGAGAGGGTAAGGCAATCTTCTTTTTTAATATACCGAAGTACTCTCTCGAATTCCGGTGAGCCGGTATCTATTCCGAAACGGGAAATAACTCCGTCGGATATATCATAGTTGCACCTGATCCCGACACGGAGCTTTTTTTTCCGGTGCCCCGCACAGACTCTTTCAAGAATTTCCAGTTCGTTTTCCGACTCGATATTGACCTGCCCTCCAGAGAGCAGCAGCTCGCAAACCGCAGCCCGGCTCTTTACGGGGCCGTTTAGTATTATCCTGCCGGGAGCAACGCCTATCCGCTTTGCCAGCTCATACTCCATTTCGGAAACCACCTCGGCGTATCCGCCGAGTCTTTCGATTTCCCTGCATATCGCCGGGGTGTAATTCGTTTTATACGAATACGCGATATCAAAATTCGGGTAATACCGTGAGAACGCTCCTTTGAGCTCTCTGAAATTCAGAATCAATTTTTCGATATCCAGTATGTAAAACGCATCGCCGAACTTATCCGCCAGCGCAGACAGAATCTCCTTATCCAGCTTCATCTCTCCTCCGAACCTAGACCGCAGCCCACAATACCGTATACTATGTTCTTTATCTCAGTCTTGTTATCGCGGAAATACTCCTCATCCCTGCTGAAAAGGAATCTCTCAAATTCACGAATCGCCTCTACCCCGTTTTCAAAAACACGTCCGACTTCACGTATATCCGTTGTTTTGCCGGGGTCGCAGAAGCTTCTTGAAAGAATTACCATAGATGAACCCAGACGGTGGTGTTCGGCCAGTATCCGCTCGGCAGGCAGGCTTCCCCCGCCGATCCCGGAGACACCGCCAAAACCATATGGTATTTTCTTTTCCGCGATTTTCCCGCAGAGATATTCAACCGTACCGTCCGCCAGAAGCTCGAACATGAATTTCATGTTATGTGCGAGATGGAGGTCGTTCAGCCCTATATGTATTTCGTCTATACCCGGTAACATGAGTATCTCGTCTATGTGGGCTTCCGCTTCAGCAGTTTCGAGTAAAAGCATGGTTTTGGCTCTGCCGGATACAATGCCAATAAACTCTTTTACTTCTTCCGCAGTCCTGAACATGGGCAGCATAACGATGTCCGCACCGTTATTGATTACCCTGCGTATTTCCTGCTGCGAGCATGAATTCAGGGGATCAACCCTTACGACCAGCTCTGCCCGGTCCAAATGGCGCCTCAATACGGCAACGTCCTCAACCGTATGATCCGACTTGACCGAGTCTATATTCTTTTGGCGCTCCGCCTTACCCAGTCTCTCTAGATCAATTATTATTCTGTCTACGCCGACGCTCTGCGCAATCCGCGCCACGTCCGGATCTTTTGTAATATACATAAGCTTAAGCGCCATTGACGTATCTCCCCCGGGTTTACCCCGCATCCCAGCATCTATAACACAAACCGCTCCTAATACTGCTGCAAAGGCTCTCTGGTAAATATATTTAGCTCACGGTCAATTTATTTATGAAAGAGATAATAACCGGCCGCTTGCACTATATATTTAGACTGTCATAAACGATTATTCTAATTAATATATATTAAGATGTATATGTTTAGACAGCACTGCGGTGTACATGACGATTGTCATTTTTACAGCTGCATACATATCTTGTAGATAGGTGAGAAACAGTTTGCGGTAAAGGAGGTGTTATTATGTGCAGGAGAAAAGAATGCTGCGTTTCAATAGTCCTGTTGCTTTTTATCGGTCTCGTACTCGGTGTTGCAAACGTGTTGATCTGGTACTTTGGTAATATCCTATATGTCAGAGAGATGCTTCCGTTTGCACTGGCATTTGCAATTGTCCTTTTTATTACCACGTCGATCCTCAGGGTAAAATATGGGCTATGCGAAAGTATAGTGGCAGAAAAATGTCACACCTTGTTTTCCTGTAACAGCCTGCGTAAGTATTCACCAGTTATTCTGATAACTGCTGCTATTTTCATCATTTTTTCCATGGTTGTTCTCGCAACCTACCTTTCCTTGACGATGAGAGTAATATTGGCATTTACAGGGGCTGTATCTTTCTGGATCATGTTGCCTTCGTTTATAACAATGGTTTTATGTGTATCTAGGAAATAAAAAATAAGGGGCAGTTACAGAAACCGGCAGTTCGTACCCGCCGTTTTCCGTAACTGCCCCTTCGATTTTGCCGTCAGGCCGCAGTCTCTTACAATATTGTTTTTCTCTTCGCAGACGGACCATGTCGGCGAATTGCAAATTTGAGGGGGATGTCGGTTTTTCCGTCTACTCGGATTTTATAGCCTCAAGCGCCGAAATCTGTACTGCTTTGTTTGCCGGATAGTAGCCGGAGCCAAGACCTATCGCAATGGAAAACACAATGGCAAACAGCATGAGCCACGGTGGTATAACGGAGATTCTAGAGACTCCCTCACCGCCTACTATGGCAAGGACAAAGCCCGCGGGCGTAGGCGGTCCCCCTATTGAAACAAGATTTATAATTATAGAAACAACAAGGCTGACAACACATCCGACAATCCCGCCTATTAGTCCTATAGCACCTGCTTCCGAGAGGAACATAAAGCGGATGTCGTTCACATAGCATCCCAAGGACTTCATTATGCCTATTTCCTTTGTCCGCTCGGATATGGACATGATCATGGTGTTCGTGATGCCCAGTGCCGCAACAAACAGTGATATAGCTCCGAGTCCGCCCAGCATCAGCTGTTTTTGGCGGGCCTCCTTCTCCATGGGCTTCCTTATACTCTCCATGGAACTTGTATTGTAGCCGAGGGCCTTGATCTCGTTTTCCGCCTCCGCAACCTTAGAAATATCGTTCACCTTAACAAGTACCGTGCTGTAGGAAAGCGCTTTTTTGTTTCCTCCCTGAGCTCTGTCAATTATGTTCTGCATGTCCTGAAGGCTCATTATTATGCCCTCGGAGGTCTCGTTGCCCTTGGCATAGTCCTCCTTTGTGCCTCCTACAGGACTCAGCTGAACAGTGAACTTGCCCTTATCGGTCTGTACCTCAAGAGTAAGAGGTGTCTTAACGGCATCGAAATACGGGGCCGGAATATTTTGCTGCTTACCGCTCGCATCGAATTCACCGCCCCAACGGTCAACCGTGTTTGCCCCCTCAGGACGCATGCTGTCGGCGAAATTATAAGCAAGATATTCACCCACCAGCACATCTCCGGATTTCTCTATCCCATCTCCGGTAATAAGCTTGTAGCCCATTTTTGAAATTTCTGCCGTATCAAGCCCGACAACGGTGCTCCACTGACATACATATCGGTTATTTATCCCGGCGTAGAGCTTGAAGGTATAATTTTCAAGTGACAGTTTCGGTGTAACCGCCTCCACATTTGCAATATGTCCGAAGGTTTTGACAGCGGAGTCGTCGAGCTTAGTCTTACCTTTACCGCCCTGCTGCGGAGTGACCGTGATTATAGTCAGGTCTCCCATCTCCGCCAGCATAGCTTCCTGTGACTCCTTCATGCCGATACCTATCGACACCATGATAACTATTGAGCAGCAACCGATGAGTACGCCCAGCACAGTCAGAATCGTTCTGGATTTTCTG